>Ga0208589_1000040_pt1 | contig 62248 bp, 53 predicted proteins | sample NGESurshal092012_2_FD_184486 | JGI IMG/M metagenome (GOLD analysis project Ga0208589, IMG submission 184486) | Arctic peat soil microbial communities from Barrow, Alaska - NGEE Surface sample F53-2 shallow-092012 (SPAdes) | ecosystem: Environmental > Terrestrial > Soil > Wetlands > Peat ...
CAGCACAGGCGGGCTCAGCACAGGCGGGCTCAGCACAGGCGGGCTCAGCACAGGCGGGCTCAGCACAGGCGGGCTCAGCACAGGCGGGGCAGCCCAGGGAGAGGTGAGAGATGGCGGCCAGCGCGGAAACCCAGCCGCTCAGCGATGACGACGTCGTGCTGCTGAAGCTCCTGGCCGACGGCCTGCCGATCGAGGCGGTGGCCCGGCGGATGCGCACCTCGGAACGGACCGTCCGGCGCCGGACCCGGCAGATCTGCGACCGGCTGCAGGTCGGCGCGCCGATCCAGGCGGTCGTCTGGGCGGCCCACCGCGGCGTGCTGTGAGCGGCGGCGTGCGGTGAGCGGCCCGGTCGCGGTCGCCGCCGCCGACCTCGGCGCGTCCAGCGGCCGGGTCATCGTCGGCCGGGTCGCTGCCGGGCGAGACGGGACCGGCCAGCTTGACCTGCGCGAGGTGCACCGGTTCCTGAACACCCCGGTGACCGTGCTCGGCACCCTGCACTGGGACATCCTGGCACTGCATGACAGCGTGCTGGCCGGGCTGCGAGCGGCGCGCCACTTCGACCTGGCCAGCGTGGGGATCGACACCTGGGGCGTCGACTTCGGCCTGCTCGACTCGGCCGGGTCGCTGCTGGGCAACCCGGTGCATTACCGCGACTCCCGGACTGCCGGGGTGGCCGAGCGGGTTGAGGGCACCCTGCCCGCCGCGGAACTGTACGAGGCGACCGGCATCCAGCGGCTCCCGTTCAATACGATCTTCCAGCTCGCGGCCCTGGCCGGCAGTCCGCAGCTGGCGGCGGCGCGGACGCTGCTGCTGATCCCCGACCTGCTCGGATACTGGCTGACGGGTGAGGTGGGGGCGGAGCTGACCAACGCCTCCACCACGCAGCTGCTGGACGCGCGCACGCAGGACTGGGCGACGCCGCTGATCGGCCGGGCGGGCCTGCCCAGGGGAATCTTCCCGCCGCTACGGCGGCCCGGCGACCCGGTCGGCCTGCTGCGGCCGGAGGTCGCCCGGGCGGCCGGGCTGGCCGGGCCGGTGCCGGTCACGGCGGTCGGCTCGCACGACACCGCCTCGGCCGCGGCGGCGGTGCCGGCTGACGGCGGCAGCTTCGCGTATGTGTCGTGCGGCACCTGGTCGCTGGTGGGCATGGAGCTGACCGAGCCGGTGCTGACGGCCGCGAGCCGCCGGGCCAACTTCACCAACGAGATCGGCATCGACGGCACGATCCGCTACCTGCGCAACGTGATGGGCCTGTGGCTGCTGCAGGAGTCCTCCCGGGCCTGGGCGGCCGCGGGGGCGGGCGCGCCGGCCGATCAGGACGAGCTCGCGGCGCAGGCGGCCCGGCTGCCCCCGCTGCGCTTCCTGATCGACCCGGACGACCCGGTCTTCCTGCCGCCCGGCGATATGCCCGCCCGGATCGCCGCGGCCTGCGAGGCACTGGGGCAGTCGCCGCCGGAGGGCCCGGCGCAGGTCACCCGCTGCATCCTGGACAGCCTCGCGCTCGCCTACCGGCGCGCGGTCATCGAGGTGCAGGAGCTGTCCGGGCGGCACGTGGACACCGTGCACGTCGTGGGCGGCGGCGCCCGGAACGCGCTGCTGTGCCAGCTCACGGCCGACGCGTGCGGGTTGCCGGTGGTGGCCGGCCCCGCCGAGGCGACGGCGATCGGCAACATCCTGGTCCAGGCCCGCGCGCTCGGAGCCGCCCCCGGCGATCTGGACGGCATGCGCGCCCTGATCCGCGGCGCGCAGCCGCTGCGCCACTACGAGCCCACCGCGGCCGACGCCCCGCGCTGGCAATCCGCCGCCGCCCGTCTCGCCTAAGCCGGACGCGGCCCGCCCCCCGCGCCAGATACGCCATGGACGTGAGGTTGCTGCTGCTGTTCGCGCGGCGCATGCACGTCCATGCCGTCCCGATGGCGGCCGGCCAGCCCGGCCACCACCGGGGTAGCCGCTATTTACACGTGGGCTGATCCAGCGCATGATGTACGCGCGTACATGTCCGATATCTGCCGGAGGGCCGGATGGGCTCGACCCCGACGGTCTACGAGGTCGCCTCGCGGGCCGGCGTCTCGACCGCCACGGTCTCCCGGGTGCTGGCCGGCAGCGATCAGGTACGCAAGCCGACCAGGGAGCGCGTGCTGGCGGCGGTGGCCGAGCTCGGGTACGTGCCCAGTGGCGCCGCGAAGGACCTGGCCGCGCGCCGGACCGGGGTGTTCGGCCTGTGCTTTCCCGACCTGGTGGGCGACCAGGACATCGAGCGCAGTGACGAGACCTACTGGTACGACGAGGTCATCCGGGGCATGGAACGCGCCGCCCGGCGCAGCGGGTACGCCGTGCTCATCGCCGCCACCCACGACAGTGACGACGTCAACCTCGTGCTCACGGTGGCGGGACGCTGCGATGGGCTGGTCGTGCTGGCCCACACCGCGCCGGTCCGGGTCCTCGAGCGCGTCGCCCTGCGGATTCCGGTGGTCCTGCTGGCCGCGGAGGCCGCGGTCGGCGAGCAGGCCGGCGTCCTCGATCACCTGGCGGTCGCCAATGAGGCCGGCGCCCGCGAGGTGACCGCCCACCTGCTCGATCATCATGGCTACCAGAGCATCAGCTTCGTGGCCGGCCCCGCCGAGTCCCCGGACTCCTCCCGTCGCTTCGACGGCTTTCGCAAGGCGATGGCCGAGCGCGGCCTGCCCGCGCCCCGGCATCCCGACTTTCACGGCGATTTCACGACCGCTGGCGGCCGCCGGGTGGCCGCGGAGATCTTCGCGGCCGGGCCGCCGCCACGCGCACTAGTGTGCGCAAACGACCAGACCGCCATCGGGGTCATGACGGCGCTGCAGGACACCGGCCTGCGGGTGCCGGAGGACCTCGCCATCACCGGGTTCGACGGAATCCAGTTCGGCGAGCACGTCCGGCCGAGCCTTACCACGGTCGTCCAGCCGATGCGCGTGGTCGGCGAGACCGCGGTCCGGATGCTCACCGAGCGCCTGGCCAAGCCGGCGCTGCCCCCGCGCGCCACGGAGCTGCCGGTCCGCCTGCGGCGGCGAGCCAGCTGCGGCTGCCCGGCACCCGCGCGCTGACGGCGGCGCGCGCAGGCCGCCCGCCAGCGGTCGTGGCCACTTCCGGTCACCGCCATTGTTGCCGCCCAAAGGCGGACGTAACGTCAGTTAACAGCTGGTTAATCGCGGTAAATCCGCAGATCAAGCCCGACAGCGCGGAGAACACATGGCCCTGGAATGGCTGCACCCGGCACGCCCGTGGAACGTTCCAACCCGCCGCCGGGGCCAGCACGCCGCCCTGCTGCTGCTCGGCGCCTTAGCGCTAGCCGCGTCGGCCCTGGCCTGCCCGGCGCCCGCGCAGGCGGCCACCGGCACGCCGTGGCCGTCCGCGCCCAGCTGGCAGAGCTACCTCGAGGCACCGTCCGGCTCGGCCGTGTGCCCGGTGGCGATCGCCAGCACCTCGGGCAGCGTGACGGGGCCGCAGAACCTGGTCTGCGGCGGGTCGGGCGGCGCGACGATGACCCTGGCCTCGGGCGGCGCGACGCCGACCATCGTGCTGGACTACGGCAAGGAGGTCGGCGGCCTGCCGTACTTCACTGTCTCAGCGGAGTCGGGCTCGCCCCAGCTGAAGGCCGGCTACAGCGAGGGCCAGAACTACCTGTCCGCCAGCGGTGATGGCTCGACGCCGTGGGCGGAAGGAGATACCTCCCGCGCGGACACCTACACCGTCACCGGGACGGGAACCATCACCAACCGGTTCGTGCAGGGCGGCGAGCGCTACGAGGAGCTCACCCTGACCTCGCCGGGCACGCTGACGCTCAGCGGCGCCGGCCTCAATTACCTCGCCGACCGCAGCCCCTACCAGGGCTACTTCGTGTCCAGCTCCGATCAGCTGAACAAGATCTGGTACGACAGCGCCTACACCGCGCAGGTCGACTCGGTGCCGACCAGCTCGCTGCCCGGCGACTGGGCTATCCAGGACGGGGTCATGGACGCCGCCGGCGGTGACGTGGGGCTGCTCAGCCAGGGCAGCTCGTGGACCGACTACACCGACACCTTCGGCGTGCGGATCGTGTCCAGCCAGGCCGGCTGGGTGGTGCGCGGACAGGATTCCCAGGACGGCTACGTGTTCATCCTGAACGCCGGCAATGACACCGCCGGGACGCCCAACACGCTGCAGGAACTCGACCTGCACGGTGGCACCTACACCAGCGTCGGCAGCGTCAGCCTGCCGGCCGACCTGGCTCCCGGGACCTGGCACCAGGTGTCGACGACGGTGACCGGCGCGACCATCTCGGTCTCGCTCGACGGTCAGCATGTCGCCAGCCTGAGCTCGTCGTCCTTCCCGTCGGGCAGCCCCGCCTACGCCACCGGGACCATTGGCTTCCGGGAGTTCTCCGGCGAGGAGGCGCAGTTCCGCAACCTCAGCGTGACCAGCAGCTCGGGCGCCGCGCTGTACAGCAGCCCGCTGAACGCCGCCGCCAACCTGGCCGACTTCGCGGTGCCGGGCACGAACAGCGTGCCGTCCATCCTGGACGGGGCCAAGCGCGACCGCGCCATCTGGGTCGGGGACATGAACGTGGAGGGCCCGACCGTCTACTACTCCACGGACCAGACCGCCTACATCAAGGGCGCCCTGCAGCTGCTCGGCAGCTACCAGCTGTCCAGCGGATTCGTCACCGGCGACCTGCCGCCGCAGGATCCGCTGCACACCGGGCCCAGCCAGCCGGGCAGCACCGGCAGCTACTCGGCCTCGTACTCCATCTACTGGGTCCTCGGCGCCGGCTCCTATTACCTCTACACCGGCGACACCGCGTTCGCCACCCAGGAGTGGCCGGTGGTCCGGGCCGAGCTGGCCTGAAACGCCTCGCAGCTCGATTCCCGCGGGCTGCTGGTCACCAACAGCAGCGACGGGGCCGACTGGGACTACTACGACGGCGCCAAGACCGGCGAGGTGACCGAGTACAACATCCTCTACTACAAGGCCCTGCTCGACGGCGCGATGCTGGCCACCGCCGCGGGCCAGAGCGCGCAGGCCGCCACCTACACCCAGGAGGCCGCGGCGCTGAAGACGGCGATCAACACTTACCTGTTCAACAGCTCGACCGGGCTGTACTCCATCAGCAACACCCAGACCACGGGCGTGGCCCAGGATGCCAACGCGCTCGCCGTGCTTTACGGGGTAGCGCCGGCCGCCGACGACGCCTCGATCCTGGCCGCGCTGAAGACCGACCTGTGGACCAACCCCTACGGGCCGCTGCCGTTCACCGCTAACGCCGGCGACCAGGCGGTGATCAGCCCGTACGTCAGCGGCTACGAGCTGGACGCCCGGCTGGCCACCGGGGACACCGCCAACGCCGAGGCGCTGCTGACCACCGAGTGGGGCCACATGATCGCCGCGGGCCCGGACAACACCGGGACCATGTGGGAGAACGTGGCCAGCAGCGGCGCGCCCGGCTTCGGGGCCAGCTCCAGCCTGTCGCACGGCTGGTCGAGCACGCCGACCTCGGCCCTGTCCGGCTACATGCTCGGCATCCAGCCGGTCACCGCCGGCTACGCCACCTGGCTGGTCCAGCCGCATCCCGGCGACCTGGCCTGGGCCGAGGGCCAGGCGCCGACGCCGCACGGGGCCGTCCAGGTGGCCTGGGCCGGCCAGGGCGGCGCCAGCCAGTTCAGCATGAGCGTGACCGCCCCGTCCGGCACCAGCGGCACGATTGCCGTGCCCACCTACGGCGCCGCCAGCCCCATCGTGGAGGTCAACGGGCACATCGTCTGGGCCGGCGGCTCGTTCACCGGGACCAGCGGAATCGGCGGCGCGCACCAGGACGCCAGCTACGTCTACCTGACCGGCGTCCAGCCCGGCAGCTACACCGTCGCGTCGAATCCCGGCCCGGCCGCAGCGCCGGCCGGATACGCCGCCTGCTCGGCGGAGAATGGCACCTGCACGTTCAGCGGCACTCAGTCGGTCGCGTACGGGGCGAACGGCATCTTCAGCTACCGGACCCTCACCGGCGGGACGGCCTGCGACAACGCGGTCTTCGGCGATCCCGACTACGGGGCCACCAAGTCCTGCTACGCCGGGCCGGTCACCGCGGGCCCGGCCGGATCGACGTTCTGCGCGCCGGAGAACGGCGTGTGCTCGTTCACCGGCCCGGCCACGGTCGCCTACGGCGCCGGCAGCTCCTTCACGCAGAAGTCACTGACCAGCGGCACGCCCTGCGATAACGGAGTGTTCGGTGATCCCGACTACGGAATGGTGAAAGCCTGCTTCCTGCTCCCCGCTGGATAGGCCGGCCCGCGCGCCGGGGTCCGGCCGCCGCGCCGGGTCGCTCCGGCGCGGCGGCTGCCTCGACACCGGCCGGATCAGGCCACGTTCGCGACCGGCTCGTGCAGGCCCGCAGCGGCCAGGCTCGCGGCTGTCGCCGGGGCAGCGGCCGGCCCGGCCCCAGAGGCAGCAGCCTTGGCCGGGCTGGCGATCCCAGCGGAGGCGCCGGTCCGGCGACCGGACTCCGGGGCGGATTCCCGGCCCGCGGCGGGCTCGGCGTCCTTACTGCCGCGCTTTTCCCTGGTCTTGACGGGCCGCCGGGCGGGCCGGGCGCTGGCCAGCAGCTCGCTCATGGGCGCGTCCGTGGCCAGCTGGTCGAACGCCTCCAGCTCCATGGCCACCCGGCTCGGCTCATCCTCGCCGGGCAGGTACACCTCGACCAGCGCCACCTTGACCGCGGCCTTCTGCACGGCCCGCGCCTCGTCCGCGAGGACCTCGATCTCCACCGGCGCGCCGCCCAGCTCCGGGTGCTCGTGAATCACTATCCGCGCCACCGCGTCGTCCTCGGTGATGAGCTCGCCGCTCAGGTCGCTGAACTTGACCAACTTCTGGCCCACGTGGTGCCTCCCTGGATTTGTCGGTTTGCCGCGCCGCGACGTCGTCACCCTACCAAACATGTGTTCGGTACCGAAACCATTGTCTGGCCGATTTCGAATGAGTGACCGATCGAGATTCCGGGATCGGCTAGGGCCCCGAGTCCAGCGCGCGGTGAACCCCGCGGCCAATTTGACACGTTCCAAGATTGAACACGAGACTGACAGTCCAGCTCAGAGAGGACGGCGGTGAACGCGCCGGTCAGCATCAGGGAAGTGGCGGCGCACGCTGGGGTGTCGGTCGGCACCGTCTCCAATGTGCTGAACCGGCCCGAGATCGTGGCCCGGGCCACCCGCGACCGGGTCTACGAGGCCATCAAGACGCTCGGCTTTGTCCGCAATGAGTCGGCCCGGCAGCTGCGCGCCGGGCGCAGCCGCACCATCGGGCTGGTCGTCCTGGATGTCGCGAACCCGTTCTTCACCGACGTGGCGCGCGGTGTCGAGGACGAGGCGAGCACCGCCGGGCTGGCCGTCATCTTGTGCAACACCGACGAGCGGCTCGATAAGGAGCAGCGCTACCTGGAGGTGCTGGAGGAGCACCGGGTCCAGGGCATCCTTATTACGCCGGTGGCCGATGCCGACAGCCGCCTGCTTCCGCTGCAGCGGCGCGGCACGCCGGTCATCCTGGTCGACAGCAAGTCCCCGTCGGGCAGCCAGTGCTCCGTCGCCGTCGACGACGTGCTCGGCGGCGAGGCGGCGATGGCCCACCTCATCGAGGCCGGGCATGAGCGGATCACCTACGTTGGCGGCCCGGTCAGCCTGCGGCAGGTAGCCGATCGCCTGGATGGCGCGATCAAGGCCCTGGAGCGGGCCGGCCGGACGGCCGCGGACCTGGACGTCCTGGAGACGGGCGCGCTCAACGTGGCGGCGGGGCAGCGGGCCGGCGCGCAGATCGCCGAGCTGCCCGCGCGGCAGCGGCCGACCGCCGCGTTCTGCGCCAACGACCTGGTGGCTCTCGGGCTGCTCCAGGAGATGACCCGGCGCCGCATCCGGGTCCCCGACCAGCTGGCCATCGTCGGCTATGACGACATCGAGTTCGCCGCCGCCGCCGCGGTCCCGCTGTCCTCCGTCCGGCAGCCGCGCCAGGAACTGGGCCGGATGGCGGCCCAGCTGCTGCTGGAGGAGTCGCTCGGCCTGGCCGGCCACGAGCACCGGCAGGTGGTGTTCCGGCCGGAGCTGGAGATCCGCCAGTCCAGCCAGGCCCGGCAATCCGCCCAGGTGGCGGGGTTCTGGCCCTGAGCCTGGCCGCGTGGGCGAAGATGAGGGAATGGATCTTCCCGTCATGCCGCCGGTCGGGCCGATGCTGGCCAAGTCGGTCAAGGACATCCCGCCCGGCGCGCTGAGCTTCGAGCCGAAATGGGATGGCTTCCGCTCCATCGTCTTCCGCGATGGCGACGAGGTCGAGATCGGCAGCCGCAACGAGCGGCCGATGACCCGCTACTTCCCCGAGGTGGTCGCGGCCATCCAGGCCAACACCCCGGAGCGCTGCGTGATCGACGGCGAGATCGTCATTCCCGACGCCGCCGGGGGCCGGCTCGACTTCGAGGCGCTGCTGCAGCGGGTGCACCCGGCCGCCAGCCGGGTCCGGCTGCTGGCCGAGCAGACCCCCGCCGCGTTTGTCGCCTTTGACCTGCTCGCGCTCGGCGACGACGACCTCATGGAGCTGCCGTTCGAGCAGCGGCGGGCGCTGCTGGAGCAGGCGCTGGCCGGCGCCCGCCCGCCGGTCTACGTGACCCCGGCGACCAGGGACCGGGACCTGGCCGTGCAGTGGTTCAGCCAGTTCGAGGGGGCCGGCCTGGACGGCGTGGTGGCCAAGCCGCTCGACGGCCCGTACGAGCCGGACAAGCGGGTCATGTTCAAGGTCAAGCATGAGCGGACCGCCGACTGCGTGGTGGCGGGCTACCGGGTGCACAAGAGCGGCGATGACGCCATCGGCTCCCTGTTGCTCGGCCTCTACGACGGCTCCGGGCGGCTGGCCAGCGTGGGCGTGGTCGGCGCGTTCCCGATGGCCCGGCGGCGGGAGCTGTTCACCGAGCTGCAGCCGCTGGTGACCAGCTTCGAGGATCATCCGTGGAACTGGGCCGCGCCGCAGCCCGGCGTCCGGCACCCGCGGGAATCGGAGACCAGCCGCTGGAACGCCGGGAAGGACCTGTCATTCGTGCCGCTGCGCCCCGAGCGGGTACTGGAGGTGCGCTACGAGCACATGGAGGGCACCCGGTTCCGGCACACGGCCCAGTTCTCCCGGTGGCGGCCCGACCGCGACCCGGCCTCGTGCGGCTTCGAGCAGCTGGAGGAGCCGGTCAGCTTCGATCTGGCCGAGATCCTGCCGCGCTAGGCGGCGTGGCCGGGGCGCTCGCGGCGCCGCGGCCAGGCCCGGCGCACGAGCCCGCGGCCGGCCAGCCGGGCCATGGCCAGCCGGCACGACCCGTTGTAGATGATGAAGTCGTCGAACACGTGCACGCCGGGCTGGCCGTCGACCGACCGCGCGGCGTCGCGCACCGCGATCAGCTGGTCCACGCTCAGCTGCAGCGGCGGCTCGTCGGGCTGGAACGTCGCGCCGAGCGGGTAGTCCCGGCCCGGCTCGGTCGTCATCTCGATGTGGCCGCCCATGACCTGGGTCACCGGCCGGGAGCTGGCGAAGTCCGCCAGCCGCTCCAGGCTCGCGGCGAACGCGGGGAAGTCCGGCGCGTACAGGCGGCCCGGGTAGACGGTGTCCCCGGTGACCAGGAAGCCGCTCCACGGGTCGTAGACGGTGATGGCCGCCTCGTGATGACCGGGACTGCCGGTGACCTCCAGCACCCGGCCGCCCAGGTCGAAGGGCACGACCTGCTCGGGCCAGCCGGCAAGGCCGAAGAAGTCCCGTACCGCGGGCAGCTCCCGGCCGACCACGGTGGTGTCCGGGCGGCCGGCGAACTGCGGGTCACCGGCCACATGGTCACGGTGCCCGTGGGTGTGGGCGACCACGAGCTCGTACCGGTCGCGCGGATGATCGGCGAGCCACCCGGCCAGGATCTCGTCCACCGTCTGGCGCAGCGGGAACTGCCCCGGTTCGCGCGTAGCGCCGGTATCCAGCAGCAGCGCGCGACCGTTACCGCAGAAAAGGTAGAGGAACGGTGCCTCGGAGCTGATCGCCTTGCTCTGCCGGAGGATGTAAGTGTGCGGGTCGCAGGCGTGGACCTGGATCCGCGGCTCGGGGCTGCGCGACCGGGACCGGGAGCCATAGTTCCAGCGGACGTTCAGGCTGACGGGCGCCGGGGCGGCACTGGCGAAGTCCACCGGGCTGACGTTATCGCACCAGGCAGCTGGGGGTGCCGCCCTGCGCAGCCGACCTGGGCTGGCCGCCCTGGCCGGCGGCGGCGGCGCTGGCCGGGAACGCCTCTGCGAGCGCCTGGGCAATCAGCCGGGACCTGGCCGCGTAGCCGGCCGAGGTGTAGTGGATGCCATCGGAGATGAACCAGCGGCGCCGGGCGACCGACGCCCAGTCGTAGACCCGCATGTCCGGGTAGCGGGTGCAGGCCCGCAGCAGGGCATGGTTCCACTGCCGCATGTCGCTCTCGGAGTAGGGACCGCCGCTGAGCAGCGAGATCACGTTCACCCACATGACGGGCTGATTGCCGATCACCGCCATCATCTGCGCGATCCGGGTGCTCACGCTGACGGGCGATCCGACGTAGACGTCGGCCGTGTCGTTGGTGCCCAGCGCGAGCACCCAGCAGCCCTGGTAGCCGCCGCGGATCAGCCGGCGAGCGACCGTCTGGGCGTTGGCGTTGCCCTGGAGGGTCTCGACCACCGACCGGCCCCCCGAAATCTCCCAGTGCACCTGGCGCACGCCCCGCCGGGCGTACTGCGCGGCCAGCCGCTGCCGGCGGTTCGGCAGGTAGCTGGCCGAGACGAGGCCATCGGAGGTCGAGTCGCCGATGTGCACCACCGACTGGCACGAGCTGCGCAGCAGCGTGCCCGAGCCCGGCGTGCTCACCGCCGAGCGGGGACCGCCATGGCTGTCCGCCCCGCCGCCGCCCGCCCTGCCGCCGCCAGCCGGCACGGCCTGCACCTGGCCGCCGCCACGGCCCGCGCGGGCCGCCCTCCTGCTGGCGGCCACGGCCGGGGCGGCGTGCTGCGAGCGAGTCCAGGCCGAGGCGGGCGGAACCACGCCGGCCAGGCACGCTCCCGCCAGGACCACGGCCGCGCCGCCGCCGGCCAGCGCCGCCCAGCCCTGCCGCCGGGCCGCCGGCCGCCGCCAGGCGCCGGACCGGGCCTGCGACCACCAGCGGCCGATCGCGCCGTGGCGCACCGGCTCCTCGATCAAACGCCAGGACAGCGCGGCCAGCGCGATGCTCGCGGCCACCTGGAGGATGGCCCGCGCGGCGGTGTCGCGGCCGTCGGCCGGCGTCGTCAGCGTGATGACCGGGAAGTGCCACAGGTAGATGCCGTAGGAGCGGACGCCGATCCAGCGCAGCGGCGCGACGCCCAGCAGCTGGCCGATCCGGCCGCCGGGCACGGTGACGGCCGCGATCACCAGGACGGTGGCCAGCGACAGCACGACCATCCCGCCGGGGTACAGGAAGGCCGAGTACTCGGTCGTGCGCCAGATCAGCGCCGCGATCACCAGCAGGCCCACCAGCCCCACGCCGTCCAGGCACCAGCGCCCGGCCGCGCCGACGTCGCGGCGCAGGTTGCGGCTCGGCCAGGCGAAGGCCAGCGCGGCCCCTAACAGCAGCGCGAAGGCCCGGGTGTCCGTGCCGTCATAGACCCGGGTCGGGTCGTAACCGGGGTGGTAGAGCATCCCCATGGCCAGGGCCGATCCCGCCGCCACCGCCATGGCCGCGGCGGCCAGCCCGTAATACTCGCCCGAACCCGGCCGCCTAGCCCTGGTCAGGCGCAGGCCCAGGTACACCAGCCACGGCCAGAGCAGGTAGAACTGCTCCTCCACGGCGAGCGACCACAGATGTCCCAGCGGCGACTGCGGGCCGAAATTGGCGAAGTAGGAGGAGTGCTGGCCGATCAGCCACCAGTTGCTCACGTACAGGGCCGCCGCCGCCACCGCCCCGCGCAGCGCCGGCAGCTGCGACCGGCTGGCCAGCGCCACCCAGCAGATGACGACGGCCAGCATGACGAACAGGGCCGGCAGCAGGCGCCGGGCCCGGCGCTGCCAGAAGTCCAGCATCTGCAGCCGGCCTGCCTGCTCCTTCTGGCCGAGCAGCAGATCGGTGATCAGGTAACCGCTGAGGGTGAAGAAGATGCCGACGCCGAGTAACCCGCCCGGGACCCAGCTCAGGCCGACGTGGTAGGCCACGACCGCGAGCACGGCCAGCGCTCGCAGCCCGTCCAGGCCGGGCAGGTAGCGCTGACCACCGCGGACAGGCTCGGGCATGATCCCCCCTAGATCAGGCTGCCGGAAACGGTCCCGCAGACCCCCGGGGGCTGCGCTGCGAACGACGGCCGGAAACGGCGAGAAGACATCGCTGGGACCGAGCAGAACGTTACTGGAAACGACTGACACTGTCACGGGTAGTAATCGAAAGGTCGGTCACGACCCAGAGATATAACGGACCGCCGGAGCCCGTCCCCGCTACACGCGCGCGGTGTCGCGGCGGAACCGCCAGATCGCGCCGCCCGCGAAGATGACCAGCCAGATCACCACGTTGGCCACCCAGGCCAGGTGCACTCCCTGGCCCAGCAGCGGCGCGTGTACGAGCTGGTTGAGCCCGTACAGCGGGGTGCCCCTGGCGATGGTCGCGACGGCCTGGGGGAACTGGCTCAGCGGCAGGAAGAGGCCGCCGGCGAAGGCTAGCAGCGCCATGATGATGCCCAGGAACTGCATGACGTTCTCGGTGGGCAGCAGGTAGCCGAGGAACAGCCCGAAGGCCGCGAACAGCAGTGAGCCGACCCAGACGCTGGCCCCGGTGGCCAGCCACAGGTAACCGGGCATCTGCGGCTTGCCGGTGGCCGGCCGATCGCGTAGACCACGACCACCGAGATCAGGCCGAGCATCATCGCCGCCAGCAGCTTGATCGCGATGTAGGCCGCCGGGGCCAGCGGCGTCAGCCGGAGCTGGCGGCTCCAGCCGGCGGCGCGCTCGATGGCCACCATGGCCCCGCCGCTGGTGGTGGCCAGCGCCGCTCCGTACAGCGCGATGCTGATCATGATGAACGCCGAGACGTTGCCGTGGCCGACTCGCTGGTTGACGAACGAGGCGTTCACGCCGAAGAGCAGGAACAGCACGATGGGCATGATCAGCACGAAAACCAGGGTGCGGCGGTTACGGGTGAATCGCCGGATCTCCAGCCCGAGGGCGGTCATGTTGAAGCCGCCCAGGCCCGGCGCGCGCCGGCTGCTGAGGTCGGGCGAGGCGACCGCGGGCGTGCTCATCAGAATGCTCCTTCGCTAGTGCGGCCCGTGGTGGGCTGGCCAGCGGCAGCCTGGCCCGCGTTTGGCTGGCCCGCGTCGGTGGTCAGGGCGATGAAGGCGTCCTCGATGCCGCGCGTGGTGATCTCCAGGTCGCGCGCTGGCGTGCTGGTCAGCAGGTAACGGGCCACCGCGTCGCTGTCGCTGGCGTGGATCAGCACGGTGTCGCCGCGCAGCTCGACGCTGTCGGCGCCCGGGATCTTGCGCAATGCCGCCTCCTCGGCGCCGGGCAGGGTGGCGCGCACCGTGCGACCGGCCGACATGGCCTTGATCTGCGAAGCCGTGCCGTCCGCGACTACCTGCCCGTGCCGCAGCAAGATGATGCGGTCGGCGTAGGCGTCGGCCTCCTCCAGGTAGTGCGTCGCGAACAGGACGGTGCGGCCCTTGGCCGCGTCCTGCCGGATCGAGGCCCAGAAGCTGCGGCGGCCCTCCACGTCCATGCCGGTGGTCGGCTCATCCAGCACCAGCAGCTCGGGATCGGGCAGCAGGGCCATGGCGAAGCGCAGCCGCTGCTGCTCGCCGCCGGGAGCACTTGCCCACCATCCGGTCGGCGATGCCGCTGATGCCGGCTCGTTCCAGCACCTCCGCGGGCGACTCGCTGCTCGCGAACAGGCTCGCGGTGTACCGGACGGTCTCGGCCACCGTGAGGTCCTTGAGCAGTCCCCCGGTCTGCATCACGGCCGAGACCAGCCCGTGGCTGATGGCCTCGCGCGGCGGCATCCCGAAGACCGACACCGTGCCGCTGGTCGGCCGGGACAGTCCCAGGATCATGTCGATGGTGGTGGTCTTGCCCGCGCCGTTAGGCCCGAGGAGGGCCACGATCTCCCCGGCGTCGATGCCGAGGTCGATCCCCTGGACGGCCTGCACGGATCCGAACTGCTTATGCACGCCGGCCAGGCCAACGGCCAGGGGGCGGCCGGCGGCACGGGACTGCGCCACTGCGTCTGCACTCGCCGATGTCATGATGCTAGTGTCCCCGCTATTTGCCGCTAATGGCGGATTCCTCCGGCCCGGCCTGCTGCTGGGCGAAGTCCCGGCTGCGGATGGCGGCCAGCGACACCACGCCCGAGACCAGGGCAATGATCGCGGCCACCAGCAGGATACGGTTCAGCCCGGTGGTGAAGGCCGTCCGGGTAATCCCTCCCACGGCCTGCCTGGCGTGCGGCGGCAGACTGGTCAGCACGCGGCCGATCTGCCCGGATTGAACGGCCGAGGCGATCCGCGGGCCCTGGTGAGACAGGCCCGGGATCGCGGCCACCCCCTGCATGACCGCGGTGCGGACCTGGTTGGAGAACAGCGTTCCCAGCAGGGCGATGCCCGTCGCGATGCCGACCTGGCGGAAGGTGGAGTTGATACCCGAGGCCATGCCCGACCGCTGCGGCGGCACGACGCCGACGGCCGTCGACGCCAGCGGCGGGTTCATCATGCCGACGCCGGCCCCGGCCACGATCAGTCCCGGAATCAGGTGCGTCCAGGCCGAGCCGGCATCCAGGCCCCGCATCAGCAGCAGCCCCACGCCGATGATGATCAGGCCGGGCCCGATGAGCAGCCGGACCGGAACCCGCGAGCTCAGCCGGCCGGCGATCGCCGAGGTGGCCAGGATGCCGCCGGACAGCACCATCAGCCGGACGCCCGTCTGCAGCGCCGTGTAGCCGAGGATGTCCTGGAGGTAGAGGACCAGGTAGAGGATTACCGCGAAGATCGAGGCGCTGACCCCGAACGCCGCTACCGAGCCGCCGCTGAAGGTGGGCAGCCTGAACAGGCTGAGGTCGAACATCGGGTGGGCGGTCCGCCGCTCCACGAGGACGAACGCGACCAGCAGCACGGCCGCCGCGGCGAAGCAGCCCAGCACGAGACCGTCGGTAAAGGATTTCTGGTTCGACTCGATCAGCCCGTAGACCAGGCTGGCCAGCGCCACGGTGAACAAGGCGAAGCCGGCCCAGTCCGGCCGGCTGGCGTGCGGCGCGCGCGACTCGCCCACCTTCAGCAGCGTGATGACCACGGCCGCGACCCCGATCGGCGCGTTGACGAAGAAGATCCAGCGCCAGGACAGCCCCGAGGTCAGCAGGCCGCCGAGCAGCGGGCCGATGGCCACGGCCAGGCCCGTGATCGCTCCCCAGATCCCGAAGGCGGTACCGCGGTCCTGGCCGCGGAAGGCGTCGGCCAGCAGGGCGAGCGACACGGCGAACATGATCGCGCCGCCGACTCCCTGCAGGGCCCGCGACAGCTGGAGCATCAGGGTCGTGACCGCGAAGCCGCACAGCACCGAGGCGCAGGTGAATATAACCAGGCCGATGAGGTACAGCAGGCGGCGGCCGTACATGTCCGCGAGGCTTCCGGCGGTGAGCAAGAACGCGGCCAGGGTCAGGGCGTAGGCGTCCACGACCCACTGCAGGTCGGAGAAGCTAGAGGTCAGCGCGTGCTGGATGTCCGGCAGCGCGACGTTGACGATCGTGATGTCCAGCAGCAGCATGAACGTGCCGAAGCAGACGGCGATCAGGGTCCACCACTTGTTCCCGCGCGGGCCGCCCTCGGCGGCGTGCCGGGCGTGCCCGTCGTGGCGGTGCGGCTCGTGCGCGGACAGTTCAGCGGATGCTTCGGTCACTGGTACTCCGTGGCTCGGCAAAGCGGTCGCCACTCCATTCTCAGCTGCGTCGGCTCAGCCCCCGCACCCGACGGCGATCGGAGTCCCTTCTACCCCGGTTCGCCCGGCTAATCCCGGCGTGATCACCGCCCGTCAGCGCTAGCTGCCGGCCAGCCGCGGAACGGCCCGCACGGCCCGGCGGTCCCGGCTCCGGGCTCCCTTGGCCAGCCGCGCGGACGCCAGCCGCTGCGGGCCGTCCAGCAGCCAGAGGCTGACCTCGTCCTTCTCGTAACTGGCCGCCAGGTAGGGATCACAGCCCGGCAGCACCGGGCGGTAATACTCCAGTTCGGCCTCATCTGGCAGCCAGTCCAGGCCGGCCAGGACGTCCTCGACGGCCGCCCAGGGGATGGCGTTATTTACGTGTCCTGCGGTGTCGAAGTCGCTGGCCCGCAGGGGCCAGGTCCCGCCCGCGGGCGATACCGGCGGGCGCGGATGCGAGAGCCGCACCGACACGCTGCGGCCCTGCGCGGCGCCGTCGTAGAGGCGATGAAACTCTGGTCCGAGCGAGGCCGGGCGGCCATCGGCCTGGCCCACGGCGGCCCAGACGGCCTTGGCCTGCAGGAGATCCCCGTCCGGACCGGACACGGTCGTGGTGCGCTCCGCCCACCGCGGGCCGGTGGCCGAGCAGAAGGTGTGCAGCCAGATCTGGCTGCCGAAGCGCGGGAACTCCCGGACGGTCACGGCTATCTTGCGGACCAGCCAGTCGTAAGGCTCGTTCCAGCCGGCGTCGGCCAGGTCGTCCTCGGCTACCTGCTGCAGGTACCGGGCCAGCGCGTCAAACCGCAGGCGCCCAGCCGGAGTCACATCCGTGCTCCGGACCTGGCGCCTAGTGGTGTAGACGCGGCCAGCCAGCGGCCGGGACATGAACACTCGCATCGGGCTCCGCTGATAGTTCGGCCTGTTCACCGCGCCACCCGCAGTCGGGCCGCTGACGGTTCGTCCCTATTGTCGCGCAGCTGGCATCGGCCTTCACTCCAGGAGCGGTTCTACTATCGCAGGCCGCGGCCAGTAGCCAGTGACGCAGCCCGGAGGACGACGGCGGGCACGGCCCGGGAGGAGGTGGCTGGCGCGCGTAGACTCGCGCCCATGTCACCGCAGATCGCTGCCAACATCCGCGTCGATCTCGCCGGTCTGCTGGATTTCATCCGCCCGCGGCATCACGCTCTGCTGCTCACCCCGCGCGCCGACGGCTCGCCGCAGGCGTCCCCGGTCACGTGCGGCGTCGATGAGGACGGCCGCGTCGTCGTCTCGACCTACCCGGAGCGGGCGAAGACGGCCAACGCGCGCCGCGCCCGGACGGCCACCGTCGTGGTGCTGTCCGACGACTTCGGCGGCCCGTGGGTCCAGGTCGACGGCGAGGCCGAGGTCCTGGACATGCCCGAGTCCCTGGAGCCGCTGGTGGAGTACTACCGCAGCATCTCCGGCGAGCACCCGGACTGGGACGAGTACCGCGACGCCATGCGGCGGCAGGGCAAGTCGCTGATCCGGATCACGCCTCGCCGCTGGGGCCCCGTGGCCACCGGCGGTTTCCCCCAACGGCTGGCCCCCGCGCAGAGCTAGGCGGCCGGGCGCCCGGGCGGCGCCCCGGGAGCTGCCGGGGCACCGCCGGGCGTTCTCGGCGCTGCGGTCAGAGCTGGTAGGAGCCCGGAACCCAGGTGCGGGTGCTGACGCCGATCGCGTTCCAGGCATTGATGGTCACGATGAGGCTCACCAGTGCGGCTACCTCGTCGGCGGTGAACTCCGCGGCCACGGCCTCGTAGGCCCGCTCGGGCACATGCTCGGCCGCCATCAGCGTCACCGATTCGGTGAACGCGAGCGCCGCGCGCTCGCGGGGGGTGAAGAACGGCGTCTCGGCCCAGGCGGCCAGCGCGTAGAGGCGCTGCTCGGTCTCGCCGATCGCGCGGGCATCCTTGGTGTGCATGTCGATGCAGTAGGCGCAGCCATTGAGCTGAGAGGCCCGGATGCGCACGAGCTCGCGCAGCCGCGAGTCGAAGCCAACCCGGTCGAGTTCCTTGGTGGCGGCGGCGTCGAGATGGCTCATGGCCCGGGAGAAGGCGGACGCGCGGGAGTCGAAGTCGAGGCGCACCGGGACCTGGACGGTGGCCTGCGTGCCGGTGGTCTGGGTGCCGGCGGCCTGCGCGCTGGTGGTCTGCGTAGTTGTCATACCAGTGACTCTAGGAGTCAAGAGGCCCGCTGATAAGGTCCACATCTATGGCAGAAACATGGGCCACTTCGGGCACTGACCTCCACCTGGAGCTTGATGTCTCGGGGACCCGGATCCGCCGCGGCCTCGAGGACGCACTCCGCGGCGCCATCCAGGCCAGCCGGCTGGGCCCCGGCACCCGGCTGCCCTCCTCCCGGTCACTGGCCGCTGACCTCGGCATCGCGCGCAACACCGTCGCCGACGCCTACGGCCAGCTGGCCGCCGAGGGCTGGCTCGTCGCCGAGCACGGATCGGGCACCAGAGTGGCCGAGCGCGTGGTAGCCGAGCCGCCGTCCGAGCCAGCGGGCCACCCGGCCGCCGGAGGACCCGGCTACAGCCTGCTCGCGGGCTCGCCGGACCTGTCGTCGTTTCCTCGCAGCGCCTGGCTGGCGGCCGCCCGGCGGGCCCTGTCCGTGGCGCCAGCCGAGGCACTGGGCTATACCGACCCGCGCGGCCGCCCCGAGCTGCGCGAGGCCCTGGCCGATTACCTGGCGCGGGTCCGCGGCGTGCGCGCGACAGCAGACCGGATCGTGCTCTGCTCGGGATTCACCCAAGCCCTTGGCCTGCTGGCCGGGGTCCTGGCCCGCCAGGGCGCGACGACTCTGGCGACGGAGGCCTACGGCCACCGCCATCACCGGCAAGTCGTGGCGGCCCGGGGGCTGGCAGTCCGGCCGCTGCCGGTGGACGCGAGCGGCGCCGTGATCGCCAAGCTGGCCGACGCGGGCGCTGCGCTGCTGACTCCGGCGCACCAGTTCCCGCTGGGCGTGCCGCTCGCCGCGGCGCGGCGGACCCAGGCGGTGGCCTGGGCCGCCACCACAGGAGCGACCATTATCGAGGACGACTACGACGGAGAATTCCGTTACGACCGTCAGGCAGTTGGGGCTATGCAGGCGCTCGAACCCGAGAGCGTCGTCTACGCGGGAACCGCGAGCAAGACGCTGGCCCCTGGTCTGCGGCTGGCGTGGCTCGTCCTCCCGGCCCGGCTCGTCGAGGCGGTGGCGGCGGCCAAGGTACTGGCCGACCGGCAGACCAGCAGCCTGGACCAGCTCACCTTCGCCGAGCTGATCAGGTCCGGGGCCTACGACCGGCACGTGCGACGCTGCCGGATGGCCTATCGCAGGCGGCGTGAGCAGCTAGCCACGCAGCTGCGCGCCCGGGCGCCCGGAACGCGGATGATCGGCGTGGCGGCCGGCCTGCAGGCCCTGGTCGAGCTGCCGGCGGGGAGCACCGAAGACGCCGTCGTGGGCCGGGCGGCGCAGCGCGGCCTGGCGCTGAGCGGGCTGAACGAGTTCGCCACCGCCGGCACCCGGCACGCGCCGGCCCTGGTCGTGGGGTTCGCTGCGCCGCCCGCCCACGCGTTTACGACGGCGGTGGCCCGGCTGTGCGCGGCGCTGGCCGACCGTGGCCCCGGCTGACCGGCGCGGGCCTCGCCAGGGCGGCCCGGTAGAGTGCCCCCGTCCGGTGCGAACCGTCCGCTGGTGAGCACCGTTGGCCTGTAGCAGACCATTACCAAGCCAGGAGGTAGCGATGCCGGCAAAGGGAAGCGCGGAGTGGAAGGGCGACCTGCCAACAGGGACGGGCACGTTCACCGCCGGCGACACCATCAGCGGCGAGTACTCATTCAAGTCCCGGTTCGAGGACGGCCCCGGCGCCAACCCGGAGCAGCTGATCGCCGCCGCGCACGCGTCCTGCTTCTCGATGGCCCTGTCCAACATCCTGGCCCAGGGCGGTCACCCGCCCGACTCGGTGCGCACCGACGCCTCGGTCACCCTGCGGATGGTGGATGGAGCGCCCACCATCACCAACATCGCGCTGGCAACGGTCGCGCGAGTACCAGGGGTTGATGCGGCCACGTTCGAGGAGGCCGCCGAGGCGGCCAAGGTCGGCTGCCCCGTCAGCAAGGCGCTGGCCGACGTCCCCGAGATTACGCTGACCGCCTCCCTGGCCAGCTGAGGGACCATTTCCCTGGTCAGCTCGGCGGCCGTTTTCTGAACGACTCGCTGCAGCTTGTCATCAGGCTCCCGAGAAGGGCGTTCCGCTCCGGCGGTGCCTGGCGCACGGCCAGACTGACTTGGCGGCCGACCGGCCGAGTGGCTGGTCGGCCGCGGCGTTAGCTGGGGTAGGGGTCGGGGGTGGTGGTGTAGCTGCGTCCGGCGGGGGTGGTCCAGGTGAAGGTGCCGGGGCGGTGCTGGGTAACGGTCCAGCCGGGGAGCTGCTTGATCTGATGATGGGTCCGGCAGCCGCCGCCGAGGTTGCAGGAGCAGGTGGGGCCGCCTTTGTGCCAGGGTCTGGTGTAGTCCAGGTCGGCGCGCCAGGCCGGCTGGCCGCAGCAGGGCTAGCGGCAGGTCTAGTCGCGGGCCTGGACGTGCTCGCGGATCCGGGTGGCGGGCCGGTAGGCGGCCGCGTCGGCGGCGGCGGCTTCGGCGGCGCGGGCGGCGGCGCGGCGGGCGGCGCGCAGCACGGCGGCCGAATGCCCCGGCCGGTCCCGGTCCAGCTAGTCCCGCTGGTGGCGCCGGCAGTGGTCAGGGTGGCGGCGGGAATGGTGACGGTGACCCGGCCGGTGACGCCGGGCGGGCGGCCGGGGTTGTCGCCGAGGCGCCCGCGGCGGACCCGCTCCACGGCGATGGCCTGGCCGGCCGGGCCGGTGAGGATGACCCGCCACTGCGCGGCCGGGTCGGCGACGGCCAGGACGGCGAGGGGGAGGGCCTGGGCGGTGCTGACCGGGCCGAGGCGACCGAGGGCGGCAGGCGCGGACAGGCTGCCGGTGAGCGCGGCCCAGGAGATGGTCAGGTCCAGCAGCCCGCCCGGCCGGCGGGTGGTTCCGCCGTCCGGGTCGCCCAGGGCGGGGGAGGGAGGGCAGGGCCAGGTGGGGCCGGGGTGGCGGCGCGGGGTCCGCCGAGGAACGGCGGGATCTCGGCCAGGGTGCCGGGCAGCGGCGGCCACGCCGGGAGCACGCCCCCTTCATAATCGTCGTCAGGCTCGTCCCAGCCATCGCCAGGACCGGGAACACGCGCGCAGGCACCACCGTCGTCGTGGTCGGGAACGTCCGCGTCGGTCAGCGGCGGCGCCTCATCGGTCTCCCCGGCCGGGTCTCCGCCCGGCGGTCCGCCATCGGGCGGTCCGGTATCGGCCGGCCCAGAATCCGGCGGCCCTGAGGCTGGCGGGCCAGAATCCGGCGGGCCGGAGCCGGGCGAACCGGAGCCTGACAGGCCGGAGCCTGACGACGGGCCAGAGCCGGCCCGGTCAGGGCCAGAGCCGGGCGGGCTGGGCCGGGAGGGGCCGGGCGGCCCTGCTCCGGGCGGGGCGGGGTCGGTGGGCCAGTCCGCGGGCCGGGGACGCGGGTCGGGGGGCGGCCTGTCCGGGCCGGCCTTCGGGGCAGGGCGCGATCCGCCGCCCGGCCTGCGGCCACGCCGCGGGCCGTCACCAGCTAGATCCGGTGGCCGGCGGCGAGCTCCCCGGCCGCCGCCAGGCCCGCCATTCGCGCCGGGGCCGGAGCCGGGACCTGGGCCGCCAGCGCCGGGGTCATCGCCGGGGCCGGGGCCGGGAGAGTCGGGGGGCTGCCGGGCGGGGCAGGGGTGAGCGGGAGGGTGCCCAGGACCAGGCCGGCCAGGGCCACCGCGCGCAGCAGCCCGATCCCGCCGCCCGCGCCTGAGGCCTTCATCCCGGCGGCGATCGCGGTCAGCCGGGCCATCATCGCCGCGGCCTGGACGCCGGGCAGGTGGGAGGCGACCAGCGCCGCCGTGCCGACCTCGTCGGGGTACAGGCTGACGGTGGCCTGCCGCTCGGCGTTCTGCCGCCGCTCCTCCGCGCCCTCCGGGTCCACCCGCAAGACGGCGCGGCGTAACGCCGCCCGCAGCTGCCCGGTCGTCTGGCCTCCGGCGCCCGGAAGGACGAGGGCCTCGACTGCCTGGGCGTCCTCGTCGGTGAGCGGGCCGGCGGCCTCGGCGATCAGCCGGGCCCGGGCCAGGTCGATGGTCCCGGCGGCCAGTGCCGCGCCGGTGTCCCGGAGCCGCCAGCCCAGCTCTACGCCCAGCCGCGTCCACCACGACGCCCCCGCCTGCGACATCGTCAGGGCCAGCGACACCTCGCACGCCGCCCCGGCCGTGACCCGGTCCGGACGCCCTTGGTCATCTACATCGGCGCGGGGATCACGCACTGCGGTCCGTGAAGCGATCGCGGCCACGGCCGCCAGCTCCCCGGCGGCCGCCCACGACGCCACCCGCCGGTACGCGGCCGCGATGCCCGGCAGGTCCCAGTCCGACAGCTCTGCCGGGTCAGCGTTAGCCAGCCACGCCGCCAGGGAAGGCCCCGCCGGCAGATAGTCGACGATCACGCCGGTCAGGTCCCGCGAGGTCGCCTCCGCAGACTCGGCCAGCGCCCGCTCAGCGGCCAGCGACGCCTCCTGATCACCAGGGTCCTCATCACCGGCCGCGCCAATCGCCGCCAGCACCCCGGCCAGATCAAGCTCAAAAGACCAGCACAAGCCACCGCCCGGCCCAGGGCCGGATTCGTCTGCCGCCGGTCCGTTGGGCAGGTTAAATTGACTGGCGGACCCGGGCTGGCCGGTGCCAGCACTGCCGCGGCCGACCTCGCCGACTGGTGGATTGCTGACCTGGGGGTCGCCTTCGGGCGCCGGATCGCCTGTTGGGCCTGGCAATCGGGTCACCTCCCAGCCTGATCGCTGCTGCCGCCGCGATCAGCTCTTCCCAACGAGCACTGCGTGCCGAGACCGCTGAGGTGAGCTATCTGAGCTGTTCAACTACCTTCTTGGACCATATTATCGGCTACTACCGACAGTTTGGTGGCAGTGCGCTGGCATGAGCGAAGTTTCCGCGAGACGAGTCAGACCGCATGCCCGACCATCTGCTGGGCGGGACCGCGCAGGCCGGCCAGCGGCCCGGAGTCATCCCGGCGGTTAGATTAGGAAAGCCACACCACTGCCCATGTTCAGCGGCGCCAAGCCAGCTCTCGGACGCCTGCCGGCGCGCATCCGTGAGGCGGCAGGTTGTCCGACTTATGCTCGGTCGTCATGGCGGAGACGAGGCGAGGTCCAACAGGGGTCCGCAGCATGGAGTATGGGCCAGACGTGCTCGCGGCTCAGCCGCGGCGGTTGGCTCGGCCGGAGCTGCCGCGGATCGCGGCTCAGCGCGGGCTGGTGGTCGAGGACGCGGCCGGCGAGTTCTGCGGGGCGGTGGTGGTGTGCGAGAAGGACGCCGTCACGCTCGAGGACCGGCACGGCAAGTGGCGGGTCTTCCCGCTTGACCCGGGCATCTTCCTGATGGACGGCCAGCCGGTCCAGCTGGTCCGGCCGAGCCAGCCAGCGGCCCCGGCCGGGGGCGCCGTCAGCCGGACCGCCTCTGGGTCGATTGCCGCGCCGCAGGCCCGAGCCAAGGTGGCACGGGCGAGCAGGATCTACGTGGAGGGCAGGCACGACGCCGAGCTGGTGGAGAAGATCTGGGGCGATGACCTGCGCGATGTCGGCGTGGTCGTGGAATACCTGGGCGGCGTCGATGACCTGCCCGCTATCGTCGCCGAGTTCTCCCCCGGCCCCGTGCGCCGGCTGGGCGTCCTGGTCGATCACCTCGTGGACGGCTCGAAGGAGAGCAAGATCGCCGCGCGGGTCGCGTCGCCGCACGTCCTGATCGCTGGGCACCCGTATATCGACGTCTGGGCAGCGGTGAAGCCGTCGGTCGTGGGCATCGGCAGCTGGCCGCAGGTTCCCCGTGGCCAGCCCTGGAAGGACGGCGTGCTGCACGCGATCGGCTGGCCGGAGAACACCGGGGCGGCCTGGCAGCGCATCCTGGCCTCCGTGAAGTCGATCGCCGACCTCGAGCCGGCCTTCCTCGGCCGGGTCGAGGAACTGATCGACTTCGTCACCGAGCCCGGCAGCGCCTAGCCTCCGGACCCGCCAGCCAGATCCGCCGGCGGCTGGTCAGCCGCCGGCTGACAATCTCCGCCAAGGCCAATCCACGTTTGATTTTGCCAATAGATTCAATAATCTAGATTTATGAATCTAACGCGATTGGTGGCTCTGGGCCTGCTGGCAGAGCGGGGAGAACGGCATGGTCACCAGCTCAGGCGCGACGTAGAGGTCATGAAGGCCGACCAGTGGGCCGGCGCGGGGATCGGCTCACTGAACCGTGAGCTACGCCTGATGGCAGCTGAAGGGCTCATCGAGGTGGTCCGCACCGAGCGGATCGGCCGCCGGCCGGAGCGCACGGTCTACCAGATCACTGACGAGGGCCGTCGTGAGCTCCTGGTCCTGCGCGACCGCGCCATCGGACGCGTGCAGGAAGGTCCCGACGCGGTGGCGGCGGGGCTGATCTTCGCCGGCGCACAGGATCGGGAAGCGCTCGCCGGGCTGCTGGCGCTGCGGCGGCGCGCAGTAGAGGCGGAACTGGAGCGCCTGGCCGTGGAGCGCGAACGCGGGATGCGGGAGGGGTACTTGCAGCCGTCTGTCTCGCCGCTGCAGGCCGCCGCATTCCGCCGCGCCGAGCTACGTGCGCGGGCGGAGCTCACCTGGCATCACGAGTGGGACCAGATGCTGGCCGGAGGGGCAGCCGCATCAGCCGACGCGGCAGCGTCCGCAGCGCCGCGATGAGCATGGGCCAGCCCTCATCACTCCGTCGGCTGGCGGCCACCGTGCCGGGGCGGATGCCTCCGGCGCTGCGACAGTCGTCCTTCGTCCGGCTGTGGGCTGGTTCCATCGTGTCCAGTATCGGAACCCAGATGAGCAACGTCGCCAAGCTCTGGGTCCTTTACCTGCTGACTCATTCAGCATTTGCGCTCGGGCTGGAGGGTCTGTGCTTTTCCGTTCCGATCATGGTGCTGCCCTGCCCTATCGGGGACGCGGCCGACCCGGCGTCCGGCCCGCGCTATCACCATCAGCCTGGCTGGCGGCTGCGTCGGCCTGATCGCCTTTGTGCATGCTCCAGTGCTGGCAGCCGGACTGGTACTCCTCTTTCTGGCCTCGCTGGCCCTCACTACGGCCCAGGTCCACATCGTCACCCGCGTCCAGCAGGTCACGCCCGATCAGCTCCGCGGAGCGATCAGCGGCCTCAGCGCGATCAGCCAGAGCGGGCTCGCCGGGGTGGCAGCAGCGGGCATGGCCATGGTCGCCGGGAACCTGGGGGCCTCCAGCACTATCACCGGGGTCGCTGCCGTCAGCGGAGTAGCCGTGGTCCTCAGCAGCGTGCGGGCCAGGAGTCGTCAAACTGAGCCAGGCAGCGCCAAGGCCGCCGACACTCCGCGGGCAGCTTCTACTCGGCTTTGAGGATGTCTTCTGCTGTTTCGGGGTCTCCCACGCTCGTCGGGGAGGTGGCCCGGCGGACGAACTCCCGGGTGGGTGGCCACATGGCCACGTGCTGGTCTCCCGTGGGCGGGTCATAGTGCATGAAGGTGACCTGGTCGATGTCCACAGCGAACAGGTGGAACCGGCCCGGCTCCGGCTCCCAGCCGAGGCTGCCTGCCACCGCGTCTGCGTAGCGACGCTGAACTGCGGGATCGTGCTCAGCCTGGGCCGTGCCGCGGATCTTGAGCTCTCCCTCGGTGCCGTCGCGGTCAGTGATCACGCTGTGCACGAGGATCCGCGGGTCACGCAGGAGATCCCGCGCCTTCGTGGACTGCCACATCATGGACAGCCACAGGTCGCCGTCCAGCACGCAGGGCTCAACCGGACTGAGCCGGGGCGTGCCGTCCTGGCGGATCGTCGCGACGAGCACCACGCCCGGCGCGATCAGGCGCTCCTGAGCCAGCCCCGCCAGGCGGGGCTGACGGTGTTCGACGTCCGACCAGTGCATGACTCCTCCAGTGCAGGGTGACGTAACAGAGGGCACGTATCCGCAGCTCGCAGCACCACTCGCGCTATGATCATTTCTTAACATAACCTCACTCTCCGGGCGGCCCGCGTCATGCTCGCAGTGCTTCGGCGGCAGTGCATCCTGGACGAGCTCCAGCGCACTGGCTCCGCGCTCATATCGGGACTGGCCGAGCAGCTGTCGGTCTCGGAAATGACGATCCGCCGCGACCTGGCCGGCCTGGAGAGCGATGGGCTGCTAGAGCGGGTGCACGGCGGAGCGGTGCTCGCCCAGCGCGGCATCGAGGAGCCGGGCTTCGACAAGAAGGTGCTGTGCCAGCAGCCTGAGAAGGCGGCGATCGCCAGCCTGGCGGCCACCATGGTCAAGCCCGGCTCGGCCATCGGCCTGTCGGCGGGCACCACGACCTGGATCCTGGCCCGGCAGCTGGCCCAGGTGCGGGGCGTCACGGTGCTGACCAACTCCATGAAGGTGTGGAACGAGCTGCAGCGGGGCGAGGACGGCCGGTCGCACGTCATCCTGACCGGGGGGGACTTCCGCACGCCGTCGGACGCCCTGGTCGGACCGACGGCGGACGCCACGATCCGGTCGATGTATGTGGACGTGCTGTTTCTCGGCGTGCACGGGATGGACCCGGTGGCGGGCCTCACGACCCCGAACATCTCCGAGGCGGAGACGAACCGGACCTTCGTCAGCCACGCCCGCCGCCTGGTCGTGCTGGCTGACCACACCAAATGGCGGACTGTCGGGCTGCACATCCTGGCCCCGCTGTCGGCCGCCGACACGATCATCACCGACGACGGCATCGCCGCCGAGGGGCGCGAGCTGCTGTCGAGCCAGGTCGACGACCTGCGCGTCGCAAGCGTCGAGCCAGCCGCCTCCGGGTAAGGCGGCCGGCGGTCGTCCTTGACTCCGGCATAGGGGCTCGATAGCTTGCTGCCTGCCCCGCTCGCGGCGGGGCGGCACGCAGTTCAGCGAAGCCCGGTGAGATCCCGGCACTGTCCCGCAACGGTGATGCCCTCCCCCGGGAGGGATAAGTCCGGTCGCCTGAGCTGCCGCGCCGACGAAACCAGTCCTCGGAGGAAGGGCGGTTCGTGCGGAGGCGGCCACCAGCCCCGCAAGAGCTCTCTTCGTCCTCCGCCTCAGGAGGATGAGCACGTGCCAAGCACCGGAAGCCGCCTGCGGGCGGCGCGGAGTGCCCTGACCCCGCGCGAGTGGGGGCGTTTCGGAGCGATGGCGCTGGTCATCGTGGCCCTGAACGCGACGGGCTGGGGAATCTTCCTGTTCGCCATCCAGCCGCATCACTTCCATTACCAGGGGCTCGGGGTCGGCTTCGGGGTGGCGCTCACCGCATGGACGCTGGGCGCCCGCCATGCCTTCGACGCCGATCACATCTCCGCCATCGACAACACGACTCGCAAGCTCATGTCCGACGGGCGGCGGCCGCTCGGCACCGGGTTCTTCTTCGCCCTCGGGCACTCCGCGATCATCGTCGTGGTCGGGGTGGCCCTGGGCCTGGCCGCCAAGGCCGTCTTCGGCGCCGTGGTCAACCCCACGTCGGGCTACGAGACGATCGGCGGCGTGGTCGGCACTAGCCTGGCCGCCAGCTTCCTGTACCTGATCGCGGCCCTCAACATCGTGGTGCTGGCCGGGATCGTCAAGGTGTTCCGGGGCCTGCGGGCTGGCCTCTTCGACGAGGCTGAGCTAGAGCGCCAGCTGCAGGCGCGCGGATTGATGTGGCGCTTCTTCGGCCGATTCATGCGGTCGATCACCAGGACCTGGCACATGTTCTTCGTCGGGCTGATCTTCGGGATCGGCTTCGACACCACGACCGAGGTGCTCCTGCTGGCCGCTACCGCGGCGGCGGCCAGCCAGGGGCTGCCGTGGTACGCGGTGCTGGCCCTGCCCCTCCTGTTCGCCGGCGGGATGACCCTGTTCGACACCCTCGACGGATGCTTCATGAACTTCGCCTACGGCTGGGCGTTCGCGCGCCCGGTGCGGAAGGTGTACTACAACCTGGTCATCACCGGGCTGTCCATCGCCGTCGCCTTCCTGATCGGGACGATCGAGATCGCCGGGCTGCTGTCGGCCGAGCTCCACATCCACGGGGGCTTCTGGGAGTTCATGGCCGCGTTCGATATCAACCGGGCCGGTTTCGCCATTGCCGGGCTCTTCGTGCTGGTCTGGGCGGCGGCTATCGCCTACTGGCGGGTCGGGAAACTGGACCAGCGCTGGACACCGGCGGCCGCGGCACCCGGCCCTGGTCCCGAGCCCGTCAGCGAGCCGCCCGGCCCGCCGGCCTGAGCCCCCGCGCCGAGCCCGGCCAAGCGGGCTCGAAAAAGCCGGGCCCCGCCTAGGCCGGCTGAGTCGTCCGCAGCCGGATGGTGACGTCCAGCTCGCTGAGCCGGGCCAGCATGCCGTCGGTGTACTCGGTGCCGATATCGGTCAGCACGTAGCCGAGGTCGTCGCGCGTGCCGAGGAGCTGGCCCTCGATGTTCGCGCTGTACTCGGCCAGCAGCTGGTTGATGGTGGCCAGCACGCCCGGCACGTTGCGGTGCAGGTGGACGAGGCGATGGGTGCCCGGCGAGCGCGGCAGGGCGACGCCCGGCAGGTTCACGCTGAGCGAGGTCGCGCCGGAGGTCAGGAAATCGCGGAGCTTGCCGGCCACGAACTCGGCGATGTCCTGCTGGGCCTCCTCGGTGGAGCCGCCGACGTGCGGCGTGAGGATGACGTTGGGCAGCCCGCGCAGCTGCGAGGTGAACTCCTCGCCCCGGCCCCGCGGCTCCTGCGGGAACACGTCGACGGCCGCGCCGGTCAGGTGGCCGGACTCGATATTGGCCCGCAGCGCGCCATGATCGACCACGAAGCCGCGGGAGAGGTTGAGGAACAGGCTCCCCGGCTGCATGGCCGCGAACTCGGCCGCGCCGAACAGTCCGCTGTTGCCCGGCCGGCCGTCCACGTGCAGGGTGACCACGTCGGAGATCTCCAGCAGCTCCTGCAGCGTGCCGCAGCGCCGGGCGTTGCCCAGCGCCAGCTTGTCGGCGGTGTCGTAGAACACCACGGTCATGCCGAGGCTCTCGGCCAGGACCGACAGCTGGCCGCCGATGTTGCCGTAGCCGACGATCCCCAGCCGCCGACCGCGCACCTCGTGGCTGCCGGCCGCTGACTTGTCCCAGATGCCGCCGTGCATCTGGGCGTTCTTGTCCGTGAGCCGCCGCGTCAGCGCAATGATCTCGGCCAGGGCGAGTTCCACGACGCTGCGGGTGTTCGAGAACGGCGCGTTGAAGACCGCGACGCCCCGCTCAGAGGCCGCGGCCAGGTCAATCTGGTTCACGCCGATGCAGAAGGCACCCACGGCGAGCAGGTCCGGCGCGGCGTCGAGCACCCGCTCGGTGACCTGCGTCCCCGACCGGATCCCCAGGACGTGGACGCCGCCGATCTCGGCTATCAGCTCAGCTTCGGTCAGCGCGCCCGCGCGGGCCCGCACGTGGTAGCCGTCCTTAGTCAGCCGCGCGACCGCGTCGGGATGCACATTCTCCAGGAGCAGGACGTTGACCTGTCCATCCATGCCAGCCAGCGTGAACACCCTTTCCGTCAGTCCGGTGGCCGGGCCGGCCAGGCTGGCCACCAGCCTATGCGGCGAGCCCCGGCGGCCAGTAACGGCGGCGCTGCCCGGCCCGCCCCGCACTGCGCGGCCCCCGGCGGCCGCGCTCGTTCGTACACTCGATCCTGGGACATGGGCAGCTGGAGGGTTAATCTTGGAACGTTCCACGGCTCCCAGGGCCAGGTCCGGAGCTCCGCGCTACCGGCTGGCGGCGGACGAGATGCTGGATGCGGCGTGCGCGGTCTTCGCGGCGGAGGGGTTCGCCCACGCCAACATGGAGACCATCGCCGCCCGGGCCGGGACCACGAAGCCCACGCTGTACGCCCGGTTCGGCCCGAAGGAGCGGCTGTTCGCCACCGTCGTCCGGCGGGAGCACGAGCTGCTCAACGCCTGGGTCACGGCCGAGTACGAGGCGGGCAGCGACGAGCCCTTCCACGACCGGCTGCATCGCTGGATCACCACCTATTTCGATTTCGTCCGGGAGCGGCCCGACGGATTCAGGCTGACCTTCGAGGGTGAGCGGCACGCAGCCGCTGCCGCGGCCATCGAGGAGGCAACGGCCGAGCGCATCGACCGGATCGCGCAGCTCGTCAGCAGCGTGTCCGGCCATCCGGCCGGGACCGGCCCGCGCGTGGTGGCCGCGTCCATCGTCGGCATGCTCCGGTGGTGCGCGCGGGAGGCAATCCGTCACCCCAGCGTCGACATCGACGAGATCGCCGCGCTCGCCGAGTCGATGGTCTCCGCCGCGGTGCGGGGCGTGGACCTCGCCGTCATGGACAGCGTAAGCCGGTCCGGCCCGCCCGGCCCGCCCGGCCCGCCCGGGCCGTAGCCGGGCGGCATCCCGCCGGGCGGCGTTACCCCGACAGGCGCTGCCCGGCGCCCGACGAGCGTTACCCGACAATGAGCGCGGTCGGGCTGCCCGGCGGCCTGACGACCGCCACCGCCAGCCGGGCCGCGCCGGGGCGCCACGCCGCCACCTGGACCTTGGTGGTGAAGCTCAGCTCGGCGACCAGGCTGTCGCTGCCCGCCGGCCAGCCAAACCCGACCATGGCGTCGCTGCTGATAAAAGTGCCCGGCACGAGGCTGAGACGGCCGGTAGCGACCGAGGCCACCTCGAGCTGCATCGCTGGTGCCCCCCCGTCGCCGCCCGAGCTGAAGCTGACCTGAAGGGCCAGATAGCCGCCGTCCGGGCTGAAGGCCCCGTTGGCCGCCGAGCTGCCGGCCGGGAGGGCGACGACGGTGTCCCGGCTCGTCGTGAGGTTCAGGACCTGCATCCGGCAGACCGGGCTGCATCGTGGCGCCCAGGCAATCTCGGCTGCGCTCGCTGCGATGACGGAGGCGAAAGTGCGGCCAGCCTGGGCCGTCCCGGGCTGCCACAGCCGGTAGGTCGTGATCCCCGCATGCCCGATCGCCGGCGCCAGCAGCAGTCCGCGCCGGGTCCCCTGGTCGATCACGTAGCCGGCCGGCAGCCGGACCACGGGCCGGGGCTGCGCCCTCCGGAGGCTGATTTCCTGCGCCATCCCGCTCGCCGCGCTCAGGTCGGCGCCCGGCGGGAACGTGGTGAGCCACAGGGTGCTGGCCGAAGCTCCCGGTGCGACATCGTCGGCCACCCCGATCGGGATCGCGGACCGCTGGTGATCGGCCAGGTAGTAGACGGGCAGCGGCTTGCCCGCGCAGTTGGCGCAGCCGGGCCAGCCCGCCGAGCCTGCCTGCACGGCCCAGCCGCCGCCAAGGCGGGTGAACTGGTAGCCAGACGGGGCGGGCGGCAGTCCCCCGATGACCTGGCTGCGGCCCGTGGCTGGCGAGAACCAGGTGGGCCTGGCGCCCGCCACGGGCAGCCGCAGCCCGGCTTCCCACGGCAGCGTGCGACCGAGGATTCCGTCGGGCTCGGCCGGCAGAGCCTGGCCGGGGACGGCTGAGCCCGACACTGCGGGGGACGGGGGGCCGGATGAGGCCGCCGGCCGGGGCGGCCGGGCCGCGGCGGGCTGGTGATGCGGGAGGTGCGTGACGATCAGCGCCGTCACGGCCCCGACGAGGACGGCGAGCGCCGCCAGCCGGCGGCGCCGCGGGCTGGGCTCGCGCTCGTCACCCTGGCTCAGCATGTCGGGCATGGCCGCACCACCAGTGAGCAGGTTGTTCCCTGATCCCGACGATACGTGGCCCGGACCGCCCGCGGCGACCGCGAGCTAGCCCAGGCGCCCGATAGCGAGCCGACTGCCGCCCATGATCGCGACCGTTACTCCGCAAATATCGCGGGGTTTCGGTCGTGATCATGAAATGGCCGGGCCAGCGCCCTCGCCTGAAGATCATCCTGCTGTCGATCCTGTCGCTGGCCAGCGCGAACGCCAAAATGTCGGTGGCCGAACATATATTCGAGCGCCACGCTCTTCACGTCGGGCTCGCACATGTGTTCTAATTATGGGCATGCCTGAGGTCGCTCGTACGGTTCGCTGGGTCTTGCTGAAGATCATTGGCGCGCCGGGCGGCGGCCCTGCTAGGTCGCCGGAAGCCAAACTGGCCGCCGAGGCTGCGGGCGGCTGGCCCTAGTGCTGCGCCGCCGTCGACTGCAGCTCGCGGATCCTGGCCAGGCTACCGGTAGCCAGCCGCCGCAGGCTGACTCCATGCCGGATCAATCAAAGCTGGATATGCCTAGCACAGGCCGCACGCTAGAGGTGAGAAAGTGAGAACACATTTCGAATACCAGGACCGCCTGAAGAGCCGCCGGCTAGCGGACTTGAAAAGCAAGAAGGCGGAACTCGAGCGCAAGCTATCTGACACGCGGATGTCACTCGAGCGCGAGCTCGCGGAATTCTCACCGCACCGGGACACAGGCACAGACCCGGCCGAATTCCAGGAGGCATTCGGCTGGGATCCGCAGGAGGCGAGCTACGCCGCCGAGTCCGACGGCAGGCCGGGCATGTATGCGGCCCTGCATCAGCAGTCTCGCCGCGGCGACGTGAATTTCTACGGGCACGCGCCGTCACCCGAGGCGCGAACCGAGCTGCTCGTTAACCATGGCCGGCGCAGCGCCTCTTACAGCGGCCTCTCCCGCCAGCGCCTGATGGTGATCGCGGGAACGGCTGTCGCGGCCATGCTGATCACCATGATCGTGCTCATGGTGCTCGGCGGCGGTGCATCCTGGCCGGCCAGCGTGGCCACGGTGCAGAGCCAGACCGTCCGCGCCTGCCAGAACCCTGATGTCCGGTCAGAGCCAGGCCAGGTCAACTTTGCCTGCGCGAGGGCCACACGGCAGATCCTGTGGGTTTTCGCGCTGCTGACCAGCGGCAACAACCCGAACTTCGCGGACGCCAGGACGGGACGGCTGGGCCTGGAGCCCATCGCGCCGGCGCAGGGCGGCGAGATCGCCTGGTCGCTGAACCTGCATCAGCCCTACAGCCCGACCAATCCGGTCGACAGCCTGGAAGTGGCGGCCAGGGCCATCAATAACATCATCGGCGGCGCCACCGTCACCGGCGCTAACGGCCTGCCGGTCGTCCAGCCTGGGCTGGAAAGCAGCGCCGCGAATTGCGCCCGTTACACCGGATCCGCGGCCGTCACGGCCCACCGGAATTTCCCGAGCGTGTGCTCCCGGCCCGTGACGAGTTCAGCTGGGCAGGCCGCCCTGGTCGCCGACATCTACCGGAAATGGGTTATCGGCGCGACGCCGACCGCCGCGCAGGATGCCGCCGTCCTGTTCGCGAACGCCAACAATCCGGGTGCCCCTGAGGTCCAGGCCATTCTCCGGCACCTGCCGAAGGCCGGACTGTCCGCGTGACCTGAAAGTCCGGCGGCACGCCTGCCCCGCTATTGCACCAGCCTTCCGCACGGCCAGAAATGAGGTGAGCTTATGCAGTCTGTCAGAAAGCCATGGTGGCAGCAGGCGACTGCGATCGTGAGCCTCGGCGCGGGCGGAGCGGTCACCGGGCTCAACTTCGTGCCCAAGGCCCCGGCGGAGGCCCGGTCGCCATCCAACATGCTGATCCGGCTGCTGGCCCAGGAGAAACCAGCGCGACCAGCGCAGCCGTCGGCCGCCGACGACGCGGCGCTTCGCTCGGCGATCGTCAGCGTGGCCCGTCACTATCTGCGGATGGCGGCGGGCAAGACGCCCGCCGAGATGGAAGCCATCATCTGGCAGCACGACAGCGTCGATGGCGTCGACCACGGCCAGTCCTGCGCGGCCTTCGCCAGCCTGACCCTCGAGCTGGCCGCCCAGGCAGTCGGCCAGCAAAGCTGGGTGACGGGCGGCACGTCGTACCCGTGGCCGCTGCAGGCGTGGGCCGATGTGCGGGTCGAGCCGAATCCGGCGTCGCCCGCGATCACGTCCGTCCTCCAGGATGCGCAAGCACGCAATCGCTGGCACGCGCTGGGCGACGGTTACGTGCCCCGGCCAGGCGACTGGGTCCTCTTCCAGGGCCACGTCGAAGTAGTAACGGACTTCTCGGGCGCCGTTCTGCACACCATCGGCGGCGATTCGCTGCCGAACTTCTCGGTCAACGCACACGCCTTCAGCGGTCCGCTGAGTGGTCAGGGCGTCGTCGGATTCGTCAACAACGGCTTGCTGAGCGTCACTGCGGCGAACGCCAGCGCGCCGCGGGCGCCAGCCGCTCAGCCGGGCGCGGGGCAGTCTGATCACGGCGCGGCGCAGACTGAGCAGGCAGCTGTGCCGGGCGGGTCGGCAGCTATCCCCGGCGGGTCAGCGGCCGTCGCCGCTGGGCCCGGCCAGGCCCAGGCTCACGCCGGCGCGGCCATCCCCGGCGTACCGGGGCCATCGGCCGGAACCGGCTCCAGGCCGGCTGACCGACCAGTGCGGCGCCAGGTGGCGCGGCGGGCGGCAACGGTCGGGCAGGCCGCCGCGCTCGGGCAGTCCGCCATTCCCGGGCTCCCGACCGCTGCGCCTAGCCCGTCGGCGGCGTCGCCCGCAGCGCCGCCCTCGGCACATGCGCGGCCCGGCAGCCAGGCGCCGCCGACTGCGGCACCGGCCCAGGCAGTTGGCGCTGAGCAGGCCTTCATCAGCCAGGTCGTGCCAGGAGCGATCGCGGCCCAGCACCGGTACGGCGTGCCCGCCTCGGTCACGATCGCCCAGGCCATCGACGAGTCCGGCTGGGGGCAGAGTGGCCTGGCCGTCCGGGACAACAACCTGTTCGGCATCAAGGGCTCCGGTCCGGCCGGCAGCGATGCGCTGCCGACTCAGGAGTTCGACAATGGCCAGTCAGTGACCCGTACCGCCCTGTTTCGCGTCTATCACGACGTCGCCGAGAGCATCGACGACCATGGCAAGCTGCTCGCGACCAGCGGGTATTACCGCCGGGCCATGGCCGACCGGCAGGATCCGAACGCTTTCGCGGCTGCGCTCACCGGCGTCTACGCGACGGACCCGACCTACGGCGCGAAGCTCATTGGCCTCATGCAGCAGTACAGCTTGTACCGCTACGACAACGCGGCCGCGGCGGCCGCGCCACGCCCGGCCAGGCACGCCGCGGCCGCCGCGCCGCGAGCGCGAAAGGCGACTCCGAGTCGCGCAGCTCCGAGCAGCCCGGCTCCGACCCAGCGCGTTTCTACTCCGCCCACCCCCACGCCGACCCCCGCCGCCCCAACGACAGTCGCCCCTTCCCCGTCGGCGCCTGCTAGCTCGGCCGCACCCACCCCGGCCGCTTCCGACCCGGCTGCTTCTTCGCCGGCCGCTTCATCCCCGGCGGCTTCCTCACCGGCCGCATCCACTCCGGTGACCCCCCGCGCGGCCGGGGCAGGCGGAACGCGGGTCGGTGCTGGCGGCGCTCGGCCAGCCGGCCCGCGCGGGGCGAGCCGGCTGACCGCGGCGGGCGAGGCGGCGATTCCGGGACTTCCGCCCACTGCCCCCGCCGCCGCGGCCAGCGCGGCTGTGGCACCATCACTCAGCCCGACTCCGGGACCAAGCAGGCAGACCGATGCGTACCAGGCTTCAGCAGCAGGCATGACGGCGACCGAGACGATGTTCATCCGACCAGCGCCCCCGCATTCCACCCGCCAGGCCCATCAGGCGCCCAGAACGGCGGCTCACTCGCCGCGCGCCACGGGCAGCGACGCCACTTCGCGGCCAGCGCGGCCCGCGCGCGGCCAGCGTCCCGGTCGCACCGGCGTGGGCCTGTATCAGCACCACATGTCCCCGGCCGTCCTGAACGCCATGAACACGACGGCCAGGGCGCGGCTGGCCGGCGCGGAATCGCTCTACCGGGATGTCGCCAGCCATAGCGGTATCCGCTGGGAGCTGCTGGCTGCCTGCGACTGGATGCAGTGCGAAGCCCGGCCGCGCTACTCGCCGGTTCACGGTGAGAAGCTCGGCACGGTCAATCCCGACGGCACCGTCTACCGCACGAGGTCGGAGGCGCTCGAGCAGTGCGACGATGACCTGGTGGCACTGGCCTGGGAGGTCTACGGCATCGACCTCGCGTCGGACGAGAAGCTGTCGGTCCGCGATCTGGCCAGCGCCTTCGCCGCGTTCCGCTGGGGCGGGCTGCTGAAGCTGCACCGCACCTCCGCCATGGAGTTCCCGTACTCCGTGGCGGGCCTCACGCCCCAGCACGCCGGCATGCGCTGGCCGAACATCGACGAGCCGAACGCGCCGGACAAGCCTGGCAGCCGGTTCCGGATGCCGTTCGGCGCGGTCCCCGTCGTGCTCGGCCTGAAATACCCCGCCGTCCTCTAGGAACTCCGTCCTCTGGGACTGGGCGCCCGGCACGGAAAGAAGGTGAGTCCCGTGGTCCGTCTCCTGCTCTTCCTGCTCGGCACGGTCAGCTTCGGCAGGCCGATGCCGCCGCGAGTGGCCGGGCGCCAGCCCGACGGCCTGACCGGCGAGGAATATCCGGCTGCTGTGGGTGGCCAGCGCGACGGGCCTGGCCCGGGTGCCCCGGGCGGCCCGGGCCGGCGGCGGCGGATTCCGCCCCGGATCAGGTGGGGCATCGCCGTGGCCGTGCTGGTCCTGATCTTCCGCCGGGCGATCGCGGCCACCGCACTCATGACGCTCTCGGCGGCGGCGCACCTGGTCGGCTTCAACGTCCACCTGCCGAGCATCAGGTTCGCCTGGCCGTGGCAGACCATCAGCGCCGGGACCACCACGAACGTCGAGCTGGGTCCGTGGGTGCTGCAGAAGATCGAGGGCATCTCCAAGCCGGCGCTGGGTCAGGCGAACTTCAGCTTCGTTTTCATCCACAGGGTTTCCAAGAGCATCGGCATCTGGCCATGCTGGTTTGCCAGCACGTTCTATGCGGTCGGCCACGCCTCCGCCACGGTTGACCTCAATCCGGGGCCGATCTGGTGGGCTCAGGGCTCGGAGCACTACCGGCTGCAGGTCCTCAGCCGGCCGCAGGCCGGTCAGGCCGGTCAGGTAGCGGTCACCATGGTGCTGCCCAGGCCGCAGCTGCCGCAGTCAGTTCACGACGTAACCGTCGACAACCTCCCGTCGCGGCCGATAGCGACGCAGCACAGCTGGACCTATCCCGGATTCGGCTGCGGTGTGGTGCTGCGGCCGCAGTTCGCGGATTCAGTGTTGTACGCCCAGGCGCAGCGGCTGGCCTTCTACCGGTCCACCCGCGTGCCGCAGATCACCCGGCCGCTGATCAGGACCGCCGAGGCCGAGGCCACGCAGACCATGAGGAACAGCTTCATTCAGCCGACGGTCAACGCACTCGGTTACAAGCTGGATAGCTTTACCGTCCGCTGGGCCGGGACGCCGTAGGCCGCGCGGCGGCTGGATCCCGGCGACCTACGGCCGAGCCGACACCGATTCCCCGGCGGCGGGCCACGACGCCGACGTGGGACCAGGCTGAGGCCAGCCCGGCGCCGCGGCGTTCATCATGGCCGGGCGGGGGGTGAGGAGCATCCGCACCCAGATCACGGCCAGCGCGACCACGAACGCGCAGTAGATCCAGAACGCCGCCGTCAGGCCGGAGCTTATCGTGAGCCCCAGCTGGGCGGCCTGAGCGGGCGAGATCCCGAACTGTGCTGGTGCAGCGGGCTGGCCCAGGAGGACTAGCGCGGAAATCGCCTGGGCCGCCATCGGGATGATGGCCCCGGCCAGCAGCGCCGCGCCGTGCCCGACCGGGCGCCACAAGGCGGCCACGACGGCCACCGCGACCAGCGCGACCATCACGGCGACGTCCCCGGCGATCATCGGCGCCGGGTTGGCGAAGGCGTTGCCCGCCGTCACCGACTGGGTCACGCCGGATGCCGTCCGGAGCGTGTAGCTGTCCCACGACGGGGCGAACGCGATCGCGGTGCCGAGGGCGGCGATCGTGGCCAGCACCAGCGTCAGGGCCGAGCCCCGCACCCGGCCGCGCAGCCCGCCCGGCGCCCGGCCGGCCTGGGGCTGGCCCGCACGCAGCTGGCCCGCCCGGAGCTGGAGAGCCACCGTGGCGCCGGCCGTGCAGGCGAGCCAGCCGATGAGCCCGAGGACCAGGCCGGCGCCGATCAGGTGCGCGCCGCCGGCGATCGCCGTGCCGAGGTCGGTGAAGAAGAGGCCGAAGGTGACGATGCTGGTCCCGAGCCCGAGGAGGGCGCCCGGCCGCAGGCGGCGGCCGCCGAGGAGGATGAGCACTCCGCTCGCGGCCCAGGCACCGAGGTAGATCAGGTGCGGCACCAGGTTGGCGGCCTGCGAGGTGAGGCTCGCTCCGGCGAGATAGCTCGGGAACAGCCCCGCGATTCCGCAGACGACACCGACCGCGATCAGCGCCGCGCCGGTAACGGCCCGAGCGCCTTTCCCGGTGCCCTGGTCCGGGCTGACGGCCTGGTCCGGGCTGACGCCCTGGCCCCGGGCGGCGACATGGCCCGGGCCGGGGCCGGGATCGGCCGGCTGCGAGGCGGACTGCGCCGGGTACTGGCCGACCTGGACGACCGTCCCCGGTGCCTCGATGGCCGCGAACCGGGACCAGGCACCACGCCAGCCCTCGGGGGTCTCGTGCCACCACTCGAACGGGGGCGCCTCCGGCCCGGCCGCGGGCCAGATCCCGTAGTACCCCCGTCCTCGCCCGAGCGCGTACCTCGCTCCCCGGTACCAGATGGTCACGTTGTCAGCCACGGTTTCGACCTTTCCTGTGCAGCCCTGAGGTCTCCCGCGCCGAGCATAAGAAGCTGGCCTGCAGGTTTGCTGAACGCCAACTGAGGCATCGCTGACGCCCCCTAGCTCGTCCGCCGGCGGCCGCCTCGCCGGCGAGGGGCATTCAGCCGGGCGAGCGGGAGTTTCCCCAGCGGTCCCAGTGCACGACCTCCGCGACCGGCCGCCGCTTGGGCTGGCTCCAGCGGCCGCGGGCCGGATAGCCCAGCGGCACCAGGCCCATGGTCAGCGCGTGCTCGGGCAGGCCGAGCAGTTCCCGCACGTCCTCCTCGTGCCCGGCGTACAGCGTCGTCAGGGTCGTGCCGATGCCGAAGGCCCGGGCGGCCAGGATGAGCTGCTGCACCGCCCCGTAAATCGAGGCGCCGAGCCGCGGGTTGCCCGAGCCGGCCGCGTTCAGCAGCACCGAGAAGATCCACACCGGTGCTTCCTCCAGGTGCTCGGCCAGATGCTCGGCCGCCAGGAACGATCGCTTGCTCAGGCCGTCGGGCGCGGGCGGTGCCGCCAGGATCTGCTCCCGCCGCCGCCCGTAGGCCGCCGACCAGCCTTCCCGGTACCACTGCGCCACCTGGCTCTTGATCTCCGGGTCGGTGACCACGATCCAGCCCCATCCCTGCTGGTTTCCACCGGAAGGGCCGCGCACGGCGGCATCCAGGATGGCCCAGATGACGTCGTCAGGTATCGGCTCGGCCGACAGATAACGGCGCGCCGGGGTCGAGTGCAGCGCGTCCAGGACCGGCAATGACTCGGCTTCCGGTGCAGGCATGACGGGTCCTTTCGACGGCAAGCAGCAGTAGGCGGACTCCAGGCTGAGGACCGGCCCCAGCTAGGCACGATACTGGTCGATATGACACACCGGCAGCAGGGCGGCAGCAGGCCGGCCATCCGGCAGGATGTGGATTCGGGCCTGGCCGAGCTCGTGGCCGATCCCGCCCGGCCCGGTGCGTGGACGCTGCTGGTCAACGGGACTCCGCAGTCGCACGTGGACCTCGACGACCCGGAGCATCTGGAGTTCGAGTACATCCGGCGGCTCGGGCACCTCATCGACCTGGCGGCACCCGCCCGGGAGCCGCTGCGGGTGCTGCACCTGGGAGCCGGCGGCCTGACCCTGGCTCGCTACGTGGCGGCGACCCGGCCCGGCTCGGCTCAGCTGGCGGTGGAGTCGGACGCCGCGCTGGCGGAGTTCGTGCGGCGGCGACTACCGCTCGCCCAGCCCGCCCGCCGGGCGAGCGGAGGCCGCCCGGCCGGGGCGGGCCGGGTGCGCGTCCGGGTCGGCGACGCCCGGGCCATCCTGGAGCAGCTGGCGCCCGGGTCCTTCGACGTGGTGGTGGCGGACGTGTTCGCCGGCGCACGCACGCCGGCCCATCTGACCTCGGCGAAGTTCGCCGCCTCGGCGGCCCGGGCGCTCGGCCCGTCGGGCGTCTTCGCCGTCAACGTCGGCGACGGGCCGCCCCTGGCGCATGCCCGGGCCAGGACGGCCACGATGTCCTCGGTGTTCCCGCACGTCTGCCTGATCGCCGATGGGGCGGTGCTGCGCGGCCGGAGGTTCGGCAACCTGGTCCTGGCCGGCGCCCGGCATGGCCTGCCCGTGGCTGCCCTGGCCCAGCGGGCGGCAGCCGATCCGGCTCCCGCGCGGCTCCTGCGCGGCGCGGAGCTAGACCGGTTCACGGCCGGGGCCAAGCCGGTCACCGACGCGAGCGCGGAGCCCTCGGTCGCCCCGCCGCCCGACGTCTTCGCGGCCCGCCGGTAGCGGGCAGCGCTGGCAGATGAGGCCGGGCGCCGACAGCCCACGGGGCTAGCGGGCAGGCGCTGTCGCGGCGTCTCCACTGACCCTTGACGGCCTCTTTTTGAAAAGTTAAATTAAGTTATGAACTAAGTCTGACAGGCGAGACTGCCTGCTGGCAGGCAGTCCCTGCTAGCAGCCGCCCCGTCGCGCAGGCAGGCGCTCGGCTGGCCCCGGTTCTCCGGACAGCATCCGCTAGCACGTCCTGGCCGCCCAGGTTTGGAGACTCCGATGAACCGCCATGCCGCAGCCACCCGAGACCGCCGCATCACGGCCCTGCGAATCAGAGTCGGCGCCGCGGCCGCCCTGCTGGCCGCGGGGCTGGTCGCCCTGTGGCCGGCCGGCGTCAGCGCCGCGCCTTCGGCATCAGCCGCCAGCCAGGCCTGCGGGACGACCAACGCGGCGCTGAACCGGCCCGCCACGGCCTCATCCCTGGAGAGCGGCCAGTTCCCGGCGTCGGCGGCCGTGGACGGCAGCACCTCCACGCGCTGGTCCAGCGTATGGAGCGATCCGCAGTGGCTTCAGGTGGACCTGGGCTCGACCCAGTCGATCTGCCAGGTGGTCCTCGACTGGCAGAACCCCGCCGACGCCACCGCCTTCCAGATCCAGGTCTCCCCGGACGCGACCAACTGGACCACGATTTACTCGACCACGACGAGTACCGGCGGCAACCAGACGCTCAGCGTCACCGGCAGCGGGCGCTACATCCGGATGTACGGCACGGCTCGCGCCAGCGGGTACGGCTACTCGCTCTATGAGTTCCAGGTCTTCACCGGCAGCGGCCCGACGCCGACGCCCAGCCCGACCCCCACGCCCACGCCCAGCCCGACGCCCACGCCCACGACACCACCGGGCAACTGGACACCGGTCTGGAGCGACAACTTCGCCGGGGCGGCCGGCTCGGCCCCGTCCTCGGCCAACTGGACCGAGGACACCGGGACCACCTCCGCCAGCGGCGCGGCTAACTGGGGCACCGGCGAGGTCGAGACGATGAGCAACTCGACCAGCAACGTCTACCTGGACGGCAACGGTCACCTGAACATCACCGCCCTCAACTCGGGCGGCTCCTGGACCTCCGGCCGGGTCGAGACCAAGCGCAGTGACTTCGCGGCCCCGGCCGGCGGCCAGCTCATGATCAGCGCCTCGATCAAGCAGCCCAATCCCGTCAACGGCCTGGGCTACTGGCCGAAGTTCTTCACCCTCGGAGCGGGCTACCGCAGCAACCCCGCCAGCTGGCCGGGCGTCGGCGAGAGCGACGTCATGGAGGATGTCAACGGCCGCAGCTCGTCCTCGGAGACGCTGCACTGCGGCACCGCGCCGGGCGGCAACTGCGCCGAGTACAACGGCAAGACCAGCGGCCTGGCGACCTGCACCGGATGCCAGTCCGGCTACCACACCTACTCCGAGATCATCGACCGCACCCTCACCGACGAGCAGATCCGGTACTACATCGACGGCCAGCAGGTCTGGGTCGTGAAGGAGAGCCAGGTCGGCGCCAGCACCTGGCAGGCGGCCGTCGACCACGGTGTCTTCCTCGTCCTGGATCTCGCGATCGGCGGGTCGTACCCCAACACCGTGTGCACCTGCACGTCGCCCACCGCCGCGACTTCCTCCGGCGGGACCCTGAGCATCGGGTCGCTGCAGGTGCAGCAGGCCACCGGCACGACGCCGCCGCCCTACACCACCCCGCCGGCGCCCACCGGCGCCAGCGTGGTGAAGGTAACCGGGAACAGCCTGGGCAACTACGGCCTGTCGGTCAACGGAGCGCCCTATCAGATGAAGGGCGTCACGTTCGGGCCGGCCAACGCCACGGCCGCCGCCTACATGCCCGACCTGCACGCCGTGGGGGTCAATACCGTCCGGACCTGGGGCACGGACGCGACCACGCAACCCCTGCTCGACGCGGCCGGACCCTACGGCATCAAGGTCATCAACGGCTTCTGGCTCTCGCAGAGCGCGGACTATGTCAACGACTCGAGCTACAAGTCGAGCACGCTGACCAGCATCCTGCAGTGGGTGAATACCTACAAGAACAATCCCGCGGTCCTGATGTGGGACGTCGGGAACGAGGTGCTGCTCGGCTTGCCCAACGTCTACTCCGGCGCGCAGCTGGTCGCCGAGGACAACGCCTACGTGCAGTACGTCAACCAGATCGCCGTGGCCATCCACCAGGCCGACCCGACTCACCCGGTGACCTCCACCGAGGCCTGGCGGCCAGGGATCTTCAGCTACTACCAGAACAACGCGCCCAACCTGGACATGTTCGCGGTCAACGACTACGGCGACACCTGCAACCTCAAGCAGAACTGGAGCACCAACGGGTACACCAAGCCCTACATCGTCACCGAGTCCGGTCCGGCGGGCGAATGGGAAGTGCCCAACGACTCTAACGGCGTGCCCGTGCAGGAGACCGACCAGCAGAACGCCGCCGGCTACGCGGCCGCCTGGGGCTGCATCACCTCCAATCCCGGCATCTCCCTGGGCGCCACGCTGTTCAACTACGACATCCAGAACGACTTCGGCGGGGTCTGGTACAACCTGAAGACCGGCGGCTGGAACCGGCTGTCGTACTTCCAGGTGGCCAAGCTCTTCGGCGGCAGCGTGCAGTCGAACACGCCCCCGGTCATCACCGGCATGGCGGTGACGCCGGACGCCACGGTCCCGGCCGGCAGCCAGTTCACGGTCAGCGTCAACGTCGGCGATCCCAACGGGGACGCGATGCGCTACAACCTGATGCTGTCCAGCAAGTACGTCGACGGCAGCACCGCGCTGCAGTACGCCGCCTTCACCCAGGCCGGTCCCGGCACGTTCACCGTGACCGCCCCGCGCACCCTCGGCGTCTGGAAGGTCTACGTCTACGTGTACGACGGCCAGGGCAACGCGGGCGTGCAGAGCGAGTCGTTCCGCGTGGTCGCGCCCTCAGTCAACGGCACCAACGTGGCGCTCGGCAAGCCGACCACGGCATCCTCGTTCCAGGCCACGGGCAACGGAGCCCCCTATCCCGCCAGCAACGCGACCGACGGTAACGACAGCACCCGCTGGGCCAGCGCCTGGAACGACCCGCAGTGGCTCCAGGTGGACCTGGGCCAGGTCACGACGATCAGCCACATCCAGCTCATCTGGGAGTCCGCCTACGCGAAGGCCTACCAGATCCAGGTGTCCAACGACGGCACGAACTGGACCACCATCTACTCCACGGCCAGCGGCGCCGGCGGCGTCGAGGACTTCAGCGTCACCGGCTCGGGGCGCTACGTCCGCTTCTACGGCACCGCCCGCGCCACCACCTACGGCTACTCCCTCTACGAGTTCGGCGTCTACCACTAGGCCGCTCCCCCGCTGCGCCCGCCAGTAGTGTCGTAGCGCACTGACGATCTCGGGGCACCGAGTGCGGCGGGAGAGGCACCATGATCGACCTGATCCTTCGCCAGGCCCGCCTGGCGGGCCAGGACACGCTCACCGACCTCGGCATCGACGGGGGCCAGGTCGTCGCCGTCGACGCCGAGACAACCGCGGCGCAGACCATGGACCTGGCCGGGCGGCTGGTCACGCCGCCGCTGGTCGAGCCGCACATCCACCTGGACGCGGTGCTCACCGTGGGCCAGCCGCGGCCGAACCGGTCCGGCTCGCTGTTTGAGGGCATCGCGGTGTGGGCGGAGCGGGCAGCCGAGCTGAGCTACGAGGACGTGCAGTCGCGGGTCCGGCAGATCCTGCGCTGGCAGCTGGCCAGCGGGGTCCAGCATGTCCGCAGTCACGTCGACGTCTGCGACCCGCGGCTGCGGGCGCTGCGGGCGCTGGTCGACCTCCGCGAGGAGGTGCGCGGGCTGATCGACCTGCAGCTCGTCGCGTTCCCGCAGCAGGGCCTCCTGGGCTTCGAGGGCGGCCGCGACCTGATGCGCAAGGCGGTGGCGCTAGGCGCTGACGTCGTGGGCGGGATCCCGCACTACGAGCTGACCCGCGAGGACGGCGTGGAGTCGGTGAAGTTCGCCATGGCGCTGGCCGACGAGCACGGCCTGCGCGTCGACATCCACTGCGACGAGACCGACGACGAGCAGTCCCGCTTTGTCGAGGTGATGGCGGCCGAGACGATCCGGCGGGGCATGTCCGGGCGCGTGACCGCGAGCCACACCACCGCCATGCACTCCTACAACAATGCCTACGCCTACCGGCTGATCGCCAACATCGCCCGGGCCGGGCTGCACATGGTGACCAACCCGCTGGACAACTCGGTCCTGCAGGGGCGGTTCGACACCGGGCCGATCCGCCGCGGCCACACCCGCGTGAAGCAGCTGCTGGAAGCAGGGGTCAACGTCTGCATCGGCCATGACTCGGTGATGGACCCGTGGTACCCGCTCGGCTACGGCGATCCGCTGCAGGCCGCGTTCGTGCTGGTCCACCTCGGGCAGATGTCGGGGGACAGCGAGCTGCGCCAGCTCATCGACATGATCACCACGAATCCGGCCGCGGCGCTGGGCGTGCCCGACTACGGGCTGCGGCCCGGCGGCCCGGCCGACCTCGTCGTCTTCGATGCGCCGTCAGAGGCGGACGCGCTGCGCCTGGTGGCCCCGCGCACCCTGGTCCTGCGCGGCGGGAAAATGGTCGCGCGGTCCACACCGGCGCAGCACACGGTCGTCTGGGACGGCGCCGAGGAGCCGGTTAGCTTCCTGCGGGAGTGATCACGGGCCTCCGCCAGTGATCACGGGGCGGTTCCGGCCTCCACGGCCGGCTCCTCGCCCGGGAGCACCAGGGCCTCCTGGAGCTTCCCCTCGCCCTGCAACTTGAAGAAGACCGCATACAGCAGGGCGGCGAGCACGAAGCCGACCTCGAACGTGATGTCGCCGAAGGCCGGGTTGTGCTTGGGCACCACGCCGATGTAGTCGGTCTGGTTGGCGAAGAAGTAGATCGACACCGCGATCGCGATGGCCATGGCCGCGAAACCCGCCCACGGGTTGTGCTTGCGGTCGAACAGGAACCCGTCGACCCGCTTGCCGCGCCGCAGGTACTGATCGGCGAAGAAGACCCCCAGCCAGGGCCCGATCCAGTAGGCGATGACCAGCAGGAAGTTGTTGTACTTGGTGCCGGCGTCAGACAGCCCGGACAAGGCCAGGAAGAAGCCGGCCACGCCGAACACGACCGCGACGATCGCCCGGCGCAGGGCCAGCGGCAGCCGGACGCCGAGCGCGAGGAACGACATCGAGCCGGAGTACACGTTCAGCGCGTTGGCGCAGATCGCCCCGAGCGCGATCGCCAGCAGCGTGATGTCCGCGATCCAGGTAGGCAGGTGGCTGGTGAAGCCGGCCGTCGGGTTGCTGCCGTACTTGGCCAGGCTGGTGATGGTGGCCGCGGCCGCGCCGACAATCTCCAGGGCGGCGCAGGACAGGAACACGCCGAGGGCGGCCCACAGCCCGGTGGCCCGCCGGTTGATGTCCTTGGGCAGGTAGCGGGTGTAGTCGCTGGCATAGGGATTCCAGCCGGCGGCGTAGCCGAACGCGGCCCCGAACGTGATCAGGAAACCGCCCGGCACGCCGGCCCCGTGCGCGCTCAGGTGGGACTTGGACACGATCACGACCGACGCGATCGCGAAGACGACCACCAGGAACGGGAAGGACCAGCGCTCGAAGGCGTGCACCAGGTTGTGCCCGAAGAACGCGACCGCGAGCTCCAGCACCACGATGATCACCAGGCAGAGCTTGGAGTTCCAGCCGAACAGCGCGCTCAGCGCGAACGCGCCGCTGACGCTGTTGACAGCGAACCAGCCGACGCCGGCCACGAGCGCGTTGATGCCCGCGGGCAGGATGTTGCCGCGGTAGCCGAAGCCGATCCGGGACAGCACCATCTGCGGCACGCCGAACAGGGGCCCGCGGGCGGCGAGGGCGCCCATGGTCAGCGAGCCGAGCGCGCTGCCGAGGATGATCGCGAGCGTGGCCATCCAGAACGACTGGCCGAAGAACCAGACCCCGATGACGCCCACGAAGATCGTGGCGAACTCCATGTTCGGCGACACCCAGGTCCAGAACTGCTGCAGGGGCTTGCCGTGGCGTTCGCTGAGAGGGATGAACTCAGCCCCGCCGGGCTCTACGGCCGCGACCCTGGCGCCGTAGGTGCCTTCACGTACGTCGGCCTCGATGAGCGCGGTCGCCCCGCCAGTGGATTCGGTCACTTCCCGTAAACCCCTCAGTTAGCCCGGATCTACCCACGCCTAAGTTTGGCGGGCAATTGTTTCGATCATGAGTCAGACCGGACCTTAGCCTCACCGATGTCCCTTCCGGGCCGGGCGCCGTCCGGGGCTGGTGGGTGACGGGTGGCTCACGTAGCCACGTCACCGGACGCGGCGGCCCTGGCGCCGGGCCGCTAGGGGCGGGCTGGAACTACAACAAGTCCGGACCGGAACCGCCCGATCACGCGTCGGAAACGCCGTGGCCGTCCGATCGTGTTCGACCCGGTCGACTACAAGGGTCGGAACGTCGTCGAGCGGTGCTTCAACCGGCTCAGGCAATGGCGGGGCATCGCGATGCGGTCCGGCAAGACAGCACGGAACTACCAGGCAGCGCTTTGCCTGGCCGCCACCTTCCACTGGCTCAACACCAGCTTGAGCGATGCACTCTAAGCGGTTGTCGCTCGAAGCCCGTTCAGGACTGAGTTCACGATCGCGTCCGCATCGTCCTCGGTCAGGGGGCGTCGTCCGCTTACGAGCCGCCACATGATGGGCCCGAACACGAGGTCCATGGCGAGGTCGGGATCGATGTCTTCCTGAACCTCGCCGCGCGAGACTGCCCGGTCCCACAATTCCTGAGTGCCGCGCTGGCGACTGTCCAGGAACCGTGTCTGGAGCCACTCCGAGGCCACAGGATCTTGCATGGCGTTCGCTAGCAGCTGGGCGAAGACGCTTCCAACCGGTGAGGCGTAAAACGCTGATACGCGTCTGATCTGCTCGCGGAAGTCACCCCGTGCCGTACCGGTGTCCGGCAGGCTCGCGTCCGAGGCCAGGCGTTCGCCGAACGCGTCGACGGCAACGCACAACCGGTTCGGCCAGTGCTTGTAGATGGTGGTCTTGGAAACACCGGACCGGTCGCGGATCGCGTCGATCGTGGTGGCGGCGAGCCCGCCTTCGGCCATGAGGGCCGCCGTCGCGTCCAGGACGGCACGCCGGGTGCGGCTGCTCCGAGAGGGTATCGGCCCGGCCGCCGATGAAGTCGTCCCCACGACGGGCACCTAAGCCGATTTCGAATCAGCGGTGTCTGTGAAGAGCGTGGATGACGCGAGGGGACGCCACGCCTCGAGTTCGTCGCGAACGCGGGTGAGCTTGTCCTCCACCATCGCGACGGCGTCCGGTCCGACCTGGAAGCGGAAGGGCGGCTGTCCTGCCGTCACCGCGGCGTAGATCGCCGCCGCGCCCTTGGCCGGGTCATTGACCTGACCGCCGTTGCTCGTCGCGACGGCCTGCCGCACCCGGCCGGCGGTGGCGGCATAGTCCGGCAACTCGTTCGCCGTGGTGTGCAGCGAACCGCCATCGAGGAAGCTTGTGCGAAAACTGCCGGGCTCGACGATGATGACTTTGATCCCGAGCGGAGACAGCTCCGCCTGCATTGCTTCGCTCAGGCCCTCGACGGCGAACTTGGTCGCCCCGTAGACGCCCCAGCCGGCCACCTGCGCGAACCCGCCCATGGAGGTGATGTTGACGACATGCCCAGAGTGCGCCGCTCGCACGTGCGGAAGGACGGCGCGGGTCACGTTCAGGAGCCCGAAGACGTTCGTCGCGAAGACGGCCTCGACCTCAGCCGCAGATGCCTCCTCCACCGCGCCGAGCAGGCCCCGCCCAGCATTGTTGACCAAGACGTCGATGGAGCCGAACCGCGCGATGGCGGCCTCGACCGCCGCTACCGCCTGGCGTTCGTCGGTGACATCAAGAGTCACCGGCAGGAGCCGCTCGGAAAAGCCCGGAGCGGCGGCGAACGCCGCCTCGACCTGGCTCAGACTCCGTGCCGTCGTAACGACGCTGGCGCCGGCTTCGAGAGCGTGACGCGCGATCTCGTACCCGAGCCCGCGCGCCGCTCCTGTGATGAACCACGCTGCCATCGGTGACTCCTACCAGCCCTAAAGTGAACTGTACGCACAGTACACCGCGCCGTAAGCCGATGAGACGATAGCGCTTGACCCCCCGGTGCCATCACCGGCCACCGAAAATTCTTTAGCAACACGGCCTAGGTCAGGACGAGCCAGCTCCGGCCGTCGATGAGCTCGCGCACCGCGTCGAGGTGCCCGGCGTGACAGGCGGTCTCGGTGATCACGTGCACGATGGCCTCCCGCACGTCGGTCATCCGCCAGTTGGGGAAGATCTCCTCGGGCCAGCTGGCCGGGCCGCTGTCCAGCGACATCGCGGCGATGAAGGCGTTCGCGCGCGATCTCCTGCCGGTACAGGTCGAGCACGGCCGCGCCGGGCATCTCCGGCGGCACCTGCCAGGCATCGTCGGAGGCCTCGTCAGGGTCGCCGGCCTGGCCGGGCTCGATTTCCTCGCCGGCGAAGGCGGCGCGGAACCAGAACCGCTCGACGTCGAGGGCCAGGTGCCGGACCAGCCCCAGGCAGGTCCACCCCGACGGCAGGACCGGCCGGTGCAGGGCCTCCTCGGGCAGGCCCTCCAGGATCCCGAGCACGTGCTCGCGCTGCGCGTCGAGGGCGGCCAGCAGGACCGCGCTCTCCCTGCTCTCCATGGCTCCTCCGCTGTGCTGGTACCAATACGACGGACAAGAGGACAAACGCTAGTCGCCTCAGAAGATCATCGGGCACCATGGCGCCGGGTCGGCGAACATGGCGGCCGAAAGCCCGGCCAGCGCGCCGTCCGTCAGCTCGGCGATCAGGCCGGCGGCGGCCAGCGCGCCCAGCCTGGTGCCGCCGAGGTAGCCAGCCCCGAGTGCGGCGACGGGCAGCGCGATGTCGGCCGCCGCCGTGGTCCGCTCGCAGCTGGCCGCGGCACCGTCGGCGGCCCCCGGGCACCGCAGCCGCCAGCGTCCGGCGTTGGCCGGCAGCAGCTCGTCGGTCACCTCGATCACGACGTCCACCGGGCAGGAGTAGCGCCGCTGGCACAGCGCGGCCTTGAGGTCGATGAGCCGGATCCAGAGCCCGTCGCTGAGCTGAGCCCGCGCGCGGCGCCGGTCGGCCAGCATCTCCAGCAGCGGGTCGTCGACCGGCCGCTGCCGGGCCACTACCTCGGTGATCAGGTCCCTGGTCAGCAGGTCGGCCCACAGCGCCGCGGTGGCCGCGGCGTCGCCAGCCATGAGCTCGCGCACGAACAGGAGGCCGGCGGGCAGGGCATCCTCGGCCCAGTCTGACCGAGTCCGGTACAGGGCGTAGCCGCGCGGGCCGACGTCATCGGCGGCCAGCAGGCAGGTCAGCGTGCTCATGCCCTGCCGCCTGGACTCGGGGTCGGCGAGCAGGCTCTGCCACCAGCGCTCGTCCCTGGCCGTCATGCCGGGCCGGTGCGGCAGCACCGAGTCGTAGACCGCGGCCAGCTCGGCGAGCAGCCGGGCAGGCGGCGCGGTCCGCAGCCGGACGGCGCCGGGCCGACCGCCCGCGCCGCCGGGGCCGAGCTTGCCCTCGCCGCGGCGGATTGTCAGCCGCAGCTGCCCGGACGCGCAGCCGTAGCCGTACCGACCGTAGATGCCTGACTCGGAGGAGAACAGCGCGGCGATGGCCTCGCCCCGGCCGGCAATGTCGGCGAGCTGCTGGCGCATCATGGCCGAGAGGATGCCCTGCCGGCGATGGCTGGGCAGCACGCTGACGAAGGTGACGCCCGCGGCGTCGGCGATCCCGCCGGGCACGGTGAGGCGGAAGGAGTACGCGGCCGCCGTCCCGACGATCGCGTCGCCGTCGAAAGCGGCCAGGCTGCGGTCGAACTCGAAGGTCAGAAGCTCCTGCTCGCCCGTCTCCGCCCACGAGCTGTCATTGAACGCCTGGGCGGACACCTCGCCGTAGGCATTGAACTCCTCGGGCGTGATGGGCCGCAGCTGATAGCGCTCAGTCATGCTGCTAGACCTACCGCATCGGCAGCCGGCAGGCGACCGGTTATCTCGTCAGCGCGTCAGGGCGTCAGGGCGTCAGTGGGCGCCCCTGACCGGCCCGGGTGCGAGGCCAGGCCGAGCGCCAGGCCGGCCGCGACGACCACGATCCCCGCCCACACCAGCGGACCGGGAGCCGGGCCGCCGAGCAGAACGCCGGCCGCCGCGGCGGCCACGGGAGCCACGCCGGTAAGCAGGCCGGCCCGGCTGGCGCCTAGCCGCCTGACGCTGGAGTACCACAGCAGGAAGGCCACCGCGGTGACGGCGACCGCCAGATAGGCGACAGCGAGCCAGTCCGCCCGGCTCAGCCGGGTGACCGCGGCCGGCCCCTCCGCCGCAAGGCCGAGCCCGCAGAAGATCACCGCCGCGAGCCAGGTGGCGTGCACCGAAACCCCCCAGGCGCCGTGCCGGCCGAGGACCGGGACGGCCAGGAGCGTGAAGCCGACTTCGCAGCCGAACACCACTGCGGCCCAGACGATGCCGAGAGTGTCGCTGCGCCCCAGGCCCGCCACTAGGACGGCTCCGCAGGTCACCACCAGGGCGGCGGCCACCGCGGCGGGCCGGGGACGGGTCCCCTCCAGCAGCGGGCCAGCCGCCGCCAGGACGGCCGGGACGCAGGCCACCGCCACGCCGAGGACGGCCGGCTCGGCGTGGCGGCCCCCTTGCACCAGCCCGACGTTGAACAGCACCAGGCCAGTCGCGGCGATACCCAGCAGCCACAGCCATTCCGTGCCGCGCGGCATGACCAGCCGCCGGCCGCTCGCCCGGCCGAGCGCGAGCAGCAGCAGGCAGGCCAGCGCGTACCGCACCGCCTCGGCCGTGAACAGCGGTCCCGTGGCCAGCGCGGCCGAGACCGCGACGCTGCCGCCCACGCAGACCATGGCGGCTACCCCCGCCGCGACCGCAGGCGCAGCTGGCGCAGGCAGGCCGCGGGGCGAGGCGGTAGCACAGTCGGAGCCGGCGGCAGCTCGGATACTAGGCACGAGGCCACGCTAGGAGTCCTATGGTCCGCCGAACAGGACCATTCAGGTGACTTTATAGTGGACCAATGGATCTCGATGCTCCCGCTGCCCGCGATCCGGCGAGCGGGGCGGACTTTCTGCAGCTGAGCCCGGCGGCGGCACCCGCCCGCGGCCTCACGAGCTGGCTGGCCGGCGCGCTGCGCGCCAGCATCCGCGACGGGCGGCTTGCGCCCGGGACGTCGCTGCCCGCCACCCGGGTCCTCGCCGGCGAGCTGGGCGTCTCGCGGGGAGTGATCGTCGAGGCCTACCAGCGGCTCCGGGATGAGGGACTGGTCAGCGCGCAGCCCGGAGCGGGAACCAGGGTGCTGCCGCCGGGCTCGGGGCAGCAGTTCCAGCGGCGGGCCACGCCGCCCGGAGCCGGGCGCGCGGCCCACTGGCGGTGGACGCCGGTCGGCGGGCTGGACCCGGCCCGGCTGCCGCCGTCCGGACCGGATCGGCCGGAGATCGATCTGTCCCCCGGCGTGCCTGACCTGTCGGCGTTCCCGCGGGCCGCCTGGTTGCGCGCTGAGCGGGCCGTCCTCGGGCAGGCGAGCGCCGGCGCCCTCGGCTATGGCGACCCGCGCGGCCACGAGAGGCTCCGCCAGGAGCTGGCGGGCTGGCTGGCCCGGACCCGCGGCCTGCGGGCCGGTCCGGAGGGCATCATCATCGTCGCGGGGGTGGCCCAGTCCCTGGCCCTGCTCGCGCACGTGCTGTGCAAGCGGGGGACGACCGGGATCGGGGTGGAGGACCCGGGCTCCCGCGGCGCCCGGGACGAGCTCGCGTACTGGGGCCTGCGGCCGGTCCCGGTTCCGGTGGATGACCACGGGCTGCAGGTCGAGGAGCTGGCCCGCAGCGGCGTGCGGGCCGCGCTGCTCACGCCCGCTCACCAGTTCCCCACCGGGGTTGTCCTGGCCCCGCACCGGCGCCGCGACCTGCTGGCCTGGGCCGCGGCCGACGGCCTCATCGTGGAGGACGACTACGACGCCGAGTACCGGTACGACCGGGCTCCGGTCCCGGCGCTGCAGGCTTCCGCTCCGGACCGAGTCGCCTATGCCGGCAGCACGTCCAAGGTGCTGGCTCCCGGCCTGCGCCTGGGCTGGCTGGTCCCGCCGAGCCACCTGCACGCGGACCTGATCGCCGCCAAGCACGCGAGTGACCTGGGCAGTCCCGCGCTCCCCCAGCTGATCCTCGCGCACCTGATCGGCACGGGTGAGCTAGAGCGCCACATCCGGGTGGTCCGCCAGCGGCAGCGGAAACGGCGCGATGCCCTGCTCGCCGCGCTGCGCGAGCACCTGCCCGGGGCCCGGGTCCGGGGGGTGGCCGCGGGCCTGCATCTCCTCATCACGTTCCCGGACCTGCCCGGGCACGCCGACGACGCCCTGGCCGCTCGCCTGCAGCTGGCGGGGGTACTGGTGCACCCGCTGTCCTGGCACCGCGAGCGTCCCGGACCACCAGGACTCGTCCTGGGCTACGCCGCGCGCACCCCCGACCAGCTGCGCGAGGCCGCCGAGCGCATCAGCCAGGCGGTCCGGGCCGCTCGCCACGAGCCGTAATTGCCCGTCGCCCGTCGGCACCACAGGGCCGGCCAGCGGCCTCGATTCCTGGCTAGTACAGTTAATCAATGTGAATAGCTAGAGTTCATCAGATTGATGAGTACGGCCCACGAGAGGGGACGTCGATGAAGGTGACGACCACGCATGACCCGCAGGGCGGCGGGCGACCGCGGCTGATCTTCGCGCTCGGCGGCAGCGCGGCCGCCGGCGGCGGCCAGCGCGAGTTCGATCTGCTGCCCGGGGTGACCGTCATCGGCAGTGGCCGGGGCGCGGATCTGCGCCTGGCCGGACTCGACGAGCGGCACGCCGAAGTCCGGCGCGACGAGGCTGACGAGTACGTCTACGCCGACCTCGGGAGCTCCGCCGGGAGCCGCGTGGACCGCCAGCCGATGGGCGCTCAGGCCCTGCACACCGGCGACCGGATCGAGCTCGGCCCCTGGACCCTTACTTACTACCGCGAGGAGTTCGCCGATCACGGCCGTCCCTATGGCGGGCGGCAGGGCGGCGAGCTGTCCCGCCACCCGGCGCAGGGATAACCCGGCCGAGACGACATCGGCCGTACCCGAGCGGGTGCGAACGCCGATGAGAGCGGTCACCTGCACCTCGTCGGGGCAGCCGACAATCGCCTCTAGCGGCCCGTCGCTCTCGTGGTCGACGATTCCGTGGAAGATCAGGGTGAACGGCCCGGTCGGCGCCACGCCGCCGAGATAGTCCGCGAAAGCCGCCTTGGCCTCCTCGACGAAGGCGGCGGTCTCCGGCGCCCGCAGCCGGCGCTGGATCGACATCACTCGCTGGGCGGGCACATGGCGGGTCCGGATAGCAAACATCTCGTAGTCTTCCTCTCTGAGGATGGCGCGGATATGGCGGATCAGGAACCGGCGGCTCGTGTGGCGAGCCTCCAGCTCGATCAGGTGACGGTCGAGCCGCCTGCTGGCGAGCTCACGCTCCCCGGGCAGATCGGCGAGCAGCAGCCCGATCTCGGCCAGGCTCAGGTCAGCGCCGCGCAGCATCCCGATGAGCCGGCCGGTGCGAACCTGATCGGCTCCGTAATGGCGATGCCCGCTCGCTGCGTCCAGGTCGGCCGGCCCGAGCAGACCGATCTCGTTATAGAGCCGTAGGGCCTTGGCTGTCAGCCGTGTCTGCCGGGCGAATTCGCCGGTGGTGAGAAATTTCCGGGGGGAGTCCGCTATCACGTGGCCGATGATTCCCCCTGCCCCAGGGGCATCGTCAAGCCTCCTCCTGCCCGGCTACCAGCCCTGTTGATCTGCAGCCCGGACAGTGCCGCCTACGCTAGGTGGTCATGGTCCCCGAGGCATCGTCGCTGGCAGCTGCGGTCGAGGGGCTGGCGCGAAGCGATCCGCACCATCCCGGCATCAGCCGTGTCCGGGAACCGGACGGCTTCCGGTATCTCGACCCGTCCGGCGCGCAGATCACCGACGCCCAGGCGCTGGACCGCATCCGCGCGCTGAGGATCCCGCCAGCCTGGGAGAACGTCTGGATCTCGCCGGACCCGCTTGGTCACATCCAGGCCACCGGGGTGGACGGCCGGGGCCGGACCCAGTACCTGTACCACCGGGTGTGGCGAGAGCAGCGCGACGCGCAGAAGTTCGCGCACATGCTGCGGTTCGCCGGTGCGCTGCCCGGGCTGCGGACCGCCGCCGTCGCCGACCTGCGGCACCGCCGGCTGAGCCGGGAGCGCGTCGTCGCCGGGGTCGTCCGGCTGATCGACCTGGGCCTGTTCCGCATCGGCGGCGAGCGGTACGCCGAGCTGGACCACCACTACGGGGCCACGACGCTCATGAAGCAGCACGTCCGGCTGACGCGCGACGGCATGATGTTCGACTACATCGCCAAGTGGGGCAAGCACCGGACGATTGTCGTCCAGGACCGGGTGGTCCTGCCGACCGTGCGAGCACTGGCGCAGACCGACAACGGCCTGCCCACCCTGTTCTGCTACCAGGACGGTGACTCCTGGCGCCCGCTGCACTCCCAGCACGTCAACGAGTACATCGCCGGGCGGGCGGGCGGCCATTTCACCGCCAAGGAGTTCCGCACCTGGAACGCCACCGTGCTCATGGCGCTCGTGCTGGCCAATGCCGGGCCCGCGCCGACCCCGGCCAGGCGCAAGGCCGTCATCGCCTCGAGCGTCCGGGAAGTGGCGAGCTGGCTCGGCGACACCCCGGCCGTGGCCCGCGCCTCCTACATCGACCCGCGCCTGATCACGCGTTATGAGTCGGCGGGACAGCTGCCGGACATTCCCGTGCTGCCCGCGGTCCTCCCCGCACCAGCGGAAGCCGAGATCGCGATCGCCGCGCTGCTGGCCAGCTGAGATCAGATGACCGGGCTGCGGCGCTCGAGCATGACGACGTCCCGCCAGCGGCCGTGGTGCTGGCCGAGCCGTTCCCTGGTGCCGACCACGCGGAACCCGGCTGCCGCGTGCAGCGCAGCGGTAGCGGTGTTCTCGGGGAAAATCCCGGCCTGGATAGTCCAGATGCCCGCAGCCTCGGTCGAGCCGATCAGCGACTCAAGGAGCCGGCGGCCGGCGCCCTGGCCACGGGCGCCGGCGTGGACGTAGACGGAATCCTCGACCACGCCGGCGTAGACACAGCGCCCGGACACCGCCGACGCGGCCACCCAGCCGACGACATCGCCCGCGGCGAGCGCCACGTAACGGTGGACGGCCAGCTTGCCAGCGCTGAACTCCGCCCAGTCCGGGGCCTTCGTCTCGAAGGTCGCGTTGCCCTCATCGATTCCGGCCTGGTAGATGGCCAGGACCGGCGCCGCGTGCTCGGCGGCCATGGACACGATCTCGATCTCTATGGGGGGCCTCCTCCGGTGTCTGATGCGGCTCCCCCACATTTTCTCAGCAAAATGACAGCTTCTTTTCCGGCAGATGACAACCTCTGCCGGGTGTCGTGAGGTCATAGGAGTATGGATGCAGCAGCCGGGCCGTTCTCATGGCTGGCTGGCGAGAGCTCCGTTAGTCGTGGCCGGGTATGACGACCGGAGAGCTGGTCGCAGGTGGCTAGCCAGGACGAGTTCGAGGAGTTCGTAGCCGGGGCGCTGCCCGGCCTGCTGCGCTTCGGCCATGTGCTGACCGGCGACCGGGCCGCGGCGGAAGACCTGGTGCAGATCGCGCTGGGCCGGTCATGGCGGGCGTGGCGACTGCGCCGGATCGACAACTTGCCGGCCTTCGTCCGCAAGGTGATGGTCAACAGGTACGCCTCGTGGTACCGCCGCCCCGGCTTCGCCAACGAGGTGGCCAGCGCCAGTCCGGCTGGCCCGGCGCTGGCCGAGGACGAGATTCACCGCGTCGATGATCGCGATGAGGTCTGGCGCGCGCTGGCGCTGCTCCCGCCCCGGCAGCGTGCAGTGGTGATCCTGCGCTACTACGAGGACAAGTCCGAGCAGGAGATCGCCGCGATCATGGGGACCTCCGCCGGGACGGTCAAGAGCCAGTCCGCCCGCGCCCTCCGGCGCCTGGCCGGCATCCTCGAGGACCCCGACCCGGCCAGGCAACCAGCAAGCGGAGCCCCACATGACTGACCTGGAAGAGCGGATCCGCAGGGCGCTGCATGATCCGGGACGCGACCTGACGCCCTGGCCGGATCCGATGCGGCATGTTCGCCGGGAAGCGCGCCGCCAGCGGGCTGCGCACACCGCCGGCATCGGAGCGCTCATCGCGGTGGTCGCCGCGGCGATCATCGTGCCGGCCGCCGTGCTGCGGCCCGCGGCGCGCGCTCCGGCGGAGCACAGCGGCAGTACCGCCATCCCGTCCGGGCCGGTAACCCCGCTCGGGCTCAGCGTCAGCAAGAATTTCGGTGGCGTCGGCTCGCCGCTTCCACCGTGGACGAAGCAGCTTGGCGGGGAGGTCGCCTACGAATGCGGAACCACTATCTGCCTGATGCGCCCGGACGGCATCGGTCAGCAGACTCTCAGCGGCATATACCCGCTGTGGGACGCGGCTTGGTCGCCCAATGGGCGCCTGCTGGCCTTCCGCGGCTATTACGGACCCGGTGACGGGCAATACGACCTGTATGAACTCAGCGTGAAAGGCTGCCGGCTAACCCGGCTCACCAACGGCATCAACGGCAGCAGCCCGTCCTGGTCTCCGGCCGGGAGCCAGGTCGCCTTCTCGCCTGCGGGCGGGGGCATCGACGCCGTCGGCGCCGGCGGCACCGGGCTCCGGCGCCTGACGGTGCCCACCGCCGCGTACGTGGACGGCGCTCCGGCATGGTCGGGGAACAATCGGCTGGCCTTCGTCCGCTCGTATCACGCGCAGAATTCCTCGGAGATCTACACGATGAACGCAGCCGGGCGCGACGTCACTGCACTCACTCATGGCGCCCCCGGATTCGACGGACCGTCGTGGTCCCCAGACGGGAAACTCATCGCTTTCGTGGCCAATCCGTACTCCACCGGAGTTATCCAGGTCGCCAGCGCGACCGGGACGGGCGCACACGCGGTGAGTCCACGCTCCTGGTCGAGTTCCAGCCCGACCTGGACCCCCGGCGGCCAGGTCATCTTCCTGGCCAAGGTGGGCGCCCGGACAAGCGCCTACATCGTGAACCCGGACGGAACCGGCAGGCGCTTGCTGTACCGGGGCCTGTACAACGCCTCCGATGAAATCACCTGGAGTCCGCGCGCTGGCGGCCCGCTGAAGGGCTGTTAACGGAGCTCAGTGACGCCGGTGGGAGCGGCCGGGTCGAGGGCCGCGGCCACGAGAACGGTTTCCAGCCCTCGCACGCATGACTCCATGTCGGCGGGCGACACGTGGTGGGTGTCGGCGCAGAATTCGTACTGCACGTTGCCCTGGCGAGTTCAAGAACACCTGCCAGAAGCGCGGCCGCCGCGGATCGGCGGAGTCGGGAAACCGGCGTGCCGGGATCGTCCTGAGCAGCCGCTCGCAATACCGCAGTGCCACGTCGCTCTGCCGCAGCGCAGACGGCGTGGCCTGCAGCCGGGCCTGCTCTAACGGCTGGATCGCCCGCACCGGTCCCTTGGCCAGGCCGGTCACCGGGTCACGGCCGTTCAGGTCAGCGAGCAGCGCCAGCACGCCCGCGCCGTCGGCCGCGAGGTGGCAGATCACCGACACCGGGTGCGTGACGGCGCCCCGCGACACAGTCACCCCCCAGCGGATCGGCCATTCCCCGGCGTAGTCGAAGACCGTCTCATCCCAGCGGCGGTGCAGCGCCGCCGCGGCCTGCGCCGGCTCGGCATCGTCCGCGTCAATGACCTCCAGCGGTATCTCCCCGGAACTCGCGAGCACCTGGCACGCGCGGCCGTCGTCATCGAACCGGAGCCGCGTGCGTAAGGACGGGTGCCGCCCCGCGATGAACCGCAAGTCGGCCGCGACGTCCTGGACCGTAGTGCCCGGCGGCAGAGGTAATACCCCGCCGATGCTGAACGACGAGCCCTGGGACTGCATAGACGGCCAGATGTCGTACTGACCCCAGGTCAGCTCGCCGACACCGGAGCCTTCCCCCTCGAAACAGACGCGGACCTGCTCCGTCATGACCGAATCATACGTGTCCGTCCGGCTTTCGCCCAGGCCCATGGCGCGAGGGCCGCCTGGCCTGGTGCACTCCACCCGGCCAGGCGGCCCTCGCCTTGATCAGCAAACTTCAGGAGTAACGGAATCAGTTGCCGGTCACCACGAGGACGGCGGCGGCGGCGGGACGACCGGCGGGCGATCGTTGCAGGTGATCGTGTTCGGTAGCTCCCAGGGGGCGAGCCACGGGCCGGTCGTGCCGCCTCCGGTGTTGCCGCCGAGGTCGGTCAGCGAGAATTCCGAGCCGGCGGGGGTGAAGTTGAAGGACCCGCAGTTGTTGACGCCTACCGCGCCGACGTTGCGAGCCACGACATTCTGGAAGGACGCCGACCCGGCGGTCCGGGCGCTGACCACCGAGGTGCCGGTGCCGTCGACCTTGATGTCGGTGAAGTGGACGTTCGTGATCGAGTACAGGTCCTTCACGGAGAAGTCGGAGACCAGCATGATCGCGTTGTAGGTGTTGTCGAGGAAGTTGTCTCCGGCCACCTCGATGTCGGCGTTGATGCTCCTCTCGAGTGCGTAGATCCAGATGGCGCCGAGGCCGATCTTCCAGTTCAGCTCGAACGTGCCGGCCCGCACCGTGGTGTTGTTCGTGATCCACAGGTGCCCGGTGAACGGCTGAGAGCCGAAGCGGGACCCCGCCTGGATGCCGCTGCCCTCGCGGATCGGGTCGGCGATGAGGTTGTTCGAGATCGTGTTGTCGGTACCGCCGTAGACGGCGATGCCGTTCGCCAGCACCGGCGTCTGCACGGTGTTGTGGTCGAACGTGTCGTTGGCGTCCTGCGCCTTCTCCGACCACATGGCCAGGCCGTCGTCGCCGGTGTTGCGGATGAAGTTGTTCGACACGACCGAGTTCGTGACCCCGGTGTGGAAGTTGATGCCGTCGGCGATCTGGTCGACGATGACGTTGTTGGTGATCTTCAGGTTGTTCATCGGGCCATCCAGCCAGATGCCCACCTTGGTGTGGTGGATGTAGAGGCCGTCGATGGTCGAGTTGCTCAGCGCGCCGCCGATGCCGTTCACCTGGTCAGTGTCGATGCGCTCACGGACGTCACCCTCGATGGCGAAGCCGGACAGGTGCACGTTGGTGCTCCCGCCGACCGACGCGTCCTTGCCGTAGAAGCCGACGCCGGTATGCACCGAGCCGTCGGGGGCCGGCGGGTTCAGGTCGACCTGGTGGCCAAAGATGATGGTGTACCAGCTGCCGGCGCCCTCGATGGTCACGTTGTCGACGATGATGTGCCGGTCGACCTGGTACCGGCCCGGCGGGACATACACCTTGAGATGCGCGCGCTGGGCGAACGCGATGGCCCGGTCGAACGCGTCGGCGGAGTCCCGCCTGCCGGTTGGATCGGCTCCGAACAGCAGCACGTTCGCCGCGAGCCAGTCGAACTTCGGCGGCGCGACGAGCTGGGAGTCCATCAGGTCGATGGTGGTCGTCGCAGCGTCGCTCCCGGCGGGAACGGTCAGCCGCACCTTGACGCCCGCGGGGTACGCGCGGCCCAGCAGCAAGCGCTGCTCGTCATAGAAGTGGTTGGGGCGGAACGGCGTGGGGAACACCGGTGCGGGCGTCGTGGCGTTAGGAACGCAGCTGCACTCGGTGGTCCACCAGTCGGGGTGCAGCGGCCCGGCGTCCGGGTCGTTGGAGAACGGATACTCGTTATAGAGCCAGGCGTACTGCGACGTCAGGGTCATGGTCTGGTGATGGCGGCCGTCTACCGTGACGTCGAGCGGCGCGGTGATCCCGCCGCCGGCGGGCGCGTCCGGGATGCTGTAGCGCACGTTGATCGCGTTGGCCGCTGCTGGCAGCGTGAACTCGACGTACTGCCCCGGCGTCAGGCTGACCGCCGACCGGCCGGACGCCTCCGCTGGCAGGGTGTACGCGGTCGTGCTCGGGCCGATGATCGTGCCGTTCGTCGCGGCGTTCTCCGCCTCCTGCTCGACGAAGCCGGGGTCGGCTCCCCGGCCCGAGACAAGCGACGGGTCGAGGGCGGCGCGCGTCACTACGGGGCCCGAAGCGGCGACTGCGCCGGCACTAGCGAAGGCCGGGCTGCCGGAGACGATGCTCAGACCGACCGTAGCCACCGTTACTACCATCGCGGCGGCCTTTCGCCGTCGCCTGCTCGACCACGCTGGTTCAGCTCCTGTGCTGCTCCGTGACATCGAATACTTGCCTCTCTCCGGGGGCACCTGACGACACTCGAGGCCAAGCGGACGCCGCGAGTGAACTGACAGTAAGGCTGGTATGACTGGCCTTACAAGGCCTGTGTCTGATAATTTTTACCAATTGTCAAAAGACTGCATACTTGCATTAGCTTCTTGCGCAATAACGCAAGAGTGAGCGCAACCCTTGCAGCGCCTGCCGCGCTGGGGCGCAGAAGCACAGGGGCGAGTGGGCGGGCGCGGCGGAAGCCGGTTGCAGCCGAAGATCGGGCGCGCAACGCTGGCGGCGTGGACATGCATGCCAACCAGCGCGCCGTCTCGCCCGAGACGGTGCGCGAACTGGTGGAGCAGCAGTTCCCCCGGTGGCGGGGCCTGGCCATCCGGCCTCTGGTTTCTCAGGGGACAGTGAACGCCATTTTCCGCATCGGCAACCAGTTCGGCGCCCGGTTCGCTCTAGAGCCCGGCGATCCGGGAGCGACGCGCCGACGGCTGGCATCCGAGGCGAGAGCGGCCAGCAAGCTGGCCGGGCGGACGCGATTCCGCACGCCCGAGCCCGTGGCGCTCGGCGAGCCCGGAGCGGGCTACCCGCTTCCGTGGCTAGTGCAGACCTGGCTGCCCGGGATAACCGCCACAGATAAGGACCCGGGCCAATCCGTCGCGTTTGCGCATGACCTAGCCGAGTTCATCGGCGGTGTCCGCTCGATCGACACGGGTGGCCGCACGTTCAGCGGGCACGGCCGCGGAGGCGACCTGCGATCCCACGACGCGTGGATGAAGACCTGCTTCGAGCGCAGCGGCCAGCTCCTGGACGTGCGGCGGCTGCGCCGGATGTGGGAAGGCATGCGCGTGCTGCCACGCAGCGCGGGTGGTGACGTGATGAGCCATTGTGATCTGATTCCCGGCAATGTGCTCGTCTCCGGCGGCCGCCTTTCCGGGGTTATCGACGTCGGCGACCTGGGACCGGCTGACCCTGCGCTGGATCTCGTCGCTGCCTGGCATCTGCTCGAGGCTGGTCCGCGGCAGGTGCTCCGCGACAATCTCGGGTGTGCTGGCCTCGAGTGGGAACGCGGCCGGGCGTGGGCCTTCGAGCAGGCGATGGGGGCAGTCTGGTATTACGCCCAGAGCAACCCGGCCATGAGCCGGATGGGCCGGCGCACGCTGGAACGCATCCAGGCAGACGACGGCCGCTGAGCTGGACGCTTAGCGGGTGAGAGTGGTCTTCGGGCGGATCACGCAGAACTCGTTCCCCTCGGGATCGGCGAGAACTGTCCACGCCTCCTCGCCGGTCTGTCCGATGTCGACGCGGCGCGCGCCGAGCGCGACGAGGCGCTCGATCTCGGCGTCCCTGTCCTCGGCCCTGGTGGTCAGGTCGAGGTGGACGCGGTTCTTCACCGTCTTGACGTCGGTCACGGGCATGAAGCACATGCCGACGGGCGCATTGTCGCTCGGCCCGATGACGACCTCGCGCTCACGCTCCGACAGGA
>Ga0208589_1000042_pt1 | contig 61153 bp, 59 predicted proteins | sample NGESurshal092012_2_FD_184486 | JGI IMG/M metagenome (GOLD analysis project Ga0208589, IMG submission 184486) | Arctic peat soil microbial communities from Barrow, Alaska - NGEE Surface sample F53-2 shallow-092012 (SPAdes) | ecosystem: Environmental > Terrestrial > Soil > Wetlands > Peat ...
GGAGATCCACTCGCCACCGGACTTGATGACGTCTTTCGTCCGGTCGCTGACCACCATGAAGCCCTCTTCGTCGAGGGTGCCGATGTCACCGGTGCGCAGCCACCCGTCGCGGAACTTGTCGGGGTCGTCCACACCGAAATACGATCCCGTGATCCACGGGCCACGAATCTCGAACTCGCCAACCGTCTTGCCATCTCTGGCGAGGACGTTGCCCTCGTCGTCGGTGAGGCGCAACTCCACGCCCGCGACGACGCGCCCGGCCTTCACGCGGTAGTTGATCTCGAGCTCGGGCGGCGTGCCCGCGGGTGGAATCGACACCGCGGCCAGTGGGCTCGTCTCGGTCATCCCCCAACCTTGGAGCATGTCGAGGCCGTAGAGGTCGCGAAAGGCCTCAATCATCGAGCGCGGCACGGCGGAGCCACCGGCGAGAATTGCCCGCAAGCTCGAGAGGTCGGTCTCGGGTGTGGTCTCGGCGACTCGCAACACGTCGTTCCAGATCGTCGGCACACCGAGCGAGATCGTCGGACGTAGTTCTCGGATCATCTTGATTATCGGACCGCCCTGGAGGAACATCTGGGGCATGATCAACTCCACGCCCGCGAAGAACGACGTGTACACCGAGCCCCACGCGTTGACGTGGAACATCGGCACGATCAAGAGGCTTCGATCCTTCTCGCATAGTCCCACCGAGTTGGCGGTCATCGAGGCCATGGAGTGCAGCCAGGTCGAGCGGTGCGAGTACACGACGCCCTTCGGGTTGCCGGTGGTGCCCGAGGTGTAACACATGATCGCGGCGTCGCGTTCATCGAGTTCCGGCCACACGAAGCCTGGGCGCTCGGCGGCGACGAGTGTGTCGTAGTCCAGGGTCTCTCCCAGCACGCCCGTTGTCTCGGGTCCGTTCACGATGATGGTCTTGACCCGAGGAATCTGATCGCGGACCCGGGCGAAGAGTGGGGCCAGCGAGGCGTCCACGATGATGACCTCGTCGTCTGCGTGGTTGATGATGTAGACGAGCTGCTCGGGGAACAATCGAATATTCAAGGTGTGCAGTACGGCGCCCATGGACGGGACGGCGAGGTAGGCCTCCATATGCGCCTGGTTGTTCCACATGAAGGTTCCGACGCGGTCGCCGCGACGAACGCCCAACTTGGTCAGAGCGGCGGCGAGCTGCTCGGCGCGCTTCGCAATCTGCAAGAACGTCGCCTCGTCCACGCCCTCGGGCGTCACCGTGAAGACTTTCTTGTCCGCGTAGACGAACTCGCCGTGTCGAAGGATGCCACTAATCAGCAGCGGCGCTTCTTGCATCGTGCTCTTCATGATCCCCCTCGTAACACCATTGGCTCGATGCTACAAAACAGCGACGAGCCCCGCGCTCACCACGAGAGGCTGTACGGCTCGACGGGCGCGGGAAGCGCGCTGTCGTGTCCCGAGAGGTACGTGTCGACCGCGGACGCGGCGCTTCGCCCTTCGGCGATGGCCCACACGATCAAGCTCTGACCGCGAACGGCGTCGCCGCAAGCGAAGACGGGGCTCGCGCCCTCGATGTTCGCGACGCGCCACGCGTCGTCGACGGCCAAGGTGCGACGCGGACTGAGAAACTGTTCAGCGTTGAGCCCGAGGTCGTCGAGTTCGGGACCGGTGAAGCCCGCGGCGATCAAGACAAGATCTGCCGCAATGATGAAGTCCTCGTTGGTCACGTGGTCTTGCACCGTGAGCGATGACACGCGCGCTTCGCCACGAAACTCGAGCGTTTCCATTGAAAACCGACGCTCGCCGCCCTCGTCGTGGGCGGAGGTGGTCTTGAAGATTCGCGCCATGGTCGGCCATGGCTGGTCCGAGGGTCGTTCGTCCGGCGGTCGGTCCATGATCTCGATCTGCGTGACGGACGCGGCCCCCTGGCGGTGGACCGTGCCGAGACAGTCGGCGCCCGTGTCCCCGCCGCCGAGAATGACGACGTGCAGGTCCTTTGCGTTGATGACTGACGTGGTGCCGGCGTTCACCGCACGATTCGACGCTTCGAGGTAGGTCATCGCCGGGTACACACCGTCGAGGGACGCGCCGGGAACCGGGATGAGTCGTGGGATCGTCGAGCCAATTGCGAGCACCACGGCGTCGAAGCTTTCTTGTAGCGCGCTGAGCGGCGTTCCTCCGTTGCCAATGGTCACGCCCGTGAAGAACTCGACGCCGTCGTTGGCCATGACGTCGAGGCGGCGGTTTATGACCGACTTCTCCATCTTGAACTCGGGAATGCCGTAGCGAAGGAGTCCACCGATCGCGTCACTTCGTTCGAAGACGCTCACGGCGTGCCCGACACTGCGCAGCTGCGCCGCGGCCGCGAGACCCGCTGGTCCCGACCCCACGACCGCCACGCGGCGTCCGCTCTCCGGCGGTGTCGGTCGCGACACAGGGACGGCGTTCGCGAAGGCGTGTTCGGCCACTTCGTACTCGAGACGTTCGATGGTGACGGGTTCACTCGTGATGCCGAGCACGCACGCCGACTCACAAGGCGCGGGACAGAGTCGCCCGGTGAACTCGGGGAAGTTGTTCGTGCTGAACAGTTGGTCGGCCGCTTGAGCCCACTGGTAGCGAAAGACGCGGTCGTTGAAGACGGGTATCCGATTGCCCAAGGGGCAACCCTGCATGCAGAAAGGGATCCCGCAGTCCATGCAGCGTGCGCCTTGGACCGCGATCTCTTCGTCGCTCTGCGCTTCGTAGACCTCGTGCCAGTCGCGAAGGCGCACCGGGACCGGTCGGTACTTTGGTCCACGTCGATCGAAGTCGAGAAAACCCGTGACCTTACCCACCTTTGGCCTCGTCACGGATCCGCTGGTACTCCGACGTCTCGAGCCGGATGAAATTCATGCGTTCTTGACGCCAGTTCTTGAGCAAGCGATCGGCTTTCTTCGATCCCGTCTCATCGCGGAATCGTTCGAGAAGAGCGAAGAGACGCTCGTCGTCCTCGCTCTCGAGCAGCTCGATCTCGTAGACCCCGGCGCTCAGATGGTCGTGGACCGTGACGTCAGGGTCGTAGAGGTAGAGCGTGCCGCCCGACATGCCGGCCGCGAGGTTGCGCCCGACGTTGCCGAGTATCACGACGACGCCGCCCGTCATGTACTCACAGGCGTGGTCACCGGTTCCCTCAACGACAACCGTGGCGCCGGAGTTTCGCACCGCGCAACGCTCTCCCACGACGCCACTGATGAAGATCTCACCACTCGTCGCGCCGTAGGCGATGACGTTGCCCGCGATGATGTTCTCGTCACTCGCGAAGGTGGCCGATTCGTCGGGGCGAATCACGATGCGTCCGCCCGAGAGGCCCTTACCCGCGTAGTCGTTGGTGTCGCCACTCAGTCGGATCGTGAGGCCCGCCGGGATGAAGGCGCCAAGGCTCTGACCCGCCGAACCTCGTAGGTCGATCTGAATGTGGTCGTCGCGAAGGGTTCGTAGTCCCAACGCCCGCGTGACGGCGCTACCCGTCAAGGTGCCCACTGCCCGATTCACGTTGCGCACGTCGGTGGCGTAGCGGAACGTGGAGCCGCTCGTCGCTGCGGTGACGGCGTCGGAAAGGAACGCCCAGTCGAGCGCGCCGTCGAGGCCGTGGTCCTGTTTCACGCTTTGGCGGCGTTGGTCGGGCGCGACTACGGATAGCAGGGCAGAAAGATCGAGGTCGTTCGTCGGATCGCCCAGTTCGTTGAACGTCAGCTTCGACACGTCACCGATTACTTCGTCGATGGTTCGCGCGCCGAGGAGCGCCAAGTACTCGCGGACCTCTTGCGCGATGAACTCGAAGAAATTCTCTACGAACTCGGGCTTACCCCTGAAGCGTTCGCGCAACTTGGGATTCTGGGTCGCGATGCCGACGGGACAGGTGTCGAGGTGACAGACGCGCATCATCACGCAACCCGCCACCACGAGCGGCGCCGTGGCGAAGCCGAACTCCTCGGCACCGAGGAGGGCCGCCATGATGACGTCGCGCCCGGTCTTCAGCTGACCGTCCGTCTGAAGGGTTACACGGCTTCGCAGTCCGTTCGCGGCGAGCGTCTGGTGCGCTTCGGCAAGGCCCAACTCCCACGGGGTGCCGGCGTGCTTGAGCGACGTCAAAGGAGCCGCGCCGGTCCCTCCGTCGTGACCCGAGATCAAGATGACGTCGGCGTGCGCCTTCGCGACGCCCGCGGCGATGGTGCCCACCCCTTGCTCACTGACGAGTTTAACGTGCACGCGCGCCTGGTCGTTCGCGCACTTGAGGTCGTAGATGAGTTGCGCGAGGTCTTCAATGGAATAGATGTCGTGGTGCGGTGGCGGCGAGATGAGACCGACGCCGGGCGTTGAATGACGGGTCTTGGCGATCCAGGGATAGACCTTGGTCCCGGGGAGCTGACCACCCTCACCGGGCTTGGCGCCCTGGGCCATCTTGATCTGGAGGTCGTCGGCGTTCACGAGGAACTGACTCGTCACTCCAAAGCGACCGGACGCTACCTGTTTGATCGCCGAGCGCGTGTTGTGTTGAGGGTCCGACGTGTCGAAACGCTCTTCGTCCTCTCCCCCTTCACCGGTGTTGGACTTCGCGCCGAGGCGATTCATCGCGACGGCGAGCGTGGTGTGCGCCTCCTCGGAGATCGAACCGTACGACATCGCGCCGCTGCTGAAGCGCTTCACGATCGACGCCACGCTCTCCACCTCGTCGAGGGGAAGTGGCGACGTACTGGGCACGAGCGACAACAGTGAACGCAGCGTCAGTTTGCCTTCACTCTGCTCGTCGACGAGCGTCGTGTACTCCTTGAAGAGGTCGAAGCGCTTCTCGCGCGTGGCGTGCTGAAGCTTCTGCACCGTGCGGGGATTGAAGAGGTGGAGCTCACCTTCACGGCGCCACTGGTACTCGCCACGATTGATGATCTCGACGCGCTCGCCCACCTCGGGCTCGAAGGCGCTCGTGTGCCAGCGCAGCACGTCGTTCGCGAGATGCTCGAGCGTCACGCCACCGAGTCGCGAGTGAAATCCCGGAAAGTAGCGCGTGATGACGTCGTCCGAGAGTCCGACGGGCTCGAAGAGCTGTGAGCCGACGTAACTTGCGACGGTGGAAACGCCCATCTTCGACATCACCTTCACGACGCCTTTGTTGAGCGTCTTGCCGTATTTGTAGCGGGCGTCCGCGGCCGTGAGCTCGGTGAGTTCGCCCTCGTCGATCAGGGCGTCGATCGACTCATAGGCCAAGTAGGGACAGACAGCCGACGCCCCGAAGCCGAGGAGCAGCGCCACGTGGTGCACCTCTCGGACGTCACCGGCTTCGATGATGAGCGCGGCGTTGGTCCGTAGGTGCTCGGCGACGAGACGGTGGTGCACCGCCGAGGTGAGTAGGAGACTCGGAATGGCGGCGTGGGTTAACGAGGTACCGCGATCACTCAAGATGACGATGTTGACACCCGAGCGAACCTGATCGACGACAAGGTTCGTGACCTCGTCGAGCGCCTCCGCCAACCTCTCGCCGGCGGTGTTGTCGCCGTGCACCAGGAAAAGCCCGTCGATGGCCGTCGTACGAAAACCCTCGACGCCGGCCTGTTCGTTGATGTAACGGATCTTCTGCAGTTCATTGACACTCAAGACCGGTGACGCCAGCACGATCTGTTGACAGTGTGCTTCACTCTCTTGAAGGAGGTTCTCTTCTCCGCCGACGACCACGCGCGTCGACGTGACGAGCTCTTCACGAATCGCGTCGAGTGGAGGGTTCGTGACCTGGGCGAAGAGTTGGGTGAAGTAGTCGAAGATCGAGCGTGGCAACTTCGACAGCACTGGCAACGTGGTGTCCGATCCCATAGAGCCGATCGGTTCCTCGCCCACTTGCGCCATGTGGCGAATGATGAGGCGCAGGTCCTCTTCGCTGTAGCCAAAGCTCTCCTGCTGGCGAACGATGGAGAGGTACTCAGGTGCGAGCAACGACGTGGTCTCGATTTCGTCCAATGAGATCTGATGGCGATCGAGCCACTCCGCGTAGGGCGCTCTCGAAGCCAGAGACTCCTTCAATTCATCGTCTTCGATGATGCGGCCCTGTTCGACGTCGACGAGGAAGACTCTGCCGGGCTGCAACCGGCCCTTTCGTTCGATGTTCGAGGGATCGATCGGCAAGACCCCCACTTCACTCGCGAAGATGACGCGCTTGTCCTTAGTGACCCAGTAGCGCGCGGGGCGAAGCCCGTTGCGGTCGAGTACCGCCCCGGCGACGGTGCCGTCGCAAAACGTCACGGACGCTGGTCCGTCCCACGGTTCCATGAGACCCGCGTGGTAGCGGTAGAACGCGCGACGACTCGGACTCATGGTGGTGGAGCGCTCCCACGCTTCGGGGATCATCATGAGCACCGCGTGCGGCAGCGAGCGCCCCGCGTGCACCAACAGCTCGACGACCTCGTCGAAGCTCGCGGAGTCGCTCATGTTCGCGGTGATGATGGGCGTGAGTTCACTGACCGCGAGCGGCAGTGCGTCGCTCTCCAGCGTGGTCTCACGAGCGGTCATCCAGTTGCGGTTACCACGGACCGTATTGATCTCACCGTTGTGCGCGATGTAGCGGAAGGGCTGCGCCAGGTCCCAACGGGGCAACACGTTGGTGGAAAAGCGACTGTGGACCACGGCGATCGCCGACGTGAGTCGTTCATCGGTGAGGTCGTTGAAGTAGAGACGAAGCTGCGGCGAGGTCAACATTCCCTTGTAGATGAGTACCTGAGACGAACACGACGACGCGTAGACGTCCATGGCGTGCTCGATCACCTTGCGCGCGCAGTAGAGAGCGCGCTCGAGGGGCGCCGTATCGGCACTATTCGCTCGAACGATCAGTTGTTGAAGGAAGCGCGGCTCCGACGCCCTCGAGGTCGGCCCGAGGATCGAGGAGTCGACCGGCACTTCGCGCCAGCCACCCGAAGCGAGGCCCACGCGCGAAAGGGCTAGTTGGACCGTCTCTTTCACGAGCGTGAGATCGAGCGCCGGGGCCACCATCCAATTCGCCACGCCGTAGTCGCCCTTTAGGGGCACGGCGTCACCAAAGACGTCACGAATGTACGCGTCTGGCATCTGGATAAGGATGCCCGCGCCGTCCCCGGAGTCGACGTCCGAGCCTGTCGCGCCACGGTGCTCGAGGTTCTCAAGGATCGTCAACGCGTCGCGCACGGTGGCGTTGGTCGCTTGGCCGGTCAGGTCCGCGACCATGCCCACGCCGCAGGCGTCGTGTTCGAAAGTGGGGTCGTAGAGGTTTCTGGTCATGGCGGTTGTCCTGGGGCAACGCTGACCCGAAGTCATTATACCGAAGGGACATTGTGGCCCTGCCCCCTACGCTAGATACGTGACCGCGACGAAACGTGACGTGCTGATCGTGGGAGCTGGCGTCATCGGCACGACCAGCGCTTTCTTCCTCGCTCGAGCCGGTTGGCGCGTCACGCTCTTCGATCCCGCGCCCGGTTTAGGGGCCACGTGGGCGGCGGCCGGCATGATCGCGCCCAACGCTGAGGTGGCACCAGGCGAACAGGAGAACTTCACGTTGCAGCTCGGCGCTCTCGCCGCCTGGCGTGACGTCGCGCGAGCGATCCGCGAAATTACGGGAGACTCCCTCGAGCTCTTCGAATCTGGCACGCTTCTCGTGGGTTACGACGCCAGCGATCGCCGTCTCGTCGAGCAGTTCGCGCTGGTCGCAACGTCGTTCGGCGTCGAGACCAGCCGCGTCACTCGGGAAAGTCCCGAAGCGCTCTTTACGGGCGTGTCACCGCGAGTCGACGAGGGTCTCTTGCTCAGGGGCGACGCGTGGCTCGACCCCGACCAAGTCATGTCCCTCCTTGCGAAGGCCAACGCGTCCCTCGGCGTGAGGGTGGTGCGCGAGCAAGTACTTACCGCAACGACCGACGGTGATCACGTTGAGGTCACCACCGATGACCGGACCTTCCGAGGGGACGTCGGGATCCTCGCTACTGGCGCGCAGTCGCTCCCGCGGGGCGTGGCCGAGCGAGTCGGGAACGTCGTTCGACCCGTTAGAGGAATGACCGTGCGCGTCCAGGGTGTCGACCGTTCGACGTTGCCCACGCTTCGCGCGTTCGTACGGGGTCGCTCTCTTTACGTGGTCAGTCGGCCGGGCGGTTACTGCATTCTCGGCGCGTCGTCTGACGAAAAGGAGGAATTGGTCGTCGAAGTAGGCGAGCTCCAGCGACTCCTTCGTGACGCCCTCGATCTCGTGCCGGCGCTCGAAAGTGCCGCCATTATCGAGACTCGACAAGGTCTTCGTCCCGCGAGTAAGAATCTGGCGCCCTTCGTGGAGACCGTGGACGAACGGTGGGCGTGGCTGTCGGGTCACTACCGTCACGGTGTGACCCTCGCCCCGATCGCGGCGATCGCGGCGCAATCCTTCGCCGAGGTTCTTACTTGATCCACGTCAACGGCAAGGACGATACGTTCCTCGATGAATCAGTTGAGGCACTTCTTTCGCGACTTGGAATCGAACAGCGGGGCATCGCTGTCGCGCTCGATGGCGAAGTCGTTCGCCGCTCGGAATGGACGAGCACGGTCGTTCGCGACGGAAGCAGCGTAGAAATAGTTACGGCCGCGGCCGGTGGATAAGTGAGGAGTCACAATGGCATTTGACGAACTAATGGCCGCGCTTGATCAACGGATACTCGAAGCGCTCCAGGCGAAAGCGACGGGAGAGACCATCGCGTTCCTCTGCGAAGCTCGCGCCTGGTTGACCAATCCCGACCAGCCACACGGCGCGCACCGCCCAAGTAGTTGAGTCGCGCCGAGTAGGATTTACCCTTCACGGGCTGTGGCTTAGTTTGGTCTAGAGCGCTCGGCTGGGGGCCGAGAGATCGGGAGTTCAAATCTCCCCAGCCCGACCAAAGCGTGTTCGCACGCGTACCAGTGAATGGGCTCACCCCAAGGTAGCGAGGAATTCCGTCTCTGGAAACGGTGGACCATACCTGCTCGCCCTGTCAGAAACCGATGTGCCAGTGAGGGTGCGGCACGAAGAACGCAGAATCGCTGACCTTAGAAACGAACGTCGGCGGACCGAGTGGCTCTGAGAATGGGTCACTCGGATAGTGACCGCCCCCTCCCACGTTAAAGAGAAGGTCCACAATGTAGGGATGCCTGATCCTTTGACGCCAGAAGAGCTTGCGGCCGAGCACGCCAAATTGCGAAGCGACTTCGAGATCGTTCGCACCTACGGAGAAGAGCACCCCGATGATTGGACTGAAGCGCTCTTTGAAAACGAGCCAACGGTGCGCATTATCGTTCTTGTCGCCGGCTCACGTCGCGGACGCCACGAGCGAGTTTTACGCGACCTCGTCAGCCACCCGAACCGACTAGAGGTCCGACAATCGAGGTTCCCTCGACGGCGACTAGAAGAGATCGTGGACGAGGTTCGCTCACGATGGCGAGCCAGCGAACCCGAAACCTTTCTTTTCATGGGAATAACTCGGGGCAAGGTCACGATTCAGGTTCGCGCCGATCAGGAAGACCTAGCCGCCGCTCTCCTCGAAAAGTACGGCGACGCGCTGACCATGAAGGTAGGTGCGTTCGACTATCCAATGACGACAGAACGTATTCTCGACCACTCGTCGCACCGAGACACTCTCCGTTCAGAGATAGCACTGATTACGCAAGAGCAGTTGAACGTCGCTCTCGCAGGCGAGTTCACGGTGATTTCCGGCCGAGGCGAGCACGGTGCTTTGGAGTTCACGAACAACGGTCCAAACGAAGTAATCCTCGATACCAATGGAGGAATCACCGCGCGGGTCGTTGACCCTTCAAACGGCGACGTCGTTGGTGGCTTCGTCGGCGCTCAATCAATCCCCCTGTACCAATACTCGATTCCCTCGATGGCGACGATCAGCGTCCCCGTCGTCGTGGGCACTGCCTCGTTCAGACGTGATCTCGGGTACGCGGTACCGCCGGGAAACTGGGCGATCGACGCCATCGTCACACTTCATGACCTTGGGGAACGTCGACTAACTCCTCTACCCATCGTCATTCTCGAGCGCCAAGAATGAATACTGCTTGAGCAAAACAAGGTTCACGTGTAGTCGCGAATGGTGCGTTACGCGAGAGTTTGAATGAGTTCCTCAAGCTTGTCGTAGCTCGCCTGCATACCATCAATGGCGATGGCCGGATCGTCGAGGTGGCCGAGTGCGTGCTGGAACATCGACTCAAGACTTGACGGGTTCGTGAAGGTGAGCAACGTCGTCAACGTCGTGACGCCATTCTCCTCGTGCAGCGTCGTTGTCTCAATGGCTTCGTCATCGGGCCTCGCTTCGAACACCCACGTCGCCACCGTCCGCACGGGACGTTCGATCTCGAGAAAGGTGCCGTGGAAGGAACATCGCACGCTGTCATCGAAGACGCCCACGTGGCGGTACTCCCCACCGACGCGCACGTCGATCTCGCAGATCTCGAGAGCGTTCTCTCCACCGGTGAACCAGAGGCGTACGTGTTCCGGCCTGGTCAAGACGTCGAAAAGGAGCTCGACGGGCGCGTCGAACTTTCGAGTAACGAGCGTCGCGCGGTCACTCGGAAACTCAAGCGTGGCCGAGCCGTGTCGTGTGGTGGTCATGGAATCTCTTCCTTTCGCTGTAGGTCGGTGACGTAGTCGTCTAGTCGGTCCAGTCGCTTATTCCAGGATCGCTCGTACTTCTCCATCCAATCGTGCAGGGGACGCAGAGGCTCTTGGTCCAGTCGGTACAGTCGCCGCCGCCCGTCAGCACGACAATTGACCAGCCCGACCTTGCTCAACACGCGTAGATGCTTGGATACTTGTGGCTGCGCGAGACGCAGTTCCGCGACGAGCTCTCCGACGGGTCTCTCCCCCGCCACCAACACGTCGAGGATCTCGCGGCGTTGTGCCTCCGCGATCGCGTTGAAGACGTCTGAACTCACTGAGGCACGGGCCATGTAATTACTATATGCTGATATCGGCATATGTCAAGGGTCCCTCTGAGAAGTCCCCAGACGGGACTACCACCAATCCTGGACTGCTCGACCGAGTGTTTCGCTCACTTCCGTTCGCAGCACCATGGCAAGATCCTCTCGTGATGGGTCGCCGGAGCCGAAGCGGTCGGTTGCGTGAAAGAGGTCCCAAAAACGGATCAGACCGGCCTCCCCGTCTGAGTCGAACATGTTCGCCGCGAGGCGCTGCCACCGATACTGGTACCAGACGTAGTTCAACGGGCTCATCGGGTCGCCGCCGCCCGTGTAGTGAACTTCGAGATCTTCCAGTGTGCTGTAGCCCTCGGCACGGATCCGAGCGTCGAGGCGTGGACTCTGCGCTCCAACGGAGGAGAGCACCTCAAGCGTGTCCAGAGCTTCGGGCCGCCTCGTCGCGACGAACGCGTGCAGGGCCAGGTTGGCGAAGATCTCGCCTAGCCAGAACGTTGGCAATCTGAGATCCCCCAGCACTTCGAACGCGTGGCCCAGTTCGTGGATCGTGACGAGGTCGAAGAACGGCTGCAGGTCCAAACCACCGGCGCCGTCGGGGTACGTCGTAAGCAAGCTCGCGTAACCCGAAGGCGACGCCTCGTGAAGGTCCTCCCCCATCTCCCGCCAGAAGTCTCCACTCCCCGCGGGCATCACCACGATGCCGGGACGGACCTGCCCCTCGTCATCGTTGAAGAACGGGAGACCGTACGGCTGCCTGCTCGCCCAGTCCGCCTCGTCAGCAATGATGAGAGCGATGTCGGGCTCGACCCCTGAAAATAGGCGACCGAAATACCCGTAGGCGTCTCCCGCGATGTCGGCCGATGACCGCGCTCGTCCCAGTGATCCACGGCTGTAACGCACCTCGAACGGATAGCCATCTAGGCGTGCCAGCCCTGTTCCTATCGCCATGACGAGAATCTACTCAATCGATGTTGGGGTCCATCACGGCAAGGACAGCTGATGAACTCACGCTCAGCGAAACTGACTGCCAGAAACGTACACTTGGTCGAATTACGGATTGACTCGAATTTTGTAGGTGAGGGTGACTCTCTTGCGTGTCATGAGGAAGCTTTCATTTTTCGTGGGTTCTCTGCTGTTCGCCATTGGAGTCGTGCCGATGAGTGGTGCGTGAGTATCGTCGACGCACGTTGTGGCGACGGGCCACGCCACAGGCGGACACGCCGTCGCCGAGACCAACGCACAGATCAACAAGCCGTCCAACATCGAAGTGACCGTGTCGTCCAAACCCGAATTGGGCGGCTAAGTGCAGTGGACCGTAGGTTGCCAGAAGAACAACAAAATCATTCCATCCAAGAGCTATAAGAAGACCGTGAAGTTTCCGACAGTCGTCAACGTGAAGTTCACAAAGTCGTTATCCGAATGCTCCGAGGCAGCGAATGTTCAACTCGACGGAACCGGCGAAGTCACGATCTCTCTCGGATCCGCTGGCTGAAACACATTGGCGGTCTCGCACCGGCAACGTTGAACAACTGATCACGAGCCGTTGGTCAGCGCTGAGATCAAGAAGATCTCACGCGTCGAGATGAATTGGCCACTCGTAGCGACCCGCGTCGACGGGTGCTTCGCCCTTTCGCTCGAGGTAGCTCGAAAAACTCGAAAGCCACTCTTGGTACCAAGCGCGTAGCGTCGCGTTGATCTCGGAACCGGGAATGCTTTCGATCGCGGGATACTTCGCGATCATCGATTCGAAGACCAAGAGGCTCGCCGCGGCGTCCGCGGCAGCACTGTGAGCGCTCTCAATGGTGACGCCGTAGTTCAGACAGAGATCGGTGAGTTTCCGGGATCCTTTTCGCCACTTGTCGAAGTGACGATCGAGCACGAGGATGTCCATAACACCGCCTAGTGGACCGCGTTCTTCGAGGGTGGGAATCCCGAGGCGCCGACAGAGCGAATCCACCATCGTGAGGTCGTAGCCAACGTTCATCCCGACGATCACGCCGTCCGACGCCCATACCGACAGTAGTTTCGCGGCGATGCGCTCCACTGCGTCAACGAGAACGGTCGCGTTCGCGACCATCTCGTCGGTGATGCCATGAATCGCTGACGCGCCCGCAGGTATCGCCACGCCGGGATTCACGTAGCCGCCCTCGAGGAGGACGGACAGCGCGAACCCTTCGCGCGCGTTCTGGACGAAGCCGTACGAAACTGGTACGTCTCGAAATGAGCTGACGCCCGTCGTTTCGAGGTCGAAGCCCACGTAGTCAGTCACTTACACGTCTTTCATCGCTCCACGTTCACGCTAGTAAAACTTCGTGCGTGGAACGGGCCAATCGCTCACGCGTCGACACGAACACTGCGAGACCTACGAACAGTGCTGGCGCTATTAAGCGGCCTCGTTCTCGATGCGACCGAGTCGCCCAATCTCGGTGACGACGCGGTCGCCGGGCTTGAGGAAGCGCGGCGGCGTTTGACCCTGTCCGGAACCGTGGGGGCTCCCGGTGAAGATGAGGTCGCCCGGACGGAGTTCCACGACGTTGCTCAAATAGCTGACGATCTCCGCGACGGTGAAGACCATGTCGCTCGTCGTCGAGCTCTGATACTCGACACCACTGACACTGCACTGAATGGAGAGATCGTTCGGATTGGAAATGTCCTCGGCCGTCGTCAACCACGGACCGATCGGCGAGAAGTTCTTGTACGACTTGCCAAGAGAGTACTGAGCGGGCGCGCCCTGCATCTGCAACGTGCGATCGGAGAAGTCTTGTCCCACGCAGTAGCCGGCCACCGCCGTGAGGGCGTCCTCGAGGCTGATCTCTCGCACCGTCGCGCCAAGGACGACGACGAGTTCAGCCTCGAAGTCCGTCGTCTCGCTCGGGATCGGCAGCACGTCATTCGGCCCACAGAGCGACGACGCCCACTTGGTGAAGATCGTCGGCTGCTTTGGCAACGCGAGCTTCATCTCTTCCGCGTGGTGGCGATAGTTCAGCGCGACAGCGAAGATCTGCTGGGGCGTCGTGACGACGGGTCCAAGTCGAGCGTCTCCGTAGAGTTGGCCCGGCGTGGTGGGATCGGTGATCTCGGGCTTGGCCGCATGGAACCACGTCTGGAGCTTGTCGAGATGACGGATGCACTTGTCCACTGAGGTGGAAAAGGCGCCGTTCGACTGCGTCGCGACGTCGATAAGTCCTTGGTCCGTGACGATGGTCGCTCGTCCGGCCAGATTGGCAATTCGCATTGACACACGGTGCTTTCACTCTGGAGCAGTGCTCGGGGGGGGTCCGTTCATTTTACGGCACCGTGAGAGAGTGATCATCCCCCTCTCGGTGCCCGGTGCGTCACGACGCTCCCCCCAACGCACCGAAACAACCTCGAGAGCCACTCATGTGCGAGGCCCGTCGGTAGAATCGACCTTCAGAGGCCGGGGTGAGACCCGACGTTCGCGCGGTTGGGACCCGCGAAAAACGAAGTGCCAAGAGAGGGTGATCCCAACCGTTGGTTGGACACAGTATGGAGAAGAAGGACCCCTTCGTTCTACGCCACCTGGCTGAAGTGCAGCCCGAGCTGTGGTGGTTGGACTCCGACCCTCTCGAACCCGAGTCGAACGCAGCCCTGATTGGCGACCTGGGGGCCGATCTCTGTGTCGTCGGTGCTGGCTACACCGGACTCTGGACCGCCCTCTTGGCCAAGGAGCGAGACCCCCGACGCGAAGTCGTCGTGCTCGAACAGTACGAGACGGGTGCCGGCGCGTCAGGACGAAACGGCGGCTTCTGCAGCGCGTCACTCACGCACGGCTTCAACAACGGGATGAATCGCTTTGCGGACGAGATGCCCATCATCGAGCGACTCGCTCGTGAGAACCTCAATGAGATCGAAGCGACGATCGAGCGATACAACATCGAATGCGACTGGGAGCGCACCGGTGAACTACGCGTCGCGGTCGCGCCCTGGCAGTTCAAGGGCATGGTCGAAGAGGCACGACTTCGAAACGAGATGGGTGACCACGTCGAAGTGCTCGACCGCGAACAGGTCCAAGCACGGATTCATTCGCCTTCGTACGAGGGCGCGCTCTTCGACGTCGACGGCACGGCGCTCGTCGATCCCGCGCGACTCGTGTGGGGCCTCGAACGCGCGTGCCTTTCACTCGGCGTCAAGATCTTCGAGAACTCGAAGGTCACGTGGCTCGAAGACGTCGAGGACGCGGTACGCGTCCACACGCCCTACGGCGCGGTGACGGCCGCGAAGGTGGCGCTCGCGACGAACGTGTTTCCTTCGTTGATCCGACAGGCGCGCAAGTACGTCGTGCCGGTCTACGACTACACGCTCGTCACCGAGCCCCTCACCGACGAGCAGATGGAGAGCATTGGTTGGAAGGACCGCGAGGGCGTCGCCGATTCGGGAAACCTCTTTCACTACTACCGACTCACGAAGGACAACTCAATCCTCTGGGGCGGCTACGACGCGATCTACACCTTTCGAGCGAAAGCGCGTCGCGACTATGAGTTCAACGCCGAGACGTACGCGAAGCTCGCGAGCCATTTCCTCAAGACCTTCCCCCAACTCGCGGGCGTCAAGTTCACGCACGCGTGGGGCGGCGCGATCGACACCTGCACAAGGTTCTCACCCTTCTGGGGTACGGCCTACGGTCGCAAGGCGTCGTACGTCATGGGTTTCACCGGACTCGGCGTCGCGTCGACGCGCTTCGGCGCCTCGGTGATGCTCGACCTCTTGGACGGACACGACACGGAGCGAACCCGCTTGGCGATGGTGCGAAAGAAGCCCATGCCCTTTCCCCCCGAGCCATTTCGATGGGTGTTCATTCGTCTCACGCAACTCGCTATCGAGCGCGCGGACAGTCACGGCGGGCGCCGCAACCTCTGGTTGAAACTTCTCGCCTTGTTCAATCTCGGCTTCGACTCGTAACGGCGAAGCGAAGTTACTCTTCGCTGCCGTCGTTCTCTGCCATGAGACCCGAGATTGAATTCACGACGGTCGGGTCCATCAGCGTGGTCACGTCGCCGAGGGGTCGCTTCTCCGCGACGTCGCGCAGTAGTCGTCGCATGATCTTTCCAGACCGGGTCTTTGGCAACTCGGGGGTGAGGATGATCTGTCGCGGCTTCGCGATGGGGCTGATCACCTTCGCGACGTGCTCACGAAGCTCGTTGATTACGCCCGCGTGGTCCTTCTCGGCTTCGTCGGCCGACATCTTCAAGGTCACGAACGCCACGATGGCTTGACCCGTGGTCTCGTCACTCGCGCCCACGACGGCCGCCTCCGCGACGGCGGGGTGACCCACGAGTGCGTGTTCTACCTCCGTCGTTGAGAGCCGGTGCCCGGAGATGTTCATGACGTCGTCGATTCGCCCGAGCAACCACAGGTCCCCGTTCTCGTCGCGCTTGGCACCGTCACCGGCGAAGTACACGCCGGGAAAGCGCGCCCAGTAGGTCTCCTTGAACCGCTCGGGGTCACCGTAGATGCCTCGGGTCATCGACGGCCACGGGTGCGTGATGACGAGGTAACCACCCTCGCCGTTGCCGACCGAGTTGCCGTCGTTGTCCACGACGTCCGCTTGAATTCCCGGGACAGCTTTCATCGCGGCGCCGGGCTTCGTCGCCGTGATGCCGGGCAACGGGGAGATCATGATGGCGCCCGTTTCGGTCTGCCACCAGGTATCGACGATCGGACAGCGATTGCCGCCAATGTGCTCGCGGTACCACATCCACGCTTCGGGGTTGATTGGTTCGCCCACCGTGCCGAGCAGTCGAAGACTCGTGAGGTCGTGTCCCTCGGGATGTTGTTGGCCCCACTTCATCAAGGTTCGAATCGTCGTGGGTGCCGTGTAGAGAATCGAGACCTTGTTCTCCTCAATGATCCTCCACCAGCGGTCCTTTCCGCCCGAGTCGGGCAAGCCTTCGTACATGACCGACGTCACGCCGTTGATCAACGGACCGTAGACGATGTAGCTGTGGCCCGTGATCCAGCCGATGTCCGCGGCGGTCCAACAGATGTCCGTCTCGCCTTTAACGTCGAAGATGTCGTAGTAGGTCGTCGCGACCTGGGTAAGGTAGCCACCGGTCGTGTGAAAGATGCCCTTGGGTTTCGCCGTCGTACCGGACGTATACATGATGAGCATGGTGTGTTCGGCGTCAAACGACTCGTACACGTGGGTGTCACTTTGGCGTTCGACGACTTCGTGCCACCAGTAGTCGCGACCCTCTTTCCAGGTGACCTCACCACCCGTGCGACGAACGACGAGTACGGCGCGCACGTTAGGACAGCTCTCAAGTGCCTCGTCGACGGCGGGCTTCAAGGGACTCGGCGCGCCGCGTCGAAAGGCACCGTCCGCGGTGACGACGACTTGGCAGTCCGAGTCGAGGATGCGACTCGACAACGACTCCGCGGAGAAGCCAGCAAAGATCACCGAGTGCACCGCACCCAGACGCACCACGGCCAACATCGTGACGATCGCCTCGGGGATCATCGGCATGTAGATCGCGACGCGGTCGCCCTTCTTCACGCCGAGTTCGCTCAGCGCGTTGGCGGCTTGAGCGACCAACTTCTGGAGGTCCGCGTAGGTGATGGTGCGTGACTCCCCTTCGGCGTCACCCACCCAGTGGTACGCGACCTTGTCGCCCTTGCCGGCTTCGACGTGTCGGTCGACACAGTTGTACGACGCGTTGAGCGTTCCGTCACTGAACCACTTCGCGAACGGAACGTCCCACTCGAGGGTCTTGGTTGGACTCTTCGTCCACGTCAGTCGATCGGCTTGCGTTCGCCAGTACGCGACGGGGTCAGCTTCGGCCTCAGCGTAGATGGATGGTTGCGCGTTGGCCTGCGCCGCGAACTCCTTCGTCGGTGCGAAACTTCGCGTCTCTTCGAGCCATGCTTCAAGCTTTGCTTCACTCATAACGTCCCTCACTCATCGAATCGTGAATCGTGGATGTGTTGGTGCACACGCGTCAGCCGTCGGTCATCGTCGGCTGCAGTCGAGAGTAGTTCTCATTGTGGCGTAGATGCCAACAGCGCCCGATCCTTTCGGAACGGGCGCTGTCAGCGGTTGGGTCCGGTGGTAAACCACCAGTGACCTCTACGTTAGCCTCGCGGACCAACCGGTAGTACCACCTTGCCGTGCGTTGAATTAATGACTCCCGCAGCCGAGGCGTACCAGGCCGCCGCGGCGGTGGCGAGACCCGTGTAGCCCCCGATGTGAATAAGGGTGGTGTGCGGCGTTCCCCAGTTTCCAACGGCGAGGAAGATGAAGGTGATCGACAACAAGACGAAGACCAACAGCACTGCGTTGTTGACTTTCGTCGCCGCCACCGTCATGTACAGCGTGAATATTCCCCAACCGATCAAGAAAATAGCCACCGTGTCGGTGCCGCCCCCGGGGAGGCCGAACTTGACGAGTGCATAGAAAGACAGCCAAAACGCACCGTACGACGAAAACGCCAACGCCGCGAACGTGTTCTTGCGCACGAACTCCCACATTCCTGCAAGTAACTGCACTGACCCGCCGTAGAAGAACGCCAACGCCAGCGCGGACTCGAGTCCAGCGCCCTTCCACAAATTCGCGTTCGCGCTACTAAGGCAGAACGTTGTCATAGCGAACGCCGCCAGTCCTAGCGGACCGGGATCCGCAACTCTCTCATCAGCCATGAAATTCCCCCCAATAAAGGATCACCTCAGGCCACCAAGATGGTGGCCCGTAGATGATTTAACACCTCAGGACTCACCATTCGCTGGATTAACGAAGGTTTTGTGACGCGATTCACAAGGTCAGCCAATTTCGCGCCGAGTAAACGCAGTGATTGAGCCGCCTTTCGCGTCGGTTCGGCAATCAAAAATCTTTTGAGGAGAGTGCCCCGAATCAGTCAATCGCGTCGCGAAACGACCGGACGAACGCTTCGACGTCAGCGGGTGACGCGCCGTCGAGGATGATCTTGACGAGCGCCGAGCCAACGATCGCCCCGTCGCTGAACGACGCGGCGGTCGCCGCCTGCGCGGGAGTGGAGATGCCAATGCCCACGTACACGGGCACGTCGGTCACGTCACGGACCGATCCCGCCACGCGCGCGCCCTCCCCCGAGTCACTCGCGGCGCCGGTGACGGCCATGCGAGCTGACGCGTAGACGAAGCCCTCCGAGCACTGCGCGACCGCGCGAACACGCGACAAAGGCGTGGAGGGGGCCACCAGGAACACCGTCGCCACGTCGCTCTGGTCGCAGGCGGCGCGCCACTCGGCGGACTCTTCGAGAGACAGATCCGGCACGATGGTCCCGCTGAAGCCTGCTGATCGCAACCGACCAGTAGCGCGACTCAGTCCGTAGTGGAGGAAAATGTTGTAGTAGGTCATGGCCAGGAGAGGAATCTCCGTTTCGATCGACGCCAGTTCCTGACAGATCGATTCGAGCGTGGTACCGCGTTCAAGCGATCGCAAGGCTGCCTCTTGGATCACGACGCCGTCGATCATGGGGTCCGAGAAGGGAATGCCAATCTCGATGGCGTCGGCCCCACCGAGGACGGCGGCTTCAACGTGACGTGTCCAGTCCGGCGTGGCGCCGGCGACGAGGTAGGGCACCAAGGCCTTTCGGCCGTCGGCGCGGACCTTTCGAAGCGCCAACTCCAGCGATTTCACGACTCACCTCGCAGAATGGAACGAACCTGCGCGACGTCCTTGTCGCCACGGCCCGAGAGATTCAGTAACACGCTGGAACCCAAGGGCAGCCGTCCTCCCGCTTCCTTCGCGATCCACGCCACGGCGTGCGCCGTCTCAAGTGCGGGAATGATGCCCTCGCTCTCACTAAGGAGCGAAAGCGCGCCGAGGACCTCGTCGTCACCGATCGCGTAGTACTCGGCCCGCTCGGTAGCGGCGAGGTGCGCGTGTTCGGGTCCGATGCCGGGATAGTCAAGGCCGGCGGAGATCGAATGGGCTTCCTCGATCTGTCCGAACTCGTCTTGGAGCAAAAGAGAGCGCATTCCGTGCAGGACGCCGGGAGAGCCACTTCGTACGGCGGCGCCACCGGCCGCTTCGACGCCGATGAGTCGCGCGTCACTCTCGGCGAAACCCGCGAACACGCCGGCGGCGTTGGATCCTCCGCCGACGCACGCGACCACCGCGTCCGGCGTGTCCACGCCGAGTTCACGCAGTTGCGCCGCCGCCTCGATCCCGATGATGCTCTGGAACTCTCGCACCATCCAGGGAAAAGGATGCGGACCCATCACCGATCCCAAGCAGTAGTGCGTGTCCGCGACGGACGAGACCCACTCGCGCATCGCTTCATTCACCGCGTCCTTCAACGTCTTCGATCCCGACGTGACTGGAACGACGGTGGCACCCAGTAACTCCATTCGAAACACATTCAACTCTTGGCGCTTGGTGTCGACTTCACCCATGAAGACCGTGCACGAGAGACCGAGGCGGGCGGCCGCGGTGGCGGTAGCGACACCGTGTTGGCCAGCACCGGTCTCGGCGATCACGCGCGGTTTACCCATTCGTTTGGTGAGCAAGGTCTGGCCAATGACGTTGTTGATCTTGTGCGAACCGGTGTGCGCGAGGTCCTCGCGCTTGGCGAAGAGTTGGAGGCCGAGTCGTTCTGAGAGACGCGGCAGCGGCGTAACGGGTGTCGGTCGTCCAGCGAACTGACGCAAGACCGTCTGGTACTCATTGACGAAGAAGTCGTCATTCCACGCGTCGCGAAACGCCTCTTCCAATTCGAGACACGCGGGCATCAGTGCTTCCGGCACGAAGCGACCACCGAAGTCACCGAAGTGACCTCGCTCGTCGGGCTCACCCATCACGTGGTCGCGTTTGGTCACGTCACTCCTTGGTGGGAAAACGCACCGTGCGCGTTAGCAACGTAACGCCGCACAAGCTCGGCGTCCTTCTGGCGAGGACCGCTTTCGACACCGCTGGCAGAGTCCACGCCCCAGACGTTCGTCGCGTGGATGACCTCAGCGACGTTGTCGGGGTTGAGGCCACCGGCCGCGATCAACGGCACGCGAAATCCTCGCTCGGCCAGTCGATCCCAGGAGTGCGTGACGCCCGAACCGGGCCGGGGGCCATCGAGCAGCACGGCGTCGACGATGGTGTCGTCGAACTCGTCGAACTCTCGCCCTTCAATGTCGAGCGCCTTGACGAGGATCAACGACCGTTCGCGAATACTCGTGGCGAGTGCTTGACTCAACGCGCCATGCACCTGGACGACGTCGACGTCGAGGTCGTCAAGCATCTCGAGCACGTCGTCGTCGTTCTCGAGTCGAAAGACCGCGCACCGCAGGACGTCGCCACCGACGGCCGCGGAGATCTCGCGCGCTTGCTCGAACGTCACGCGTCGAGGCGACTCGCTGAGAATCAATCCGATAGCACTCGCCCCTGCGTTCACGGCGACCTCGGCGTCGGCGACGTTCGTCACGCCACAGACCTTCACGAAGCCTCGCTCGAACGTCCTAGGCACGAAGGGCGCTCGGTACCAACGCGAAGGCCTTCACCGTGTCGCTAGGATCTGGCGACGTCACGAACGCCTCGCCCACGAGAACCGCGTCGAAACCCGCCTGTGCCGCTCGCTCCACGTCCTCAACACTCGAGAGTGCGGACTCACAGACCGTGAGGCACTCTCGCGGCAGCGCGTCGATGACCAACGCGGTGCGTTCAGGGTCCACTTCGAAGGTATGGAGATCTCGCTGGTTGACGCCGATGATCTTTGCGCCGCACTCGAGAGCTCGGTGTGCTTCTTCGACGTCGTGGACCTCCACGAGCGCGTCGATGCCACAACGCTCCGCGAGCTCGATGAACGACGTGATCTCCTCGTCCCTCAAGGCGGCGACGATCAAGAGCACGGCGCCGGCGCCGGCGTCAGCGGCGTCGAGGACGTCGTTCTCACTGACCGTGAAGTCCTTTCGAAGTACGGGGAGTTCGACCGTCTTGTGCACCCTCTGCAAGTCCTCCAAAGACCCGTCGAAGTACTCAGCGTCGGTCAAGACCGAGACGGCGCTCGCCCCCGCGTCACGGTAGATCTTGGCGAGCTCGGCGACGTCGAGATTGAGAGCCAGTACGCCCTTCGACGGTGAGCGCCTCTTCACTTCGGCGATGACTTTGATGAACGGCGACGATCCCTTTCGAAGGACGAGTGCGAACGACGGACCGTCGTAGCGAATCACGTCGAGGCGCGCACGCCAGTCTCGTTCATCCTTCGCCGAGCGAAGGCGATGACTCTGCAAGATTTCGTCGAGGTACGTGGACGCCATCTAGAAATGGTACTTGTGACGAAGGGCCTATCGTCCACGACTAGCGTGTCGCTATGTCAGAACGCAGTCGCGCACGGTTCGACCATTGAATTCGTTTGCTCTCGAAGTGCTGAACCCACTGGTGCGGGGTACGAGCCTCGAACGCGAGGAAGCGCGAGCGGCACTCGGCGAGATTCTTGAAGGTCACGTCGACGGCGTTCTCATCGCCAGCTTCCTCACCGCGCTCACGGCCAAAGGAGAGACGGCCGAAGAAATGACGGGTTTCATCGACGCGATGATCGACGCCGCGACCACATTCTCCATCGGTCCGGACGCTATCGACGTCGTCGGCACGGGTGGCGACCAGCTCCACAGCGTGAACGTCTCCACCATGGCCGCGCTCGCGGTCGCGGGCTGTGGGGTGCCGGTAGCGAAACACGGCAATCGGGCCGCGTCTTCGTCCGTGGGATCGGCGGACGTGCTCGAAGCACTCGGCGTTCGTCTCGACGCGCCCGAAGAGGTCGTTCGCGCCTGCGTCGAGGGCGCTGGTATTGGCTTTCTCTTCGCCCCCATCTTCCACCCGGCGCTCGGCTATTTGACGCCCATCCGTCGTGCCCTCGCCTTTCGTACGGTCTTCAACGTGCTCGGGCCAATGGCCAACCCGGCGCTCGTCCAGCGCTCCCTCATCGGGGTCGCGCAACAGCCCCTGCTCGACAAGATGGCCCGCGTTCTCCAAGCCCGTCAGGTCCGCTCAGCCATTCTCGTGCACGCCGACGACGGACTCGACGAACTCTCTCTCGGCTCTCCTTCCACGCTGCACTTCGTTTCTCCCGAGGGTCACGCCATCGAGCGCGTCAACGCGGGCGACGAACTGGGCGTGCATCACGACGCCGCGAGCATTCGCGGTGGCGACACCACAGAGAACGTGCGGGCCGTGCGTTCATTTCTCGCCGCCACGCCGGGACCGGTCTTTGACGTCGTGTGCGCGAACGCCGCGCTTGCGCTCATGGTCGCTGGTCGAGCGACCTCGCTGACGCAAGGATTCGCCCTCGCCCAGGCGAGCGCTCGCGACGGCCACGCCGCGGCGGCGCTCGAGCGGCTCGTGGCGTTGTCGAACGCCTAGAGCAGTCGCAGCTCCGCCTTGTACCGGCGTCCGTTCTCCACGTAGAGCGCCACTGACAAGAGGGTGAGCTCGTCGCTCGACGAGTCCAGTCTGACGGTCGCGGGCACGCCAAGCGCCATCGAGTTCGCGGGCACTTCCGTTCGATTTCGCACGACGGCCCCCGCGCCCACGGTGGCGCCACTGTGCACTTCTGCTTGATGCAACACGATCGAACCACTGCCCACGAGCACGCGGTCGTGGATCACGCAGCCCTCTAAGTGCGCGAGGTGTCCGACGACGCAATCGTTTCCGATGACCGTCGCGAACTCCGCCGTGGCGTGCACGACCGATCCGTCCTGGATGGACGTGCGCTCGCCGACGATGACCGTTCCGTAGTCGCCCCGCAGTACCGCTCCGGGCCAGATCGACGAATCAGCGCCGACGCGCACGTCACCGATGACGACTGCGTCGGGATGGATGAAGGCGTCGGGGTGAATGGTGGGTACGCGACTGCCAAGGGCGTAGACGGGCACGATGGACCTCCTAATGGACTAACCACGAAATTATCTGATAGATCCGCCATACGAGGTAGATGACCGACGCGACGATGAAGAGTCGCCATCGCCACGGGATGGGTTCGTGCGTCGATTCGACGATGTCGTTGCCACACACGGTGCACACGTCGCCCTCTTCGGGACGGTCGCAGTTCTCACACCAGTTCGCCACTACTCGACTCGAACACGAACTCGAATCGGGGAAGCGCCGAGTTCGAATCGCTCGCGCAGGCTCCGCTCCACGTAACGCAAGTACGTCGAAGGAAGCTTGCCCGCTACGAACAACGTGAAGGTCGGGGGCTCCGTGGCGCCCTGGACCGCGTAACGGATCTTGCCCGTCGGGGCGGGCTGTTTGATCTGAAGGTCGCGAATCGCCCTGTTCAACGCGCCCGTCGGGACGCGCTTGGCGTAGTCGATGGCCGCGTTCGACAGCGCCGGCAACAGTCGATGCACGCCCTTGCCCGAGAGTGCCGTCGTCTTCAGTACGGGCGCGTCGCCGAGGAACGCTAACTTCTCGCCCACGCCCGCCAGCACCGCGTCGCGGTCCTCGGTGGCGACGAGTTCCCACTTGTTGAGTACGACGAGCGCCGGACAACCCGACGCCGAGATGCGCTCGGCGAGACGCTGGTCTTGACCCGTCGCCCCGTCGGTGGCGTCGATGACGAGGATCGCGATGTCCGCGCGATCGAGTGCGTCGAGGCTGCGGAGCACCGAGTAGGTCTCGAGACCGGCCTCGGTGCGCGCGCGCTTTCTCATACCGGCCGTGTCGATGAACCGGATGAGACCGGCGCTCGTGTCGACGAGCGTGTCAATGGCGTCGCGGGTCGTGCCAGGCATGTCGTGCACGACGGAGCGCTCTTCGCCGATGAGCTGGTTGAAGAGCGTCGACTTGCCGACGTTGGGTCGTCCCACGATCGCGACGCGAAGCGCGCCGTCGTCCTCTTCACTGACCTCGGGTTCATCCGTCGACTCACCCAAGTGGTCGACGATCTTGTCGAGCAGGTCACCCGCGCCGCGTCCGTGCTGCGCACTGACCATGACGGGCTCACCAGCACCGAGACTGAGGAACTCCCAGCTCGCCGCCTCGTGGTGCTCGTCGTCCACTTTGTTGACGACGAGGAGCACCGGCCGGCCACTCTTTCGTACCCAACGCGACGCCTTCGAATCTTCCTCGACCGGTCCCGTCGCCGCGTCGACGACGAGTAGGACGAGGTCGGCACTGGCGAGCGCCGCTTCGGCTTGTTGCGAGACCTTGTCCTCGAGGGTGTTACCCGACTCGAGCCAACCTCCGGTGTCGACGACTTCGAACGCGAGGCCACGCCATTCGACGTCGACGGCCTTACGGTCACGAGTGACACCGCGCTGCTCTTCGACGACGGCGATGCGCTTGCCGGCGAGTCGGTTGACGAGCGAACTCTTGCCAACGTTGGGCCGTCCGACGACGACCACTTGGGGTTTCTTCACGCTCTGCTCAATCCTCTGGTTCGTACCATCTCGAGTGTGGTGCGTAGGTCGTCACCCGTCGTGGCGACGGTCATGACGGGGCGCGCGAGATCGTCGAGCGTGAGCCCGTCGAGGAATCGCCCCTCGGAGAGACAGACGTCCGGGAGGAGACACACGTTCGCCTCGTCCACTTCAGCGAGGGCGACCTGGAGATCCTGGCCCGTCAAGAGCCCGGCCACCTTGATGTTGCCCCCGAAGTAGCGGTTCTTCACGGCCTTCACCTCGACGTCAGCGAAGCCGTGTTCGTCGAAGAGCGATCGTAAGATCGGCGCCGCGTACTCGCCCGTCAGGACGGTCACGTCCTCGCCGTAGAACGTCGGGGTCTCCGTCGTCCTCGGGGCGCGGTACCCGAGCGCAGGCGCGCCGTCGACCGACTGGAAGAAGCCGGAACCCAGCTTCGCCATCGACGTGCGCTTGGAAAAGCTCTCACTGAAGGCGGCCACGAGACCAACGCCGTTCTCCGCTTCGTCGAGACTTTCGAAGTTCTCGGTGCCCGGCGGGTCGAGACCAGCGACGAGGTAGAACTCATCGCTCGCGAAGACCTTGGCCGTGCCGAGCAGTTCGCGCGTGAGGCGCTGGAAACGGTCAGCGAGGGCCACCACGTGGCGGGCCTCCGCGGCGTTGTGCGGACGCATGTCCTTCTCCTCGGAGAAAGCACTCACGCCCACGGGCACGAGCGCCACTGACGCGAGTTCGGGGTAGAGCGAAAGGACGTCGTAGAGGGTGCGCTCGAGCTCTTCGCCGTCGTTGACGCCGGGACAGACAACGACTTGGCCGTGCACGACGACACCCGCGCGCAACAGCTCGCGCAACCAGCGCAGGCTCGTCGCTCCGCGTGGGTTGCGCAACATCTCGGCGCGCAGCTCGGGGTTCGTCGTGTGTATCGAGACGTAGAGCGGCGAGAGACCTTCTTCGATCACGCGTTCGAGGTCGAACTCGGTGAATCTCGTGAGGGTGGTGAAGTTGCCGTAGAGAAAGGAGAGGCGAAAGTCGTCGTCCTTCACGTAGAGAGAACGTCGCATGCCCCTGGGTAACTGGTAGATGAAGCAGAACGTGCAGTGATTGTCACAGGTACGAATCCGGTCGAACACCGCCGAATCGATGCTCAGTCCAAGGGGCTGGCCCTCATCCTTCGTGATGGTCACCTTTCGCGCGAGCGACTCCCCCTCGCGCTTGACGACCAGGGTGACGAGCCGGCCGTCGATCAGCTGCTGGTACTCGATGATGTCGGTGGGCTCGCGGCCGTTGACGCTGACGAGCTCGTCGCCGATGTTGAGATCAACGCTCGAAGCCGGGGAATCCGGTGAGATGGAGGAAATTCGGGCACCAGACACCTCTCTAGCCTAGGCACTGTGGGAAATCTTGCATTACTAGGCTGGAAGACGTGAAAGTCGACAAGGTCGTACTCGCGTCCCCACGGGGATTCTGCGCAGGGGTTGAGAAAGCCATCAAAGCGCTCGACTGGATGACGCGGGTCTTCGAGCCTCCCGTCTTTTGTTACCACGAGATCGTGCACAACCAGTTCGTCGTCGAGTACTTCCAATCACTCGGCGTCGTCTTCATCGACGACGTCACGGTCGTGCCACCGGGCGCGCCCGTGATGTTGAGCGCCCACGGTTCTCCTCCCTCGGTCATTGAGGCCGCTCGCCAGACCGGGGGCACCGTGATCGACGCGGTCTGTCCACTCGTCACGAAGGTCCACCACGAACTGAAGGTTCGCGCCAACAAGGGCTACACGGTGCTCTACGTCGGACACGAAGGACACGAAGAGGCCGTGGGCACCATGGCCGTCGCGCCCGACGCGGTGCACTTGATTCAATCGCGCGACGACATCGACGCCCTCGTCGGCCACCCCGGTCCCGTTGCGTTGCTCAGTCAGACCACGCTCAGTCTCGACGAGTGGAAGGACCTTCGCGAGTACGCCGAAGAGGTCTTTCCCGACATCTGGATGCCCAGCCGAGGCGATCTCTGTTTCGCGACGACGAACCGACAGGCGGCACTTCGTGAAGTCGCGTCCGACGTCGACACCGTCATCGTCATCGGTTCGGCGAACTCGTCGAACACCGTGGCCCTCACCAAAGTGGCCGAGGCCGCGGGTTGTCCGCGCGTCCTTCGCGTGAACGGCACACGCGAACTGCCGAAGGACCTAAAGGGCACCATCGCGGTCACGGCGGGCGCGTCAGCCCCCGAGTCGCTCGTGAACGAGGTCCTACGATTCCTGAACCCCAAAAAGGGAGTCACCATCCATTCGGTGACCGTCGAAGACGAGTACTTCCCGCCACCGCCCGAACTTCGCGAGATGCTCAAAGCCATCACGGCCCTCGTCGATCTTGTCCTCCAAGCTCCTGAAGCGTCACGTTTCGACAGTCAAGCCGATCGTGAGTTCACGGCCGCCGAAGTGCTCTCCTCGGTCAGTCGCTAATCGCGTAAAAGCGCTCCAGGTAGTATTTCTGGGTGACCTCGTTTCCCAGCATGGACGTCTCCACGCGCGAACAGTGGATGGAAATCGTGGAAAAGACCATCGCCGCCCAACCTCGTGTGGCTCGCCAGGTCCTCGCCATGGTCAAGGGACTGAGCGACATCACCGACGGCTTCTCCGTCGATCAGATGCAGCACGCCCTGCAGACGGCGACGAAGGCCGAACGCGACGGAGCCGACGAGCAAGTCATCGTGGCGTCGCTGCTGCACGACGTGGGCAAGCTCATCTCCGTGCCCAACCACCCCAAGATCGCCGCCGAGATCCTGAAGCCCTACGTGCGCCACGAGGTCTACTGCATGGTCTCGTTCCACCAGGACTTCCAAGGTCGCTACTACTACGAACACCTGGGCATGGACCCGAACCTGCGCGAGCAGCACCGCGGACAGCCCTGGTACGAGCTCGCGGAGAAGTTCGCCGACGACTGGGACCAAAAGGCCTTTGACCCGACGTACGAGGCCGAGTCGCTCGAACACTTTGAGCCCATGGTGGTCAACGTGTTCGCACAAGCAAAGTCCATCTAAGGAGTTGTGATGTCATCCGACGATCTCGAGAAGCGACGCTTGGCGCGGCTTCGCACGTTCGCCATTTCCCAGGCCATGGAACGGTTCAACACGGACTACCCCGGCTTCAAGCCCGAGGACACCGTCGCGTCGATCTGCGCCTACGAGGAAGAGGGCAACATCGGTGACGTGTTGGCGAAGATGCCCGACGCCATCGAGGGTGACGCCTACACCACGCTCGTCGTCGTTGACGGCGGCGAGGACCGCACCGCAGAGATCGCGCGCTCGTTTCCTGGCGTCAAGGTCATCCAGTTTCCCGTCAACCTCGGTCACGGCGTAGCCCTCCAGGTGACGTACCGCTACTGCATCGAGAACAACGTCAAATACGTCGTCACCCTCGACGCGGACGGCCAGAACGACCCCTCGGAGATCCCCTTGATCCTCGCGCCACTACGTAATGACGAGGCGGACTTCGTCGTCGCCAGTCGCGTGCTCGGAGAGGACAAGACCTCGGACGTCGTTCGCAAGAGCGGTGTACGTTTCTTCTCCTTCGTCATGAACCACATGACGGGCGCCAACCTCACCGACACGTCGACGGGGTACCGTGCGCTTCGCGTGACCATGCTCGCCGACGTCATCGAGCGCCTCACGCAAGAGCAGTACCAAACGGCGGAGCTCCTCATCACCTGCTTGAAGCGCGGCTGGCGCGCGAGTGAGGTGCCGACGGTCTGGTACCCACGCGCGTCGGGCACCACGAAGAAGGGCAAGAACTGGCTGTTCGGCTTTCGCTACGCCCGCGTGGTCTTTGGCACGTGGTGGCGTGAGCGCTAACTAACCGAGCTGCTCGCGACTTTCTGCGTAGACGTCTTCGAGCGCTTGTCGTAGTTCCTCGCTCTTCGCGGCGATCTGTGAACGCGAAACCCGTCCCTCGCTGGTGGGTGGCGTGATCGGTTGTCCGACGACAATGTGTATCCTCGCGAACCGAGGCAGTTTCGCTCCAACGGGCATCGCTCGCTCGCTTCCCGCCACGCCCACCGGCACCACCATCGCGCCCGTGCGAGCCGCGATGAACATCGCCCCGTCGTGCAGAGGCTCGACCGCAAAGCCTTCCTTGCGCGTACCTTCTGGAAAGAGCACCAACGCTTGCCCGCGACGGAGCACCTCTTCACTCAGTCGAAGGGACTCTCGGTCAGCGGTGTCACGCGTCACCGGGAACGCGCCGAGGCGCGCGAGCAACCAGCCCATCACGGGCACGCGAAAGATACCGTCTTTCGCCATAAAGAAGACCTTGCGCGGCGAGATGAAGAGGCTGCAAGCGAAGTCGACGTTCGAACGGTGAATCGGCGCAATCAGTACGGGACCACTCAAGGGGATGTTCTCGGCACCGACGACGGTCGGACGAAAGAAGAGCTTCGCGAGACCCCAGATGAGTCCCGCGCACACGCGGTACGTGAAGGTCTTTCGTGGGTCTAGGACAAGGTCTTGAGTTTCAGGCACTGAATGATCTCCTCGACGACGTCGTCCACGTCTCGTCCCGTCGTGTCTAGCACGAGCGCGTCGTGGGCTTGGCGAAGTGGCGAAGCCTCTCTCGTCGAGTCCGCGACGTCACGACGAGACACGGAGGCTTCGCCCTCATCCCCTCGTCGACGCGCGCGTTCTTCGAGTGATGCAGTGAGATAGACCTTCATCGTGGCCTCGGGAAACACGACGGTGGTGATGTCACGACCCTCCACCACGGTCCCGAGGGGCTGCGCCGCAGCGAACTCCCGCTGACGGCCGACCATCTGAGCGCGAACCAACGGGTTCGCCGCCACGACGGACACGGCGACGTTCACGGCCTCGGAGCGTATTTCGTCTTCTACGTCGCGGCCGTTCACCGTGACACGCGGCAGGGTCGTGAGTTGAACCTCTTTCGCCAACGCTTCCATGACGAACGCGTCGTGGACGTCGACACCGCGACTCAGCGCTTCCACGGTCACCGCGCGGTACATGGCACCGGTGTCCAGAAACGACCAACCGAGTCCCGCAGCGAGTGAGCGCGCGACGCTGGACTTGCCCGAACCGGCCGGGCCGTCAATCGCGATGACCCAGTTGCTCATTGGAGCAATGCTAGGTCGCGAAAAAAGTGGGGATAGCTCGACGACACCGTCGAAGCACCTTCAATCGTGCAACCTCGTCCCGCGCAACCCGCGACCGCGCTCGCCATGACCAGTCGATGATCGAGTGTCGACGCGAAGGTGAAGTCATTGAAGGCGGACGCGCTTTCAAGTCCTTCGATGAAGAAGTCGTCACCGTCAGACCAGGCACGACATCCCAAACTTTGCGCGAGCGAGAGCGACGCCGTGAATCGGTCCGACTCCTTGTGACGCAGCTCACTCATCGCTCGAAACGCGCTCACTCCCGACGCGGCGGCGGCGGCAACCGCCAACACGGGCACTTCGTCGACTGAGGGAATCTCGTGGGCGTGAATTTCGGTCGCTTCGAGCTTCGAGCTGCGCGCGTGTAGTGCGGTGACGGCGCCGCGCTCGACGAGACGCACGTCCGCACCCATTCGTTGGAGGACACCAACGAAACCAACTCGATCGGGCGACGCGTCGACGCTCAGCACCTCGAGGGTGGCGTCACGATGGATCGCGCCGAGCACCGCGAAGAACGCCGCTTGTGACGGGTCGCCCGGGATGAACCAGTCGTGACGAAGCGGTCTTCCCGGGTGAAGGGTGATCTGGCGGCCCTTCCCTCGGTCGCGGGACGTCACGTCGACACCAGCAGCGCGCAACATTTCCTCGCTCGTCGTGCGAGTGCGAACGTCTTCGATGACCGAGGTCTCTCCGTCAGCAGAGAGACCGGCCAGCAAGATCGCCGACTTCACCTGCGCGCTCGCGACCGGCACGTGGTAGTTCAGAGAACGGAGTTGCACGGGACTCTCCACCGTCAAAGGCGGCGTGAGCGTCGGGCCATTTCCTCGAACGACGGCGCCCATGAGGCCAAGAGGCGTCGCGACGCGGTCCATCGGTCGCTTCGAGAGCGACGCGTCCCCTACGAGTTGGTGGACGCCAGGGACCGTGGCGACGACCCCGCTCATCAGCCGCATCGTGGTGCCCGAGTTCGCGCAGTCGAGGGCCAGGTCGCTCGGACGAAGCCCCTCGCCAGGACCCGTGACCAACACGCGTCCTTCTTCGTCGACACGCGTCGCGCCAAGGTGCTGGAGTATCACACTCGTTGCAGCGACGTCGTCACCAGGAGAGAGACCGGTGATCGAACTCTCGCCCGCAGCCAGTGCGCTGATCATGAGCGCTCGATGCGACGCGCTCTTGTCGCCGGGCACGCGAAGCGATCCTCGAAGGTGCGTTGCGGGGGCGACGCGTTCGACGTCGCTCATTCGTGGCCGACCTGAAAGCCCATCTCCAGCAGCGTCGCGCTGAACAACTCCGCTTGACGGGCGTCGATCGCGAGGAGCAGTGTGCCGCCCGATCCCTCGATGCCGTGCGCGATCTCGATGTCGTAGATGTTGACGAGCATCTCCGAGGCGGCCATCGTGACGGCGGCCAGCACGCCGGGTTGGTCACTGACGGCGACGCGGAGGTAGGCCAGATTCTCTGAGTTGAGCGCGCGCCCGGGCAGTTGGCGCCGCGCCGACGCCGCGCTTCGAAGGTCGCTGGCCACGGCTTCGTGGTCGTCCGTGTTGAGCGCTCTACGAAGGGCCGCGAGACGTGCTTCCAGCGATTGGAGTGACTGACTTATCGCCGCGCGATTCTCGAACAAGACGTCGGGCCAGATGGCGGGGTCGCCCGCGGCGACGCGCGTCATGTCACGAAAACCGCCGGCGGCGAGTTGCAAGAGCACCGTATCCTCTTCGGCGGCGCGACTCGCTTCGTTCATGAGGGCACCCGCCAACAAGTGCGGTACGTGACTCGCCACCGCGACCAGGCGGTCGTGATCGTCCGAGTCGACGGCCACGACGTTGGCGCCGAGTTCACGAAGGACACCGTGCAACGTGCCGTACGTCGCGGGTTGCGTGTCGACCGTCGGCGTGAGCACCCACGTGCATCCCTGGAAGAGGTCAGCGCGCGCGCCCGCGAGACCTCGTAGCTCCGATCCCGCCATCGGATGGCCGGCGAGGAAACGTGGATCGTGGACGTTACTCACGATTGAGCCCTTCACGCCCGCGACGTCCGTCACGATAAGTGACGCGTTGGAGGAGTCTCGAAGCACCGCGTTCGCCGTTTCGGCAACGACACTCGCCGGCGTCGCCACGACGACCAACGTGACGTCGCGGCTTTGCTTGGTTGAGCTGATGACACCGGAGCTCAAGGCGGCGTCGACGATCGCCCGGTCGAGGTCGGTGCCCGTGACGCCCCATCCTGACTCCGCGAGCGCGAGCGCCACCGACGACCCGATCAGACCCAGGCCGATCACGTGGGCGTGACGACTAGTCGGGGAGATCATCACGAAGTGAAGACGTATTGCGAAGGTAGACGTGGCGAAGTTCACTGCGCTCGCGTTCAGTGTAGGCGTGCAGCAAGACGCGCACCGTGAGCGGCATCGCCCCGGGAACGTTGATCTCGCTAGCGCACAGCAGCGGCACGTCACCGAAGCCAATGCCTCGCGCCGCGGCCGCGGGAAACGACGCGGTCAAGTCGGGCGTCGTCGTGAAGAGCACGCTGATCACGTCGTCGTGACGCAGTGCGTTGCGCTCCATCATCGCGAGCAACAACTCTTGGGTCACTTCGACGATCTCGTCAGCTGTGTTCGCGGCGCACGACGACGCACCACGAAATCCTCGTACTAAGGGGGAACTCATGAAGGCATCGTAGAGGCCAGCTCCTCGGTCATCCCAACCGCTTCCATCAGGCGGCGCACTTCGTTGAGCGAAAGTTGACGATACGAACCTGGCGACAGCGTCGCGTCCTGGAGGGGGCCGATGCGCGTGCGCACCAGTCGCGTCACCTCGTGGCCGACGGCCGCGCACATCCGACGAACCTGTCGATTTCGACCTTCGTGGATGACGATTCGTATGAGACCTTCGCTGACGCGAGAGACCTGCGCGACGGCCGTCACCCCGTCGTCGAGTTCGACGCCCTCGCGTAGTCGACGAAGCGCGCCCGGTGACGGATCACCTTCGACGCGCGCGAGGTACTCCTTCGCGATGCCCGAACTCGGATGGGTCAAGAGGTGAGCCAGCCGACCGTCATTCGTGAGTATCAAGAGACCTTCGGTGTTCATGTCGAGACGCCCCACCGGGAATATCCGTACCGACGACTCGACGAGGTCCAAGACGGTGGTGCGACCCTGGGGGTCCGAGGCCGTCGTGACCACGCCGTCGGGTTTGTTCAAGAGGAAGTAGACCTTGCTCTGCGACGTGGGGGCGAGTTTGCCGTCAACGCAGATCAACTGCACTTCGGGGTTGACGCGATTGCCGAGTTCAGCCACGCGCCCGTCGATCGTGACGCGCCGCTCGCTGATCAAGATCTCACACGCGCGACGCGACCCGTAGCCAGCGCGCGCGAGCGTCTTTTGCAGTCGCTCCCCTTCGTCCAACTACGACACCTCGTTGACGTCGAACTCGTTGGCCATTTCGTCGGCCAGCGCGTTAGCGGTCTCGATCGGGGGCATGAACTCTTCAATGGGCGGAAGATCGCTGATGGTCGCGAGACCCATCCGGTCGAGGAAGGTCTCCGTCGTGCCGTAGAGAATTGGTTGGCCCGGACCGGGTGCGCGACCCTGTTCTTCGATGTACCCACGCTGCTCGAGTAGTCGCACCACGCCGTCGACGTTCACGCCGCGTAGCGCCGTGATCTGGGCACGCGAGACAGGTTGACGGTACGCAATGATCGCCAGCGATTCGAGGGCCGCCGAACTCAGCCGGTACGAGACGTCGCGATTAGCGAACTTGGTGACCCACGGCGCGACGTCGGGCGCCGACTGCATCACCCAGCCACTCGCGAGCTCGACCACTTGAAAGCCCCTTCGTTGTTCCATGAACTCAGTTCGAAGCGCCCGCAAGGTCTCGACGACCGCTTGCGCGTCCACGTCCGCGACGTCGGCGAGCTCTTCGGCGGAGATCGGTTCCAACGCCACCGTCAACATGGCTTCGAGCTTCTGCTCCAGCGATAGCTCATCCCTCATAACGGTCAATCCCTCCTATGTCGAGCCCCAGTGCTGAATCGACCCACGCGATCTGCACGTTGCCGAACGTGACCCCCTGGCCGAGTTCGACGTAGCCCAACTTGCACAGCTCCAGCAACGCGAGGAAATGCACGATGATCTCGATGCGCGTCGTGAGACCCTCGATGAGTTGGCGAAAGGAGAGTCGGCCCCTCGTAGGCAGCGACTGGGCCAGCGTGGCGACGGTCTCGGCGACGGTGACGGCGTCGACGGTGACGTGGTGCAGACGAACAACGGGTACCGGCTTCTCTTCGATGCCGTGGAGGTACGCGAGCGCCAGCTGAGCCGTCGTCACGCCCGCGAGCAGGTCCGGTGGCTGAACCTCGAATCCGTCGTCGACGCCCCGGAGACGGGGGTAGGCCCGTCCGGCGCGTTCGAAGAGCGAGACGAAAGCGTCGGCGAGGGCGGCGTAAGTACGGAGTTCCAACAGTCGCGCGAGCAAGACGTCGCGCTCTTCCCACCCAACGAACTCTTCGTCCAATTCTCCGCCGTCGCGCCCCGGCAGGAGACGCTGACTCTTCATCTCGAGCAGTACGGCGGCGATCAAGAGGAACTCCGAGAGTTCGTCCATCGAGAGTTCGGACGATTCATCGCGCAAGACAGCCACGAACGCGTCGACGAGCGGGGCGAGCGGCACGTCGAGGATGTCGACGTCGTGCGTGGAGATCAGCTGAAGCAGCAGTTCTACGGGGCCGCTAAAGGACGGCGTCGTCACGACGAAAGTCACTCGCTAACCCTACTTCGTGACCTCGCGACGCCCCTCACCTACGATTGTGCGATGAGGATACTTTCCGGAATACAACCCTCGGGTTTGATGCACGTCGGCAACTACCTCGGAGCCATCCGTCAGTGGGTCGACGCCCAGAGCTCGGACGCCTACTACTGCGTCGTCGATCTTCACGCACTGACGTTGCAGATCTCGCCCGAGGCGCTTCGTGAACAGACGACCGACGCCCTCGCCACGTTGATCGCGTCCGGACTCGACCCCGAGGTCTGCACGATCTTCATCCAGAGCCAAGTCCCCTACCACGCCCAGTTGAACTGGCTCTTGGAGTGCGTGACGACCTACGGCGAACTCTCTCGCATGACAGCCTTCAAGGAGAAGTCCCAGCGCCAGGAAGGCTACCGCGTCGGACTCCTGACCTACCCGGTACTCATGGCCGGCGACATCTTGTTGTACGACACGCTGGAAGTACCCGTCGGTGACGACCAGCGCCAACACTTGGAGCTCGCTCGAACCATCGCGGAACGATTCAACAACCGCTTCGGCGAGACCTTTCACGTCCCCGTGGGAACCCAGCCCAAGGTCGCCGCGCGCGTCATGGACCTTCAAGAACCCACGCGAAAGATGAGTAAGTCCGTCTCCAGTCCTCTGGGCAACCTCCTCATGTTCGACTCACCCGACGACATAAAGAAGAAGATCTCGAAAGCCGTCACGGACACCGACGGCGAGGTGCGTTTCGACTGGGAGAAGAAGCCGGGCCTCTCGAACCTGCTTGAGGTCTATTCGAGCTTCAGCGGCGAGACGCCCGAGGAGGTCGCCAGCCGCTACACCAGGTACGGCGAACTGAAGACCGATCTCACCGAGCTCATCGTCGCGAGGTTCGCGCCGATGAAAGAGCGCTACGACGAACTACTGCGCGACCCCGCTGACCTCTACAAGATCGCGGCTCACGGCGCGGAAAGGGCCGCCGACGTCGCGGGTGTCGTGTATCGACGCGCGGCTGTCGCCATGGGGCTCAACGTATAAGTAGGTTCACCCACCAGTTTTCTAGGTCCGGCAGAAGGTTCGTTCCAATGTGCAAGAACGAGTAGTCGAGAAATAGGAAAATGAAGAAGAACGGCAGGGCGCGCTGACGAAAGTGGTAGTAGCGCGGCAGGTGGCGCATTGGAATGAAACGTTCGATGATCGCTGAGCCGTCGAGCGGCGGGATGGGAAGCAAGTTGAACACCGCGAGGACCAGATTCACGAGTCCGAACGCGATGCCGAAGAGGAGCGCGTTCGAGTTCTGGCTGTGGACGACGCGGATCTCGAACTCGCAGTAGGCGAAACCAATCGCCGAGAGCACGATGTTGACGGCCGGACCGGCGAGGGCCATCCAAAGGACTTGCTTTCGCGGGTTGCGCATGCGCCCCGGGTTGACCGGCACTGGCTTGGCGTAGCCAAAGGCCGGCAGGTGCGAGAAGACCAACAACGCCGGCATGATGATCGTTCCAAAGGGATCGACGTGGCGAAGAGGATTGAGCGTCAGTCGATGTTGTTCCTTCGCAGTGGGATCGCCGAACAGGTTCGCCACGTAGCCATGGGCCACCTCGTGCAAGACGACCGAGGGAACGAGACTGATGAAGTAGAACCAATAGAACATCGCGATCTACCTCTTAATCGTGGGCTCGTGGATGAGCGTTTTCGTACTCGCGCTGCAGCGTGTTGATCGATACGGCGGTGTAGAGCTGCGTGGTGGCGATCGAAGCGTGACCCAACAGTTCTTGCACCACTCTAATGTCCGCGCCGTGCGCCAGCATGTGCGTGGCGCAGCTGTGACGAAAGACGTGCGCACTGATGCGCGTTCGCTCGATGCCCACGGCGAGTGCTCGCTTGTGGATGACAACGTCGATGCCTTGGCGCGTCAATTGTCCGCCACGCGTGTTCAAAAAGACGTTGACACTCTTCTTCGTCGCGAGTAACACGCCTCTTCCGCCCGGTCCCAAGTACTCAGTGAGCGCTTGGTTGAGCGCGGTTCCCATCGGCACGAGTCGCTGCTTCGAGCCCTTACCCATCAAGAGGATGAGTTCCTCGTCGAAGTCCACGTCTCCGAGCGACAGTCCGACGACCTCACTCACCCGGGCTCCCGTGCCGTACAAGAGTTCGAGAAGAGCCCGGTCCCGCAGGTCAACGGCCGTCGTCGCGGGGATGGAGTCCAGGAGCTTGACGACCTCCGCCTCCGCCAACGGCTTCGGCAAGGTCCTTCCCCGCCGCCCGCCTTTCAGTCGCGCACTGGGATCGACGTCGAGGTGCCCCTCGTCGGCGAGGTAGGCGAAGAATCCCCGCGCGGACGCAACGGCGCGAGCGACGGTGCTCGACGCGCGCTTTTTTGCGCGAAGTTCATTGAAGTAGCGTTCGAGATCGTCTTCGCGAAGTCCCACGAGGGTCGTGCCACTCATGGCCATCCAGGCGCCGAGTGCCTCGAGGTCACGGCGATACGACTCGATCGTCGCGCGACTGCGCCCCTTCTCGATGATCAGCCACTGCAGGTACTCGTCGAAGAGGTCCTCAAAGCTCGTCAAAGAACGTCCCGAAAACTCGATGCAGCGCGATGGCCGTCGTTGAGTCGATCGCGGGCGCTTCTCGGAGCGTCCGGCGAACTTCCTCGGGCGACAACCAGTGGATCGTCGAGCTCCGCTCCTCCGGTCCCGCCGGGTCGCGTTCACGTTCCGTTAGCTGGCGTGCCTCGTAGACCGTCATCACCTGGTTGGTCCACCCGGGTGAGTTCATGAACCGACCGAGGAACGTCCATTCGTCGGCGACGTAGCCGAGCTCCTCCAGAAGTTCGCGTTTCGCGGTCGCGAGCGGTGGTTCGCCCTCGACATCGCGGGTGCCGGCCGGGATCTCCAAGAGCAGGTCGTCGAACGTGGCCCGGTACTGGCGGATGAAACCGATCTGACCAAGATCGTTGATGGCTAGGACGGCGACCGCGCCGTGATGGACGGCGACGTCGCGTTCGAACGTGGCGTCGCCGTGTCGAATAGTGCGTCGTTCCACGTCAAAGACGTGTGAGTGAAAAACTTCCTCGGCTCCTTCGACTCGGAAGGAGTCGCTCACAAGGTCGCGTCGACCGTCGAAGGATCGATGATATGGGGCTCGCGACCCTCTTTGCGAAGAGCCGCAGCCTTGATGAGACCTAGGAAGAGAGGGTGTGGACGATCCGGACGCGACTTGAATTCGGGGTGGGCCTGCGTACCGACGAAGTACGCGTGACCGGGCAGTTCCACGAACTCCACGAGTCTCCCGTCAGGCGAATTGCCAGAGCACCGCATTCCCGCCGCCTCGAACTGGTCACGGTAGCGCGCGTTGAACTCGTAGCGATGGCGGTGACGCTCGGATACGACCGTCGTCCCGTAGAGCTCGGCGACTTGGGACCCTTCGTCCAGCATCGCGGGCCACGCACCAAGGCGCATGGTGCCGCCGAGGTCGGTGACGTCCATCTGTTCAGCGAGCAACGAGATCACGGGTGCAGAGGAGCTGTGCGTGAACTCCGTCGACTGCGCGTCACCGAGGCCGAGCACGTGGCGTGCGAACTCGATGACCTGGATCTGCATACCCAGACAGATCCCGAGGTACGGGATGTCGTGCTCGCGAGCGATGCGCGCCGTCGCGATCATGCCCTCGATACCACGTTCTCCAAAGCCACCAGGCACGATGATGCCGTCCAACTGCCCCAATCGGTCCGCGTCGATCTCCGAGGGAACACGTTCGGCCTCGAGCCACTCGATGTTGGTCTTCGCGCCGATCCCAAATCCCGCGTGGCGAATGGACTCCCCGACACTCAAGTAGGCGTCGGGCATTGTCACGTACTTGCCAATGATCCCGATTCGAAGGGTGCTCGTCGTGTTGTGCACCCGGCGCACTACGCGCTCCCAGGGGGTGAGATCGATCGGGTGCTCGTCGAGGTCGATCCGCAGGGTGTTGCAGATGATCGTGTCGAGACCCTCGTGGTGCAGCGTGATGGGGATGTCGTAGATGCTCTCCTCGTCGACTGCGGAGATGACCGCGTTCACGGGCACGTCGCACAGCAACGAGATCTTGCGCTTCAGACTGTCCGAGATCGGCTGGTCACTGCGGCACACGATGACGTCGGGTTGGATACCGCGCGAACGCAGTTCCGTCACGGAGTGCTGGGTTGGCTTGGTCTTCTGCTCACCCGACGGCGCTAGATACGGCACCAACGTGAGGTGTACGTAACAGACGTTGTCGCGACCGGCGTCACGGCGGAACTGACGTATGGACTCGATGAACGGCACGATCTCGATGTCGCCGACGGTGCCGCCGATCTCGACGATGACGACGTCCGCTCCCAGGGTGCCCTGGCGACGGATCCTCTCCTTGATCTCGTCGGTCACGTGCGGAATCACTTGGACGGTCTTACCGAGGTAGTCGCCTCGTCGCTCCTTCGCGATCACGTTCGAATAGATGGATCCCGTCGTGGTGTTGGAGATCTTCGAAAGTGATTCGTCGATGAAGCGCTCGTAGTGTCCGAGGTCGAGGTCGGTCTCCCCGCCGTCGTCGGTGACGAAGACCTCTCCGTGTTCGCCGGGGTTCATGGTGCCGGGATCGACGTTCAAATAGGGATCAAGTTTGCACATCGTGACTTTGAGGCCACGGGACTTAAGGAGTCGACCGAGGGAGGAGGCCGTCAGACCCTTACCGAGTGAACTCGACACTCCACCCGTAACAAAGACGTACTTTGTCATTACGAAACTACGCTTCTCACGGAACAACATCCTAGCGAGAGAAATCAGCTTCAGCGCGACCTTCGACGGAGTTTTCGAGTAATTGTTTTGCGAGTGCACGTGATTCGACCGTGACGTCGTCGCCGGCGAGCATTCGAGCAATCTCGCGCACGCGTTCGTCGCCCGCGAGTGCGCGCACCAACGTGCTTGTGACACCGTGGTCAATCGTCTTCTCAATGACGAAATGGTGATCAGCCCTCGCGGCGACGGATGCCAAGTGCGTGATCGCGAGAACCTGCTGACCGCGACCGACTTCACGAAGACACTCCCCGATCTGCTGGGCGACTTGACCACCGAGACCCGCGTCAATCTCGTCGAAGACCGCCACCACGTTCGCGCTCGCCGTCTCGAGAGAGATCGCCAGGAGGACGCGGCTCAACTCTCCGCCACTGGCGAGCGTCGCGAGGGGACCCTCTGGCTGACCTGGGTTCGGTGTGAAGAGAATCTGCACGTCCGATCCGTCGACACCGTCGACGACGAAACGCAGTGTCGCGTGCGCGAGTGCCACGCGGGTCAACTGGCGTCGAACAGCGTCGGTGAGATGGGCGGCGGCGCGTTGGCGTTCCTCGCGCACACGACGCGCCTGCACGGCTTCACGCTCCTCCAAGGCGCGTATCTCCTCGTCAAGGCCGTCGAGTCGATCCGTTTCAACCAGAAGTCGGTCGTGTTGGGCTTGGAACTCTCCGCGCATGAGCAGTGCGGACTCGAGGGAACCGCCGTACTTACGCGCTATCTGTTGGAGGACGTCCGCCCTCGCGTCAAGGTCGTCGAGAATCTGAGGATCGAGGGCGTCCGCGTCACCGAGTGCCGCAAGTTCACGAAGCGCCTCGCGCGCTTGAATGAGCGAACTTCGAAGCGTGTCGCGCACGGGGTCAAAGGCCGCACTGTCCGGCAGACGGCTCAGTGCTCGCGCGAACTGGCTCAACACGGCTTCGTCCCCCTCCGCGTCAAACAGTTGGAGAACCTCATTGAGCGCGTCTTGTCCTTCGCGGAGCGTCGTGAGACGAGTGAGCTCTACGAGGGTGTCGTTGAGCTCCGTAGCCGAGCGAATCGATGCGCCATCGAGCTCTCGAATCTGAAAAGCGAGGAACTCGATCTCACGTGAGCGCGCGGTCTTATCGCCACCGAAGTCATCTCGTAGCCCGCGCGCGTCGACGAGCTGGCGACGCAGCGCGTCGAGTTCACTCGTGTCGACGGCGCCACTCTCGTCGATCAAGCGGACAGTTTCGGAGCGACTCCGCAGCGTCAACGAGTCGTGTTGTCCATGAATCACTATCAGTTCATCGGCGAGCGTCCGAAGGGCCTCAACACTTGATGGTGCGCCGTTCAGTGAACTTCGAAGACGACCCGAACTGGTTGCCTCTCTCGAAAATGCCCACTCTTCACCATCGTCACGAACGAAGAGGGCGACTGCGCGCGTGTCGGGCGTCAGGGCGTACCGTGACGCGCTCGCGTCACTTCCCAACGAGAGACCGAGCGCTCCCAACAAGAGCGTCTTGCCGGCGCCTGTCTCACCGGTCAGGACGTTGAATCCGGGTCCGAACGCCAGGCAAGCGTCGTCGATGACCCCAAGACCATGGGCGTAGAGCTCAACGAGTTGTGCCTTAGGCATGACCTTCTCGAAGGCCGCGACGAAGGCGCGTGGCGAGATCGAAACTCCGCGTGGCAACGACGCGTACCGGCCTAGGACTCTGGCGCACGTCAACGTAGTCGTCCATCTCCAACGAGCCAATCGTGGTTCCGTCGGCGACGAGCATTGCGGGTTTGTCAACGACGACCAATCGGATCACTTTGTCGTCGGGCACCACGATGGATCGGTCGATCGTGAAGTGAGGCGCGATTGGCGTGAGGATCATGATCGAGAGCGACGCGTCCACGACCGGTCCACCGGCTGAGAAGTTGTACCCCGTGCTGCCCGTCGGCGTCGCAACCATGACGCCATCAGCCGAGTAGGTCAGGTACTCCTCCTCGTCGACGAATGTCCTGACTTTCACCATGTGCCCGGCGCTCGAACGCTCCACCAGAACTTCATTGAGCGCGAACTCTTCGAGTCCCGTTCCCGACCGGGTGATCTTGAGCGCGAGGCGTTCCGAGACGGAGTCGCTCCCGAGCGCCACCTTCACGCTCTCCGCAACGTCGTTCGACGGGACGTTCAACAAGAAGCCGAGATGCCCGAGATTCACGGCCACTATTCGAGCGCCCGCGTCATGCGCCAGTCGGGCCGCCTTTAAGAAGGTGCCGTCTCCCCCGAGACTCACGACCAGGGTTTCCTCGTCTAGCAGCGCCTTCTCTGACGAGTCAAGGAGATGCAGTTTCGACGTTACGCCCTCGTGCGCAAGACGCTCGCCCACGATCGTGGCGAGATCGACCGCGTCGCCCCGATTGCTAAAAGCCGTAAAAAGAACTTGCGTCACGTCACACCTCGTCCCAATGGTAGTAACAAAGGTCGACACGACCGGCCACGTGGAGAGATCGATTGGCCGCTATTGCTTGGTCTTTCGCGTTGGAACCGCCGTGACGCGCAAGTGGTCAGAGGCGCGAAACACCGCCTCGCGCGGGCCAAAATCAGTTCGTCGTGGTTCGAGGTCGCCGCATGGGTGGAAGCGTGGGCGGTGGTTGGCGTCGCGGTGGAAGATCCCTCAAAAGTTCCGTCGTCGCCTTGGCGATAACGCGCACCGCGTTCTCGAAGGCGACTTCGGTCTTCCTCGAGGCTGCGCTCACGCCGCTCACCTTTCGGACGTATTGGCGCGCCGCCGACTCGATTTCTTCGGTGGACGCGGTTGGTTGAAGTCCTCGCAGCATGGTGATGTTTCGGCACATGCCACGACTGTAGAACCTGTAACCACTCCCTAGGTCATGGCAATCCCGGAGAAATGATTCGCGTCGCGCTTCCCGTCGAGGCGTAGATAGATCACATCTCCCTCGACACCGGAAGGCGCTGTACCTAAATAGTTATTCCGACAACTCCGATAGCAGAAAACTATTTTGTCGGGAAATTCTATTACTCCTGATGGTGAAGTGTCCCAGTATCCAAAATAGGGCATCCTCATCGACAATTAATTTTCAATCAAATTGATTGTTGGAAAGATCCCCTATCCATGAGTTCAAGTACCCGTGACGCAACTCCAATCGCAGCACAGAAATCCCTCGTTTACGCTGGTCGACGGCGCCACGCTCGGCGACCGAAGAACCTTCGCCGCATTCCTCACCGCGCAAAGTTCCGGGACCCAACGCGTCGCCTCACCGAAACTTCGTACATAAGGCATTTCGTCCTTGACGGTCAATCTTTCGAGTCGACGTGGATAGATAGTCTGAGTCAACAAAAAGAAAAGGACGGTCAATCGTGAGCGACGAGGAGTCACCAATCGAGGACGCGGTGAGTGCGACCAACGCGTGGAACGAGACGATCATCGAGGAGTTTCGAGCGAACGAAGGAATAGTCGGTGGACCCTTCGAAGGAGCACCCGTGCTCCTTCTCTGCACGACGGGCGCGCGGACGCACACCGATCGCGTCAAGCCAATGATGTACTTGAACGAAGAGGGCCGCCTGTACGTCTTCGCCTCGAAGGCCGGCGCGGACACGCATCCCGACTGGTATCACAACCTCGTCGCGGACCCTTCAGTCACCGTGGAACTTGGCACCGAGAAGTTCAAGGCCACGGCGAGTCCACTTTCTGGAGAAGAGAGGGATCGGATCTACGCGATCCAAGCCGAACGATATCCGGGGTTCGCTGAATACCAGCAGAAGACCTCGCGGGTGATTCCCGTCGTGGAATTGATTCGCCCGTAGTTTGCGGTCAGCGAGCAACTTCGTCACGGCATCCTCTCGGAACTGAAAGGTCGCGATGAGTTCCTGGAGTGCAGAACAGGTTCTCCGCGCCCTTAAACAGTTCGACGCGTCCAAGATGTCTGACGACGTCAAACGGATCGTCACGGCAGAGTACGAACTCGTTCGATTCCCACAGCGGCTCCTCTCCCCCACGTTTCCCGCTGCCCAAGTCCTTTGGTCGGACTTCACACGCCCTTTCGACGCGGTGTTCGAAGAGGTCGCGCGAAGGGTTCAAGGATGGAACCTTGACGCGGTCCACTGGTGGGTGACGAGCGCGACGAGACCGAATGACACGGAGTCGCAGCTCGTCTTACGTGGTGGGGAGAGAAGCGACACTTTTCTGATCCTGGCCAGAGACCTCGCCGGGGACACCGCGAACCCGCGCGTCGACGAGGGAGTCACGGTGGAGCTAGTACGTGACGAGAGGACCTTGCGAGACGCTGTCGTGGTGGAGACGCTCGGGTGGGGCCGTTCGATGCCGAGCGAAGAGACACTCGATCAGCGGCTCCTCGACGCACTTCGCGACCTAGAAGAGTGGGTCGAATTCCAAGTCGTCGCGTCCGTGAACGGCGATCCGACGGCCACGGGTCGATGCACGATCGTTGGCGACGTGGCACGTCTGTGGGGAGCGGTCACGCTGCCTGAGTTTCGTCGCCGAGGTTGTTATCAAGCCGTGCTCTCGAGACGAACGCGGCTCGCCGTCGAGCACGGGGCGACCCTCGCCTTGACGAGAGGTCGACCGCTGACGTCGGGGCCGCTCTTGATACGAGCCGGCTTCACGGTCTACGGCGAAGAGCGATGCTATGGCCTGGCGATCATTTGAGCCGCGTCGCCTGAGCTCGCCGCCGCTAGGGGTACCGACAACTCCTACTCGGAGGCGAGTTCGACCAACTTGGTCACGGTGTTCCAATTGCGCAAGGTCAACGACCTCTTCAGTTGGCGAACAAGATACGGAGGCAACTTCGACTGTCCGACGCCGGACGGCAAGGAAAGGTAGACCTCGGAGCCGATGACCACGAATTCATCGCGCGCGAATCGTTGATGGTCGAGCGACGAGACGACGTCCGCTGGGAGATTCTCGGCCAAGAAACCAACGTGAACGCGCGCGTCCCCCGTTACGGGAAAGGGGTTGCGTTTGACGGCGGCTTCGAGTTCGCTCGCACTTCGAAAGATGGCGTCCGTCGCAACGGCACATCGCTCCTTGATCGCCGCTTCGAACGCCGTCGCCTTTGGCGCTGCAGAACTCGAGAAGATCACGTTGCCACTCTGGATGAACGTGCGAACGTTCGAGTAGCCGAGGTCCTCACATAGGGCACGAAGTTCCGCCATTGGCAACTTGTTGTTTCCACCCACGTTGACGCCACGTAAGAGACCAACGTAGACCGTTGACGATTTAGCCACTCGCGCCACGGTCGTGCGGAGAGGCGGCCACTGGATCGAACGTCGTGACTACTTCGACGCGGGGGTGACGGCGACGTTCTCCGAGACGTCGAGCAACTCAACCCACGTCTGGCCGGGGGTCAAGTCGATCACCCTGCCCGAATTGTTTCGATACGTCGTGCGCGTGCGCAGGTTCGGACGTGACCACCTGCCTCGCTGCAGCGTGCCGTTCGTGAATACTTCGATCGGTCCCGATCCGACGAGCTGCGCGTAGGAATCGATCACGCCGACGCCACCCACGTAGCTCACGGACATGACGATGACGTTCTTCGGAGAGATGCGCACCCCGTTGGTCGTCACGTCGGGCGCACCGAAGATCGTGCGATCCCACGACCGACTCTTCGAATCCCACGTGTAGGTCGCGGCGTAACCTTCCGTGAAGCCCACGACGAAAGAACGAACGCGTGGACCACGAGCTATGCGTGGCCCCGATGAATAGGTGAAGAGGGCCGGAGGTGGTCGGGGCTTGCCGTCCTTCGCCATCAAGAGTGCGGCGTTCGCGAACAGATTGTGAGGAGGGGGACGACGCAAGTCGCGGAACATCGCGGCACCACTGTTGAACTGGGTGTAGAGCTTCACGGGCGCCGTCGAGATGCTCCTCACGGCGTACTCGGCGCCACCCGAGAAGGCGAAGATCCCGCCAATGGGAAAGACGATCTCGCGGTCCGTCCTGCGCACGGATCGCACGGGTCCGACCACGGTGGGGATACGCGAGTTGAAGATCGCCGCCAAGCGGGTGATGCCACCTTCGACGATCTCCTCGTACACGACGTCAGCGTCCTGTACACCACTGTGGGGCAACGCTTGGGGCGTGTTGTCGATCTTGATCGTCAGGGCCGAGCGGTGCTTCGTGACCTTTGACGGGTCCGGGAGGTCCGTGAGCGGCGCCACCGGTCCGGGCTTCTTCTTCGCCACGGTCGTCGTCGTTGCGATACTCGTCGAGGTGGTCGTCGTGGACGTAGAGGCCGCGAGTGCGCTCGTCGCCAGTACGAGATTCGAACACGAACCAATGACCAGCACCATGAGGAGCGAGCGACGCATGAATGAAACCTACAGGGTCAGTCGGACGCGTCCGACACTCCCGTGGCCTCCGACGTAGTTGGTCGAATGGGGAACGACGACCCCTTTCGACGTGGTGACGACGACCTCGTGGACCCAGCCGCCTGACGGGGCGTTCTTGACTGCGCTCGTCAACAGCGACACCGCCGACTGAGAGCTCGCCCCTGCAGCGCTCGAGAGCGTCGCCTTGTCAGCACCGGGTACGAGGGAACCGAGGGGTAACGAGGACCGAACTCGACAACGCAGCAAAGAATCCATCACGCCAACTCCTCTTGGGTTTACCGCGTCCAAACCGAACCGCGGTGACGCCAGCGACAGGTATTACGGTATCCGCAAAATTCGTCGTCGCCAGTTCAGGCGACCGCTCTTCAATAGTCCCTTCTAGTATTCGCTGAATGATGGCTGAACAACTTACGAAGACCGAATAAGTGAGACGTAGATTCTTGCGGCGTTGGATGGGACCGAAACATGGTGTCGCTCGAGGCATCGCCGTGTACGGCTCTCCAGGATTCGACGATCCCGACGTTCTCACGGCGTTGATGTCGCGGTGCGAATGTCTTCGAGTCTGGTCCCTCGAACACGGCATCGAGCTCAATGACGCACCCGAAAGCCTCGCTCTCTTGGATGGTCGACTTGACGCGTGGAATGCTGACGCGTCGCATCACGGAAAGGTGGACCTGACAAACGAAGTGGGCGCCTACCTCGGATCGGTGATCGTGGCACACGTCACGGGGAGTGAGTGGGCGGTCTGGCCGAACGGACACCCGGTCGTGCGACTTCGCTCTAAGCGCGAACTCGACGTGACCGCACTCGTTAGCCAGAGGCTCCGCCATTTGGGCCCAAACTTGGAGTCCGTCTTCGCGTCGTCACGAGACGCCGAAGGATAGTGAGCACGCATCAAGAAAGTGACACATCGGAGACGTCGTCCGCAACGTGAGAGTGTCGCTTCGACTCGCGTTCGAAGCGCAGCGGCGGCGTTCGAGATCTCAGTGCAGATATGTTGAGAAGAACTCTTCGATTCTCTTCCACGCGTCTGCTGATGATTGGGGTTCCGGCCGCACGCCTGCCACTCGAAGCAGGGGCCGGAGTGGCCGAGGACCGACTGGCGCGTCGTTGAGAAAAGCGTGGCCAGCGTTTGGGTACTCCTTGACGTCGTGAACGACGCCCGCTTTCGTCAAGGCATCGTCAAGATCGGACGCGACATTCTTCAATGAGCGATCGCGAGCCCCGTAGGAGCCAACGATGGGACGCACGCCTTCGAAGGGGTCACTCTTGTGTCGAGGCATCGCGCCGTAGTTGATGGCTGCCACGTCGAAGCCGGTGTCGACGCTGAGCAATGCGAACCCTCCGCCCATACAGAAACCGATGACGCCTACCTTCCCCGTGCACGCTGGTGAGTTCTTCAACCACGTTCGGGAGACTTCAATGTCGGCGAACGCCCTCCCCTCTCCCTTCAAGAGAGCGCGCATCGTCGACACGAGACAGCGGAACGTGCCGCCGTACGAATACAGATCAACGGCGAGCGTCACGTAGCAGGCCGCGGCGATCCGATCAGCGTGTCGGCGCGTCGTGTCATCGAGTCCGAAGATCTCATGAATGACGACGACGCCGGGCCACGGCGCTTCTCCCGCTGGTTGGGCGAGGTACCCACGCAAGGGACTTGACCCGTTTGGTGAAATCGCGGCGTCGGAAAGTTCGACGATGGGCATGTCCACAAGGTACCGGAGCGAGAACGTCGTTCCAATGGACGAGCCAACTTCCTCCACTAGCGTCGGCGCCATGGAGCGCAGCCGGACCGTCAACTACGGGCGGGCGCTCACCTTGGGTTTGAGCGTGGCACTCGCCCTCGGTGTGTTCCTACCCAACGGTTCGTACCGGATCGGCCGAGACGTGGTACTGCTCAACGCCCTGTCCGCGCCCTTCAACGACTACGGAAGCTCTGAGCTCGGTGTCGGCGTCATTGTCCTCCTCGTTATGGGCGCACTATGGGCCACGCGATGGAGACCGAAACAGTCTGAGCTCGGCACCGTTATCGCGTACGCCGGGATTTTGGGATTGATCCTGCCCGACCTGTGGCTGCGCAACGCGACAACGGTGACCAACGGTACGCACGCAAGAACCTTGAACGTCAGATTCGAGTACGGCTTCTGGGTAAACCTCTCCGCCGTCGTCGTCCTCTTGTCCGCGTCTTCAATCCTCTTGTTGCAGGAGCGGCACTCGAGAACAACGGTTTAACTTCCGGAACACGCGTGTCGCACGTAGGGGCGAGGGGCGAGTTCTCAAACTTAAGTTGATGGATCTCGAAGCGAACGATCGTCCCCACGAGAGCCCGACTACGAAAAGGGACTCGCGGACTCGACAGGACCGTGGGAACTCGCCGCTACGACGAAATTCGCTTCGGGACACAACACTTTGAGTGCGACGTCAAGGATTTGCGCCAGTCCGTCGGTCAAGACGTTCTTGTCGTGCGCGGCACTCCATTCGGGCGCGGCGAGTAGGTGATCACTCACCGTGAAGATCGCGGCAACGTCGACGCCGCGCACGTGCGCGATCGTGAAGAGCGCGGCAGCTTCCATCTCCACGGTCACGACACCCTCGTCTCGGTACGCGAGAGCCTCTTCGACCGTCTCGCGGTACACGGCGTCGAGCGTCCACGTGGGTCCTTCGCTAAACGCGGCACCGCTGCTCACCAACGCCTGGCGAAGCTCGTCGGTGAGACCCGGTGTCGGGTAGGCGTAACGCGCGGCCGGGAGGTAGTGGTGAGAGACACCCTCGTCTCGTATCGCGCCAGTGCAGAGCACGACGTCGCCGAAACCCACCTCGCTCGGCAGTGCGCCGGCGAGTCCCAGATTGATAAAACGGCGAACGCCCAGCGTCGCCAATTCTTCGATGACGATCGCGGCACCTGGCGCACCGAAACCAAATCCCTCCACCACGCCAACACGAGTTGCGAAGGGCTCCTCCGGTAGCCACATCGTGCGCCACGGCGCCGAGTACCCAGAGACGTTCGTAAAGCCTCGTGCCGCGAGCAACGCGTGCAATCGAGTGCTGTAACCCATGATGACGCATTCGGGGATGACCAGGACCCGGTCATTGAGAAGACCACGAACCACGACCTCCGGACGAATGAGTGGCGTCCCTTGATGCTTCGTGGGCTCATTGGGAAACGTGGCCTGAGGAGAATTCACGTTCTAAGTATCACCTCTACGGTGCTCAAGAAGACTGCCGATCTCGATGAATTCAGGTCCGCGGAAGCGATGTACCCCCGATCACGGTGACCTACACGCGACGGCCCATTGCGAGCGCGTGCTTTGCACTCATTCTCTCGAGCTTGCGACTGGCGACGATCTCGGACGCGCCCGATCACGAGCTGCGACTACTCGCCGGTGAGACCGTCCACGACTTCACGGATGAGGTCAGCGTGGCCGTTATGACGTGCGTACTCCTCGACCATGTGACAGAGGATCCAGCGCAAACTTGGCGAGCGTCCGTCGGGCCAGACGCGACGACCGAACTGATCCAGATCCCCTTCTTGCATCGCCTGTGCAACCAAAGCATTTGAGCGCGTTACGGCCTCGTGCCACAGCGTGAAAAGCTGCTCGGGCGAGTCGTCAGCTGCTGAACGCCACTCCCAGTCGGGATCGGCGTCCCAGTCGACGTTGTCGAATGGCGGCTCCGGAGCCCGATCCCAAAGACGCTCCGAAAACCAGTAGTTCTCGACCACGGCCAGGTGCTTCAGCATTCCGCCAAGCGTCATCGACGACACGCCGACCGACATCTTGAAACCAGGTGAGTCGAGACCTTCGCACTTCCACGCCAACGTGGCGCGTTGGAACTCAAGAAACCCCATCAGCGTCTCGTATTCGTCACTGGAAAGTGGAGGTTCCGGACGACCTTGCTCATCGACGTCAGTCATGGGAAGCGATTCTAGACACGCGCAACGTGTGCCGCTTCGAAGTCTCCCCTCTCCTTAGTGCCCTGAATAGAACGTGGTCGTCATCACAGACCTTGTCGCCGTCGAGTGTTGACGTGAAACACAGTTGACATCAGTAGCGACATCACGACGGCGTGCGATGTCGAGTTTGCAGTTCTCGAGACCTATGGCTTAACGTTGACGCGTGGATCACCCGCAACACTGCGACGCGCTGGACGTAGAAGTGACACGCTTCGCGGACATTCTGAGTGACACGTCACTCGACACGCCGGTTCCGTCGTGCCCTGGCTGGACAGTTTCTGACTTGAGTGAACATCTGGGAACCGTGCACCGCTGGACCGAACATCTCGTGCGGGTTCAGGCAGCAGAACGGATACCGAGCCACGCAATGGGCCTCAGCCATGGGCCGGTGAGCGCGGAGTGGATGCGCGAAGGAGGTAGTCAACTGTCTTCGACACTTCGTGCTGGCAATCCCGACGCGCCCATGTGGGCGTGGGGCGAAGATCAGCACGTGAAGTTCTGGTCTCGACGCCAGCTTCACGAAACCCTCGTCCACCGGATGGACCTCGAGCTCTCCAATGGTGCGACTCCCGCGTCGTCACCGGAGGTCGCCGCCGACGCCATCGATGAGTTTCTCGTCAATCTCGCTGCCGCCGCCCACTTCTCGCCACGAATTCGTGAGTTACGTGGAGACGGGGAACGCCTGAGCATCTCGACCGCTGACCTTGACCGGGCCTGGACGATCGAACTTCAACCTGAAGGTTTCGCGCTCGTTCAGAGCGAGGACTCGCCAACATCGGAGTTGCTCGGAGACGCCACCGAACTGCTGCTCCTCCTTTACCGTCGCGTGCCGAGGACTGACTCGCGCGTCACAGTGCGCGGTGACTCGACGTTGGCCGACTTCTGGCTGGAGCACTCCGCGTTGGAGTAGGCACGGGTTGAGCACGGTTCACGACTGTCCTCGGCGATCAGTCGCGTCCTGTCCACGTCGCGACGCACGCCTCGTTACCTTCGGCGTCGGCCAGGACCCACCACGCTGGCGCGTGTTCTTCGGTGATGAGTCGACCCCCCGCCGCGAGCGCGGCCGCTATTCGCCCGAGCGCTTCGTCGTGTGGGACGAAGACGTCAACGTGGACGCGACTGCGCTCTTGTCGTGGTTCGTCCATTTGCTGGAACCAAATCGAGGGCCCACTTGCGTGTGGGTCGAGCAAGTCCTCTTCACCCACTTCCCGGTAACCCAGCACAGCGCTCCAAAACGGCCGTACTGCGGAGATGTCGAGCGCGTCGATGGAGACCTGTACGTCTTGCACGCCGGTTGGGTCGGCGGCCACGCCGAGTGTCCGCGCCACCGCTGAAATCTGGCGGGCGAGGTCGATGTCACGTTGGCTCAATCCGTCCACCTCGTGGGTCATGAGACGCACCGTGACACCCGAATAGCGCAGGTCAACGTCGGGGTGGTGGTTCGCTTCGTCGGCGAGCTTTCCAATGAGGTCGACGAGAGCCACGCCGGTGGCGAAATTACCCGTTCGAAAGTGGGCACCCACCATGTTCGCCAGCATCCGCCAGTCGACGACACCGTCCGCTTCGTGAAACTGCCGGGGTGAGATCTTCTCGGTCACGTTCAGAAATCTAGTCCGCGGACTTCACAAACTCTGGGCCGACCGGGTCCGCCAAACTGCGCGGACTCAACCGTCCCCCAACGTCAGGACGATCTGAACGGTGTCGCCAAGTTCGAGCCTCTCGGTTTCGCGCACCACTAACTTGATCGGTACGAGGTAACCGCCGCCCTTCGGAAAGAGCGACGTTGTCCAACTCGTCTTGCCGACGCGCGCGGTGACAGGAATCACTCCCCAGCCGTAGCTCAGGAGTGACGAGACAGCGTGTAACTCCTCGCTCTCCTCATCGGGGACGGTCACGAAGTGAAAGGGGGACGGTCCTCGCCAAAACCAGATCTCTCCGCTGAACTTCAGTCGCACGGGGGCACACTAGCAATCACCGCGAGGTCAGTTCCGAGCAGTGGTCTCTGACGAGGCGCCGCTCGCGTCGGGCCATTCGCGATCGATCTCAGGCACGCGGAGGATCGACAACGCAACTCCACTCGTTACGTATCGTGTCCGACGTGCCACTTCGCGCACGTGCTACATCGGTACACGCTCATGGGCGCGCCGTCTCGTTTCGTCATTTGTAGGGCACGGGCCGCGGCTTCCTCTCGTGTGGCGTAGGACTTCTTGGGCTGACCCCTGAGCGTGGTGTGCGCACTCGGACCTCGACGTAGCGACGTCCCCGCCCCTCGATTTCGGTCTCCGTAGCGGCCCGACCAGTAGAAGACAAGACCAATCACCACCACGACGGCCACCAACACTCCGACAGTCGTCATGATCTCTCCAAAAGTGAATTCAGCTGGTCTCGAGATGAACCTTCACGGCGTCGAGTCCGCGAGCGCGGCGCCAACACGCGACTCTTCGATGAAGCCATCGGAGAACTGCCGTGATTGCCGAGTCGCGTCGCCAACCTCGTGGACTTTGCAAGAGGAGAAAGTTGAGCGCGAATGGAGGCAAACTTAGCGCCGACGCACCACTGAAAGGGGCGAGGAGCCGTCCGGGTCGCTGGTTGGAGGCCGGAGCCATTGCCCCCTCACCGAGCCGGCAATGGCCGAAATGCCGTGAATTCTCAAACACTTTCAATCGAACTTCCGTCGCGCAGGGGTCCTCGAGAATTCGAGGGACCTCTGAAGTAGGTTCTGGCAGCGAGGGAGCAATTGACATCGCGCTTTCGATCGCCATGTCAACAAGGGAGGTTGCGAATGCCGAAGTTCATGGATTTTCACGACGATTTGAAATTGCCTGCAGACGCCGTCCAGCAGATAACTCAAGAGACCAAAGAGCACAAGACGGACGAATTCGGGGTTCGACAGATTGAACTGTTCCACAACGCGGACGGAAAGGTGTATTGCCTTTTAGAGGCGCCAAGCGCCGACGCCGTACGTGAGCACCACGCGGCACTCGGAGTTCCTTGCGGCGACGTCCATGAGGTTTCTGGCATCCTTTAGTTCGACTAGATGAGCACTTGGCATTTGCGAGTGGATGGCACTCGTCAACAAGTCGTCTGCAGGCGTGCCCGGGCAGTCATATCTTTCGTAAAGGAAGACACGTCGCCACGTCCTTTAGGCGCACTGGATCGTACGTGACGATCTCGCGACAATCGTGTTTCTCACTTGGTCGATCCATTACACAGCTATAGGTTTGAAAGCGCGCGACTCGCGAGCGCTACTCACCCGCGAGCTTTGGGATCGTCCAATCGAACGGAGCATGAGTGAACCGAAACCCGCGACGCAGCTGTTATTGGCGAACCCCACTCTTCCTCGGCGCTGCGCTGGTCCTTTGCGCTTGCGGTGTCTCAGGAACTCCTGGCACCGTGCGGGCCAAGAACGTCGTGACGCCCACCGCAAACGTCGCGCAGAGTTCTCAGTGCAACTCGAACACCGACTTCGTCGCGCAGACGACGAGTGGGGACGTCTCCGGTTGTTTCCGAGTTCCCGCCGCCGCCGGAACATCTCTCGTCGTCTCATTACAGGCGTATCTCGACAACTACGGCGTCGTGCCCAGTGGTCCTACGACCACCCAAGCGACGAAGCCCAGCGGCACTCTCTCGATCTCCATCGCCTCCGGGTCAGTTCGGCCAGGGGCTCATGTCGACATCGTTGGAAGGTACGCGTCCGGTACGTCGATCACCAAGTCTTCGTACGCCAATCTTTGTTGGGATGGATGTCAAACGGGACTCGTTGAGCAGGCGGTCCCCCTCCATTGGACCGGTCCCAGATCGTTTCGTACTTCGCTCCTCGTCCCTCCGACCGCGTGGATCGAAGTCGATCACAGTGGCGTGATCATCCACCCTCTCGTCTCGGGTACGTACGACGTCGGAGTGCAGTGCGTGGAGCAGTCGTCCGGCTGTGCAATGAGAGCGGGTGACGCTCAGACGACCATTCAGTTGAAGGCGCCCTCGCCATCTCGTTGCGTCAAAGGACGTACGTGTGTGACGCTGCGTCTAAGTACTCGCCACGCGGCCGTTGGGGACGAAGTGACGTTCAGTGGCTGGGCACCGCTTCAATCAATCATCGGACAGCCCTTCGGGTTCAATCTCTCCATCGCTCCCTCGACGTCCAAGCACTACGCAGCCTTTTCTTCGACTGGGACGCCAAAGGGTGGAAGTTACAACGTCGACGTCGCGCCGACGACGCTCACCGTCGAACCTGATCGGAGTTGGTCTTCGCTCGGACGCCTCGGCTACGTCTCGTCGACGTGGTCTGGTCCCGCGTCGCTTGACCCAGTGTCTGGATCGTCGAAGATCGCGTGGTGCGGTCCCTCGGGCCCGTTGCTAGCCAACGGCGCCACCTCCGTGCCAGTGAGAACCTCCGGCGTCGCGGCGACGTTTCGCGGTTCGGGCCTCACGATGCTTCCTGGGGCGACGTCGACTCCTCGGTGCGCGTCGATTGTCGCCGATCCGCGGTATCACTCGTCGATCTTCGTAGGCTTTGACGCCGCCGTCGCCCGCTCCATTCCCCCCGTCTACCTCGCCGGGCTCTACACCACGAACGCTGGGGCCTCGTGGCGTTGGGTACCGACGCCCTCGGGACTTACTCGACAAGACTTCTCCGACTTCACGACCGTAGGCTCGCAGGTCGCCGCCATCTTCTTTGACACGAATCAAGGCGCCGGCGGCTCCAACGGCCACTGGCCGCTCGGGTCCAATCGCGGGTTGATCGAAGCAGAACTGACCACGAACGGAGGCGTGAGTTGGAGGCAAACGACCCTGAGCTGTCCGCGTCGAGGTCCCTGCGTCACGTTCGGACCCTCGCTACTCGGCAACTGTGCCATGAACGGCTCGTCGCAGTCGCTGATGACGGGGGCGCCCGGCAGTACCACGGGTGCCTCGGACGTGTGGCACAACAGTCCTTGGGTGAGTACTGTCAACAACTGCTTCTCGCAGCAACTCATCGCCACTTCGGCACACGGGCTGTTGTTGCTCGATCCCTCTTCGCAGTACCAAGTGCTTCAGTCGTCCAACTCCGGGCGGTCGTGGGTGAATCGAAGCATTCCTACTGTTCCGGGTCAGACAAATCCTCTGCCGTGGGGCGACGTACTGCTCTTCACCCCTTCGGGCGACCTTCTCGCGATGGTCCCGACGCCTTCGTTGACTCGAAGCAGACTCTTTCTCCTTGCACCAGGTGCCACCTCGTGGTGCCAGGTACCTCACGTCTTTGACACGGTGAAAGGGGCGTGGACTGTCGACTCGCTTCGTGTCGACACCCACGATCTTCTCTGGATTCAAACGCTGGTCACTAACAGTGCGACAGCACCGTCACAGCTCCACAGATTCGTACTCTCCAAGATCACCTGCTGAAGTTACTGGCCAAGTGCGGTCCAAACAGACACGCGAAACTACGGCTCACGTTTCGGCGACTGGCTAACGGTCAGTCGGCTTCTCCATGAGTCGATTCGTCTCAAGATTGGCGACTTCCTTTATCGATGACGCGACCTGTGTCAAAGGCCAGTTATCCGTTCGAGAGCATCCGAATGCCGTGCCACTACGACTGCCATTTCTGACATCGCTGTATCCATTGAGGCGAGATCGTCAATCGAACGCTCCTCCGGACGTCACAACCCGAAAGTAGCGTCCAACGCGTGTTCGCCTCTCGCCAGCAACTCAATGAGCGCCAAACTGAAGCTGCCTCGTTTGGTGACGGACCACTACGAGTGCTTGCGGGACCCGGGACGGGTAAAACGACCACCTTGTGTGCCCGCGTCGAGTTTCTTCTCGAACGCGGTGTCCCACCGGATCGGATTCTCCTTCTCACGTTCACCCGCCGCGCAGCGAGAGAGGTCGTTGGGCGCGTGCGCGCCTCACGGCGCGACGATCGAGTTCAAATGGTCGCGGGTGGAACGTTTCACTCGGTGGCTCATCACACGTTGCGGCGCCACCACGCTTCCGTTGGACTCCCAGAAGGATTTGGCGTTCTCGACCCGGGTGATAGCGCTGACTTGCTCGATCTGGTTCGAAGTGACCTCGGCATCGTGAGTGGAAGACGGAGGCTCCCGAAGAAGTCCACCTTGGCCGCCCTCTACTCACGCACGGTGAACACGGGCATTCCTCTGAAAGAGGTCATGGGCGACATGACGCCCTGGTGCGTCGAGCACTACGACGACGTCACCACTCTGTTCAAGGCCTTCGTGGCGAGAAAACAGTCACTGGGCCTATTGGATTTCGACGATCTCCTCCTCTTCTGGCGGATCGCCGTCCAGCACGACGTCCTAGGAAATCGTCTAGGAGCCGCGTTCGACCACGTCTTGGTGGATGAGTTTCAAGACGTCAACCTCCTGCAACTCGACATCCTCGTGGCGATGCGACATCGCGACCCACGTCTCACCCTCGTCGGCGACGACGCGCAAGCAATCTACGGTTTTCGTGGAGCTTCGCCACGGTACCTTCTCGACGCAGAGCGGTACTTTGACGGCCTCACGACCATTACCCTCGACGCCAACTATCGTTCGTCCGCTCCCATCCTCGACGTGGCGAACGCACTCGCGGCCGACGCACCCGAAGGATTCTGTGCGGTACTCCGCGAAGAGGTGCCGACAACGGGCGCCGTACCACCGGCCCTCATCCACTGCGTCGACGAGCGCCAGCAGTCCGTGGTCGTCGCTGACCGAGTGCTCGAACTCTACGAGCAGGGGACGTCGCTGCAACGACAAGCTGTCCTCTTTCGCGCCGCCCACCACAGCGCCGACCTTGAGATCGAACTCGCGCGACGTCACATTCCCTACGTCAAGTACGGCGGCCTCCGGTACCTGGAAGCGGCACACGTCAAGGATCTTCTCTCCGCCTTTCGCCTCGCGGACAATCCCCGTGACGAGATGGCGTGGTTTCGGCTCCTTCAGTTGATGCCGGGCGTCGGACCGGCCAAGGCTCGACGCGCGATCGACGCACTTCGCGACAGCAACGGAACGCTTCCTCTCTCAATGGAGGAGATTCGCCGACGGTGGGCGCGCGTCAACGAACTGCTCCCGAGCGAGTCCGGCGACATGTCGCGAGGTCTCATCGCGTCTCTCTGTTCGACGAGCAACGAACCCGTCGTCGTCCACGCGGATCGACTTCGCCAGGCACTGGCGCCACTCATCATCAGCGCCTACGAGGACACGATACCTCGCTTGGAAGACCTTGGCGCTCTCGTACTCGCGTGTACCGACGCGACGCGACTTAGCGACGTGGCGGCTGCCCAAGCGCTCGATCCCCCGGCGTCGACGGGCAATCTGGCGGGACCGCCGATGATGGACGAGGACTGGCTCGTCCTCTCTACGGTCCACTCCGCGAAAGGACTCGAGTTCGACGCCGTACACATCATCCACGCCGCTGACGGCAACTTCCCCTCTGACATGTCACTTGGAACACGCGAAGGACTGGAAGAGGAACGCCGACTGTTCTACGTCGCGGTGACGCGAGCTCGGCGGAATCTCGCGGTCTACGTTCCTCTTCGCTATCACCATCATCGTGTTCGCGACGACCATTCGTGGGCTCAACCTTCAAGGTTTCTTAGTGAATCGGTACGGTCGATGCTCTCCGAGATTGTCATCGCCGACGAGACCACTGCGAGTGTCGCAGAATCTCATCCAATCGTCATCGACAGCTTCGGCGCCGTAGCGAGTCAGATTTCACAACTTTGGTGATCGGCACCTTCTGGACCGACTCTGCGACGAACTAGTGGCTGGAGGAGAGAGACGTTAGGGTGCGAGTTATGAAGTCACGCGAGGAATCGAAAGGGCGAGCCAACGCAGACGACACATCGATCGCCAAGTTTCTCGCTCAGCCGGCGTATCACGCTGACGAGGATTCACTTAGTACTGGGTCTGAGGGAGTGCCGCCCATGGATGACGTCGCCCGGCAGACGAGGGGGTCGTTCAAAGGCTTCGCGACAACGCTTCGTCGTTTCCTATTCGAGAAGTCCGCGAGTCACTATTCATCCATTTCGCCCAGATTGCCAAACGGAACTCGCACGAAGCTATTCCCATTTAATGGGAGCGGGAAAGGCCGCTAGTTCGCTTCACGTCATTGATGACGAAGGTTGGACAAAGGCTGACGCTTTCTCTCACGTCTTAGAGACCGCGAGAACTTCTCAGTGACAGGTTTGATGCGTTTTCGCGGTGAGTACCACGTCACTACCCATTCGTGTCCGCGCTCCGGGTGTCGGGGACTGAGACATCACAGTACCTGGAGGCACAGAGCTCCTCGAACACAAATACGACACCGTAAAGATGAGTCGCTCGGCGGTGAGTTGACTCTCTGCCCTGGCCAGTGGCGCTCCAACGACGTTTGGCACGGTGATGGGAGGAGCGATTGTCGTAGTCGTCGAAGCCGTTGCTGCGGGCGTTACGTTATCGCTGCGCGTGAAGATGACTGCGCCGATTGTCACGCCGGCTGCCGCCATCGCTACAACAGCGATCACGGCTGCTCGTCGAAACCACGTCTTTTGACTGACGGATGACGCGGTCCGATCGTCGAGGGCTTCTGCGGCAATGTCTTCGGGTCGACCGACGCGATCAAGAATGTCGCGGAGCGCTACTTCTGAAGTCACGGACAGGGTGGAACGAGCTTCACGAATATGGTCCGTTATCGAATCCATGAGTTGTTGTCGTCGTTCGTGTCGTACGTCGCCAAGCGCCACACTGAGACGGCTCAAGTACTGTTCCACGATTTGGTCAAGATCGTTGTCTGACGTCATTCGTCACTTCCTTTCAAGATCGTGTCCACCGTGTCTCGAAACTGTTGCCACTGAACCCGAAAGGTATCCAAGGCGAGACGACCGTCTTTGGTCAGCCGGTAGTAGCGACGCGGCGGACCTTGAGGGGACGATACCCAGAACGTGTCGACCAACCCGTCTTGCCTGATCCTTGTCAGCAGTGGATACACGGTGCCTTCGCTCGTGACCAATCCACCGGCTGTTGAAAGTGCCCGTGTCAATTCGAAGCCGTACATATCACGATCTCGAAGGAGAGCGAGCACGCAATATTCGATGGCGCCGCGACGCATCTGACTCACCAGGTTGGACGAATCTCTCGCTACCATGCTCTACATTGTAGTGACGCGACGGATGATCATTTGGCCACTTACTGAGACTCGCGTAATACAGTGACATTCGCCGCCAACCGTGGGATAATGTCGCATGATCAAGACACGAGCACCTCAACGGGATTTCGAAGATATGGAGGCCCGGCGAAAACTTGCGGCCAGGCTGTTCACCAAGGGCGCTACTCAGGCTGACGTCGCTCGAGAACTCGACGTCTCGCGTCAGAGCGTGAGCCGGTGGCACGAGGCGTGGTCCCGTGGTGGGGTTAAGGAACTGAAGGGAGCGGGCCGCGCTGGTCGAAGGCCGCTGCTCGATAGTGCGGACCTGGCTGCGGTGGAGAAGGCCCTGCGGCGCGGTCCGAAGGCGTCGGGATTCGCCACCGACATCTGGACGCTGCCGAGGATCAGTGAAGTCATCGCGACACTGACCGGTGTCTCCTATCACCCGGGCCACGTGTGGCGAATCATGGGACAACTCGGCTGGAGTCCCCAGCGCCCGACACGACGAGCGCTCGAGCGCAACGACGACGCCGTCGATGAGTGGGTCGTCACCCGCTGGCCCCGGGTAAAAAAAACGCCCGGCGCCGCAACGCGTGGCTGGTCTTCCAAGACGAATCCGGTATCTCGCTGACCCCGCCGGTGCGACGGACTTGGGCCCCCAAGGGACAGACGCCGGTTCTTCACACACCGTTCAACTGGAAGCGGATGTCCATGGCCGCGGTGCTGGCCTACGCTCCCGACGGATCAGAAGCCAAGGTCATGTTCAGCGCTCGACCCGGTACCTACAACGACACGAGCTTGATCACGTTCATCCGTCAACTGCGTCACCAGTTCAACGGTGACAAGATCACCTTGATCTGGGATGGACTGCCCAGTCACCGCAGCAGAAGGATGCACGCGTTCCTCGACACCCAGCGTTCCTGGTTGGTCGTCGAGCGACTACCGGCGTACGCGCCCGATCTCAACCCGGTCGAAGCGCTCTGGAGCAACCTCAAGGGCACCGAGTTGGCGAACCTCTGCGTCGACACCATCAGTGAAACCGAGTATCACGCACGACGAGGTGTCCGTCGAATCAGAAAGGAGAAGGACCTGGCGTTCGCGTTCCTGCGACACACCGGCCTTTACTTATGACCAGACTGTCACTGTATTACGCGAGTCTCAGTAAGAGATGAAAAGCATCGGCCTTGAGGTTCTCTAAAACTCACCGCTGCTACTCGATGCCGGGCTTCTGCAAATTGCAACTTCAACTCTCGCCACGGGCCTTTTCCGAGTAACGCAACGCCGGAAGCCTTCGCCCTTGTCGTAATGGGTTGGACAACAGTCCGACTCTTAATTCCCTCTCCAGCCCAGCTGACTCACGTCTAGTCCACACGCGATGTCGATGGTGATGCCAGTGACGTACACGTTCCCCCTCGAGTTCGGGAGTTCGATGGTCACGTTGGTATACGTCTTGGCAGCCATCACTTGTTTAATCTTCGAGGTGCCACCGGTACTCAGCGCGTTACAGTCATCCGCGGTACTGAGCAAGAGCTCCCCACTCATTCGTGGGCGCAACACCGTCGAAGGAAGATCGCCGGCGAACGTTCCGTGCTTGCTGATGGACAACGGGAAGTTGCGAGTTCCTCTTCTGCCTTGCATCGTTGGGTAGCCCGACAGCTTGCACGTGGTGTGGCCCACGTTGACAAGGGCGATGGTGTAGATGAAGTGACCCGTCGCGGCGCCGTAGCCGACGTACGCACCCCAGAGATTGCTTCCTTTGCAAGGAGCGACGTGCGAAGTAGACGCTGAGGCCGCGACGCTTCCCTCGATCATCGGAACGCCGACCGCAAGTATCGACACCGCCAACA
>Ga0208589_1000043_pt1 | contig 60755 bp, 61 predicted proteins | sample NGESurshal092012_2_FD_184486 | JGI IMG/M metagenome (GOLD analysis project Ga0208589, IMG submission 184486) | Arctic peat soil microbial communities from Barrow, Alaska - NGEE Surface sample F53-2 shallow-092012 (SPAdes) | ecosystem: Environmental > Terrestrial > Soil > Wetlands > Peat ...
CCCGGCCATGAGATCTTTGAACGCATCAACGCGATTTGGCCCCTCGTCGCCGTCGACGTGGGAGGATCGGCGCCGGCGGAGCGCTTCAAGTTCGAGGACGGTCAGGGAGAGATCGGGCTCATCTCGAGCGTGACGCAGCCGTTCTGCGGCACGTGCAACCGACTTCGATTGACGGCGGACGGGGCGATTCGCAACTGCCTCTTTTCCGACAATGAGTTCTCTCTTCGAGATTTGATGCGTGACGGCGGAGGAGACGACGAGGTCGCGCTGATGTTGCGAAAGGCTGTGTGGGAGAAGTACCCCGGACACGCCATCAACGAGCCTGGATTCTTGCGGCCGTCACGTTCGATGTCCATGATCGGCGGTTGAGTCGACGCGTTTTGGCGTGGCCCGTACGTCTATAAACGCAACGACGCGTGCTAGGTAGTCTTTGACGATGGTGAAGTACCGCGCCTCACAGGCAGCTGAGCTACTCGGGGTGAGTGCCGACACCATTCGCCGTTGGGCGGACGCTGGACGAATCAAGTCGACGCTCGACAGTGACGGGAAGCGTTACTTCGAGGGCGTGGACCTGGCCAAAGCGGCCATCGCGACGGCCAGCCCGCAAGCACCAAAGAGCCCACGAGCCCAATCGACGCGCAATCGCTTCGTCGGGATCGTGACCAAGGTAGTGAAGGACAAAGTGGTGGCGCAGGTCGAGATCCAAGCTGGCCCCCATCGATTCGTCTCACTCATCACCCGCGAAGCCGTCGACGAACTGGGCTTGGCGCCCGGCGTCGTCGTTGACGCCGTGGTGAAAGCCACCAACGTGAGCGTCGAGATTCCGGAGAAATTCTAAAGCCGGTCAACGCTGTCCCCCCCTTAAGTGATTCTCGGAACCTCCCAAAGAGAGATTGCGTCAGGGTCTAGTTCCACTCGACAGCGCGATCCGACGTCCAGGTCGAACGATCCCCAGGTCCGAGCCTTGATCTCAAGACCGTCGCCAACGCTCACGAAGAGGTCGTACGCCGTGCCAGTGTCCGCGACGTCGTTGAGTATCCCTCGTAACTCCCGACGTTCGGTGTTCGAAGCGTCAGCGTGCTCGGCGTCGCGTACGACAGTGACTCGTTCGGGACGAATGCACCAGAGCACTGACGCGCCCGGAGCGATATCGGTTGGACCGACCTCGACCAGTGCTCCGGCGACGTCGATCGAATCTGACGTCACGACTCTCGCCAGGTTCAAGTTCTCGACGCCCACTAACGAAGCGACCTTCGCTGACGCCGGCCGCGAGAACACCGAGCGACTCGTGCCCGATTGCAACACTCTGCCGTCAGCGATGACCATCAACTCTTCGGACAAGAAAGCGGCCTCCTCGGGGTCGTGCGTCACCAGTACGGTCGCGAGACCGGTCTCTCGTTGTAGACGTCGAAGCTCACGACGAAGTTCGAGGCGTACCGGTACGTCGAGGGCGGAGAAGGGCTCGTCGAGGAGCAAGACCTTCGGCGAGCGACAGAGCACTTGCGCCAAGCCAACTCGTTGACGCTCTCCCCCAGAAAGTTCGTACGGCAATCGACCCTCGAGCCCGCTGAGATGGAGGTGCTCGAGCCAGTAGGCGGCGAGTTCGGGGGTCGCGCCCTTCGCGAACAGCAACTGGCGCCACACCGAGAGGTGCGGGAAGAGCGAGAACCCCTGCGCCACGTAGCCAACGCGTCGACGCTCAACCGCGACGCTCTCGACGGACTGATCGCCGTACCAGACGGGCCCCGGCGACGATCCGTACAGTCCGGCAACACAGCGAAGCAGCGCTGACTTGCCCGATCCCGAAGGTCCGAGCACGCCGAGGTGTCGAGCGTTCGAGTCGTGGGACATCTCGAGGTGGAAGGAACCGAGATGGTGATCGATCTCGAAGCGTACGGGCTGCGACGTGGCCACAACCGGCGACCTCTTCGTCGAAGGGATGGCCGTTCGAGATGAGGGAGCTCGAAGTTTCACGCGACTTACGAGCACGACGACGACCGCGACGACGAGGGCCAACGCGGTGGGCGCCAACGTCGTCGGTAGTCCCCTGCCACTGAATTGGTTGTAGGTGTAGATGGGTAGCGACGCGGGGTTGTAGGCCAGGATGACGACGGCACCGTACTCGCCGAAGGCCCGCAACCAGGTGAGCAGCATGCCCGCTCGGATGCCGTGGCCCGCGCTCGGTACCGCGACGCGCACGAAGCGCGACACCTCGGAGTGTCCGAGCGTCGCCGCGACGTCCAACAGACCCTGGTCGATCGACGCGAAGGCGGCACGCGACGCCACGATCAGGAACGGCGAGGAGACGAAGGTCATCGCGATGACGACCCCGACCATCGAATCGGTGAGATGTCGGCCGAAGAGTTGTCCCAGGAACGTGTACGGACCGATGACGTACACGAGCACGATGCCGCTCATGAGTGGGGGCAACGCCAGGGGAATCTGTACCACCAATCCGACCAGCCCTGCAACACGTCCTTTCGATCGCGCCAGGAGGAATGCGAGCGGCACGCCAAACAAGGTGGAAAGTGCGAGCGCAATGGTCGCGCCGCATATCGAAACCCACAGCGCGGGAAAGAGGCCAGGGACATGAAAACCACGTTGCGGCGAGGTCGCGAACCGTACCGCGAACGCCGCCAAGGGATAGCCCAAGTAGACGACGATCAAGCCGCCCAACCAGAGAAGAGGACTCTTCAGTGTCCTCGATGGACTCACGTCGTCGTGGACGCGACGGTCGTGGTGGTCGTCTCGCTCGATACGGGGTACCGCACGGGTGGAACGAGTGACGTGACGCCGTTCTTTCGCAGGATCTTCCGGCCCGCAGCACTGAGCAGGAACTTCACGAACGCCTTCGCCGCCACTGCGTCAGGCGCGTGATGCAGTATCGCGACGGTGTACTCGGCGGCCAGTCCGGTGCCGGCGAGCGGGACCGTCTTCAGGTGAGCGGCGGCGGCTTCGACGGCGTAGAAGAAACCGGCGTCAAGCTGACCGGCCTGGATCTCTCCGACGAGTGCGTTCTCCGGGTAGATAGTCGAGGTCGAGGTCGCGAGCGCGTTGAGTCGAGGTATGGCGTAGCTGAGCGCGACACCGCTCAACGCGTCGACGGCGAGGACGCCCTTGGGGTCTGTCGCGGGGTCGGTCCGTCCGAGCAAGAAGTTCGGGAGGTCGACGACGTCGTACCACGGCCTCGTCCGGAGGTCTTTCGCGTACTTCGATGAGGGGTTGTAACCCAACACCAACCTCGAGGTCCCGAACTCCTGGTACGTCGATACCCAGTCGCCGTTGCTCGTACCCTGCAGCGACTGATCCGCCTTAGGTGAGGCACTGATGAAGACGTCGCCGACCTGCGTCCCACCCTTGATCTCCGACGCGAGTGCGCTCGATCCATTGGAGAAGCCACGCACCGTATAACCCGTGGCCCTATGAAACGCTGGCCCGATCCGTTGCTGCATCAAATCGAGGAGGGACCCGGCGTACAGCACGGTGACGGTGCCCGAGGCCTTCGGGCGGCTTGCGGCACTTGCGCGAGAACTACCCGAGAACCCGGTGAGCAGGCCCGCAACGATGAGCGCCGCCGCGGCCGCCGCCGTCACACGCCGCGCTGAGTTACCCAACCACCGAGTCCCGGAGTGAACTGACGAATGTTCCACGATCGACTCTCCCGCCTGGCGTGCACTTACAGTAACATTGCTCGAAAAGGAGCGTAAATAGCCTCTTGATAGGGAGAAGTAGGTGCATCTGCGCCATTCATTTCTTCTCGCCTTCGGCGAAGAATGGATGACTGGCTGGGTCGATCATCGCTATCGAAATGGCCCGGTGAGACTCAACCTCGCGCAGCGTCGATACTCACCGCCCTTGGTGGCGATGACGTACGGTGACGCGACCCAAAGAGTTCGCGGCGCCCGACTATAGGATGAGGCGAATGCCCTCCACTCCACCGTCGAATTGGGTTCTCGTGACGTCCGACCGACTTTCGCTCGACACGGTTACCACCTGGGCCGCGCGAGCGAACTGCGGCGCGGTCGTGACCTTCAGCGGCGTCGTGCGCGACAACTCCTCAGCTCGAGATGGCGTCATCGCGCTCGAGTACGAGACCAGCACGGAGTTGGCGGAGAAACGCATTCATGAAGTCATGGACGAGGCTCGCGTGCGGTGGCCCGCGCTCGAAGCCCTTGCCATCCATCACCGAATTGGCCGCGTGGAACTCTCCGACGCGACGGTCATCGTCGCCGTGTCGTCCCCGCACCGCGACGACGCCTTCGACGCCGCGCGTTACTGCATTGACACCTTAAAAGTGAGCGTTCCCATGTGGAAGCGCGAGATCTGGGAAGGCGGCTCAGCTTGGAGTGAGGACGCCTCGCCCATCTTGAACGCCCAAGACCAGTGACGACCGCCTTGACGTCACCACTTGCAGCGAAACGAACCACGTGATCTCTCTCGACGAGGCTCGTCAGTTCGTCCTGAGGGGTCTTGATCCGCTGGTCCCCACGCAACTGAGACTTGCGGACGCGCTCGACTGCGTGGCGGCCGAGGTAGTGACGGCACGAGAACCCTCGCCCCGCTTCGCCAACTCTGCCATGGACGGATTCGCACTGCGGGCGATCGATACCGAGGGCGGTTCCGTTCGTCTTCGAATTGTCGACGCCATTTTCGCCGGTGACGTCGCTGCGATCCACGTCGGCGAGGGTGAGGCCGTGCGCATCATGACGGGTGCGCCCATTCCCGAGGGCGCCGACAGCGTCACCATGCGCGAAGAGGCGACCGTTGACCCCGACGGTGCCACCGTCGTCATCCAGCGCGCCGCCCGTGCTGGTGAGTTCGTGCGGCTCGTCGGCGAAGACGTCACCGTAGGTCAGGCGATTCTCGCGCCCGGCGACCACCTCGGACCCGCACTCCTCGGCGTCATGGCGAGCCAAGGAGTGACGTCAGTCCTCGCCCATCCACGCCCCCGCGTCGGCGTGCTGTCAACGGGCAACGAACTCTCCGACGACGCTGGTGCGTTGACACCTGGAAAGATTCGCGACTCGAATCGACCTTCACTGTTGGCGTCCCTTCAACAGTCGGGCTTCACGCCCGTCGATCTCGGCATCGTCGGCGACACGCCGGGCGAGATCACGGCCGCCTTCCAACGTGGCGTTCACGACTGTGACGCCATCATCTCAACGGGTGGCGTGAGCGTGGGCGACGCCGACTTCGTCAAATCCGTCCTTGGCGAGCTGTGCGGCGAGAACGCCTCTTCGATGCAGGTAGCCATCAGACCGGGCAAGCCCTTCGCCTTCGGCGTGGCACCTTCGGGCATCCCCTTCTTTGGACTCGCCGGCAATCCCGTCTCCACCCTCGTGGGATTCGAGCTCTTCGTGCGTCCTGCGCTGCGCTTGCTCGCCGGATTCAAAGAACTCGATCGGCCAACGATCAACATGGTGCTCGACTGTGCGATGCCGCGACGACGCGACGGCAAGCTCCATTTGGTGTACGTCGTCGCGAGAGTCCACGACGATGGGCGCATCCATGTCGAGAACGTGGCTCGTCAGGCGTCGCATCTCCTCAGTGCGATCACCGGGGCCAACGCCATCGCGATGGTTCCCGACGGTGACGGTCTCGACGTGGGTGAGATGGTCGCCGCGATGATCCTTGACGCCACTCAACTGAACGGAGCGTGACGTGGCACGGCTCCTTCTACTCGGTCCGGCTCGCGAAGCCGCCGGCCTTCGAAATGACGTCGTCGACGGTGCAACGATTGATGCCGTGTTGGGTGAAGCCGTCAACCGCTACGGGACGAAGTTCCAAGAGATCCTTGGTGTCAGTCAGGTCTGGCTGAACGGCGAGCCGACAGAGCGCGACGCGGTCGTCGAGTCCTACGACGAAATCGCCGTGCTGCCACCGATATCGGGCGGGTGAGGCGCGCTTTCTTCGAGGAGCAGCGCCAACGCGTGCGGGAGTACGTCTAGCACGGCGTCAAGGGACTCAACCGCGCCCTTAGGCGATCCCGGACAGTTAAGAATCAGGCAGTTACCTGCGGTGCCAGCTCGTCCGCGCGAGAGTCGGCCGAGAGGATTCACCAAGCGCATCGCTTCACCGAGTCCCGGTGCCTCACGGTCGAGCACTTGCAAGGTTCCCTCTGGCGTCTGGTCGCGCGGCGAGAAGCCGGTGCCCCCCGAGGTGACGATGAGTCCAGTGAACTCCTCGACGATCGAATGCAGCGCGAGCGCGACGGACTCCTCGCCGTCGGGAATGATGAAGATCTCGAGGTCGCTGTAGCCCGCTTGTTTCAGATGCTCAGCCAAGAGCGGTCCGGCGAGGTCCTCTCGAACCTTGGTGAACGCAGAATCCGAAACGATGAGTATCTTGGCGGCGAAGTCCATGGGCAGAGCGTAGGTGCTGAGCAAAACGGTCGACGCGCCTCTCTAGCCGCCCGCCATCGCGCCCACGATGTAGAACACCTCCGAGCCCGACACGACGGCGTCGGGCAGCGGTGCGTCGGGCGATTCGTGCGACAGATCCTCCTCGCAGGCGAAGAAGCGTACGAACGAGCGGCGCTTCTGCGTGACGGGATCGCGAACGGTGCCGAGCAAGACGGGGAAGCGCGCCTCGAGGGCGTCAATCACCGAACGTTGCGTGATCTCGCCCGTCACTTCGAGTTTGATCTCTCGGCGATCGTTGACGAGCGTCTTCAGGTGGGCCGGGAGGACGACCCGGATCATGCCAGCGTCTGGACTTCCACGGACAGCACGGCGGGCAGGTCGCGCACGATCGGCTCCCAGCTGTCGCCCGCGTTCGATGACGCGTAGACCTGTCCCCCCGTGGTGCCGAAGTACACGCCACACGAGTCGAGTGAGTCCACGGCCATCGCGTCGCGCAACACGTCAACGTAGCAGTTCTCCTGTGGCAATCCCTTCGTCAATGGCTCCCACTCGTTGCCACCGGTGGTGCTGCGATAGACGCGCAGCTTTCCGTCCGGTGGGAAGTGCACCGAGTCGCTGGTGATCGGCACGACGTAGACGGTCTCGGGTTCGTGCGCGTGCACGTCGATGACGAAACCGAAGTCCGTGGGTAAGTTGCCGCTTATCTCAGTCCACGAGTCACCGGCGTCGTCGCTTCGCATGACGTCCCAGTGCTTTTGCATGAACAGCGTGTCGGGGCGCAACGGATGCAGTGCGATGCGGTGCACGCAGTGACCGACCTCGGCGTCGCCGTCGGGGATGCCCTCGGAGTGCAATCCCTTGTTCTTCGGCCCCCACGTCTTGCCGCCGTCGTCCGTGCGAAAGACACCGGCCGACGAGATAGCGATGTGAATCCGATCGGGGTCGGTAGGGCTCTGGAGAATCGTGTGCAAGCACATTCCGCCCGCGCCTGGTTGCCACGACGATCCTTTTTCGGAGTTTCGTAGTCCCGACAACTCGCCCCACGTGTCGCCACCGTCGCTCGAGCGAAAGAGCGCGGCGTCCTCGACGCCCGCGAGCACGGTGTCGGGGTCAGTGAGCGACGGTTCGAGGTGCCAGACCCTCGCGAACTCCCACGGGTGCGGCGTGCCGTCGTACCACTGGTGCGTGCCGGGTACGCCGTCGTACTGGAACTGGTTGCCAACGGGTGCCCACGTCGTGCCCCCGTCGTCGGAACGTTGGATGATCTGACCGAACCACCCCGTCGACTGCGAGGCGAAGACGCGATTCGGGTCGACGGGCGAGCCCTTCAGGTGGTACATCTCCCAACCTTCGAAGAGAGGACCGTTCACCTTCCAGTCTTTGCGCTGACCGTCGGAGGTCAGGATGAACGCACCTTTTTTCGTGCCCACCAACACTCGAACGCCACTCATGGGTACCCCCTCAGGTTCACAGGATCTCGTCTTCTCGCCTTAGAGTAGTGGCGCGTCGTGGGTCCGTACCAGGTTTTTTGTTGACGACGTGAGAACACTTTCGACGCGGCGGTGCGACGGTCACTGGGTCTTCGACGCGCGGCCCTCGAACGTGTAGCCGAAAGGCTTCGGCTCGCCCTCAAAGTAGTACTCGTCGAGGTGATCAATCTGAAACCCGGATCGCTCGAGGAACTCCGGTATACGTCGGGTGAGGTGGCATCCTCCCGCGATCTTCTTGTTCAATGGTTCGATTCGACGCTGCCACCGCGCAGTCGTCGGGTTCGGCGCGTGACCGTGTTCCACGAAGTGGAACGTACCGCCGGGCTTCAACACGCGGCGCATCTCCCCGAGCGCCGCGACGAGATTGGGGATCGTGCACAGCGTCCATGTCGAAAGCACGGCGTCGACCGATTCAGAGGGCAGGTCTAGGCGCTCGCCGGTCAGTCCCGCAAGCTCGACAGAGACGCCCGAACGTGCGATGCGGTCCCGGGCCAATCGCATGCAGACTCGCGACGGCTCCACGGCAAGAACTCTGCTCACCGAGGATGGATAGAACTCAACGTTCAGACCAGTGCCGAATCCAACTTCCATGACGTCGCCCGACAGTCCCGAACAGACTCGACGTCGAACGTCACTCGTTCCGCGACGGTTCATGACCTTGTCCTGAAGACGCGGCAGGATCTGTTCTCGGTACATGCCCACGTCAACCTTCTTTCAATCGAGTGACGCGACCCGACGTCAACTCAGTGCGTGTGGTGCTCGGACTCAGGCTTACCACTGACGTAGCGTCCCGGATCGGCGTCGAACGACGCTGCACAACCTGGATTGCAGAACCAGTAATCGACGCCCTCGTACGTACGATGTGCGGCAGCCGTGGCGGGATCGACCGTCATGCCGCACACGGGGTCGACGGCGCTGGCGCCAAGAGTGCCGTGTCCTTCGTGGTCCTTCATACCTTCCGTCCCTTCCATGTTGTCCATGTCGCCCATTCCCTTCATCTCGTTCCTCTGGTCCATCGCCGCCATCCCCGAGGAGTACTTCTCGGGCTCCGCCTCGAAGCGCTCACGGCACCGATCCGAACAAAAGTAGTAATCATCATGGCCCATGGTCACCTGCGCCGGAGCGCTCTCTTTGCGTACCTGCATCCCACAGACGGGGTCGATCGCGTAGCCCTGGCCCCCGCCCAAACGCTTCTGTTGGCGAGAGAGCCACCAGACGAGCGCACCCACGACAATGAAGAGGATGTTCAAGTACGACGTGTAGTTCCATTCGAAGTGCGCTGACGTCACCGCCAAGTGCCGAGTCGTGGGCACCCCGTGAAAAAGTTGGAAGATGCCTTCGGTCAACAGACCGGCGATCGCCATGATGGCGTAGAAGATACCCACGAGTCTGAACGTGAGTTTCGCTCCGTAGTACTTGCGGTAGATGAGGATGAGGGGCATCGCGATGAGGTCGGCGAAGATGAACGCGATGACGCCACCGAAACTAATGCCGCCGGACCAGAGCGCCGCGGCGAGCGGCACGTTGCCGATCGAGCACACCCAACTGATGACGGCGACGAGTGGACCGACGAGCGCGTTCTCCAGACTCGTCCAGAAACCGTGACCGTGAATGAAGAGTGTGTTCCAGACGTGCGTCGGCACGAGCGCCGCCAAGAATCCAGCAACGACGTAGCCAATCACCAGCTCACGACGAAGCATCGTGACGTCCGCCACCGCGTAGCTCGACGCGTCGGACCAGGCCGCGGGTGAACGGAACTTCTGCGACATGGACTCGCGATCGAGCTCCATCTGATGTTCCATCGAGACACCCGACATCGCTTCGTGGTCGTGACCTTCGGCGTCATGTTTCGTCAGTCGTTGGCGCGCGGCCTCGACCAAAGGACGACTGAAGACGAAACCTCCAGCCAGGGCGACGAGCGCGATCATGATCGGTCCACCCACGAACTCCGCCGCCATGAACTGCCAGCCGAGAAGTACCAGCATCACGATGCCGAGTTCGACGACGAGATTCGTCGACGCGACCATGAAGATCATGGCCGACGTGAAGTCCGCGCCCTTCGCGAAGAGGGACTTCGCCATGGCCGTCGCCGCGTAGGAGCAGCTTGACGACACGGCGCCGTACCCGGCCGCGCGACCTACTGCCGCCGGACGATGATTGCCCAATTTGGCCTGCATCTGTTCCTTGGAGATGAAGGCCTGGACGAATCCTGAGAGCGTGAAGCCCAGCACGAGAGCCCAGAGCGTCTCCCAGAACATGAAGAATCCTTCGCGCAGACTTCGTCCCACGTCGTCGAAGAATCCGATGATCGTCACGGACGCGAGAATCTCAGCGTGCACGACTTACCCGCTCGCCTACGCGCAACGAAGAGTTGTCACTTCGACTCACGAGCGCACCAACCTGCGGATGGCATCCTGCGCCTCTTTGATCTTGACGTCGGCGGTCGGACCACCCTTGACGAGTGCTTCGGACACGCAGTGAGAGAGATGGTCGTCCAAGAGCTTCATCGCCACCGCCTGGAGGGCGCGCGTCGTCGCGGAGATCTGATCGAGGATGTTGATGCAGTACTGGTCTTCGTCGACCATGCGCTCAAGACCACGAACTTGGCCTTCGATGCGCTTCAGTCGCTTCTGTACGCCGGTCTTCTGGTCAAGGTACCCGGGTTTGCTCACGGCACGTCCTTCCGTCGATGGGGAGTATACCCCCTAGAGGTATACGCCGCAACGGCGCGCCACGCGTCAGAGCTAGTTGTTCAAGCTTTGCGCAACGAGAGCGATGCCCTTACCCCACGACGTAAGTTGTCCTGCGGGAAGGAAGGCGATGCCCTGGGAATTTCGCATGTCAGAAGGAACGCTGAGGTAACGTTCACGGCCGTCGGGCCCGATGAACAACACGATCGAAGTGTGGACGATGTCGGCGGTGGGCTTCGGCGCGCTGACTTCAATGCCGTAGGCGTACCATATCGCCTTGAGTGCGGGCACCGGACCGGTGAAGAAGTGCCACGACGGGATGGTGTTCAGTTGGTGTTCGGCGCTGAAGGTCGCCATGTTGGCGACCGAGCGGAAGTACTGATTCACGTTCACCGCGATGAACACCGTGCCTGACGCCTTCGTCCCGAGGTCGTGGTAGGCATCGACGAACTCCCGTGAGACGAGAGGGCAGATATCGACGCAGTGCGGATCCATGAACTCCAACACCACGCTTCGACCTCGAAAACTCTTGAGCGACATCGTCTTGCCGTTTTGGTCGACGAGCGTGAAGTTTGGTGCCATTTTGTGCGGCACCGGAGAGAGCGCCATCAAATTCGCTTGGGAGGTGCTGACGGACGCGGGTATTCCGGACACGCGCAGACTCTGACCGTTCAGTTGAGTGTTGCGATTTCGAATGGCGTCGTACGCAAGAATGCCAGAGAGAACGACCACCACCGCGAGAGCGGCGAAGAACAGTGGTCCAAGTCCCCTTCGACCCTTCTTGGCGCCTTCCTCGACAACTGGGCTTGTGGCGCCCTGGGGCGAATCGGGTGAACTCACAACTAACTCCTCTTACGGTCGGTGCGGAAAAGACGTCGGCGTGACCGCGGTCATTCCAAACTATTCGAGTTTCGAATACCGATCGTGCGCTCGACTCAGCGAAGACCCAAGTATTTCCCGCCATCGAGTAATTCTCGCGCGATCTCGAGATGGCCGGTGTGCGCTGCCGTCTCTTCGATCATGTGCAAGACAACCCAACGAACACTTGGAACCTCTTCACCGTGGCCGTGTCGTCCGAGCGGTGCCGCCGACATGGACGTTCGTGCCAGCACGGCGTCGGAGATCTCGCACTGCTCGCGGTAGTACGCGAGGACCTCCGCCGAGGGATGTTCGCAGATGAACGGCGCGCGCGGATTGTACGGAGGGCGACCCGCGTCGCGGGGTAGCGCATCTGCCGAGCCGGTCACCACGAGCTGGAACCAGTGTCGCTCCGCGTCACCTAGGTGCTCGACGAGCCCCGCGGGCGTCCAGCCAGATGGCACGACCGACGTGTGCCAAGACTCTTCGTCAAGTCCGTCCACGATCGAGAGCACCGAGGCTCTTTGGTAGGCGAGGTAGTGAAGAAGGGCGCACTCCTCACCGTCATCTTCATCGGTCATCGGCACATCTTTGCACTCATGAATCCAAGACAACCGGTTGCGGAACGTCTCGCTAACTTCGCCGTGGCGACCACTTGAACTTTCGCAGTGCCACGAGAACCGAACCCGCCCCCCACAACGCGATGATCAAGAGGTCGTGCCACGCCCACGGCGATACTCCCGGTTGGAACTCGAAGGGCGCGTCCATGGCTTTGATGAGATGAATTACAGGGAAATAGTTCGAGAACTTCGCAAGCCCTGAGTGCTTGCCCAACGGAAACCACAGGCCGGCGAGGAACAGCAGGACGAAGAAAATGATGCTGGTCACTGGTCCAGCCGTCTCTTGATTGGGGATCACCGTACTGATCGCGACGCCCATCGCCGAAAAGCTGACGATGCCGACGAGCAGCACCAGAGCGAAGGCAGTCCAGGACCCTGGCAAGCGCACCGCGTAGCCGAATCGGCCGATGACCAGCAAGAGCACGACCTGCACGAGTGACACGATCGTCGTGCTCACGAAGATCGCTGCCAGCAGCACGCGCGCGGGCAATGGACTGAGACGCAATCGCTTCAGTTGTCCCGTCTCACGACGCACGACGAGGTTGATGGCGAGCGTCGTGAAACACGCCGACATGATGCCGTAGGCGACGAAACCCGGCACGTAGTACACGATCAATTTGATGTTGCCGAGCCAACGGATACGCGACTGTCCGGCGCTGCCACCCAGCATCACGAGGAAGAGCACCGAGAACACCACGGTGAAGATTGCTCCCACGCGGTTCAGCCAAAACGCCAACTGCTCGTAACGAACCTGGTGTACGACGAGCCGCACGTCGCGCGGCAGTAGGTGGCGACGCGCCGTAGTTGAAGCTTCAGCCATTCGTCGCTCCCTTCGCGTTGTCGAACTCTTCGTGCGTCAGCGCGAGGTAGACGTCCTCGAGGGTCTTTCTCGTCACGTCGAGTCCCGTCAACGTGACCTTGCGCTGAAGGGCCCAATTGGTGATCTCATTGAGGACGACGACCTCGTCGTTGGTGTTGATCTCCACAGCCGTCGCGTCAACGCGCGTCGGCGTAAAGGGCAGATCCGAAGCCGCGACGCCGGCCGGCAGCGTGAAACGAATGCTCACCTGTCCTCGATCGCGCCCGCCAAGGGACGCGGGCGGCCCGGTAGCGACGACCTGGCCACGGCGAAGGACCGCGACCCGCTTCGCGAGCGCTTCCACCTCATCCATGTAGTGGCTCGACAGCAGAACGGTCGTTCCCTCGCCCGAAAGCGTGCGGATCAACTCCCACGTCGTTCGACGCGCTCCCGGGTCGAGACCCGTGGTCGGTTCGTCCAGGAACAACAACTCGGGCCGTCCAATGATCCCCAGGCCGATGTCGAGGCGCCGCTGTTGACCGCCCGAAAGCTTCTTGACCTTGGCGTCCGCTTTCTCCGTAAGCCCGACGAGCGCGATGACGTCGTCGATCGGACGAGGCGAGGGAAAGAAGCCCGCGTTTCGCTCGAGCACTTGACGAACCGTGAAGAACGATTCGACGGCGAGTTCTTGAAGGACCACGCCAATGCGTGTCCGCAGCCACTGTTGTTGACCGCGCTGACCGGGATCGACGCCTAGGACTTGGACCTCGCCACCGTCACGCGGTAGGAATCCTTCGAGAATCTCAATGCAGGTGGTCTTGCCCGCGCCGTTTGGTCCAAGGAGCGCGAAGACCTCGCCATGCTCGACGTCAAAGCTCACGTCGTCAACGGCGGCGACGTCTTTGTAGGACTTGCGAAGGTTCGAGACACTAATCGTGGACAACGTTCATCCCTTCATTCCTCGTCACGACCTTGAAAGTGGCGATCTCCTGTGGCGCGGCGACGTCGGACGAGAATCCGTCATTGTCGTCCGGTTGTCGGTCGCTCCAGCAAAAGATAGTCCGCTTTCTCTAGATTGCTACTCATGCCCACCATGGATCTGTCGACGTGGTGTGTCAGTCGTCGAAGCGAGCACACGTGAGCGACGACTCGTTGTCTCGCCGTACGTCTCGCGTTTCTTTTGCGACGATCGCGCGCGAATGGACACGAATGGGTTGCGTCGGTTTTGGCGGCCCACCGACGCACGTCGCGCTACTTCGACGAATGTGCGTCGACGAACGACACTGGATGGAGCCCGAGGAGTTCCAGGACGCAGTTGCCGCCACGAATCTCCTACCCGGCCCCGCGTCTACGCAGCTCGCCATCTTTTGCGCCTGGCGACTTCGTGGCGTGGTCGGGGGTATCCTGGGTGGCCTCTGCTTCATACTTCCGGGACTCGCGATCATCCTCGCGCTCTCGGCGTTGTTTCTCGCCCACCATCCGGCCGCCTGGGTCCTCGGTGCCGCGGCCGGCGCGGGCGCGTCGGTGCCAGCCGTGGCGTTGAACGCGGCGTGGCAACTCGTCCCGTCAAGTCGTGAACGCGTCGGTCCTCGACGATCCTCAAACGTTCGCTGGTTTCTCTACGTCGTCGCTGGTGGCGCCGCTGCCGCAACAGTCGGCCCCTATTTGGTGCTCGTCCTCATCGTCGCTGGCTTCGTTGAACTCTCGTTTCGTCGTAACGGAGAACGAAGGACGAAACGCGCACGAAGCGCGTTCATGCCGATCGCGGCACTACACACCGTGGCGCTGGGCGGCGTCGGCGCCTTGGCGTGGGTGGCCATCAAAGTGGGCGCCCTCTCCTACGGCGGTGGCTTCGTGATCGTACCGATCATGCAGCACGACGCGGTGTCGACGTACCACTGGATGACGGCGGCGCAGTTCCTCAACGCCGTCGCGCTCGGTCAGATCACCCCCGGGCCCGTTGTCCAAACGGTCGCCGTCGTTGGCTACGCGGCGGCGGGCGTCGGTGGTGGACTCTTGGCGGCGGTGATCGCGTTCGCGCCCTCGTTCTTCTTCGTCTTTCTCGGCGGTTCGAGGTTCGACACGATTCGAAGGAACGAGTCGATTCGGTCCTTCTTCGCGGGCGCGGGTCCCGCCGTCATCGGCGCCATCGCGGGGTCCGCGATTCCCCTGGGACTGTCACTCCAATACGTCTGGCAAGTACCGGTGCTGGTGGGTGCCGTGATTTGGCTTTTCCTCGTTCGCCGCGGTGTCGTCAGTTGCCTCCTCATAGCGGGCGTCGTGGGCGTGATCCTGGCCCTCGCCGGCGTCAAGGTCTAGGCCCGTCCTGAGTTCCTTGTAACGCCTCGGGCGCTGTCGGGACTGCTCTTTAGGACGAGGCCACGAGAGGTGGCTCTCGAAACGAAGACTTCGCAACGTAGAGAGGAAGAATCACGTGACGGTGACTGCTGGCAACCTTGCTCCGTTCGACGTTCGCAACGGTCTCACTCAGTGCTTAGTAACTTCTTACGTCGCCTGGGACCTAGGGCCATCCCCTTCACTGGCAGTATGGGAGTGCTCTACGCCACTTCATCGGAAAGGGGCACCCATGTCGTTCGCCGACGTGACGTTCAAGTGTGCCCGTGACCCTCTTGACCCTTCTCATCTCCCCGCGTGGTTGAAGCACTTTGACGTCGCCGAAGCGAGTTGACGACGTGGCTCTTCCAACCAGCGAAGTGAAGTCAACCGAACCCGTAAAGCGCACCGCGATCGGCCGACGGACCATCCTCGGACTCAGCGCGCTCGGCGCGCTCGGTGTCGCCTTTGGTAGCAGCGTCCAGAGCTTTCTGGGCAGCGCCTTTGGATCGGGACTGGGCGGACTCTTGCCCGGTGGCGATCGCTTCCGTATCTACTCCATCACCGGCACGTTCCCGAAGGTCAAAGACTCCGACTATCGACTCAAGGTGAGCGGACTCGTCGAGCGTCCGAAGACCTTCACGTTGGCGGACTTGAAGGCCATGCCCGTCACGTCGTTCAAGAAGCCCTTCCAGTGCGTGACCGGGTGGCGTGTGCCCAACGTCGAGTGGGAGGGCGTGTTGCTCTCCGACATCTTGGCGACCGTCGGCGTGAAGCAAGGCGCGGTGGCACTCACCTTCGAGTCGTACGACCGCGCGGACACCGAGAGCCTGACGATCGACCAGGCGCACTTGCCCGACGTCATCGTGGCCTATCAGATGCTCGGCGCGCCCGTCACGACCGAGCACGGCGGACCAGTGCGCCTCTACGTCGCGCAGATGTTCGGCTACAAGTCGCTGAAGTGGCTCTCGGCCATTCGAGTCGTCAACACCGTGCAACCGGGCTTCTGGGAACGGAACGGCTACCCCGTGAACGGTTGGCTTGACGGTTCGACGGGCCCGACCAACCCAACGCCGAGTCTGGACTGACGCTCGTGACCCTCACTGAAACAAGAGCGTCAGCCACGCGCGTACTCCGCTTCGACCGCGTCCAGCGAGGAGCGCACTGGGCGAACGCCACGCTCTTCGGCCTCTTGATGTTCACGGCCATACCGCTCTACTTCGGCACGTTCTTCGGTATCGTGATGCAGCGCCATCTCATGGCCCAGATTCATCTCTGGAGCGGGCTCGCTCTGCCTATTCCCGTCATCGTGTCGCTTCTCGGCCCTTGGGGACGTCAGATGCGCCGCGACGTACGTCGAATCAACTACTGGACCCGTCGTGAAGTCGAATGGATGAGGACACTCGGCAAGAGTCCTCTCGAAACCGACAAGTTCAACCCCGGCCAGAAGTTGAACGCCATCTTCATCGCCGCGGTGATCATCCTCATGCTCGCCACCGGTGCGGTGCTGCAGTGGTTCCGACTCTTTCCCGTGCCGTGGCGTGTCGGCGCGACGTTCGTCCACGACGTGTTCGCCTACGCGATCTTCGCCGTCGTTATCGGACACGTCATCGTGGCCCTCACCCATCCCGAGTCCCTTCGATCAATGTTCTCCGGTTGGGTCAGCGAGAAATGGGCCGCGACGCACGCGCCGAGCTGGCTCAAAGAGGAGACGTTGACGAAAGAGTGACTGAGGCCTCACTGAAACTGGTGAGCTGATCGACGGTAAGTTCGCTTCGTGGCGCGTGGCGTCAACGAGATCGGGGACAATATGTGGGTTCGAGGAATCATTGGCGTGCTGCTCTGCGTCGTTGGCGTCGTGTGGATCGCCCAGGGCACCAACGTGTTGCACGGCTCGGGCATGAGTGGCCACGGCCTCTACGCGGTGTTCGGGGCCGTGGTGTTCGTCATCGGTGCCGCGCTGCTGACATGGGCGTGGCGAATCCGCAACAGTGGGACGGCGTAAGAGGCTACAAACACTGTCATCTGCATCAAGCAACCTATGACCCCAACCAGGAATACCGTGGGGAATGGTCGGAACGAGCGAAGTCAAAGTCTCTCGGCGTCGAATGCTCTCGTGGTTGGCGGGAGGTATGGGCGTCCTAGCGGCCGGGGCGATCGGTGGCTTCGAACTCGTTGAACACGGGGTGCTTCCGGGAAAGGACCAACTCGACCAACTTGACGGCGCCTGTTCCGTAGCGGCACCGACGTTGTCGTTCGCGCCTGTTGGTCAGTCGATTTCGGGCACGTTTTTCTCGAAGGCACGCCGACGCTCCGTTGGCTTCACCATCGGCCTGCCCCCCGGCACCAAGCGCGCCGACGAGCTTCCCTTGATCGTCATGTTGCACGGCGATGGTCGCAACCACCTCAATGCTCTCGCGGGTATGACGCCGTCACAAGCCGTCGCGTTGAAAGTAGACGGCACGCCATTGAAGCCAACCGCACTCGTGACGGTGGATGGCGGCAACGGGTACTGGAATCCCCATCCCCACGACGACCCTATGGCCATGGTGGTCAACGAGTTAATCCCTTTGTGTCAGAAACAAGGTCTAGGCCGCTCCTCCAGAGGCATCGGCATGATGGGCATCTCCATGGGTGGCTACGGCGCTCTTGCCATCGCCGAGCGAAACCACGGCCTGGTGACCGCGGTCGCCGCGATCAGTCCCGCTATTTGGACGACGTACGAGCAGGCAAAGGGAGCGAACACCGGCGCGTTCTCTTCCGCCGCTGACTTCGCTGCGGGAGACGTCATTACGCACGTTGACGCGCTCGCGGACACACCTCTTCGAGTCGCTTCAAGTTACGATGATCCGTTTCTGCCTGGCGTCCAGTCGTTCGCCAAGTTACTGAAAAAGAGCGACACCGTCGTCTTTTCGGCAGGCTGTCACAGCGAACCGTTCTTCCTCCAACAAGAACCGCCGTCGCTCGGTTTTCTTTGTAGACAACTCAGTTAGGTCGTCCAACCCGATCGAGGACCCAGACGAAGCCTTTTCCCGTGTGGCCTTCTACTTCCTTCTTTCGGTCCTCTTCTTTCAGGAGGCGAAAGCCCAGCTTCGGTGGAACCGCAGCACTCGCGACGTTGGCCTTATCCATGCGAATCTTCACCTGTTGAATGTCGGGCAAATATCGAAACGCGGCGTCGGCCAGCGCGCGCGCCGTGGCCGTCGCGTACCCGCGACCGGTTCGGTCACTTCGAACCCAGTAGCCAATCTCCGGAACGTCGGGATCCTCCACGACGTGCAACCCTCCCGAGCCAATGAGGACTCCGGACGAGTTCTCGAAGACGGCGTAGTTCCACTCCTTGTCCGCGTCGAAGAGTTCGTGGCCGTTCGTCAAGACGTTCACCAACTCTTCGCGATTGGGAGGGCCTTGCGCCCACGGCATCCAAAACCGGAGTTCAGCGTGGCTCGACTTAACGGCCTCCAGCATTTCGTCGACCATCTCGGGCAGCCAGCGACGCAGGTAGATGTCCGCGTTGGCCAATCGACTAGGTAGGAGTGCCATACGGACATTATTGCTGACGGAAAGTGAGATTTCGTGTTGCTAGACGGTACGAATTAAGTCCGGCGCGCTTACACGGCGGTGCCTTGGCCAAAGGGCAAGCAGAACGAACGCAGTGAGAACAGACCCTACAGCTGTCGGGTGAGGACTGCCTCTGTCCGTTTTGCCACTCGAGCCCGCTCGACAGGGTCCTTCATCACGGTGTTGTACGCCAGATGGTTCAAACCGATCTGCACTTCGTAACAAGTGAGTCGGTCGTCAAAACTGGGCACGTCGAGACCAATCTCTTTGGCGTGGGCCCTGAACACGTCTCGAAAGTTCAGCGCCTCGAGAGCGGGAAACCAGGGCGCCCAGAACGTGAACCACGCCACGTCGTAAAGAAAGTCACCGAAGACGAAGCATCCCCAGTCAAAGACCGCTTCGACTCTCTTTGCATCGAAACTGACGAGAACGTTCTTGTTCAACAGATCACCGTGCACGACGTGCAGGGCATTCGGACAGTCCACGAGTCGATCGTTGAGCGACCTCACCCCTCGAACGTAGAGCGACTCTATGTCAGCGTCTTTCGCCAGTTCGCCTCTCCATCCCCCAACACGAGGATTGTCGTCGTCTTCGACGGACGTGGCTAGCCACTCTCGCCACGTGAGGTGGTGACTCGCCTTGGCCGGCCAATCGGCTGAAGCCTCCTGATTGACGGGGACCTCACGAAGGGCGTCGAAGAGGCGCAAGAGGTTGGGTGTCAAGTGTTGGAACGACGACAGATCGATCTGTTCGAGGAAGAGTCCATGGCGGCGTTCTGAGATTGCGAAAGCACCGTCAAACGCCCTGCCAATTTCAGTGACGAGAGGTATCGGCAGATAGGGTCCGGCGAAGGTGACCGCGTGACGATCCTTTTCAAAATCTTCTCCGTAGGCGCCGAAGCGAACCACGAAGTCACTATCGTCCCTTTGAAAAGCGAATGCTTTCGACCAGTCGCCTTCACCGAGCAGCGTTACGGCGCTCACCTCTTCGCCGAAGTGAGCGTCGAGGAAGGACTGTACCTCGTTGGCGTTCAGCAATTTCCCTGGCATCGCACCAAACTATCGAGTTTGGGAAATCAAGCTCCTTGAATGAATCGGGTAAGACAAAATGGCGGAATGGTTTGAAGTAGCGCCAGACGCGTCTTCTATCGTTGCAGAATGGAAGTCGTCCGCTGCGCTTCACCGGAACAGTTCCTCGTAGAGACGACCTCGTATCGCGGACTCGATCCCATTCGAACGAACGTGCTCGGATCCGTCGCGTCGTCAGTAGCCAATGACGCCCGAATCTACGACGCCTACTGGTGGTGGTTGGTGAGAGACCACGATGACGTCGTGGGCGCGGCGATGCGCACCGCGCCCTTCGGGCTGCAAATCGGTCCAATGGCGAGAGACGCCGCGACAGAACTTGCGATCGCCGTCGCTAATGAAGACGACGGGTTCCCCTGGCTCGCTGGATCCGAAGAGCTCGTGACGACGTTTCTCAAAAGCTACGAGAGGGTCCGCTCTCCTGGTTCCTCGCGGACTTCCAGCCGAGGTCGAATGAGTTTTCTCTACGAACTCAAGAGTCTTTTAGCTCCCAACGTTGAAGGGAGTAGTCGTGTCGCGACGATGGACGATTTCGAACTAGTCGATCAATGGTCGTCAGACTTCCACTACTTCATCGAAGGGGTGGCGCGAGAGGCCGACGAGAGGGATCAGACAGCACTCGTTGCCAGAGTGAAGGATGGTGCGCTGAGTCTTTGGTCCGTGCACGGCGTCGTTGTCGCGATGGCCGGACGCGCGACGCCGGTGGAGACTCCGACCGGCCTCGTCACTCGCGTTGGTCCTGTGTTCACGCCGGCGGAAAATCGTGGCCGCGGCTACGGATCGGCCGTCACCGCCTCCGTCTGTGAAGGTCTGCTCGCTCAGGGGTCACGAGTGATGCTCTACGCCAACGCTGACAACCCGACGAGCAACGCTGTTTACCAACGAATTGGCTTTCAAATGATTGACAACGTTGTCCAATACGACCTCGTCAGGGCATGATCGTGGACGAAAAGGCTGAACGACCGCCGTATATTGAACCAATCACTCCGGACGCCAAACCCCACAAGAGCAAATCGCCCTACGGTCGCATTATTGCCGTCGTCGTGGCGGGCATCAGTCTCTACGTCCTCTTGCCCGCCCTCGTAAAAGTCGTCTCGTCGTGGCCACGACTCTTGACGCTGGAACCGTGGTGGCTGCTCACCGCCCTCCTCTGCGAGGCGGCCAGCTTCGTCTGCGCTATGGCACTGCTGCGCCTCGTCCTTCGAACGAAGAGTTGGTTCGCCGTCGTGACCGCAGGGCTCGCGGGCAACGCCGTGACGAACACGTTGCCCGGTGGTGACGCCGTGGGGGCGAGCGTGCAGTACCGAATGCTCGCGGGCACCGGAATCGACACTGTGCAGGCCGCCAGCGGTCTCGCCGTGTCCTCCATCATCGGCGTCGCCGCCCTGTTTTCCCTGCCGATCTTCGCGCTGCCCATCATCATCGGCGGCACGGCGGTGAGCGCGGGCCTCGTGCACGCGGGCGAACTTGGCGGCGTCGGTTTCGTCTTCATCGTGGCGCTCGGTGCCGTCATCCTCACGACCGATAAGACGTTGCTCGCCCTCGGCAAGACCATCCAGTGGGTGTCGGACAAACTGCCGAGACGCCGCAAGAAGTCGACTGACCTTGGCGCGCGCCTTGTCGCTGAGCGCAATCTGGTGCGTAGCGATCTCGGCAAGAACTGGTGGAAGGCCCTCTTGTTGATTGGCGGTCGAATCGGACTTGACTACCTCAGTCTCTTGGCCGTCCTTCGCGCAACGGGAAGTCGTCCCAACCCCTCGCTGGTGCTCTTGGCCTACGCCGCTACGGCCGTCTTGGCTCTCCTCCCATTGACCCCAGGGGGACTCGGCCTCGTGGAGGCGAGTCTCAGCGGTCTCCTCGTGCTCGCGAACATTCCCACCGGCAACGCCGTCGTCGCGACCCTTGCGTTTCGACTCGGCTCGTACTGGTTGCCGACGATCGGCGGCGGCGTCTGTTACATCCTCTACCGTCGCCGGTACGGGCCATTGCGTCAGAGCGAAGAGGCGGCGTAGCCCTTCTCACCTTTTTTTCGGAAGTAGCGTAAGCCCAGGAATCAGCGACGAAAGGAGTGCAACGCCTTGTCCAACGCTTCGAACACCGAACAGGACAGCCCTTCGAGCACCCGTCGCTCGCGTCTCTACCTACGCGCCCAGGTCAATGGTGTCCCGCTGAAGACGATCCTCGTCACGGTCCTCGTGATCGTCATCGTGTACTTCTCGTTCCAGGTCCTCTATCGACTGCGCGCGGTCCTGCTCTTGATGCTCGTGGGCGCGTTCATCGCGCTCCTGCTCAACCCCATCGTCGTCTTCCTTCAGCACTGGAAACTCCCTCGCCGCGGGGCGGCCGTGCTCGTCGTGACGCTCGTCGCGATCCTCGTCTTCGTCGGTCTCTCGCTCGCCTTTGGCTACCCACTGGTGAACTCGATGACGCACCTCGCGAACGCCCTACCGACCTACGTGAAGGACGCCGAACACAACCGGGGGTGGATCGGTCACCTGCTGCACCGCTACCACGTCCAGTCGTGGCTGCAGCGAAACTCTTCGAAGTTGGTCTCGTTGGCCAACGGTCTGAGCAAGCCGGCGCTCGCCCTCGGCAAGGGTGCCGCGACCTTGATGGTCGCCATGATCACGATCTTCGCTTTCGTCACGTTGCTGCTTTTGGAAGGGCCAAAGATTCGTCGCGCCGGACTCGCGATGATGATGCCGAAGAACAGGGTGTGGGTGTCGAAGGTCGCCGCACAGGTCTCGCGCGCGGCGCTCGGGTACATGCTCGGCAACTTCTTCACGTCACTCATCGCGGGCGTCGTCGTCTTCGTCGCGCTCTTCACACTGAACGTTCCCTTCGCGATACTCTTCGCGATTTGGGTGGCACTTGTTGACTTCATCCCCCAGATCGGCGGCGCACTCGCCGGGATTCCGACGATCGCGTTCGCCCTCGTGCACTCGCTCACCGCGGGCATCGTGACGGCCATCGTCTTCGTCGTTTACAGCCTCACCGAGAACCACGTTCTCAACCCCATCATCATGAGTCGAACCGTGAAGATCAATCCGCTCTCGGTCTTCATCGCCATCCTCGTGGGCGCCGAGATCGGGTCGTGGGTCGGTGGCATCTTTGGGGGTTTCGTGGGTGTCCTGCTCGCTGTCCCGTCGGCCGCCACGATTCACGTGTTGTTCCGTGAGATCTGGAACTCTACGGGGTCTCCACCCGGGGTGGTTCAAGAACTGACCAATACGACTGATCCGTTGAGCACGGAGTAGAGGGGTGACGTCGGTTCAATGATCGATCCTGACGGCCACGTTGCCGCCTCCGTTCTCGCCAATGCCCTTACGAGCGCGCGCGAACTCATCGACGCGGCGGCCGTGCCCGGAGCTCGCGCGGAACGAAGCACCCGTCGCCGTTTTCGCAGACTCTTTGACGACCCTCGCGCCGTCGAAGTCACGATCACCTTGACCGACGAGGTCATGCGGTTCTCGTCAGCGAAGAGCGCCGCGACGGCCCTTCGCTCCGCGGTGCAACACGCCTCGTCGAAGGGCTTCGGTCTCGTGAACGTGGCGGGACTTCGCGCGGTGGCGCTCTTCTCTCGCTTCGCGCCCTCGAGCGCGCTGCGGATCGTCAACGCGCGCGTTCGCGATCTCACGGAAAACCTGATCTTGGACGAGGACGCGTCTTCGCTTCGCGTCATCATCGACGCGCATCAACACGCCGGTCTCTCGCTGAACGTCAACGTGCTCGGTGAGGCGGTACTCGGTGAGCACGAGGCCGACGATCGTCTGGCGCGCGTTCTTGACGTCGTGCGACGCCTCGAAGTGAACTACGTCTCGGTGAAGGTGTCGTCCATTACGAGCCAGTTGATAACGATTGACCACGAGGGCTCGTTGCAACGCGTCGCGGCGAAACTGCGCGTCCTCTACCGCGAAGCCGAGCGACACGGCACCTTCGTCAACCTCGACATGGAGGAATACCGGGACTTGCGTCTCACGCTCGACGCCTTCATGACCGTCCTCAGTGAGCCAGAGTTCTACGCGCTGCGCGCGGGCCTCGTCTTGCAGGCCTACCTCCCCGACTCACACGGCGCGCTCGACGAGCTCATCGACTTCGCCGCACGGCGGTCCGCCAACGGTGGCGGCCAACTAAAGGTGCGGCTGGTGAAGGGCGCAAACCTCGCCATGGAGCACGTGGAGGCCGAACTGCACGGATGGACCCCCGCGCCCTACGCCACGAAAGCCGACGTCGACGCGAGTTTCTGCCGTCTTCTAGACACGGTCCTTCGTCCAGAACACGCCTCGTCGCTTCGCGTCGGGGTCGCTAGTCACAATCTCTTTCATGTGGCGTGGGCACTCGAACTCGCTGTGTCGCGCGGCGTCGCCGGTCAACTCGACGTCGAGATGCTCGAAGGCATGGCGACCGCTGAAGCGAGGGCGCTCGTCGAACGTGGTCACTCCGTCCTCCTCTACGCTCCGGTCACGCGGCGTGACGACTTCGCTTCTGCCGTTGCCTACCTCGTTCGCCGACTGGACGAGAACACCGCGCCAGAGAACTACCTTCGCTCAGCCCTCTCCATCGCCGATGATCCGAGGGTGTACGAGGAACAAGAACAGCGCTTTCGAGTCGCACTGGACGAGCGTGAGAGCGTTGCTACTGCGCCGCGCCGACGACCGCTCACGTTGGATCCGTCACACTTCGAAAATGAACCCGACGGCGATCCCACGTCTCGCGGCTACGTACACGCGGTGATGACCGCGCTCAGCGACGTGCGCGAACGATCGGACGTCATGATCGACACGCTCACCCACCTGAGCCACGGCGGTCCGCCGTCATTTGAGGACGGCCACGATCCGAGCGATCACGGTCGCACGTGGTACCGCTATCGCGTCGCGCGCGTCGACGAGATCGACGAGGCGCTTGAATTCGCGAGTTCCGGCTTCGCCACGTGGCATCGACTTGCTGTCGAGGAGCGTCAGACCATATTGCGACGCGCGGCGGACGTGATGGCCGAACGCCGCGCGACCACGATCGCGGTCATGGCCCGCGACGGCGGCAAGACCGTCGCCGAGGCGGACCCCGAGGTGAGTGAAGCCGTGGACTTCGCTCGTTTCTACGCGTCGCACTCCCTGGGCGATGACGCGTCCACTCCCCTCGGCGTCGTCCTCGTCGTACCGCCGTGGAACTTTCCCTACGCGATTCCCGCTGGCGGCGTGCTCGCGGCGCTCGCGGCCGGCAACGCGGTCATCTTGAAACCCGCGCCCGAGACGGTGGCGGTCGCCTTCGAACTCGCGACCCAGCTCTGGGACGCCGGCGTGCCGCGTGAGGTCTTGCAGCTCGTGGCGACCCGCGACGACGAGAGTGGACGACATCTCGTCACCCACGTGGGCGTGAGCGCTGTGATCCTCACGGGATCCTTCGAGACCGCGAAACTCTTCACGTCGTGGAAACCGAGTCTGCGCCTGCTCGCCGAGACGAGTGGCAAGAACGCCCTCGTCATCACGGCGAGCGCCGACGTCGACCTCGCGGTGAAGGACTTGGTGCAGTCGGCCTTCGGTCACGCTGGTCAGAAGTGCAGCGCCGCGAGTCTCGCCATCGTGGAGCAGTCCCTCTACGACGATCCCCAGTTCGCCAGCCAGCTGATCGACGCGGTGACAAGTCTTCGCGTCGGAGCAGGCTACGAGCTCTCGACCAACGTGGGCCCGATCATTCGACCTCCGGAAGAAGCGTTGCGCCGTGCGCTCACGCGACTTGACGACGGCGAGTCGTGGCTCGTCGAGCCCGAGCGTCTCGACGACGAGGGTCTGCTGTGGCGTCCCGGGGTCAAGGTCGGCGTGCGTCCGGGTTCGTGGAGTCATCTCAACGAATGGTTCGGACCCGTCCTTGGCGTCATGATCGCCGCGGACCTCGAGGAGGCGACCGCGTGGCAGAACCAAGTCCCCTACGGGCTCACCGCAGGCCTCCACTCGCTCAGCCAAGACGAGTGCGAACGGTGGCTCGAACACGTCGAAGCCGGCAATCTCTACGTCAACCGTGGCGTCACCGGGGCCGTCGTCCGCCGTCAACCTTTTGGCGGTTGGCGGCGCTCACGCGTCGGCCCGACGGCGAAAGCGGGCGGCGTCAACTATTTGAGCGGCCTTCGTCACTGGCCACGCGTCACCGACGACGACAAGGCCCTCGCCGAGGCCGCGAGATGGTGGCGCCAGCATGGATCGGTAGCTCACGACGACGCGGGTCTCACCGCCGAACGCAACCTCGTTCGCTATCGTCGTCCCCCGAAGCCCGTCGCCATCCGTGTTGACGTTGGCGTCTCACCGAATCAACTGGCCTACGTTCGAAGACTTATCGATCTCGCCCATCTCCACGTCGAATTCAGTGCCGAGTCCTTGGTGCACGGCCTTCTCGACGTGACCCTCGAGAGCGTCGACGAGTTGGTCGCACGGTGCGACTCGTTCTCGAGCGTTCGTTGGATCAGTCGAGAGGCGGCACCAACGTTGGCACTCCTGGAGAAGGGCGTTTCCGTCGACCCTCGCGCGCTCGCCCAGTCCGGTGCCGTGGAACTCCCGCGTTGGCTGATGGAACAGAGTGTCGCTATCACCAACCATCGCTACGGCAACGTTCACGCCGGTCCGAAGCCCGAATGTCTCGGGCTCGGCGAAGGAAGACATCACTTGAACGGCGAGTCGCTACGCGCTCGGATCCTTGGGTAGGCCGAGAACCCGTTCCGCGATGATGTTGCGCTGCACGACTGAGGTCCCGCCACCAATGGTGAGGGCCTGCGAGTAGAGAAAGCCCCAGTACCACGACCGACCTTCTTCACCGTCGATCGCGCCCGGCCCGTGACCTTCGACCATGCCGGCACTTCCCCCGAGACGTTGCGCCAAGGTCATGACCTCTTGACCGTGATCGTCGGCGAGCGCTTTCCTGAGACTCGCGTCGGAGGCGGTGGCCTTGCCGGCCAGCGCGTTCGCGTTGAGACGCATACGAAGGAAACGCAAGATCTCGCCGTGAGACCAACACGTGACGAGGTCATCGCGATCGATCCTCGATAACTGGTTGCCCTGCGAGCGCACGAGCGCGACGAGGTCGTCGGCCGTCGGCCCTCGTCCCCACAGCACGCCTTCACCGGAAAGTGAGACACGCTCATTGCCGAGCGTCACCTTGGCGAGACGCCAGCCGTCGTTCACCTCACCGAGCAGACAGTCCTCGTTGAGATGAACCTCATCGAGGAAGACCTCGTTGAACGCGTGTTCGCCGGTCATGTCGATGACGGGACGGATCGTGACGCCCGGCGCGTTCATCGGACAGATGAAGTACGAGATGCCGTTCTGTGGCGCGCCTTCGTTCGACGTTCGCGCGAGCAGAATCCCCCACGTCGACAGGTGCGCGTAGCTCGTCCAAAGTTTCTGTCCGGTGATGATCCACTCGTCGCCGTCCTTCCTCGCGGACGTCGTGAGCGACGCGAGGTCACTTCCCGCGTTCGGCTCACTAAAGAGTTGACACCAGAACTCTTCGCCACTGAGTATCTTCGGGAGCCAGCGGTCCTGTTGTTCCTTAGTGCCGGCGGCAACAATGGTGGGGCCGGCCCAGCCAATACCAATGGGATTGATCGGTCGTTTGACCTTGGCGCGGCGAAGTTCGTCGTCGATGAGGAGCTGATACTCAACGGAGGCGTCGAGACCCCACGGCTCGGGCCAAGCTGGCGCTACCAACTTCGCATCAGCGAGCTCGCGACCCGTCGGACGGGGATGATCGCCGAGCCACGCTCGAAGTTCGACCCGGCGCGCGTCGAGTTCATCGATGCTGCTCTCAAGCGAAACGGTCACGGGCGCAAGGAGCCCGCGTCCTTCTTCTCGTTCGTCCACGCTGCTCGCCACTCGCGTCTCCTTTGACGGCTACGTCCAAGGTAACGCGCTTCTTCGAAGCCGAGCAGCCGGCGTAGTTCATCAGGCGTTGCGTGAGTGGCCACGTCATCGGCGCCGTCCGTAGCTGACGCGCGAGCTTGACGAGCTAAGGATTGAAGGTGTAGTCCCATTACGAAAAACCTCGAAGTCTTTCGTAGTAGTGAGTGACTATGCACGTGTTCGTCTTAGGCAATCTCTCGTTCACCAGCGTTCTCATCTTTTTCGGCGCTGTCGCGTTTCCTTGGTGGGCCGTCGTCGACATCGCGACACGACAAAAAGAGTCCTTCGTCCCCACGGGCCTTTCGAGGAGGACCTGGCTAATACTCCTCATCACTTTCACTTTGCTCACGTACTTCCTCGGCCTTGGCATTGCCCTCGCCTACTTGTTCGGTGAGCGACCCAAGATGGATCTACCTTTGAGATCCGACGACTACTGGCCACGCGTACTTCGATCGACGTCGGTCTTGCTCTTGGTCGTCGTCTCGATGACACTGCCCTACGCCGTCAACCGTGTGCGATCACTTATTTCCCCCAATGTTCAGGTCGCGAGGGTGGAAGGATATTTGCGTGGTCAATGCTTGACGAGCGGTCCCTCGTCACAGGGCAGGGAGTTCTCGGTAAAACTGACCACCGGTTACACCCGCAAGGTCGTTGGCGTCGCGATGATGGCGGGAAGGACGGGCCGTACGAGTTTCTCCTTCGACGTCCCCTCAGGCACCTACAGACTCACCGCGACGTCGGGCTCCGTTTCCCATAAGTGGACACTGAGCTATTACTCGGGCGCTGGTCCGTCTCCGCAAGAGTTCCCACCCTTCGTCGCAATGAACGTCCCGGTGTCGGTGTCCTGTTGAGGCATCACTTTTTCTGCACTTGGTCCTAGACATCAGACGTGATCGTGAGACTTCGATTCAGTAGCCCAGCTTGGCCCTCCAGGTGGCCCAAAGGTTTGACCTGACTACTTCTTCACGCCGGACTTATACTGCGGTCTATGGCGGTACTTTTCTGGCTCTTGATCATCCTGGTCTGCATTTTCACGGAAATTCACACCAACGCCTTCATTTCAATCTTCATTGGCGCCGGCGCGATCATCCCCTTCTTCCTCTCCTTGGCGAGCGTTCCGTTCTACGTAGAAGCGGTGTTGTGGCTCGTCATCTCCGGTGTCCTCCTCGGCGCTCTACGACCGGCCGCGCTCCATCGCTTTCACCATCGCGGCATCTTGGATCTCACCGCGCCCACCAACAGTTCGATGACCAATTTGACTGGTTTCGTCGAAGACGCTGTCGGCGACGAAGGGCACCCGGGACGCGTGAAGATCAAGGGTGAGTCCTGGAAGGCAGTGACCGCGTCGAGTGACTCCATCCCGGACGGAACACAAGTCATCGTGAGAAAGACCTACGGCACCACGCTCTGGGTCGAACGGGTTTGACCTCGCCCGAGGCGAATCGTTGTAACAACATTCTCGATGAGCAGCCGCTCGGTGACCCGGCTACTCGCCAACAACCAACGGAGACGTGAACGCGCGCGACATACGCTCGCACGAGGATCTCGAGTGCGAATCTCACGAGGAGTTACTCTGAGCCGATGAGAAAGACCCGCGGTGTTGGAGTACTGATTATCGCGCTGGTATCCATTGTTGCGCTCAGTTCACGCGAATCCTCCTCCGCACCGATTCCGAGAGCGTCGATTCACGGATCCGTAGGCAGTCGATTTGCAGCCTCGTTCCCGTATCCCCCGAGTGAACGGACTTTTGCCAATAACGGGAAAATCATCTCCCAGTACGGCGTCGGCATTCTCTCGACAAAGGTGTTCACGGGGCGTGGAAAGGGAACGCTGAGCGTCGACGTCTCCGTGTCGTCCCTCACCAACCTCGTTCCCAGTAAACGCGAACGCCCGTTTCTCCGAAGCTATCTTCCGACGACCCATGGCGGGAGAATCGTCCATTGGCATGGTCTTTTGGTGGCGACTGAGTTCGTACCCGGTTGTGACCCGTCTGGACAGTGCGTTGGAACCATCGGTGAATTAGTGGTGCTCGACGGAACCACTCTCTATTACATCTTCACTCACCAGACGGACCTTGTGACCGCGCAAGCGGTAATCAAGTCATTTCGTCTCGTCGACTGACCATCGAAATCCCGTCATGATCGCAGACTTCCGAGGGCGAATGGGGCCGACGTTGGCACAAGCGAGAACGGGAGTAAGAAGAAAGGTAACTATTCACCCCTGATCGCTGTCGGTCAACTCTCTGATGAAAGGTCAGCGCACTCGTTGTAGTGCAGCGTTCGTCGAAACGAGATCGAATGTCGTTGGGTCAAAGGCGCCACCCACCCACTCAGACAGTTCGTCGTGTTCGTCATCGTCGGGGTCAGCGAGCACTTCGCAGAGTCTCTCAAAGCCTGGGAACCCGCCGCAGTCCTCCGGTGGGCAGGCCCGCGCTCCTTCGAGGCACACCGCGTGCTTCAATGGGGTGACGTTGCGTTCGAGGGACTCAATCAAGATGCCGTGCGTCCACGAGTCGCCAAAGTCGTATTCGTAGGTGAAGCGGTCACCGGCCATCACGATCTGGGTGAGTCGGAATTGTCGCTCATCGAGACTTTTGTCGTCCCAATCGGAGTTGGAGACCCCATATCGTCGATCGCGGACCTCGAAGGAGTGAAGGTGACAGTCCTGCCATCCCATGGCGGCCTGGAAGATGTGGTGGAGCTTCGCGAACGTGCAGTCACCGGGAACGAGCAGTCGTCTCCATATCTCCGGCTCGAGGAAGTCCAGCGAGATCTTCAACTGGACGACGGACTTCGCTCCCGAATATTGAGGCTGGCTGCTCACGGCATCACACTAAAAGTAAAGATCCCCCCACTCCAAATCGAAGGCCAGGAGTAACGCTTCAGGCCTGAGAAACTCCCGACATGAAGGGCTGTCCCTCGAACAGACTTCGTAGTGCTTCGAGAACGTTCATCCCTTGCTTTCGAGCGGTCGAGACGTAGGAACGAATCGTGAGGTAGTTGGTTGCTCCAGATTCTGTTCGGTAGCAATCCGAGATCTTCTGCTGGAGTTTCACCATGCGCAGGTCTCGTTCGGCCTGGTTGTTGTCAAAGGGCACTGAGAAGTCACTCGCGAATCGCAGCACGTCCTCGCGGTAGCGAGTGAGGCTCAGCCAAGTTCGCGGCCTTGGTGCGCGACGGTCGTCCCGCGTGGCCACTTCGAGTCGGCGGCGGGTTCGCGCGCACTCCCGCCAGCACGAGTTCGTCGTAGCGGGAGCGGAGTGAGGTGAGCGTGCGGGTGGGAAGTGAACTCTTCCCGTCGGCCTTGGCCGCTTTCACCTTGTCGTTGGTGGCCACGAGCATGCTCGCGAGTTCCTCCGCCCAGCCCTGTCCCTCCTCGCTGGCGGCCCGCAGTTCTCGTAGGTGGTGCGCGTTGCACAGTTGGTGGGTCACGTGGTCGTATTTGCGGTAGGGAGTCCAGCCGTCGTGGACGGCGACACCGCGGTAACCGGCCAGAATATTGAACTCGTCAATGGCGACGCGGCCCCGGCGCCGGTGAAAGAGGTAAGCGGTGAGCGAACTCGTTGACGCCGAGTGGACCCAACCGAGTTTTCCTGCCACTCGCGCTCCGGTTTCGTCGAGATGCAGAACGGGACTCTGCTTTAGCGCCGCTCGAGTCAGTTCAACGAAGCCGTCGAGGCCGTCGGCGGCTTCGCCAATCAGCGATGTGGCAAAACCGGTCGACACCGTAATCCCGCAGCACTCGCGAAAGACCTCGGTGGCTCGTTCAATCGGCAGATGCTGAGCCACGACCAGGTAGGTGAGGAGTGCTCGCACCCCGGGTCCGTAACAGGTGGGACCAATGGCCTCTGATGGGAACCCAGCGGTCGTGGTCGTCCCGCACGAACAGCGCCTCGTCTCTGCCCGGTGTTCGGTGACGACCGCTCGCACCTCGAGCAGGTCGAAGACCTGACGGACCTCTTCTTTGAGGACTTCACCGCGGGTGAGGTCCTTCGCACAGCTTCCACAGAGCTGCGGGGTGTGCACCACGACGTGATCGGGGTGCACAACGGGTTCGAGACGGTGACCCTGGTCACCGGACTGCTTGCCGGGACGGCGACGGCGCGCGGCGCGGTTGGAGGTGACTGGTGGCTTGGCGAAGCCCTCGGCCGATGGTGGCATTGACGAGTTCTTCGAGTTGCGGCCGAGCAACGTCTCCAACTGGGCGATGCGGACGGTGAGCTCGGCCAACGTCACACGCAACTGCGCGTTCTCGGCGTCTTTCTCGAGAAGAAGAGCGCTCAGGCGCTGGACTTCATCATCACTACTTCCCATGAAGAGTGGCCCTTCGGTCGCTCTCCGCCCACAACAGAATGACCGAAGGGCCGCATCAAGTGGTGGATCTCGCTCCGAGGGGGTGAATAGTTACGAAGAAAGGTACCTACCGAGGAGGAAGCGAATGTTGCGCATGGGAGGGACGTTAGCGAACCTTCGCGAGTCACTGGCTCGAACACGACACGCCCTCGTCGCTGTCTTCATCGCCGCACTGGTCCTTTGCGCTGCCAACGTGGTTCTTCCCGTGCTGGGACGTACGCCGAAGGCAAACGCGGCCAGTTCGGGGCTACCCAGGTGTTCGACGTCGGTTCTTACAGCGTGTGTCCTAATTCGACCCACCGGTTCGCCTTGACCAACTGAACCAAGTGGTTCAGCGGTTCCTGCTCACCGTCCGACTTCCCAGACGATAATTCGACTGAGTACTCGGTTCCGACCCGAGGCCCTCATCACGTTGTCGTGATGGTTGTGCGGGTGGCGATCGGCTCTTCCCGCGCGCTTCGCGGTGCAGATCCCAATGGGATCAGGCTGTGGAGAGAAGCACAGCACGCGTTGGGTCCAACAGAATCACTTCGGAGGGCTCCTTGGGTTGCCAGCGGGCCAGGTTGATAGCCGCGTTAAGGTCGCGGTCGATGACCAGACCACAGGCCCCACACGAGTAGGTCCGAGTCGACAGATCGAGGTCGTTTTTGACCACGCCACAGCCCGAGCACGTCTTGGAACTCGGAAAGAACCTGTCGGCGACCCGGACCTCGACCCCATGCCACTTCGCCTTGTAGAGGAGCTGGCGCGAAAGTTCTCCCATCGCGGCGTCCGAAATGGACCTCGCCAAGTGTCGGTTCCTCACCATCCCCGCGACGTTGAGATCCTCGACCACGAGGACCTGGCAACGCTCAATTAGGGCCTTGGAAGCTTGGTGGACGAGGTGTCGGCGAGTGTTGGCGACTTTGCGGTGGGTCTTGGCCAGTCGAGCCCTCGCTCGTTGGCGACCCTTGGACCCCGGTGTGGTTCTGGCCAGGGCCTGATTGGCTGACTTGAGCGACGCGTGCGCTTGCTTCAGTGTTTTCACCCCCTCGAAGCGATCGAAGGGAACACCGTTCGCGTCCGCGGCGACACAGAGGGAGATGATCCCTCGGTCGACTCCGACGGGGACAGCATGACGGTTGGACCGACTGCGCTCAGCCTGGTGGAGTTCAGCGGCTACGCCGGTCAGTGACACGATCCAGCGGTCGGCGCGTTGGGTGAGGGTGGCCGAGTAGACGTGAAAGCGACCGGCATCGATCATGCGACGGACCTTGCGGGTGGGTCCGAACAGCTTCACTGGTCCGTACCGGGGCAGTCGCAGGTGCGTGGGATCGGTGAAGCGGATGGGCTGGCTCGAAGGCGACTCAGACGACGGTGCGCGGTTGCGCAATCGAAAGCTCGGGGTCACCTTCCCCTTGGCCTGGAAGCGGGGGAACCCGACGGACGATCCCCTGCGAGCGCCACGCCTCGACGCAGAGAAGTTCTCAAGGGCCCGGGCCGCGTCCACGCTCGCGCACTCGAAGACGTCGCCGGGCAGTTCGTGACGCCAGGCGAGGCCCCGGGTTCCGTCTTCGTTGACCAGCGAGTCATCAGACTCCCCGTTCTTCCAGGCGTTGAATTCGGTGATGAAAGAGAATCCTGACCAGGAGAGCGAGGCGGTCGATGGTTCGCAAGGATCACCGCACTCCGACAGCATTTCTCGCTCGGTCGATCTGGCATCCAGGTTTGCCTTCACCCGCGCCAGATGGTGATTCACGGTGAATCGGCGGGCGCCCGCACACTTGGCGAAGAGGATTCTCTGTTCGAGGTTCGGGTCAAGGGCGAACTGGAACGTGACGGCTCGCGAGAGCACCTGACCCGTATGCGAAATCGGTGCTGTCGTTGGTGGAGGTGCCACTTCCTCATCCTTGACGCGACGTGTGACATGTCGTGGGGCGATACTGATGTCGTGAACAACCAGATTCCTGCACCCTCAATGACGGACGGCGTCGTGATACTCAGACCACTTGCCACGAATGACGCTCCGGCATGGCTTGCCGGGGAGGACGAAGAGCAACGAAGATGGTTTGAAGCTCCACGACCTTCGCAACTCAACGATGTTCAAAGGTTCATTGCTGAGTGTCAAACGTCGTGGCGAATGATGGGGAGTCTTCGCCATTGGGGGATTTGGAGCCTTGGACCAGACGTCTTGGTGGGCGGCGTCGAACTGAGAACTCTGGAGAATGACGAGGTGAATCTCTCATACCTGGTGTTCCCCGGGCAGCGTCGACGCGGCTTCGCCCTCCGAGCAGCACAACTCGCAGTGGAGTACGCCCGCACATCACTGAGCGCTCAGGCCGTCGTCATCAAGATGTTGACGGGAAACGAATCATCGCGCAACCTCGCTATCGCCCTTGGGGCTCACTACGTCGGCGATGAACCGTCTGACGGCGGCGCCACGTTCAACGTGTTTAGGTTGAATCTTGACGACACATCGAGGGAGGAGTGAGTTGCTTGTCGGAAGTCGAACTCAGCAGAGCGCCCGAAGGACCTCGGCGATTGAGGCGACGTGCAGCCATCCGGTGCCCGAGGTCACGGTGTTCTCGAAACAGCGCGCCAAACGTCGACGACGCACGAGGTGTCCGTGGGCCACCTCGACGCGCCAAGCGTGACGGATGGGGCGAAAGACCTTGGCCCCGTGTTCGTTGCGTGGGGGCTCGTCCCATCCCACTCGGCGAACTTCGTAGTTGAATTTGTTCGAGAGTCGCTGGGCCGCCGACTGCGAAGTGCCCCGGTCGACGAGCACGAGCTCCAGTCGTTCCTCCGCGCCCGAGCGGGCGAGGTCGTCGAGTATCTGTTCGACGGCACTTGCCTCGGACGTCGAAGCGGGGACGATTCGCACGCAGATTGGCAGGCCCGTGACGTCGACGCAGACGATGCGTTTGGCGCCGTTGGTCCGACCGTAGGGGCCGCCCTGGTTGTGAAAGGTCGCACCTCCGTTCGAAGCCCCGCGTGCAAGGTGCGTAGCGATGACCACCATCGAAGGATGAGGGTCCTTACGACCAAGAGCCGTGCGCGACGACTCGTGCAGTGCGGCGAGTATCTGGGTCCAAGTGTCATTTCTCGACCACCGACGAAATTGCGACCTCACTCGCGTCCAGGGGCCGAACTCCTCAGGCAGGTAGCGCCATTGGCACCCGGTGTGGGAGATGTACAGCATCGCGTCGACAACATTTCGCAGGTCGTTCCATGTTTTGGTCCTCGTTTGGAGAAAACGAGCAGCAGGGGTTCGAGGAACTTCCACTGGGCGTCGGTCAGATCACTTGAATAGGCCACGACGTGACGGTGCCCGGCACGGCTTCCTGCGCACTCGCCACAAAATGGGACACACGCTCTTAGAGAAGCGCTTTCAACGAGTCAGCGAAGCTACGGGACTGGCACGTTGGTGTTGATGACGTCGTCGGTACGAAACGTGTCGAATAAGAACTGCAGCGTGGGGGTTGGTCCGACCTCTCCCTCGTTCACCATCACGAACTTCAAGGGCGTTGTTGTGTGGAACAACTGTTACGCGAACGATCGACCTGGTGCGTGTGCCCTCTACCTCGTCGCCCACACGCTGAAACCTGGCACCACGTTCGAAACGCCGTCAAGTGGAATCAGCAGACAGGACAGCCACCAACGAGAGCGTCGACGGGCGCATATCGATTGACCGCACGGTTCAGCGGGATTAGCGGACACCGGACGACGGGTTTTGAGTTGACGGCGGCGGCTGCCCTCCAATCAATAACCGTCACGCAGGCAGATAGCGGTCAGAGTTACTCGTTACAGAATGGTGGCCGCCTTTACGTCCAACTCGTCGGTCCGACGGACCACACATGGACCGAACCGGTCTCGTCGAATGGGGCGGTACTCGAACGCTCGGCAGGCACGTCCGGCGACGTTGGAACGGCGACCTTCATTGGCACGTCAACGGGACAGGTTCGCGTTACTGCGGTCGACAAACCTAACTGCTATCCCCAATGCCTTCCCCCGAGTCGCCTCTTCGGCATCACGGTGTCCGTCGTCGACTAGTTGTGCTGAATTACTGTCGCGGTCGAATTCCGCCTGCGACGTTATCTGCCGACGACTCGCGATGGATACTTCGCCGACTCGTGCTAAATGACGTTGAGTAGTTTAAGTATGACGACGACGATCAGGCAGAGAACGACCAACCGAATAAGGGTTTTTAGATTGAGCTTCGTTCGGCGGCGGAATCTCACGAGCGGTGCGGTTTCATACTTTAGGGCTCTCAATCTTCATTGTGCGCTCGACGTCCCTGCAGCAGTTCTTATATCTGCACCGCGCCGGGCACGCCTTCCATGACGCTCTTGATGGCTTGCGCCGCGCCAAGCAACGCAGCGCTCTCGGCCGGGATGATCAACTTGGTGTTGGGGCTCTGCGCGAACTTGGACAACGTGTCGAGTTGCAGGATGGCCACCAAGGTCGCGTCTGGCGTCTGGGCTTTGATAGCGGCGTAGATCAACGCGATGGCTTGCGAACGACCTTCGGCTTCGAGGATCTGGGCTTGTCGTGCACCCTCGGCACGAAGGATCTGGGACTGCTGCGAACCTTCGGCCTCTTTGATCGCGGCTTGGCGTTGACCGTCGGCGACGTTGACCGCGGACTGCTGTTGACCTTCTGATTCGAGGATGCGCGCGCGCTTCTCCTGATCGGCCTGTTTCTGCAGCGCCATGGCCTGGAGGATCTGATCGGGCGGCGTGATCTCTAACACTTCGACACGGTTGATGCGCACGCCCCACTTGTCGGTCGCCTCTTCCATCTGAGTCTGGAGCAACGTGCCGATGCGCTCGCGCTGCGAGAACGCTTCGTCGAGGCTGATCGAACCGAAGACCGCACGTACGGAGGTCCGAGCCAAGTTGTCCACACTGACCAGGTAGTCCGAGTTGGTGAAGAGCGCGAGGCGAACGTCGACCACCTGGCTGAAGATTGTTGCGTTCACGATCACGGCGACGTTGTCGCGCGTGATGACCTGTTGGCGGTCACCGGTTCGCGGGGTCTCACGTACGTCGATGATCTTCATCACTTCGATGAAGGGGAAGATGAAGGTCAGACCGGGATTCTTGATGTCCTTGAACTCACCGAAGCGAGTCACCACGCCTTCGAAGCCCTGTTGGACGATACGAACCGACTTCGAGATGGTCAATATGACCAGAAGGACGATGATGGCGGCTACGACTGCGAGGACAATACCGAGATTCATGGTGCCCACCTCCCCAAAACGTCAGGTCAGTTGCGGTAACTGACGCGTTTTGGCTGATAGTGGCAGTGTATCGGACGGAATTTCCACGTTTTTGAGACGACGTTTGCGGTCGCGCACGCCGTGTGGACTCGTCGGGGACTCATGACGTTTCACAGTTTCGCGACAATGTTGGGTGAGCAGAAACTCAAAGTTCCTGGTAAAACGGGAGAGCCTGGGCAGAAGAGAGCCGCGAGAGCGGTGAGTTTAAGGGAGGCACTATGAACGTTGCGACGTTTGTTGCCACGGTCTTTAACAACGAACTTCCGTTTCGCGTCGAAGCGTACGACGGGAGTGTCGCGGAACCGACGGTCGTGTCGGGCGCGAACAGCATCACGTTAAAGATCATTCGACGTGACGCTCTGACGCGCGTGTTGACCCACCCCGGTGAACTTGGTGTGGCCCGAGCGTACGTCGCAGGCGACGTCGAAGTCGACGGGGACCTCGATCCGCTTTTCGAACTCAACATGCCCCCACTGCGACAACTACTGAACGCCAACAACCTGCGGTTGCTTCTGTCGGTCGTCGGCGCGTCCGCGCTGAAACCACTCGCGCCGCCCGCCATCGAAGCCACGCAGCGTGGCGTGATTCATTCGAGAGCTCGCGACCGTCAAGCGATCTCGCACCACTACGACGTGTCCAATCGTTTCTACGAGATGGTGCTCGGTCCTTCGATGACGTACAGCTGCGCGGTGTTCTCCAGTCCCGAGGACACCCTCGAAGCAGCGCAGGCCCGAAAGGTCGACCTCGTCGCGCGCAAGCTCGACCTCGGGCCCGGCTCACGGCTCCTCGACGTGGGCTGTGGCTGGGGCGCGATGGGGATCCACGCGGCGCGCCACTTCGGCGCCACGGTCGTTGGCGTGACCCTCTCCGAACAGCAGCAGAGGTACGCGACGGAACAGGCGCGTCTCGCGGGCGTCAGCGATCTGGTGGAGTTTCGCCTCCAGGACTTTCGCGACGTCAACGACGGACCCTTCGACGCCATCAGTTCGATCGGCATGTCCGAACACGTTGGTCGGCGTTCGTTGGAGAACTACACCCACACGATGTGGGACCTCCTCAAGCCCGGTGGCCGATTCCTCAATCACGCCATTGGCCGTCCGCTCTCGTTCGAAGACGATCCCCAACCCTCGAAGCTCGCGGCGTTCAGTCGTCAGATGCAGTTCGCGATGGGTCTGCGAGGACCGTCGAAGACCGGCAGTCAGTTCATCGACCGCTACGTCTTTCCCGACGGCGAACTGCACGAGGTCGGAACGATGGTCACGATGTTCCAGTCGCACGGCTTCGAAGTGCGCCACCTCGAGAGTCTGCGCGAGCACTACGCGATGACCCTGCGACGCTGGGTCGACACTCTCACCAAGCGTTTCGACGAAGCGATCGAAGAAGTTGGTATCGAGCGCGCGCGCGTCTGGCGTCTGTACATGGCTGGTTCGGCCGTCGCCTTCGAGCGTCACCACCTCGAGATCCACCAAGTCTTGAACGTCCGACCGTTCGAAGGTCAGAGCGAGATGCCGCTACGTCTTAGCTTCGAACCGCCCTTCTGAGTCCCCGTCGCCAGGCCGACGGTGTGTAACGCTTGATGAGTGACGAGTAAGCCCTGGCAGACCCACTGGCATAAACATCCCGCGGTACGATCGGGCGACGATCTCTCTCGCGGCGAGCGCGCGGCCGATCGCATGCGCAACATCATGGGATCGTGGGGTTTCGTCTTCGGATTCTTCGCCGTGATGATCGCGTGGGCACTCGTCAACACGGTCTTCTTCGAGCACGTGCTGCACCACAAGGCCTTCGACCCCTACCCGTACATCCTGCTCAACCTGTTCCTGTCGATGATGGCCGGCGTTCAGGCCGCGGCGTTGCTCATCGCCGCGAAGCGCGCGGATTCCATTTCGTCCGAGGTCGCGCTGCACACGGCGAACAACACCGACGACATCAAGAAGCTCATCCAGGAGAACACCGAACTCACCGAGGCCGTGAAGAAGGCCACCGACTTACTCGACGAGATTCACCTGCACGTCTCCAATATCGGCAAGGTAATGGGTGCTGAACTTGGTCGCTTCGCGCCGGGCGCGACACCTCCGCCTCACGACGCGTAAACGAGGATCAGTCTCAGCTCTTTGACGCAAGGTAGTTTCGCGCGTCGCGACCGGCTCCGACCACGGCTTTCACGTCACGAGACGACACGGGCTCGCCGCACTCGTCACAGATCATTTCCACGTGCGTGGTCTTGCCGCACCAGGTGTGGGTCAATTCGATCGGGGGGCCTGACGGAGCGGCGTACTTGTCGCCCCACTGACGCATGGTCGTGAGGATCGGCCACAAGTCACGACCCTTCTGCGTGAGCGTGTAGTCGTCGCGCGGTGGATGCTCTGAGTAGGGCACACGCACCAGCACGCCAGCGTTGACCAGCGAGTTCAGTCGGTCGCGCAAGATGTTGCGAGAGATACCGAGGCGCCGCTGAAAGTCCTCGAATCGGGTGACGCCCATGAAGGTGTCACGGATGATGAGCATGCTCCACCACTCACCCACCACCTCCAGGCACTGGGCCACCGAACAGTCCATCGAGGCAAAGCTCTTTCGCTCCATAGTTTCATCCTAGTAAGTTGCACGATGCTATGCACACAAGTAAAGTCCATTCCATGACAGAACTCTCTGGTGCCGACCCAAGCCCTCCCGCCACGTTCGTGGGCCGGCACCGAAGGGCCATCTTCGTCGTCACCGCACTCGGCGCGTTCATGGCGTCGCTCGATCTCTCAATCGTGAACGTCGCCTTTCCGGCACTGGAGCGCGCCTTTCCCCACGACACTCGCGCCAGTCTCGCGTGGGTGTTGACGGGCTACGCCATTATCTTCGGCTCACTGTTAGTGGTCGCGGGTCGAACCGCCGATCGTCTCGGGAGTCGACGCGTCTTCTTCTTCGGCCTCGGTGTCTTCTGTCTTGGTTCACTCCTGTGTGGCGTCGCGCCCTCGGTGGTCACGCTGATACTCGGACGTGTCGTCCAAGGCGTGGGCGCCGCCACCCTGCTCCCCGCGTCGCTCTCACTGCTGCTCGCCTCGTACTCGAAGGAGAAGCGCTCACAGGTCGTGGCGCTGTGGGGTGGCATCGGTGCGCTCGCGGTCGCGACGGGACCGTCCTTAGGCGCGCTTTTGATCACGGCCTTCGGTTGGCGCGCGGCGTTCTACGTGAATCTTCCCATTGGACTCATCGCCTGGATCGTTGGACGTCGAGTCCTCGAAGAGACGAAGGGGTCCGGGTCGACGACGAGTCCCGACTTTCCCGGCGTCGTTCTCCTCAGTGGATCGCTCGCGACGTTGGTGCTCGCCATCACGGAAGGACCCACCTGGGGCTGGAGCAGCGCCCGCATCATCGCCGGGTTCGTCGCCTTCGCCGTGTTGGGCGCGGTCTTCCTCTACCGCTCGTCACGTCACGAGGAGCCAGTCCTTGATCTCAAGCTCTTTCACGCACGCTCCTTCAGCGTCGCGAACACCGTCGCGCTGCTCTACGCAATGGGTTTCTTCGCGATGCTGTTCGGCAACATCTTGTTCTTGACGAGCGTGTGGCACTACTCCATCCTCCAAGCGGGGCTCTCGGTGACGCCCGGGCCACTCGTGGTGGCCGTGGTCTCGGGACCAGCGGGCAAACTCGCCGGACGTTACGGCTTTCGCCGCGTCTTGATGGTCGGTTTCGTCGTCTTTGCCTCAGGGCTGCTTTGGTACGTGTGGCGCGTGGGCCTGACGCCGGACTACGTGAAGGTGTGGCTGCCCGGGACGATCATCGTCGGACTCGGCATCGGACTCACGTTCCCCGTCATCAGCGCCGCGGCCGTGTCGAGTCTCGAGGCGACGCGCTACGCGGTCGGCAGTGCCGTCAACCAGACCGCCCGCCAGATCGGCGGCGCGCTCGGCGTGGCGATACTCGTCGTGATCTTGGGCACTCCGACGAGTGCGTCCCAAGCCCTTCGCAACTTCCATCACCTCTGGTGGTACGTCGCCGCCATGGCCGCGCTCGCCGGTCTCGTGGCCGCGTTGTTGAACCCGCACCCGAGAACACGAAGGACGACGTCAAAGGAAGGGACCATCGTCGAAGGTGCGATCGGTCTCGAGGAGATGCTCGACGGCGAGATCGCAGTCACGTCCCTTCAACCGCTTGATCAGCAGGCCAACGACGTCGCGAAGGACCGCTAACCCCAGCGTTCGCGTAGCAGAGTGTGCTCTCAACGTGCGCGCACGACCGTCGTCTGACACAGCCCGTACTGTTGTCGTATGTCCCTTCCCCTCGACGAGACGGCCCCCGACGCGCCCATCGCCAAGCACGTGAAGTCGCGCAAGAAGAGTTTCATCGAGTGGGTGATCGTGTTGGTCGCCGCGGTCCTCGTCTCGTTCCTGATCCGCACCTACGTCTTTCAGACGTTTCTCATCCCCTCCGCTTCCATGAATCCCACGTTCTACGACGGAAACCGGATCCTCGTGAACAAACTCAGCGTCGACTTTGGCACCATCAACGTCGGCGACATCGTGGTCTTCAAAGCGCCGCCGGACGTCGCGAGGATCTGCAACGATCCCGTCACCGATCTCGTGAAGCGCGTCATTGGCCTACCGGGTGACGTCCTCAATACGAAGGGCAACACCATCTATCGAAACGGAGTAAAGCTCGATCAGAGGTGGTCGGTCTTTCGCACCATGGGTCCGAGCCCCATCAAAGACGTCACGGTGCCCGCGGGCCAGTACTTCATGATGGGTGACAACCACGCGAACTCGTGCGACTCACGGATGTGGGGCACGGTTCCCAAGTCGGACTTCATCGGCAAAGTGTTCTTAAAGATCTGGCCGCTGTCCGAGTGGCACTGGTATTAAGAACCGACGTTTCCTCACCGTCTGTGGCGTCGCACTCGCTGGCGCCGCGTTATCGTCGTGCGGCGTGTCGACGGCGAGGGTCAACAACGGAGGTACGCCGCTTCGACCGCCCGTCATCAGCGAGTCGTTCACGCACCTCGCCTGTAATCAGACTTCCACCATGGGTCTTGAGGGCTGCGCGGAAGCCCGACTACTCAGCGCCGATCGCCGCGTCAACCAAGAGGTCCGGCTGCTCTTCAATCTGATCCCCGCGAAAGGCCAGAAACGCACGTTCGTCTCGGCGGAGACCCTGTGGCTCGCCTCTCGCACCGCCGACTGTCAAAGCGTGTCGAGCGTCTACAAAGGTGGAACCCTCGCCCCGGTTGAGTACGGTCTGTGCGAAGTGAGTGAAGACCAGGCACGAAGCGTCATGCTGCATTCGTACTTCAACTTGTTGGAGCAAGGCGCGACCACGAAACCGGCGTGGCCCTAGAGCGTTTCGCGACTACTCAGGGATGAGGGTGGAGAAACAGAAGGGATGACCAGCTGGATCGATGAACACGCGCCAGTTCTCAGGGTTCGATTGCGCGTTCGCCTTCACCGCGCCAAGTCGCAGCGCCTCGCTCTCCGCCTCGTCCAAGTCGTCAACGGCGAGATCGAGATGAATCTGCTTCGGAGGGCTCCCGTCGGGCCAGTCCGGTCGGACGTAGTCGTCCACTCGAACGGCCGAGATCCACGCACCGTCCAACTTCACGGCCACGAAATCGTCACTCGTGTAGGCGATCGTGCCTCCGAGAAGTTCAGCCCAAAAGTTAGCGAGTTCCTTCGGGTCGGCGCAGTCAAGTGATACTGATCCAAGTCGGATGTTCGTCATGTTCTCGAAGATACTCCTTCACCGACGTTGAGCCACCGAGATCCGATCACGTCTCGAGAGCGTCCTCGTCGAGTCTTCTCAGCGGTTGCCGGTCACGAACACGAGGCCCCCCTGGGGAGCGAAGGAGGCACCGGTGACCGTCACGGCCGTCACGTTGCCCGTCTTCGGATTCAAGGTCGCGAGGTAGTTAGCGGGCGACGCGGGGCAACTCGCCGGAGCACTGTTCGCGCCGCACGGTGTCGCGACGACGAACGGCTGGCCACCGTCGAAGGATCCGGTGACGACGATGACAGCGTCGTTCGTCGAATCGGTCGCGAACAGTTTGCCGGACCGGTGGGTCGGCCACGCAGTGTCGTCGACTGCTTGGCTCAGGTTCAACACCGCCAGTCGTGGGTGATCGGAGTTCGCTCGATCAACGAAGATCTGCTGCTGATCGCCTTGACTCGTGAGCATGAAGTCCCCAGCGAAGCGCGACGCGCCCGAGGGGACCACGGACGACGAGTCGGGGTCGGTCAAGGCAAGCTGGGTGGTCTTGGCGCCACCGTCGTGCTCGGTCGAACGATTGGCGGTCGTGGCCGTGTCTTCGTCGTAGAAGAGCGGCGTCGCGACCGCGGTCTTGGTGGCCGCGTCCAGTTGCACCGTGTAGACGGCGGGGTAACTGGCGCTGGGCGCGGGAGCGCCGGTGGTACCCGGTGCTGACGCGCTCACCAAAATCTTTCCATCAAGGATCGAGATCGCGTCGGTGCCACCGTTGTGCACGAGAGGCGCGCTGAAGGTGTAGTGCGTCACCGCGTTGGCTCCGTCACTTGGACGAATCAGGTACATCGAAGAGTTGCCGTCCTCGTTGACGGTGGCGAGGACGCCCTTCAGCGCCGGATCGGCAGTAAGACCGTCGACCTTGCCGACCACGTCCCACTGCCCGCGGACGTCACCGCTCTGACTGAACTGGACGACCGTACTGGCGAGGTTGCCGTCGGTGCTCGCCTCGCCCTGGGGTCCGACGCCGTTCTGGAAGCCCACCACGAGATTGTCGCCGAGCTGGGTGATGTCGTCGGGCTTACTCAGTACCTCGCTCTTCGACGTCGTAGAACCGGCGGGCGTGTACGAGTGCTGCAGGGACGAGCCCTTCAGGATCTGGGTCGCCCGCAACGTGGGCGTCGACGACGAATCGGCGACCGAAACGCCGGCGGCGAGCAGTGCCCCCGTCACGCTAATTCCCGTAACCATCAGTACTTTTAGTGACCGCATTGTCGTTGTACGCATTGAACATCCCTCCTAAGTGAGCTCTGTCCTTGCACCATAAAGACCGCGTCTTACCCGACGGTGACTCTCCCGCTACGCGGACGTGATGGTGAAGGAACTTTCAATCGTCACGTCGAACTTCTGACGTTGGCACGTTTGCGGTCGCTGGGAACGCCGACTTATCTACTTCGAAAGGGCAGTATTGCCCAAGAGTCCCAAAGCCACATCAGTTTCGTCGTGAGAATTGACTCAGTGAAGTCCGACCACTAGGGCCACGGCTTCATCAATCGTCCACAGTTCTTCAATAGTCACGTGGCCAACGACATCGCTCGCGCGACGAACATCAATCGCCGTGAGTTGCTCAACCAAGACTTTTGTCTTTTCACTCTTCAGAGCTATCACCGGACGAAAATGGGTGTTGAGAGCACTTTGCGACGTCGGAGCCACAATCACCGTGGACAGCGGCGTTAAGGCGTCCGACTGAATCACGACACCGAAACGCGCGCCTTGTTGTTCACGACCCTCGCTTTTCGGTGGCGTGAGGCGGACGATGTCACCCCTCGACACGGAGGCTCTCCATGAAGGCCGCAATGTCGAGCATCTCTTTTCTGTCTTGCTGATCAGCGGCGACCATCTCAGCCTCGCGACGAATCATCTCCATGCGGCCAAGTTGGTCTGCCGCAACGCGCAGACCCTTTCGGATGGCTTCTGAACGGGTAAGCCCCGATGACTCAAGGGCGTACAGAGCGCGCTGGGACTCAGCGTCAAGACGGATTGAAACTGCGAGGCGCGAACTGGTGTTCATGGGGAAAGTGTATCACGATTTGTGATACACGCTCCCGCGGCGATCAAATGGTCAACGACGGAACCGTATTCCACCGGTGGTGAGTTGTCATCTGAGCATTCACGCTGAAATTCGTAAGACGATGGTGGCAAAGGCTATGGGGCAGAAACCCTAAACGTCCGCTGATACGTCTCTTCAGAGACGGAAATGTCGTACCACGAATAGAACTCGTCGCGACCGCGGCGTTGCGCCGCGAGGTGGGCCGGCAGTTCGGCCCACGCGCGCTGCGCCACTCGGTCACGAAATCGCACGATGGTGACGCGTTCGCCGTCATCCGACGTGTAGAACTTCTCGTCGACGAACCCCTCCATGGCGTGCACGAGACGGCTCATCTCTGCGGCCACTTCTCCGTACGCGACCTCGACGCCAGGTCGAAGTCGACTACGAAACACCGTCACGATGGTCACGGTCTCATACTTTCATCGGGCCGGAAGAGCTTTCTCGTGACACGTGCAGATCCGTCGGAACACTTACTTCTTGACGAGCATCAGGGCGAAACCGTCGTAGCCCTTGCTTCCGACGGTCTGAATCGCCGTGGCCTCAACTCGATCTTCTTCGGCCACGAGTTCGAGGAACGCGCGCACTGCCAACACGCGCTCGTCCGTACTTTGTGGATCGACGATCCCGCCCGCGCGCACCACGTTGTCCGCGATGATCATGGTCCCGACACGCGAGAGCTCGAGGGACAGCGCGAAGTACTCGGGGTAGCCCTCCTTGTCCGCGTCGATGAAGATGAGGTCGAAGGGTTCGACCTTCTCGCCGATCAGGTCGCGTAACGACGACGACGCAGGTCCCACGCGAATCTCGACGACGGACTCGAGGCCCGCTCTCATGACGTTCGAGCGAGCCACGTCGGCGTGCTTTGACTCCAACTCCAACGAGATGAGTTGCCCACCTTCCGACAACGACCGGGCGAGCCAGATCGTGCTGTAGCCGCCGAGCGTACCGATCTCCAAGATTCGTCGCGCCCCGTGACTCTTCGCGAGCAGCTCTAACAACTTCCCCTGATTGGGTGCCACGTTGATCGGCGGCAAGCCGGCCGCGTCACTGTCGCTCAGTGCCTTGTCGAGCGCGTCGTCCGAGGGCGAGAGGAGCGACACCAAGTAGTTGTCGACAGTGGCCCAGAGTTCTTCGGTCATGATTTTCGTTCCTCTTGTTAGGCGCCCACGATACTGATCTCCGGACGCTCACGCACCAGATCAGCGCGTGACGAAGTAAAGAGAAGCTGTCGCTTAGTCCTCGAGTTCGATGTCCGAGAGCAGCGTTCTAAGCTGACGGCCCATCTCACGGGGATTGCCCGAGATCTCGCCGATGACGTCGCCTTCGACTTCGACGTCGTCGCCCGGGCGATACTTCGACACCCGCATGCCACGACCCGCCTTCGCGGCGATCACCACCCAGGGCAGACCGATCTCGCCCGAGTCCTTGGTCGCCATGATCTGGCCTTGCCGATCGAGTCCCAGACTCCAGTCCGGCGTGCGCGCGGCGTCTATCACGCGCTGGAGTTCACTGCTTCCCGAGAGTCCCGATTTCGCTATGGGGCCACCCTAGGACAACCCTGTCTCACGGGTCGTTGGACGACCTGATGCGTGCGCCGAGTTGGGCATGACGTTGGCGCGATCCTTCGTGTCGTTATCGTTCGTTTCACGAGGCAAAAGGGTTGCGTTCGCGGGCGCAGGTGAGACGAAGCCGTGATGCAAACGCAGTACAGTAAAACTCGAAGGACCTGAGCATCAGTTCTGGTGTCTCGCAGGACTTTTGGCCTTTTCGAGAGGAGATTCTGCGTGAAGCCGACGGACACTCAAGGTCCCGACTACTTCCATAAAGTGGTCGACTGCCAGTGGGCGTGTCCGGCACACACGAACGTTCCCGGCTACATCCGCTTGATCGCGCAGGGCCGTTTCGACGACGCCTACATGTTGAACCGTGAGTCCAACGTCTTTCCCGGCATCTTGGGGCGTACCTGTGACCGACCGTGCGAACCGGCTTGTCGGCGCGAACGCGTCGACGGCGCGCCCGTCGCGATCTGTCGATTGAAGCGCGTCGCGAGTGACCTCAAGGGTGACATCCAAGACCGCCTCCCGGCCATCCCTACCGAGAAGAACGGCAAACGCGTCGCGTGCATTGGCGCGGGACCCTCCTCACTCACGGTCGCGAACGACCTCATGCCGCTCGGCTACGAGGTCACCATCTTCGAACAGTACGACAAGCCCGGCGGTCTGATGCGCTCGAACATCCCGTCGTTCCGTCTGCCCGAAGAGGTCCTCGAGGACGAGACGGGGATGATCCTCGACATGGGCGTCGACATTCGCTACAACACACCCGTCTCGAGCTTGCGCGCTCTCCTCGACGAAGGATTCGACGCCGTCTTCGTCGGCGTCGGCGCGCCACGGGGCAAAGAACTCAATCTCCCCGGCCGCCACGACGAGGTCGAGTCGCACATCCACATCGGCATCGACTGGCTCGAATCGGTGGCTTTCGGTCACGTCAGCGAGATCGGCTCACGCGTCCTCATCATCGGCGTTGGCAACACCGCGATGGACTGCTGTCGTACGTCGAGACGACTGGGCGGCACCGACATCAAGGTCATGGCTCGCCGTCCCCGTCAGTTCTTCAAGGCCTCGCCTTGGGAACTCGACGACGCCGAAGAGGAGCAAGTCGAGATCCTCGTCAACCACGCGCCGACGCGCTTCGTCATCGAGGACGGAAAACTCGTGGGCATGGAGTTCGACGTGCTCGAGTGGGATGAGACCGCCTCACACTCGACGACCATCGACACCGTCATCCTGCCGTGTGACGACGCGATCCTCGCCATCGGCCAAGAGAACTCCTTTCCGTGGATCGAACGCGACCTCGGCATGACGTTCGGCGAGTGGGACATGCCCGTCGTCGACGAAGTCACCATGCAGTCCACTCTCCCAGGCGTCTTCTTCGGTGGCGACGCGGCCTGGGGACCGAAGAACATCATCTGGGCCGTCGCGCACGGGCACGAAGCCGCCATCTCCATCGACAACCACTGTTCCGACGTACCACTCTTCACGCGCCCGGAGATGGGTATGACGCTCGTCAGCCAGAAGATGGGGATGAGCGAGTGGAGCTACCACAACGACTACAACCAGTCGTCTCGCCAAAAGATGAGCCACGTCGAACTCACGAAGCGCTTCGAATCGCTCAACCTCGAAGTCGAACTCGGCTTCAGCGCCGAGCAGACCGCCCGAGAGGTGCAGCGCTGTCTCAACTGTGACGTGCAGACCGCGTTCGCTGCACCACTTTGTATCGAGTGTGACGCCTGTCTCGACATCTGTCCCGTGCAGTGTCTCACCATCACCAGTAACGGTGACGAGGCGGATCTGCGCACTCGACTGCTCGCGCCCGCCAACAACCTCGATCAAGAGCTCTACGTCTCGGAGCCACTCCCTCAGACCGGTCGCGTCATGGTGAAGGACGAGAACGTCTGCGTGCACTGTGGCCTCTGCGCCGAACGCTGTCCGACGGCCGCGTGGGACATGGAACTCTTCGATCTAGCCATCCCCTACGCCGGATCGAAGAACTTCATTCCCGTCGCCGTGGGTTTCGGGGGCGGTGGCCGCTGATGACGATGACCGCCAAGTCCAAGTCGAAGTCGTCCGTACCGAACCAGATCAACGACTTCTCCATCAAGCTCGCCAACGTCAACGGCACGGGATCGTCGAGCGCGAACGGCCTCCTCGTCCAAGCCATCTTTCGCATGGGTGTGCCCGTCTCGGGCAAGAACCTCTTTCCGTCCAACATCCAAGGTCTGCCCACCTGGTACGAAATCCGCGCGAATAAGTCGGGGTACACGGCGCGCGCCCTCAACTACGACCTTGTTGTCGCGATGAACTCTCAGACCTACGCGGACGACATCGCCGATGTGCGCTCTGGCGGGTACCTCCTCTACGACTCGTCGTGGCCCCTCGACCCCGATCTTGAGCGCGAGGACGTCAACTTCCTCGGCGTCCCCTTGGCGGCGATGTGTCTTGAGAACTTCACGAAGCCGCGCGAACGCATCCTCATGAAGAACGTCGCGTACGCCGGCGCCGTCGTGGCGCTCGTCGGTATCGACCTCGACGTGGTGGCGAACTTGCTCGCCGAAACCTTCGCTCGCAACGAGGCGCTACGCGATTCAAATCAGCGCGCCCTTCGTCTCGGCTACGACTACGCGCGCGAGAACTTCGCGTGTCCACTCGCCTTTCACCTGGAGCCGCTCGACAAGAACGACGACTCGATCCTCATCGACGGCAACACCGCGGCCGCGTTGGGCTGTCTCTACGCCGGCGCCACCGTCGCCGGGTGGTACCCGATCACGCCCGCGACGGCAGTGATGGACAACTTCACGAAACTCTGCGCCACGTACCGACGTGAGCGTGTGGTGAGTGACGACCCCGAAGCGTCCGTCACGTACAAGAACAACTACCTCATCATCCAAGCCGAGGACGAGATTGCGTCCATTGGCATGGTTCTCGGCGCGGGCTGGAACGGCGCGCGCGCCTTCACCTCCACGTCGGGTCCGGGCATCTCACTGATGAGTGAACTGCTCGGCCTGGCTTACTACACCGAGATTCCCGCCGTCATCATCGACGTGCAGCGCGTCGGTCCGTCGACGGGCATGCCGACGAGGACCCAGCAGGGCGACATCTTGATGTGCGCCTACGCCTCGCACGGTGACACCAAACACATCTTGTTGTTCCCGGCGAATCCGTTCGAGTGTTTCGAGTTCGCCGCGCAGTGCTTCGACATCGCTGAACGTTTCCAGACGCCGGTGTTCATGCTGTCCGACCTCGACATCGGGATGAACGACTGGGTGGTGCCGCGCCTCACGTGGGACGACAGCTACGTGCCCGACCGAGGACGCGTGCTCACCGACGACGACCTCTCGGAGATCACCGAGTTCTTTCGCTACGCGAACGAAGACGAGAAGTTCGTCACGCCGCGCACGCTGCCGGGCTCGCACCCGAAGGGTGCGTACTTCATTCGAGGTTCCGGCCACGACAAGTACGGGACCTACACCGAGGTGCCCGACCACTACCAAGAAGTGATCGACCGGCTGAAACTGAAGCACGCGGCCTCAGCAACGCACGTGCCCGCGCCGGTCATTGAACGTCGAAAGGGCGCGAAGGTCGGCGTCATCACAGTAGGAAGCTGCGACCTCGCGGTTCGAGAAGCCCTGGAAGAACTCGACGCCCGCTGTGTCACGGCCGACTTCCTTCGCGTTCGTGGCTTTCCGTTCGTCGAGGACATCCGAGACTTCGTCGAAGAACACGATCGCTGTTTCGTCGTGGAGCAGAATCGCGACGCGCAGTTGCGTTCGCTCATCTCGATCGAGACGGGCGTCGCGATCGAGAAGATGAACACGGTTCTCGCGTACGGGGGCTTTCCCCTCAGTGCCCAACAAGTCGTCGACAGCGTGCTCACGCAATTGGAGATCTCCTAATGCCCTCGATACTGAAGCCCTTCATACCCCTTAACCCGCTGCCGAAGAACGAGATCGGACTCACGGTGCGCGACTACGAGGGCGCGATGTCCACGCTGTGCGCGGGCTGTGGCCACGACTCGGTGACCGCCGCGATCAGTCACGCCTTCTTCGAACTCTCGACGCCGCCGAATCGGATCGCGAAGTTGAGCGGCATCGGCTGTTCCTCGAAGACGCCGACGTACTTCGTGCGCGGCGCGCACGGGTTCAACAGTGCGCACGGCCGCATGGCGACGATCGCTACCGGCGCCAACGCCGCAAATCGCGAACTGACCTACATCGGCATCTCGGGCGACGGCGACTCACTCTCCATTGGCCTCGGTCACCTCATGCACGCCATGCGCCGCAACGTCAACATGGTCTACGTCATCGAGAACAACGGGGTGTACGGCCTCACCAAGGGGCAGTTTTCAGCGTCGGCGGACATTGGCTCGGCCCCGAAGAAGGGTGAGGCGAACCTGCTCGCCCCGATCGACCCGATCATGTTGGGTCTCACACTGGGCGCCACGTTCCTCGCGAGGAGCTTCTCCGGCGACAAGGAGCAGTTGATCCCGATACTGAAGGCGGCGGTGAAGCACCACGGCTTCGCGCTCATCGACGTCATCTCACCGTGCGTGACGTTTAACGATCACGAGGGCTCGACGAAGAGTTACAAATTCGTTCGACAACACGAAGTGAAAGAGGTGGAGACCGATCTGGAGACGGTGTCGGACTTCGTGCCGATACACGTACCGATTCGAGAGAAGATCCCGAGCGACGGCGCGAAGGCCGTGACCATGCACGACGGAAGTGTGCTGCGCTTTCGTAATGTCCCCGATGGCTACGACCCGAGTGATCGTCAGAACGTCGAGGAGTACATTCGCGATCATCAGAGTCGTGGCGAGATCGCCACTGGTCTTCTCTACCTCAACGAAGCGGGCCAAGAGATGCACGAACTCAACCACACGCCCGACGCCGGACTGAACAGCATTCCCTACGCCGATCTCTGCCCGGGCGCCGCCGAGCTGGCGAAACTGCAAGAGGATTTCCGCTGAGAGCCGACCCTTGAGTCAACTTCTGGTACGAGCAGGGCGACGTTGCGTGCAGCGGATTCAAGACGCTCGGCGAAGTTCGATCTTTTGTTTCCGTATGTCAATTGGATGACATAAGAAATGCACCACTCATTTCTCAGTGCGTGCTGAGGGTTTCGCCGATTGAGAACACGATGAGACTTTGACGAACATCGGATGAAGAAGTCACGTCAGTCTAAAATTCATAGACGTGTTCAAACCTTCAATGAAAGTTTTCCTGGCTCCGCTCATCGCTTTCACCGGTGTCATCGGAACTGCTGACCTCGCGTCATCGAGCACGTCAACACCCCCGACGTCGTTGGGCTACGACATCAGTTTCCCTCAGTGCAGCAGTAATCTTCCCGCCCCAGAGGGTTTTGGCATTGTGGGCGTTAACAACGGACGCCCCTTTTCCACGAACCCGTGCCTCGTACGAGAACTCCAGTGGTCCGCGACGTCGCTGACCGGTAGTCCAGAGTTTTACGCAAATACGGACAATCCCGGACCCGAAAACAATTCCAACTGGCCAACCTCTCAACAGACACCGCAGATCTGTTTTGGAGCGAACTCGGTCCAGTGCTCCTATGACTACGGCTGGAACGCTGCGCAAGGTTCGTTCCAAAGCGCGGTGGCCGCGGAGACGCAACTCGGTTCTTCGTCGCCGATTGTTACCGTCACGGGCGCGCATTGGTGGCTGGACGTCGAATCGGGCAATGCGTGGGAAACGATCCGCACGAACAGCGCTCCAACGAGTGCGTCGTTCGCGAACGACCAGGGCGTCATAGAAGGTGAGCTCGCGTACCTCGCAAGCATTGGTGTTGTCTCGGTTGGTATTTACTCGACTACCTCACAGTGGACGGGCTTGATTGGCCAGACGGGGTCGACCTTCGCCACTACCACTGCGTGGTTGCCCGGTGCTGGCTCGCTGGCCACCGCGCAGGCGCAATGTGCTGCGGCGTCGTTTACCGGTGGCCGAGTTGCCATGATTCAGTATCCGTCCAATGGATTGGACGGCGACTTCCAGTGCCCACTCGTGAGTACTCCAACATCTTCGTCGGTGTCGGTGGCAAGTTCGGCGACATTTACCGATCAGCTCGCTGTGGCTGGCGAAAGCGCTCCGGTCACCTTCGCCCAGACCACCGGCGCGCCGTACCTCAACGTCTCAAGTTCTGGTCTTATCTCGACAGGTGGCCCGCTAGCGCCTGCAACCTACACGGCAACTGGAACGACGTCTTCGAGTGGCTATAGCGGGACGTTCACGTTCACTCTCTCGGTCGGCACCATGACACAGAATCTTCCTACGTCAGCCTCGGCGTCAATTGCAGCGACCGTCAACTTCACTGAACAACTTACTACCAGCGGAAGCAGCGGAGCGGTGACGTACGCGCAGACCACGGGCGCGCCCACCTTGCTCGTCTCGCCGTCGGGTCTCATCACCACGAGCGGTGCCTTGGCCGCGGGCTCGTACGTGGTGAGGGGCACGATGAGCGACGCCGCTGGCGACAAGGGGACCTTCTTTTTCAACCTAAAAGTTGGCGGCCTTACCCAAAGCTCTCTCATTCGAGCCACGGTGACGGCATCAACCTCGGCGTCGTTCACCGTTCAACTCGCCACCACCGGTGGTAGTGGCACCGTCACCTACGTGCAGTCGACCGGTGTGCCCACCTTGCTCGTCTCGCCAACGGGTCTCATCACCACGAGCGGTGCCTTGGCCGCGGGCTCGTACGTCGCGAGGGGCACGATGAGCGACGCTGCTGGCGACAAGGGGACGTTCTTCTTCAACCTTCAAGTCGGCGCGGCTCCGCCGACGCCGACGCCGACACCGACGCCGACACCGACACCGACACCGACTCCGACACCGACTCCAGTTCTCCCGATCGCCTATCGGGTCATCGGTCACGCGGTTGCCGGAAGAACAGTGACTCTCCGGATCACTGGTTTGGGCTTCTTTGGACGACCGCTCGTTCTAAGTCACGTGGGCACAACGGCAATCGTCACGAGGGACAGCGGCAAGATGCTCACCGCGCGGGTCACCGTCAAGCCGCGATCTCGCAAGGGCATCTTCACCTTTGTCATTACTTTGGCGAACGGCAAAGTATGCAGTGTGCGTTACGTTCAGCGATAGTCATGTACTACTTTCCAGTCGACTTCTGCTCATCCAGAAGCCATGACGCCGGTGCAATCGAGAATCATCTGCGAGTGATGCGATTCGTGGCTAATCGGGGGCGAGATGAATGCTCCAGGCCTTTAACCCTGCGCTTCCTGCAAGGCTTGTCGAAATGGTTTTGCTCGTGTATCGCGCCAGGCAGCCGGCGAGAAGCTCCATTCGCCGAGACGTGGACTATTGAATCTTCAAAGCACCTTTGAAAACTCACCAACCAGATCACACACGTGAAACTGCCGTAGTCTCGTTCCTAGCAGTTGTTGAATGGATCGCCATTACGCTTGATTCGCGACCGAGGTGAACATGAAGATACGTCCGAAAACCGAAGAGATGCTTGGGGGCGAGAGCGCGTGCTTCGCTCATCTACTTTGTGAAACATGCGGTGCCGTTCTCGACGGATCTCACGTACAGACGTGTCTCCTCGTCGACTATGACGAACCTGGGGCGCAGGCCATCGATGAAACTAGACGCAAGTAGACAACGCAAAAACGCTGCCGTTCTCGTAACGCAATCTCAATACTTCTCGCTTTACACAGAGCGTTCACAGTAAGCGCGCGCGTTTGAAAATAAATTCTTTAACAACGCACGTTGGCACGCGTCGTGGGCGTTTCGAACGATAGCCGTTCGTGCGTTGATGAATCGTGTGGTACCAAACAAAAAGTCGTCGAACGTGGCCACAAAATGCGGAGGATTCTCGGATGGACTCCGAAAAGTGGTCGGTAGCCTTGAAGGTCTATGGGTAACTTGTCGGCTGCTCCCATACGAGTTGCCGTTGTTGATGACCACATCATGGTCAGTGAGATGCTGGCCCTGTCCATCTCGAAAGAGAAGGATCTCGTGCTCGTCGACGTGGCTGGCAACATGGCCGACGCGCTCGATCTCGTTCGCCGCGATCGCCCCGACGTCGTCCTCGTGAACTATCGACTGCCCGACGCCGACGGCGTCGACGTCGTGCGCAAGATCCTCGAGGAGTTCCCCGATACTCGCGTCGTGATGTTGTCGAGCAGTGTCGACAGCGACGTCCGAGCACAGTCGTTCGGAGCCGGTTGCGTCCGTTACCTCGGGAGGGACCGTTCCATTCGCGACATCCTCACCGCTATTAGGTCCGCCGCGCACGAAGACCTCATCCGCTCTGAGGAGTTCGCCGGACTCTTGGACGAGTGGAGTAGCGCGCCTCGACGCTAGAGCACGAACACCGTCCGAACGCGACGGTGTTCGTCATTTTCAGTTCGCCATTGCGTGCTGTTCGCCCCGAGTCATTCGAACGTCCTTCGTTCATTGCCGCGCCTAGACCTTCAATTCTCATGGGAAACACGTTCATTGCACAGTTTCCAAGTGAACGAATCTCGAATCCCCTGGCTACGATGCATTCGAAGGTACAACGTCGGCTGCTTCACGATTGTTGCCATTTAGCTTCGAGTGGCGCAACCACGGAGACGCCGGCGAACTAGGGCATCCTGGGAGGAAGAACATGTCGACAAAAGGGCTTCGCACCGTACTGAGCTTCGCGCTCGTAGGTATTACGGGCCTCGCGAGTGGTGTGGTGAACATCTCGAGCGCGTCCGCGGTTGGTGGACCGAAGGTGGTCGTCTCGCCCGCAAAGAACCTACGCAACGGCGAGGTCGTCCACGTCACCGGAAGCGGCTTCAAGGCCGGCGACACGGTGTATCTCGTGGAGTGCCTAGCAAAGGCGAAGGGCCAATCAGGTTGCCTGGTCAACGGCATTCCCCCGTACGCGACGATCACGGCCGCGGGCCTCCTGAAACGGACGTCCTTCAAGGTCGTGACGGGAAAAGTGGGTTCCGGTAAGGGCGCAGGCACGTGCGGCACGACCAAGACCAACCTGAAGAACTGCGCCGTGAGTGTCGGTAACGCGTCCGGGGGCGACAGCGCCGTTGGTCTCATCACCTTTAGAGCTCCCGTAAAGAAGTAGGTTCGCCTCGTTCACTGGGATGGCGAGGTCATCTCAGCGATTCAGCACGTCGGGCGTGCCCCGATTCGAGTAGTACGTAGAGGACAGCGAGAGAAGTCGACGGTGTTGGATTATGGCCCGAGCGACGTCGTGATTTGAAAGGGGCGCATGTACGAGCAGAACGGCTCACCGTCCCCTATGTCACAGACCCTCCAAGAACGACGAACCTCCATCGCCGACCACCTGAAGGCGCACTTCAGTTTCGCGTCGTTGCTCGCGATCCTCTTCCTCACGTTTCTCGACAACACCATCGCGAGCGCGGTCCTCACGAGCGTGCAGGCCAAACTCCACGCAGGCGTCACGCAACTCCAGTGGGTCGTCGGTGGCTACGCCTTGGCCTTCGCCAGCCTCATGCTGATCTGTGGGTCGCTCGGTGACAACTTCGGGCGAAAGAAAGTGATGTTGATCGGCGTCGTGATCTTCTGCGGTGGGTCGCTGGTCAGCGCCTTCGCGCAGTCGCCCACCGAACTCATCATTGGTCGAGTCATCATGGGTGTGGGCGCCGCCGGCTCCGAACCCAGCACCTTGTCGATGATCCGACACATCTACCCGGAGAAGCGCGCCCGGGCGCGTGCGCTGGGCGCGTGGGCCGCAGTCAGTGGCCTCGCGCTCGCGCTCGGTCCCGTCGTCGGTGGCGTCCTCGTCGGACTGTGGTCGTGGCGCGCAGTGTTCTGGTTCAACTTCATATTCGGCGCAGTCGTTCTCGTCGTCGCGGCGATCGCGCTGCCCGAAAGCGTCAACGACGTTCGTCGTCGCATTGACGGGTACGGCTTCGTCCTTGCCGCCGTCGCGCTCGGTCTCGCCACGTTCGCCACGATCTCCGGCGAGACGTGGGGGTACTACTCGGGCGGCGTGCTCACCCTCTATTCGATCGCAGGACTCAGTTTCATCATCTACTTCGTCGTGGAGTCGAAGACGAAGTACCCGATGCTCAACGTGCGCTGGGTCCGCAATCGAGCCTTCGCCGGCTCGACGACGATCGCGTTCACGAGTTACTTCGCGATCTTCTCGATCTTCTTCTTCGTCGCGCTCTACCTCGAGGTCGTCGCGTCGGTCGGTCCCTACACGCTCGCGCTCGACTTCATCCCGATGCTGTCGGGCATGGTCGTCGCTTCTCTCTTCACGGGCCGCTGGGTGGGCCGCGTGGGATCGCGCGTGCCTATGACGGTGGGATGCTTCCTCGCGGGCGTGGGCGTGTTGATCACCGATATCGTCATCAATCCGACGGCTGGGCTCGGCACCCTGGGCTTCGCGATGGGCATCGCGGGCGTGGGCTTTGGCATCATCGTCGTGCCCATCAACGCCACGGCCCTCATCAGCATTCCGGCCGCCAACTCCGGCATGGCCGCCTCGACGATCAACACCAGTCGAGAGCTCGGCGCGGTGACGGGCGTCGCCATCCTCGGTTCGATCGTGAACGGTCAACTCACCGTGAACCTCACCCACCGGTTGATTCAGATCGGCATTCCGCCGTCGTACCGACAGATCGTTATCAACGCCGTCATCACCGGGAACGTCAACGCCCAGGCCGCGAAGGTCAGTGGCCAGAGCAGCGCTGGCGTTCGAGCCATCATCAAGAAGGTCGTCGACGCGGCCTTTGGCGCGTTCACCCACGGGTTGAACATCGCCCTTACGGTGTCAGGTCTCTTGCTCCTTCTCTCCGGTGCGATCGCCTACTTCACGGGGACCGCCGAGAGGAACTCCATGGTCGCCGACGAGGCGTCATTCGACTGACGCCTCACTCCTTCGTGAGCAGTAATTCGCTGAGGCGACGCGCTTGGATCCCGTCGTTGAGACGTTGCAGCAACATCGTGAGCGTCGCGACGTCCCCGTCCGGCCATCCGGCACAGAGCTCGTGCAGGATCCGACTTCTCCGAGCCTCCCGCTGCGCCAAGGTCCTTCGACCAACTGACGACACGCTGAGCAGCGTCGCCCTACCGTCCGCGGGGTCGGGTCGTTGGCCGAGCAGCTTCTCTTTCAACATCTCGTTGACGTAGCGACTGATCGAGGTCTTCGTGACGAAGAGTTTGTTCGCCAAGTCCGAGGCGCGGATCTCACCGGCTTCCATCACCGCTCGCAGTAGTTCAATCGCCAGTGGACTGTGACCGGGTTCGCTCCCGGCGCGCACTACCTGCATCAACTGACTTCGTCGAAGGCGCCCCCACTCGCGCTCGAGGGTGGTGTTGCCCGTCTCCGCCTTCAAAGTCTTGGTCACTGTGGTAACGTAGCATATAGTTACTTTAAGTAACTAATTCATCTCTACCCTCGCCGCTCGGATTGATCGGGCGAGCATCTAGCGAAAGGTTGCTCATGACACACAATCTGCGTGCCGACACCATCATCTTCCCAGGCGGCGGAGGCGACGAGATCGAGGGCTATCTTGCGCTCCCCACCGACGTTGAACACCATGGTTCGATTGTCGTCATCCACCACCTGCCCGGCTACGACGAGGCGACCAAGGAGATCACTCGCCGTTTCGCGGCGAATGGCTACGCCGCGTTGATGCCCAACCTCTACTCACGTGAGGCACCCGGCGCGAGCAGCGACGACGCGGCCGCGACCGTGCGCGCCATGGGGGGCGTGCCCGACGACCGTCTCGTCTTGGACGTCGCCGCCGCGATGACGTACTTGAAAGAACTACCGACCTCGAACGGCAAGGTCGCCTCCATCGGCTTCTGCTCGGGTGGGCGCCAGTCCTTCCTCGCGGGATGCCAACTGCCACTCGACGGGGTCATCGTCTGTTACGGCGGGTTCATCACGATCGACACGCCGCCAGACTTTCCTCTCAACTTCAAGGCGGTCATCGATCAAGTCGACGGCCTCTCGGCACCAGTGCTCGCGTTCTTCGGTGCCGACGACCAGTTTCCGTCGCCCGAACAGATGCAAACGTTCGAGGACGCGCTCACCAAAGCGGGCAAGGAGTTCACGGTGCGTGCCTTCGAGGGCGCGGGTCACGCCTTCTTCGCGCCGGACCGTCCTTCGTACCGACCCGAAGCCGCGACCGAGGGTTGGCGCGACGTCTTCACCTTCCTCGCCCGCACGATTGGCTAAGGAGCCACCATGTGTACCTACCAAACCGAGAAGTTGACCATCACCGGCAGCGGAAAGACCCCGGACGGGTGGACCAAGGTGACTGACGCGACCGTGTACTTCGACCACCCCGTGCACCACGGCGCCGGTCACGCGCTCCTCATCGACGTGCTCAATCCGGCGAAGGGTCCGTCCGCGCGCGTCGCGCTCGAACTCAGCGCCGACAGCGCGCGCAGCCTCGCGAACGCGATCCTTCACACCCTCGACGCCGTACCGAGCGGGCTGTTGAGCGACTCCGCCTCGTGAGCGTCGCGTGGGCGGTGCTGCGACAGCGCGACCAGCCACGACCCGACAACGACCGCTACAAGTGGGTCGTGCTCTCCAACACGACGCTCGGCGTCTTGATGGCCACTATCGACACGTCCATCGTCCTCATCGCCCTGCCCGACATCTTCAAGGGCATCAAGATCAATCCCCTCCAGCCGGGCAACACCTTCTATCTGTTGTGGATGATCCTCGGCTTCATGATCGTCACCTCAGTGCTCGTGGTCAGTCTCGGGCGACTCGGCGACATGCTCGGGCGCGTGCGCATGTACAACCTCGGCTTCGTCATCTACACCTTCTTCTCGCTGGTGCTCTCGATCACCTGGATGTCGGGCACGGCCGCCGCGCTCTGGCTCGTCATCATGCGACTCTTCCAGGGTGTCGGCGCCGCGTTCCTGATCGCGAACTCGACGGCGATCTTGACCGACGCCTTTCCCGAGCGCCAACGCGGCATGGCGATTGGCATCAACCAGATCGCTGGCATCTCGGGCATGTTCATCGGCCTGGTGCTCGGTGGACTCCTCGGTCCGATCCAGTGGCGACTCATCTTCATCATCTCGGTGCCCATCGGACTCTTCGGCACCATCTGGGCGTACCTGAAGTTGCGCGAAGTGCCGACCAAGCGACTCCACCACGTCGACTGGAGTGGCAACGTCACCTTCGCCGTCGGGCTCATCGCGCTCATGGTGGGCATCACTTACGGCATCCAGCCCTACGGCGGACACGCCATGGGCTGGACCAGTCCCCTGGTGCTCGGTTCGATGGCGATCGGCGTTCTTTCACTCGCGCTCTTCGCGCGTATCGAGATCAGGTCCGACGACCCAATGTTTCGCCTCAGTCTCTTTCGAATCCGGGCGTTCTCCGCCGGCAGCATCTCTACGCTGCTCGCGGCGATCGGTCGCGGCGGTCTCATGTTCACGATGGTCATCTGGCTCCAGGGGATCTGGCTGCCGCTGCATGGCTTCAACTTTTCGAACACGCCACTCTGGGCCGGGATCGCCTTGCTGCCACTCACCGGTGGCTTCTTGGTCGCGGGACCACTCTGCGGTTTTCTTTCTGACCGCTTCGGCTCTCGTCCCTTCACGGTGGGTGGAATGCTCGGTGCCACGGCGTCGTTCTTGCTGTTGCAGTTCTTACCGGCGAACTTCTCCTACCCGGTCTTCGGACTCATCCTTTTCTTGAACGGCCTCGCGATGGGCGCCTTCTCCGCGCCCAATCGCGTGAGCGTCATGAACGCCCTGCCAGCCGAGCACCGCGGCGTGGGTTCGGGCATGAACTCGACGTTCCAGAACTCTGGTCAGGTCGTCTCCATCGGCATCTTTTTCACCCTGATGATCATCGGACTCTCGAGGACGCTGCCGAGTGCGCTGTACACGGGACTCACCCACCAGGGCGTCAGCGCCCACGTCGCACACCACGTCGCCGGGTTGCCGCCGGTGACGACGCTCTTCGCGTCGTTCCTCGGCTACAACCCCATGGCTAATCTGCTCGGTCCCCACGCGTTGGCAGCACTCAGTTCGAGTGCGCGCGCCACGGTCGTAGGACACACGTTCTTTCCGACCATCATCCAAAAGGCCTTCGTCTCGGGGCTGCACCCGGCCCTCGACTTCGCGGCCATCGTCTGTCTGCTCGCGGCCGT
>Ga0208589_1000044_pt1 | contig 60531 bp, 53 predicted proteins | sample NGESurshal092012_2_FD_184486 | JGI IMG/M metagenome (GOLD analysis project Ga0208589, IMG submission 184486) | Arctic peat soil microbial communities from Barrow, Alaska - NGEE Surface sample F53-2 shallow-092012 (SPAdes) | ecosystem: Environmental > Terrestrial > Soil > Wetlands > Peat ...
GCGGGAGAACGCGTTCAAGTACTCCCCGGGTGGCGGCATGGTCACCGTGGCCGCCCGGCTCGCCGGGGGCTGGATCGAGGTCACGGTGGAAGACGAGGGCATCGGCATCGCCCCCGGCGACCACGAGCGGATCTTCGAGCGGTTCGTCCAGGGTGAGACAGGCGACCGGCGCCGGTTCGGTGGCATCGGCCTGGGCCTGTACATCGTGCGCCAGCTGGCCCGGGCGCAGGGCGGGGAGGTCGCCGCCTCGTCCCGGGCAGGGGGCGGAACCCGCATGCTGCTCCAGCTGCGTCCGGCGTCCCGCTGACCGGGCGGCACCCGGGCGCATCCTGTTGCGCCCTAAATGGCGCGTATACCTCTGGCGAAGGTCTCCGGTCAGAACCCGGAAAAGTGGTATGAATCTACGGTGCCATCCCGGAGCGGACCCCGCGTACCGCGTGCTGCCCTAGCTTCCGTCTCAAGCCCCTGCCTTCCCGGCCTGCCCGGCCCAGCCCGGGGCGTGCGCCTGTGCCTGCGCCCCCTGGAGGATTCATGCCAGTAGTCGTGCTCCCGCGGTGGGCGGGAGCGCTCGCGGCCGTCGCGGGCCTGACCGTGGCCGGCCTGGCCGCGGTGCCGGCCGCCGTCGCCTCGACGCACGCCGCGGCCTCGGGGCCGTCGGCGTCACCCCGGTTCGTCAGGGCCCATCACACGGCCCATCTGCCCAGCGGCTTCACCCAGGTCTGCCCGCAGCCGTCGTCGCCCGGCGTGATGCAGTGCGCCATCGTGGTGCATTCCGCCGCCGTGACGGCGGCCAACCGGCCCGCGTCGGGAACGCTGTCGCCAGGGCAGCTGCGGTCCGCGTACGGGCTGAGCTCGGCCGCCAGCGCGTCCAACAAGAGCACGATCGCGATCGTGGACGCCTATAACGACTGGCACGCGGCCGGTGACCTGGCCAAGTACCGGAGTTACTACGGGCTCCGGTCCTGCACGACGTCCAGCAAGTGCCTGCGCGTGGTCAACCAGAAAGGCACGACCGCCTGGTACCCGAAGGGCAACTCCGGCTGGGCCGAGGAGGAGTCGCTGGACCTGGACATGGTCTCCGCGATCTGCCCCAACTGCAAGATCCTCCTGGTCGAGGCGAACAACACGACGATCGGCGCGCTGAGCGCCGCCGAGGACACCGCGGTCCGGCTGGGGGCCAAGTTCGTCTCCAACAGCTGGGGCGGGTCTGAGTTCAGCACCGAGGCGAGCTACGACAGTCACTTCGACCACCCGGGCGTGGTGATCACCGTGTCGTCCGGCGACTACGGGTACACAGCCCAGTATCCGGCCGTCTCGCCGTACGTGACCTCGGTCGGCGGGACCACGCTGTGGATGAAGGGCAAGACCCGGACCGAGGAGAAGGTCTGGAGCCTGGGGGCCACCGAGGGCACGGGTTCGGGGTGCTCCACCGTGGAGCCCCAGCAGGCCTGGCAGGCGGCGTACAACAGCGCCTGCCCCTCGAACCGGATCGACAACGACGTCGCGGCCGACGCCGACCCGCGCACCGGGCCGGCCGTCTACGACTCCTACCCGCCCTCGGGCCAGGGCCTGCCGGCCGGCTGGCAGCAGCTGGGCGGGACGAGCGTGTCGAGCCCGATCATCGCGGCCGTGTACGCGCTGGCCAACCCGGGTGGCAAGCCGCCCACGTCGTCCCTGGCGACCGAGTTCCCCTACCAGGCCACCTCGGGGCTGCGGGACATCACGCTCGGCTCGAACAGCAACTGCGGGTCCTACCTGTGCGTCGCCGGGACCGGCTACGACGGCCCGACCGGGCTGGGCGTGCCGAGCGGCGTGAACGCCTTCAGGTAACCGGTCCCGACGGGTAGCCGGCCGTCGCGGCGGCCTCGACGAAGCGGGCCACCCCGCCCGAGGCGACCAGGTACTCGTCGAGAATGCCGGGCACGTCGTCGCCGGCCTTCACGATCTGGCCCTTCTCCAGCCAGATGATCCGGTTGCAGGTCTCGGCGATCTCAGCCAGGTTGTGCGCGACCAGGAACACTGTGCCGGCCCGTGCGCGCAGCTCGTCGATACGGGCGTGGCTCTTGCGCTGGAACTCGGCGTCGCCGGTGGCCAGGGCCTCGTCCACGAGCAGGATGTCGTGGCTCTTCGCCGAGGCGATCGCGAAGCGCAGCCGGGCGCCCATGCCGGTGGAGTAGGCCTTCATGGGCAGGTTGATGAAGTCGCCGACCCCGGAAAACTCCACGATCCGGGGCTTGGCCTCCTTGGTCTCCTGGGTGGTCATGCCCATGGCCAGGCAGCCGAGGACCACGTTCCGCTCGCCGGTGAGGTCCTCGAGCAGCGCCGCGTTCACCCCGAGCAGGGCCCCGTGGCCGTCGGTGTAGACCGCGCCCTGCTCGGAAGGCAGCAGCCCGGCGATCGCCCGCAGCAGGGTGGACTTGCCCGAGCCGTTGCGCCCGATGACGCCGACCGCGTCACCTCGGTAGGCCACGAACGAGATGCCCCGGATCGCGTGCACCTCACGGATGGACGGACGCCGCTGGCGCTTGATCATCCGCAGCAGCGCGGTGGCCGCCGTGCCCTTGTCCGCGTTGCTGCCGTACACCCGGTAGACCACGTGCAGGTCGTCCACCACCACCATGGGATTAGCCACGGCCGTATCTCGCCTCCGCACGCCAGAAGAACAGGAAGCCAACGACGGCCACCACCAGGGCCCAGCCCGCGCCGTACAGCCACAGGGAAGGAATGCTGGGCAGGGTGGTCGGATGGCAGTACGCGCTGTAACTCGGGTACTTGCCGGAGAACAGCCGGTAGAGGCCGCAGTTGTGGGCGTTGTACGGTTTGGCGCCCGGCAGGGACCCCCGGTATTTCGCCAGCAGCGCGTACCTGACCAGGGTGATGTAGACCGCGGCCGGGTTGATCTGCAGCAGGTACGCCAGTGTCGGGTGATCGTGCAGCTTGCCGTGGATGGTCAGGGTCAGCGTCTCGAGGCTGAACAGGACGCCCGAGGTGTACATCCAGGTCCGCACGATGAACGGCAGCAACTGGCTGACGTCGTCGATGCTGGCGCCCCAGCGGGCCAGGATGAGCCCGCACCCCACGTTGAACACGCTCTGCAGGACGAGTACGGGGAAGATCAGCAGCCAGTAGGGGGTTATCGGCTCACCGGCGACCAGCACGATGACGAACAGCACCGCGAAGGACAGAATCAGCTGCTGCAGCTCGATCAGCACGTAGCCCAGCGGCAGGCAGGCCCGCGGGAAGTACAGCGCCCTGATCAGCGGGAGCGTGTCCCGGATCACCGTGGAGGACGTGATGAACGCCCGCTGGGTGAAGTTGAACACGAAGACGCCGGTGACCAGGAAGGAGATGTAATCCGGCACGCCGCGGCTGGTGCCCAGCAGCAGGCCGAAGATCAGGTAGTAGACGCCCGCGTTGAGCAGCGGGGTGAGCACCTGCCATAGCTGGCCGAGCCGCGCCTCGGTGTACATCGCGATGTTCCGCGCGGTGGCGAAGCCCGTGATGAAGTAGCGCCGCTGCCAGAGCTCGCCGGCGTAGCCGCGCAGCGGTGGCCGGATCGCCGTCTGCTTGAGCCCGTGGCGGAGGGCCAGGTCACGCAGCGGCTCGCCGGGCAGCAGCGTGTTTTCCGGCTCGGCGGTCACCGTGGCGGCGCTGTCGCCCCCCGCGACCGGCCCGCTGAGCGCGCCTGGTGCGCTTACCCGGCCCTGTTTCGTCACGATCGCGAGCCTATGGCGCGATCAGGGTGCGGCGGGACGCCTCGCGCCGATCGGCTGGTCATCGCGGCCTCCGCGGTGGCCATCTGGCCCGGCCGTTCCCAGCCCGGCCGTCCGGCCGCCCGCAGGGAACCCGACCCTGAGTTGTACGGGGCAACTATCACGTTGGAAAACGTACCATCTGGCCAGTTGTGCGGTACAACTGTTACGTGAACTTGTCGGCTGATGACGCTGAGCTGGTACAGCTGCTCGGCCAGCTGCTCCGAGTGGTGAGCCCGGAAAGCGCGGGTCCGGGGAATGGGGAGCCTCCCGGTTCGGGGCTGTCCGCGTCCGAAGCCCGGGCACTAATCGAGCTGGTGGCCGCCCGTGGTATCGCCCAGGGCCAGCTCGGCACCCTGCTCGGGCTGGAGAAGAGCACGGTGAGCCGTCTGGCGGCCGGCCTGGAGCGCAAGGGCTGGGTCAGGCGCGGCCGGGACGAGGCGAACCAGCGCTACATCCGGCTCTACCTCACCCCGGAGGGCAGCCAGGTCGCGGCGCAGCTGTGGAGCGCGTGGCAGACCCGGCAGGCCCGGATTCTCGCCTCGCTCACCGCGGAGGAGCGGGCCGGCCTGACCTCGGGCCTGCGCGGCCTGATCCGCGGGCTGGCCGCGGAGGGCCTGCTCGCCGACGGCTGACCGGTCAGCCCCGGGCCCGCGGCATGTCGCGGGCCGGGCGGTACACCTGCACCCCGTCGGCCTGGTAATCGCGCCGGAAGCCGGTCAGCCGGAGCAGCCGCAGCAGATGGGGTTCCTCACGCCAGACCAGCACCCAGCCGATGTTCATCTTCCGGGCGCTGACCTTCGCCTCGTGGAACTGCGCCCTCGAGATCCGGTGCTTGCCGCCCTGGGCGTCGAGCAGGGCCGCGTAGAAGGCGCTGGCCTCGATTCCCTTCAGGGTGCCGGACGGGATCCGGGAGATGAGCGCGTTGGCCAGCGGGTGCCCGTCCGCCGTGGCCAGCACCATCGTCTCGGGTGCGAACCCGTCCCCGATCACGGGCAGGCCGCCGCGGATGCCGAACGGGACGTCCAGCACGATCGAGTTGGTGTGGTCGGCGGCGATCGGGCCGTCCAGCGCGGGCATGGCCGTGGGCATGGCGCCGATGCCCGGGTTGCCAGACCAGCCGGTCTCCAGCAGGGCCAGGACCAGCACCGGGATCACCCCGGCCCCGGTGTTCTTGCGGAGCCACTCCACCGCCGATCCGGCTAGCAGCACCATGGGCACCAGGGCGAGTTCGGTGAACCGGTTGGCTTCCCGGAAGGTGGAAAGCCCGGGGATCCGGGTGAACCAGGTGAAGGGCATGATCACCGACAGCCGGACCCCGTTCACCACCTGGGCCAGCGGCACGTAGTGGCGGCTGCCGACCCACACCACCGAGCCCAGCGACAGCAGGACGCAGGCCACCCAGAGCAGGGCCAGGGAGCGCGCGTGCCGCCGGCGCCACGACACCACGATCCCGGACAGGGCCAGGGCGGTGAGCACGATGCCGAACGAGGCGATCACGATGCTGTAAGGGCCGTGGTAGTAGTAACGGCTCACCGACGTCAGGCCGTAGTCGCCCACCCGGGGGGAGGGCGCGAACATCTCCTGCAGTGAGGCTCCCGAGCGCACGTAGTTCACGTCCAGCAGACCGGCCGGTGACGCGGGAGCCCGGCTGGCCGAGGCCTGCTGGAGCATCACGATGAGCTGCGGGCTGGCGACCAGCAGGCCGGTCAGCGCGGCCAGCCCAGCCGCCCGCAGCCGGGCCACCGAGGGCTGGCGCGCCAGCCACGGCACCAGGACCAGGCCCGCGAGGATGGCCGCCAGCACCGCCGATTCCTGGTCGGTGACTATGGCGGCGCCCATCACTGCGCCGAGGATGATGGCCTGCCGCCGCCCGGGCCGGCGGGTCAGCCGTACCGCGGCCTCCAGGGCCATCGGCAGGAACAGTGCCCCGAGGGCCAGGTTCAGCTCGTACCAGCTGCGCCAGGTGAGGATCGTGGACAGGCCGAAGAAGCCGCCGGCCGTGATCGCGCCGAGCTGGGTGGGCAGCCAGAGCCGGGCCGCCCGGTACATCACGTAGCACAGCACGCCGGGGCACAGGACGGAGAGCAGGTTGTAGCTCAGGCTCGGCCCGAAGGCCAGCGTGACCGGGGTCATCAGCAGGCCGGGCAGCGGCATCAGGGTGTGGTAGCCGAGATCCGAGCCCACCGGGGCGGCGAGGTATCGCGTGGACCAGGGGCTGGAGAAGTGGGACACCTGGCGGGCGACCCACCAGAAGTCCCAGACGTAGCCGCCAGCGTCCCGGAGGGCCGGCAGCCGGCCACCCAGGTAGGTGACCCGCGGCCAGGTAACCGCCAGCCCGGTAACCAGATAGCCCGCCAGCAGGACCAGGTGCGCCGCCAGTGGGTGCTTCGTGAGCCGCGTGAACCGCGGCGCGGGCGGGCCAGAGCCGCCATCCGGGCCTGGCGCGGCCTCGACGGGGGCCTGCCGTGGCAGCCCTGTGCCCCCGGCCCGTCCTGCGGCCGGGGAACGTTCAGCCGTTTCCCCGATCAGGGCCGACAGCCCGTCCGGCCGCAGGGTGCTGATCTGACCGGAGGCCGGGTGGTCCGGCGGGTCCTCGCCCGCGTGGGCCATCGTCACCCCGTTCTTGTTGTCCGCCAACTAGCCGTGCCCGACGAAATTGATTATGGAAGCATGCTGCCCAGCTAGAAGACCAATTGTGCTTACGAGGATAGAATAGATGTATTACGAAGAGAGAAAGATCCGGCAAAGTGCGTGGAATAACCGAGTAATAATTCCTAAATGTCCCAAAGGTTGCGTGAAGAAAAGTAAAAGTCCGGAATAGTTATGGCATCGCCGGAGTGCGTTCAGGCCACCGCCTGCCCGGCCCCAGGGCTGCAGCTACCTCGGTGACATGATCCAGCCCGGGACGGGTCGTGCCCTGGCCGGGGCCGGTCTTCCCGTGCCGGACTGACGTCCCGACGACGTCAGCGGCCGGGCCGGTAAACCGAGACGCCGTCGGCCCGGTAGGCAAAGCGGAAACCCGTCTCGTGCAGATATTGCACTATGGCCGGATTTGAGTACCACACCACGACCCACCCGATATGCAGCCGCCGGGCATCCCGGCGGCCGGCGGCGACCTGCGCCGCGGTCAGCGGGGTGTAGGACGACAGTTTCTTAGCCCACACCGGCTGGCCCCGCTGGGCCGCCGCGGTAAGCGGCGGGCCGAGCGGGGGGAAGGTGAAATGCTGCGTCTTGATCAGGGACGAAAAGAACGCGTGCTTCCTGATGCGATCGAGGGTAGATGCGGGGATCCGGGAGACGTAGGCGACGGCCCGCGGGTGGCCGTCCTTGGTCGCCATGACTAGCGCCTGGGCCGCGAACCGGCCGCCGTACTCGGGAATCCCGCCGCGCATCCCGTACGGAACATCGACCACTACCGACCGGGAATGGTCGGCGGCGATCGGCCGGTCCAGCCGGGGGTACGCGGTGGACATCGTCCCGATCTTCGCGTTCCCGGAGTACCCCAGCTCCAGGAGGCCGAGGGCGATCACCACCGCGATCAGCGGCTTCGCGTGGTAGCGCATCCAGTCCACCGCCGCGCCGGCCAGCAGGGCGGCCGGAATCAGGCCGAGGATGGCCATCCGGTCCGCCTCCCGGAAGGCGGACAGGCCGGGAATGCGGACGAACCAGGTGTAGGGCAGGAACGCTGAGACGTGCACCCCGTTCCAGTCCAGTGTCCAGGGGATGAACTGCTGCTTGCCCACCCACAGGGACATGCCCAGGGCCAGCGCCGCGCAGCCGGCCCAGAGCAGCGCCAGCTGCCAGGCCCGGCGCTGCCGCCAGGCGACGACCAGGCCCATCAGGGCCAGTGCGGTCAGGGTCACGCCGAACATCGGCAGGCCCTCGTTGTCCCGGCTGTGCAGGAACGGCTGGGCCAGGGCGGTCAGGCCGAAATCCGCCACCCGCGGGGTGGGCGCGAACATGCCGGGCAGGCCGACGCCGTAGAGCTTGTCGGTCACCCCGAGCAGTCCGGGCTTGATGTTCAGCCCGCGATGGGCCTCCTCGTAGATCATCGCGGCAAGCTGCGGGCCGGCTACGACCGCGGCGATCGCGGCGCCCAGCGCGACGGGCCACAGCCTGGCCACCGCGGGCCGCCACAGCAGCCAGGGCAGCAGCACCAGCCCGGCCAGGATGCCGGTCAGCACGGCCGACTCCGGGTCGGTGAGCACCGCCGCGCCCACGATCACGCCGAGGATGAGGGCCTGGCGCCAGCCCGGAGACCGGCGCAGCCGTACCGAGGCCTCGAGCGCCAGCGGGAGGAACAGCGCGCCTACGGCGATGTTGACGTGGTACCAGTCCTCCTGGGCGAGCATCGCCGACAGGCCGAAGAAAGCGCCCGCGGCGATGGCGCCGGTCTGGCTGGGCAGCCACAGCCGCGCGGCGCGGTACATGGCGTAGCACAGCAGCCCGGGGACCACGATGACCAGCAGATTGTAGGAGGCGCTTGGCCCGAAGAGGAGCGTGACCGGGGCCAGCAGCAGGCCCGGCAGCGGCATCAGCGTGTGGTATCCGAGGAGCACGCCCGCGGGCGCGGCCATGTGGTTGGTGCTCCAGGGGTTGGCCAGGTGGCTCAGCTGCCGCGCCATCCACCAGAAGCCCCAGACGTAGGCGGCTGAGTCCCGCATCGACGGCAGCCTGCCCGCGATGTAGGTAGCCCGCGGCCAGGTCACCGCCACACCCGCGGCCAGATAGCAGACGAGCAGGGTCAGCTGGCCGACGGCCGGGTGACTAGTGAAGACCCCGAGCACCGGCGGGTGCGTGTCTGCCCCGCGTGCCGCGGTGTCCGCCGGCGCGCTGCCCGCTGCGGCGGCGCCTGTGGCCGCGCTGCCTGCCGATCCACCGCCCGTGGCCGCGCTGCTCGCCGGAGCGCTCGCTGCTGCGGCGGTCGCCCCAGCAGCAGTGTCACCGGGTGTGGGGTCTCCCCGCATCATGTCTCCCCGCGCGCTCCGGGCTGGGATCAGCGGAACCCGCGGGTCATCGCCCGCTCGGTCCATCGGTTCACCCCGTCCAGCGTCCTGTCCGGAGGGCCAGCCTCGCTGGCCCGCGATGCCGCAGGACGCATGTACCCGGCCGCCCCCCGCGACCAGTTTGCTTACGGCGACATTAGTGCCACTCATGCTAAACGGGATGGCCGGTACCTCGGGACGGATTCACCCGCTGCCGCGGCGCCCGGTTTCCCGGGCCCGCTGGCGGGGCATTGCGCTCGCAGAGGAAGGCGACTATCGCGGCCACGGGGCGGGGCGCAGGGGGAGGTGAGGGCGGCGAGCGTCGTTTTGCTCCCCTGCGTCCCGTCCAGTGTCGCTGTCGCCCGCGGCCGGATCGTCGCCGAGCTGCGCGAGGCGGGGCTCTGCGCCACCGCCGTGGGCGACGCCGCCCTGGTCACCAGCGAACTGCTGAGCAACGCGATCCTGCACGCCCGGCCGCTGCCTGACGCGCGGATCCGGGTTTCCTGGATACTTTCCGCGGCCACCGTGGAGGTCATCGTCAGTGACGGGGGCAGCGCGACCCGGCCACGTGCCTCCCGTCCCTCGCTGTCCTCAATCGGCGGCCGTGGCCTGGGCATCGTGGAGCACCTGTGCTCGAGCTGGGGAGTGCGCGGGGACGAGCAGGGCACAACCGTGTGGGCGGTCCTGCCGGCCCCGCGGGACGGTGGTGCCGGGCCGGGCGGCGGCCAGGGCGGGGCAGCCGGGGCGACCGCGGTGGCCGGCCTCCGGGCGGCCGCCACGGCGCAATGAACACGTCTAGGGATCATTGACTGAGGATGCGTAGTCAGCTACTGAAGTGGTGATACTCCCTCCGAGGGGTCATCCGTGCGCGGGGGCGGCGGGCGACAGGCGGGGGGAATTGTGAGCTACACCCATGGTGCGGACAGCGAGGCCGGCCGGCTGCGCACCGTTCTTGTTCACCGTCCGGGCGCGGAGCTGAAACGGATTTCCCCGCGCAGCCGCGGCCGCCTCCTGTTCGACCGGCTGCCCTGGGTGGCCCGCGCCCAGCAGGAGCACGATGAGTTCACGCAGATCCTCCGGGACCACGGCGTCGAGGTGCTCTACGTCACCGAGCTCCTGCAGGACGCGCTGGAGTATGCACCCGCCCGCAGCGCTGCGATCACCTCGGCCCTGGATGACCGCTGGCTCGGCGATGATCTCCGCACTGCCGTCCGCGGCCACCTCGAGGGCCTCGACTCCGAGACGCTGGCCCAGGCCCTCATCGCCGGGGTCACTCCCGGTGAACTCGGTGCCGGGCGCGGGGTAGTCTACGAGCTTCTCGACCGGCACGACTTCGTCATCGACCCGCTGCCCAACCTGGTGTTCACCAGGGATTCCAGCGTCTGGGTCGGAGACCGGGTAGCGGTGTCCAGCCTCGGTGCCCGGGGACGGGAGGCCAGTCTGCTGGCCGTGCTCTATGCGCACCACCCGAGATTCGTCGGCACGAAGATGCTTTACGGCCCGCACCTGGAGCCGATCGTGGGCGGAGACATCGTGCTGCTGGCCCCGGGCGTGATCGCGGTCGGCGTCAGCGAGCAGACCAGCCCGGCGGGAGTGGAGCGGCTCGCCCGGCAGGCCTTCCCGGCGGGACTCGCGCACACGGTGCTGGCGGTGCCGATCCACCGGACCGGGGCGCCGCACCTGGACACGATCTGCACCGTGATCGACGCCGGGGTCGTCGTGATGCACCCGGCGCTCGCGTACACGCTGACCGTGCACACCATCACGCCGCGCGGCGACGAGCTGCGGGTATCCCGGCCGCAGCCGTTCATGGCTGCCGCGGCCCAGGCCATGGGCATCGACCGGCTCACCGTGATCGACACGGGCCTGGACCCGCTCACCACCTCCCATGGTCAGTGGGGCGGCGGTCAGTGGGGCGGCGGTCAGCTGGGCGGTCAGCTGGGCGGCGGTCAGTGGAGCGGTGGCCGGTGGGGCGGTGGTCAGCCGGGCGGCGGCCGCGGCGACACCGGCCAGTGGGACGACGGCGGCAACGCACTGTCCCTGGGCCGGGGGCTGGTCATCTGCGATGAGCGGAACCTGGAGACCAACGCCAGGCTCACCGCGGCGGGAGTCCAGGTCATCCCGGTGCCCGCGAGCGAGCTGGCCAGCGGGCGGGGCGGCCCGCGCTGTATGTCCTGCGCGGTGACCAGGGACCCGGCCGCCCAGCCGGCCCAGCCCGCCGGATCGAGGATGCTCGAGGGACGGGCCACCCGTCCCGACCTGGCCCCCTTCCCCCGGGGGGTGCCTGCGGTCAGCAACCCGCACGGCCTGGGCGCCGAGACGCAGGAACTCGTCCAGATCCCGTAAGTACCGGTCTAGTAAGTACCGGGCCGGTCAGGCGGCCGGCGGCCGGTCCACCACCTCGGCGAGGATGCTGAACGTCGGGCAGGGCCACCGCCACATGCAGCTCCGGCAGCGCCGGATCGGGCTGCTCGGGTCAGTGGTGATGCCGCCCGCGTCGAGCGGCTGATGCAGGTCGATCAGGCGGCCTGCCAGCTCGGTGAACTGCAGCATCTGCTCCCGGGCCTCGGCCAGGAAGGCCAGGTCCCCGGCGTTCATCCGGGCGCTCACCGGGACCACGCCCTGGCGGTTGATCAGGCGGCTGTAGTGCCGGCTGCTCTCCAGCCAGGACGAGGCGGACTCGGCGCGGGAACGCAGTCCGTCTATGTCGGCCCGGATCCTGGCCCGCTGCTGGTCCACGTCAGGCGCCCAGGTCACCGGGCCCGGGTCCGGGTACGCCGGACCGAGGGCACCAACTCTGGCCCCGGGCACGGTCGGCAGCCTGTCCTCCGCGAGCGGCGCCGACAGCGGCCCGGTGGTTGGCGGCCCGGTGGTTAGCGGTGCGGTGGGCAGAGGCGCGGACAGCATGTCCGGCAGGGGCGCGGACAGCGCGATGGGGTCGGCCGCGTCCACGTTCGGTAGCGGTCTCAGGGTCGCTATCTTCGGTTCTGGCTGCTCTGGCAAGGGGTACATCCCGGGGGCTCCGCCTCGCTGGTGCCGGCATCAGGTCGGTCACTCTCCAGCTTGGCGCAGAAATGCCCAGTCCGCCTGCGATTTAACCGTGTGCTCTCCGTAAGCATCTAGTCCTGGACGCACAGCGGCGGTAGGGTGCCGCTCGTGGAGCTAAAGGTATCGAGTCGCAGCGAGGGTGATCACGTCGTCGTAGCGCTGTCCGGCGAAATCGACCTTTACACCGCTCCCCGGCTGCAGAGCCAGCTGGCCTCGGCGCTGAACGTGGACCACGCGGTACGGCTCGTGGTGGACATGTCCGGGGTGGACTTCTGCGACTCCACCGGCATGAACGTGCTGCTCGCCGCCCAGCGCATGGCCCGCGAGCACGGCGGGAACGTCGAGCTCAGCGGCCCACGGCCTGCGGTGCGCAAGATCCTCCAGGTGACCGGGCTGGAGTCGGTGTTCACGGTCACCGGCGAAGGGGCCCCGGTTCCCGGGCAGTAGCTGACGCAGCGTTTTCCGGCTGGTAACCCACTACGATCGGCGCATGCCGCCGCGCGGTGACGTCGCTATCGTCATTCCAGCCAAGGACGAGTCCGACCGCATCCAGGTGACCGTGAAAGCGGCCGCGGGCGTGCCGGGCGCCGACATCCTGGTTGTCGTGGACGACGGGTCCGGCGACGACACGGGTTTCGTTGCGGAAAATGCGGGAGCGATAGTCCTGCGGCACGGGCGCACTCGCGGCAAGGGCGCGGCGATGGAAACCGGCGCTGAGGCGGTCGGGCTGCTGGAGCGCGACGAGGCCCGCGCGGTACCCCGGCATCTGCTCTTCCTCGACGCTGACCTGGCCGAGTCCGCGGCACACGCGGAGGCCCTGGTGCAGCCGGTCCGGGACGGCCTGGCCGACATGACCATCGCCGTGTTCAGCGAACGGGTCCGGGCGGGCGGGCACGGGTTCGTGGTCGCCCTGTCCGGGTCGGGCATCAGCCGCGCCACCGGCTGGCGGCCCGCGCAGCCGCTTAACGGGCAGCGGTGCCTGACTCGCGCCGCGTTCGAGGCGGCCCGGCCGCTGGCCCCCGGCTGGGGGGCCGAGACGGGCATGACCATCGACCTGCTTCGCCAGGGCCTGCGGGTGACCGAGGTCGAGGTCCCCATGGCGCACCGGGCCACCGGCGGCGACTGGCGCGCGCAGCTCCATCGCGCCCGGCAGTTCGCGGGCGTGGCCTGGGCGCTCGCCGTCCGGGAGCCTGCCGTGCAGACGGCCCGGCAGGCCCGGCAGGCGCGGCGGCGGTCCCGCGGCTAAGCCGTTGTCTCGCGGCACCGTTTCTCCTGGCACCGTGTCCTCCGGCGGCGCATCGTCCCCTGGCGGTGCGTCCTCCGCCGGCGTGGTCCCTGGGCTGGCCGGGCTCATCGCCATCGCGGTCAGCGTCTCGGCCACGTTCACCGTCGCACTGCTCGGCCCTTCGGTCATGGAGCCCGCCCTGCCCGGCGCGCCGGACCAGCCTCCCTGGGCGTTCACGGTCCATCCGGCGGCCGGTCTCGCGGTGGGCCTGGCCGCCACGGCCCTGGTTACGGGCGCGCTGGGGCTGGGGCTGAGCCTGCATGCCCTGCACCGGGGATGGACCCTGCGGCCGCGGCCCGTGCTGCTGGCCGGCATCCTCGCGGCCGCGGTGCTGGCCCTGGTCCCGCCGTTCGGGTCGTCCGACCAGCTGAGCTACGCCGCGTACGGCCGGATGGTGGTCACCGGCCGTGACCCCTACACGACCACCCCGGCCATGCTGGCCCGGCTGGGTGATCCGGTGGCCCGGGCGGTCCAGGACTGGCGGGGCAGCCCGTCGGTGTACGGCAGCCTGGCCTCGGGGCTGCAGGCGCTGGCCTCCGAGGCCGGCGGGACCTCGGTGCGGCTGACCGTGTTCGTGCTGTCGGTGCTGAACGTGGCCGCGTTCGCGGCGACCGGCCTGCTGCTGCACCGGCTGGCCCGGGGCAGCCGGGCGGGGCAGTTGCGGGCCGCGCTGCTCTGGACCGGTAACCCGCTGCTGCTCCAGGTGCTGGTGGCCGGGGCACACGTGGACAGCCTGGCCATCATGTTCGCGGTCGCGGCGATCGCCCTGTTCTGCCTGGGCCTTCGCGGGACCGGGACCGGGGCTGGTCCGGGTCGGCCGTTCGCGGTGTGCGCGGGCGCCGGGGCACTGGCCGGGCTGGGGGCGGCCGTGAAGCCGACCATGGTCCTGGTGCTGGCCGGGCTGCTCGCCGCGACGGTGCTGTCGGGGACGGTGATGGCTGTGAGGGCGCCAGCTGGAAGGGTGCCGGCTGGAGGGGTGCCGGCTGGGAGGGTGCTGGCGCGGCGGCCCGGGACGGCCCTGCTGGCCCGGGCCGGGGGCCTGGTCGCCGGCTTCGCGGTGATCGCGGTTCTGGCCCTCGCGCCCTGGGGACCCGGGTCGCTGCGACCGGCACTGTCGGCCGGGAGCATGGTGTCGATCGGCTCGCCGTGGCGCACGGTCCGGCTGCTCATCCGGCTCGGTGCCGGGGAGGGGATCGCCGACGACGTGGTCAAGGCGGCTGCGATCCTGCTCGCGGCGATGCTGCTGGTGCTGCTGGTGAACGCGCTGGCGCGCGGCAGTTCGCGGTCCTGGCCCCGGGATGACTCGGGGCTGGGCACCCTGGCCGTGGCCTGCGCGTGCGCGTTCACCGTCGCCTGGCTGATGGCGTGGCCGTACGTGCTGCCCTGGTACGACAGCCTGGGCTGGGCGTTGCTGGCGCTGCTGCCGCTGCCCGTCCTCGGGGGTGCCGCGATGGGGAGATGTGCCCCCGGGAGCGCCGCCGGCGCGGCCGTGACCTGGCGCGGGCGGCCCGTCTTCCTCGTCGTGGTGCTGGACTGGCTGATGCTGGCCCGCACGACCGCGCTCGGGCTGGGCTACCTGCCCGCGCGCGGCAGCACGATGCCGCCTGACTTGGCCTGGCTGCGTCCGGTGCTGCGCAACGGAGTCACCCCCGCCGTCCTCCTCACCATCCTCATCGTGCTGATCTGCCTGCTTCTGCCCTTGCTGCCGCCCCGGCGCCGCCGCGTCCGCGACCTGGACGGCACATCCGGCCACACCCCCGGCTCACTGGACGAAACATTCACGTAGTCGGCGTGCGACCGCGCTGGGTACCCGCGGCTCCGGGTACCCGCGGCTCCGGGTACCCGCGGCGCAGGCGGTCCGGGTCTGGTGGCTCCGGTCAGGCGGCCCGGGTCTGGTGCTCCCTGGGTCAGGCGGTTTGCTGGGTGGGATCCCCGGGGTGCTGGAGCGGCTGCTCAGCCTCGATGCCATGCTCCATCAGCAGCCGCTGCAGCCGGTTCACCTCGTCCCGCAGCCAGTCGAGCTCGCGGCCCAGCGAGGCCACGTCCACCCCGGCCGACCAGCGCTCGATCAGGCGGTCCCGCTCGGCCAGCAGTTCCTTCTCACTCTCCCGGGCAGCCGCGGCCCGGTCGAGGTCCTTCGCGTCGACCGCCGCGTCCTTGGCCTGCCGGGCCAGCTCGATCCGGATGTCGTAGTCCCGGATGCCAGGCGGCGTGATGACCTCACCCCGCCGCAGCCGGTCCTGGTTCACCAGCTCCAGAACCTGGCTACGGACCTTGGGGACGGTGGCGCCGAGGCGGTTGAGCACGTGCCAGCCCACCCCGTCTCCCTCACGCACCAGGCCGAGCAGCATGTGCTCGGGTCCCACGTGGAGGTGACCGAACTGGTCGGCCTCCCGGGCCGCGAGCTCCAGGACCCGCTTGGTCCGCGGCGTGAGCGGGATGTGCCCGGCCGGCTCGTGCTTGCCCTCCCCGATGATGTCCAGGACCTGCTCGCGTGCGCTCTCCGCGCTGATCCCCAGCGCGTGCAGGGCCCGGCAGGCCAGCCCGTCGCGGTCACGGAGCAGGCCGAGCAGGAGGTGCTCGGTGCCGATGTAGTTATGGTGCAGCGCGTGGGCTTCGTGGTTGGCCGTGATGAGCACCTCGCGGGCCCCCGGGCTGAACCGGCGGAACATCGTGCCTCCCTTGCGCCCGGTGGTGCGCCGGAGATTCGGCAGCCATCCATGCATCGGTGCCTCCTTAGCCGGTGACGGAGTCTTTGCTGATGCTTCTCGTGGGGTCAGTGCTGCGCGGTAGCTGGAGATCCGGGGCGACAGCCACGCCGTCAGGTCGGCGGCGGACCGCCGCCCGGCAGCCAGGTCGGCCACCATGGCCGCTGTGACTTCGGCGGGCTCGAGATCCACTTGCCAGCCATTGACCGCGAGGAAGGTGACGGTCGCGAGCACGGCCGCCTGCTCGTTGCCACGGGTCAGCGGGCGGTGCCGGATGAGCGCGCACAGCAGGGCGGTCGCGCGGTCGTCAGGGTCCTGGCCGGCGGAGTCCGCCTCGGCGAGGGCGGCTTCGGCGGCGGCGACATCCATCAGGTCGAGCACGGCCGGGACGTCCTGCCTCAGGGCCCGCGCGGCGATGACGACCAGCGCACCCAGGTCGATCGGCGTCATCACTTCTCGTCCCGCAACATCTCAAGCAGCCGCTGATGCCGCGCGACGTTGTCTTCGAGGAGCCGGATGAACCGCTCGTCCCGCTGCCGCGCCTCCACCAGCGAGGTAATCGCCTCGCGCACCACGTCGGACACTGACCGGCCCTCCACCTCCGCCACGGCTTCCAGCCGTTCGGCGAGCCCGGGATCCAGCCGCAGCACCATGTTCTTGGTCCGCATCGCGCCGCCTCACTGATATCGAGATATCACGATACCACCAAACGGGAAGGGTGCCGATGCTGAGCAGGCGCCATCGCGGAGCCCCCGCCATCGCGAGCCTCGCCATCGCGGAGCCCGCACCATTGAGGAGCCTCCCCACTGGGGAGCCGCCATCGGGGAGCCCCGTAACACCATCAGCCTCATTGCCCCTTCCAGCCCCACGGGCGGCCCCTCCGGGCCGTTTGCCGCATAATCGCCCGCATGGATGTAGGTCTGATGTAGTCTTGAGTGCCCCGATCTTTCACCCATGCCGGTCCCGTGCTCCGTCCCCGCCGCCTCCCGTGTGGCCGCCTGCCGATGCCGGCCGCGGGCTCACGGCGGGCGCCCCCAACGGGCCACTGGTATTCTCACGCCCTGTTACGGGACACCCGTTATCGGGCGCAGCCCGTTAGCTACGCGAAGCCCTCCAGCGTGAGCGGCCATCCAGCGAAGGCGACGTGATCGCACTGTCCCGCACCGACTCAGGCTCCCCGGCCGAGCCCGTCCCCTCAGGCGGCCCAGACCACACAGCGGACGCAGACCCCACGGGCAAGCCCGTGCCGTACGCCTACCTGGGACCGGAGGGCACCTTCACCGAGGCGGCGCTGCTCGCCTTCGACCCGGGCGCAGCAGGCCACGCGATGCCCTGCGTGACCATCCAGGCCACCCTCGATGCGGTGCGCAACGGCCTCGCGGAACAGGGCATCGTGCCGATCGAGAACTCGGTGGAAGGGGCGGTCACCGCGACCCTCGACGAGCTGGCCACCGGCCAGCCTCTGGTGATCAGCGCGGAGGTGCCGCTGCCGGTGGCCTTCGCGCTGCTGGCCCGGCCGGGTACCCAGCTCGGCGACGTGGCGACGGTTGGCGGCCACCCGCAGGCCCAGGCCCAGTGCCGTCGCTGGCTGGAGGAACACCTGCCCCACGCGGCCTGGCGCCCCGCGTCGTCCAACGCCGAGGCTGCCCGCCAAGTGGCGGATGGGCAGCTCGACGCGGCACTGGCCGGAGCGTTCGCGGCGGTGATGTACGGCCTCGCGGTGGTGGTCCCCGACGCTCACGATCACGCCAACGCGGTGACCCGTTTCGTCGTGGTGAACCAGCCGGGCCCACTGCCTGCGGCGACCGGGTCGGACCGGACCTCGCTGGTGGCGTTCCTGCGCGAGGACCATCCGGGCGCCCTGATGGAGATCCTCACCGAGTTCGCGGTGCGGGGCATCAACCTGGTCCGCATCGAGTCCCGGCCCACCGGCGACGGGCTGGGCAAGTACTACTTCACCATTGACTGTGAAGGGCATGTGGACGACGCCCGGGTGGGCGAGGCGCTGATGGGCCTGCGCCGGGTCTGCGCCGACGTCAGATTCCTGGGCAGTTACCCGCGGCACGACGGCGGCCCAACCCACGTCCGACGCGGTACCTCCGACCCGGAGTTCGCACAGGCGGCTGCCTGGCTGTCCCGGCTGCGTTACGGCCGGGTCTGACCGTGGCGGTCCAGGCGCGGGCTGCAGGGCGGGCTACAGGTAGGGGCCCGAGCCCCGGGTCGGCTGCTGCGGGCCGGCCGAGTCGTCGCCCGGCATCATGCCGGGGGGCAGGGCCCGGCGCATCTGCTCCAGTTGCGCCCGCGCGGCCATCTGCTGCGCGAACAGCGTGGTCTGGATGCCGTGGAACAGGCCTTCCAGCCAGCCCACCAGCTGAGCCTGGGCCACCCTCAGCTCCGCCTCGCTCGGCACCGAGTCGTCGGCGAAAGGCAGGGACAGCCGCTCCAGCTCGTCGACCAGCTCCGGAGCCAGGCCGTCCTCGAGTTCCTTGATCGAGCTCTGGTGGATCTCACGCAGCCGGGCCCTGCTCTTCTCGTCCAGCGGCGCGGCCCGGACCTCCTCCAGCAACTGCCGGATCATGCTCCCGATCCGCATCACCTTGGCGGGCTGCTCGACCATCTCCATGACCGGCCGCTCGCCCGTGCTCTCGCCCTCGCCGCCGTCGGCGTCCACCGTAATGCCGTCCGGGCCGACCACCACGACTTTGGCGCCCTGACCGGTCTCGGGGTTGCGTTCGCTCATGGTTCTAGTCTTGCCCCTTCCGTGGAGTGGGTGCACCCGGGGGGTGTGAATCCCTGCTGTAATCTTCCCGCGGTTCCTCAGTTCACCAGCAGGATTTTTCCCACGTGCGAGCCGTCGTCCAGGAGCCGGTGCGCCTCGGCCGCCTCGGCCATCGGCAGCACGGCGTGGACGACCGGGACCACCTTCCCGGAGCTGATGAGCGGCCAGATGTGCGCCCGGGTGGCCGCCACCACCTCGGCCTTCTCCTTGGCGGTCCGGGTCCGCAGCGTGGCGGCGACGATGGAGGCCCGCTTCTGCATCATGAGTCCCAGGTCGACTTCGCCGCGGTTGCCGCCCCGTGTGGCGATGACCACCAGCCGTCCCCAGGTGGCCAGCGTGTTCAGGTTCGGGGCCAGGTAGGACGCGCCCATGATGTCGAGGATGACGTCCGCGCCATGGCCGCCGGTGAAGTCGAGCACGGAGTCGGTGAAGTCCTCATCCCGGTAAGAGACGGCCAGGTCGGCCCCGAGTTCCCGGCAGCGGGCCAGCTTCTCGGGCGAGCCAGAGGTGCAGGCCACCGTGCACCCCTCGGCCTTCGCGATCTGGATCGCGAAGGTGCCGATGCCGCCGGCGCCGCCGTGGACCAGGAACGTGTCGCCGGGTGCCAGCCGGCCCATCTGGTACACGGTGCCCTGGATCGTGCAGGTCGCCTCCGGGAGGGCGGCGGCGTCCACCAGGGATACTCGCTCCGGGACGGGCAGCAACTGGCCCTGGGGCACGGCGACTTTCTCCGCGTACGCGCCCCCGGCCAGCAGCGCGCACACCTCGTCGCCGACCTGCCAGCCGGTGACCTCCGGGCCCAGCTTGATGATCCGGCCCGAGCATTCCATCCCCGGGTACGGGGGCGCCCCGGGCGGCGGGGGATAGTGGCCCTGCCGCTGCATGATGTCCGCGCGGTTGAGGCCGGCCGAGGCGACCTCCACGAGCACCTCGCCCGGGCCGGGCACCGGATCGGGCACCTCCTCCAGGCGTAGGACCTCAGGGCCGCCGGGATGAGTGATGACAACCGCTTGCATGAGGTTTCTCCTGATTGCCGCAGTGGAGGGCGTGCTACTGCCAGCTAGGTAGCTTAGGCTTCGCTAGAAGTGCTCATCCGGTCCCCTACCGGCACGTCATTCTCCTACACCGACCAGAGCTGAGGGGAACGACCTTGGCCGATCATGACCTGGACCGCAGTGCGGCGGCCGGGACCGGCGAGGATGACGCCTTGGCGGACGGACCCGGCCAGCACGATCGGCCGGCCCAGGACGAATTTCGGCGCACTGATTTTGGCCGCACTGATTTTGGATGCACTGGGCCGCCACGGCTTTTCGGGCAGCAGCCGCCGTTCGAGACCCGGGCCGGCTTAGCCTCGCCGCCACCGTACCCGTCCCCGCAGACGGAACTGCCGGATGCCTTCGCGCCCGGCGTGGCCGAGGGCCTGGACACCGGCGGCTCCGCAGCAGATGGTGCGGGGACGGTGGGGGATGATGCCGGGGATCCTTACGGGCCGCCGGACGACTACGACACTGCGGATGCCTACGGGCCGGTGGACGACTATGACCCGGCCGGGGACTACAGCCCGGGCTGGCACGGCGCCGCGAACCCCTACACTCCGGCTGGATACGGGACCTCTGGCGAGTCCGCCGGAGCGGATGCGGACTATGACGCCGGAGACGAATACGGGCCCCCGGACGACTACGCCGGTCCTGGGGACGGCTCGCCCCTTTCGCTGATCCTGAACTCAGGCGGCCCGCCGGGCCAGTTCGGGGCGCTGGCCCCCCCAGCGGCCAATTCCGGCCCAGCGGACGGTTCCACCATGGCGGACAGGTCGCACCCGGCGGAGCCCGGCGAACCGGATGCGGGCCCGGCGGAACTCGGAACGGCCATGCCCGGATCGGCCATGCCCGGATCGGCGGCCTGGCCCGGGTGGACGCTCCCGGACGCCGAGACCCCCCCAGACCCAGGGACCCCCCTAGACCCAGAGCCACGCGCCGGGCATGGCTCACTCGCCCCGCCGTCGTCAGCGGCCCCGCTGCCGCCCTCCGCGTCCCCGCGAACCGTAACGGCCGATAGCCTCACCGCCGACCTGCTCCTCCCCGGGCGGCACAAAGCCCCGGCCGGCGGCTGGCGCCGGGCGATCTTCGAGGTGACCGGCGGCCTGGTGCGCGCGCCCGAGTCCGCGGCGGAACGGCGCCGCCGGGAACTCACCGCCCGGGCCCGCACCCCGGTCAGCGGCGGCCACCACCGGGTCGCGGTGCTCAGCCTGAAAGGCGGCGTCGGCAAGACCACGACCACCGTGGGCCTAGGCGCCACGCTGGCGTCGCTGCGCGGGGACCGGGTCATCGCGGTGGACGCGAACCCGGACCGGGGCACGCTGTCCGACAAGCTCCGGCTGGAGACTTCCGCCACGGTCCGGGACCTGCTGAACGAGCGGGACCAAATCCGCCGGTACGCGGACGTCCGGGCCTACACCACGCAGGCCGCGAGCCGGCTGGAGGTGCTGGCCTCCGATCGCGACCCCACCGTGTCGGTGGCGTTCAGCGAGCGGGACTACGGCGACGTCGCCCAGGTGCTGGAGCACTACTACTCGATCTGCGTCACCGACTGCGGGACGGGGCTGCTGCACTCGGCCATGGCCGGGGTGCTCCGGCTGGCTGATCAGATCGCCGTAGTCAGCTCCCCGTCGGTGGACGGGGCGCGGAGCGCGAGCGCCACCCTGGACTGGTTGCAGGCGCACGGCTACGGCGACCTGGTCCGGCAGGCGGTGGTGGTGCTCGCCGTGATCCGTCCACGGAGCAAGAGCGCGGTGGACCTGGTCCGGCTGGAGCAGCACTTCGCCGCGCGCTGCCGGGCCGTGGTCAGGGTCCCGTACGACGCGCATCTAGACGAGGGCGCGGAGGTGGAGCTGGGCCGGCTGAATACGGCCACGGCCGACGCGTTCCTGATGCTGGCCGCGGAGATCGGCGACGGTTTCGCCTGCCCGCCGAGAACGGCCCGCTAAGCCCGCCCGGTAGCGTCGCCAGGTCTGGCGCGCTTCCGGTTCTGGATCCATGGCGATCTTCTGCTGCGCTATGACGGGGAGATGGCGGGCTTTCCGCGGGGAGCCGCGGGCGGTCGCGGTCTGCAGCGCCTGGCGCAGGATGCCCCGGCCGTCGGGGTAGCGCACCCGGACCACGGAGATGGCCGTGCCGGAGCGGGGCAGGAACCTGGTCAGCGCCGGGAACACCAGTGCCACGATCAGGTAGATCCCGGTCGCCAGCGCGGCGAGAAGAGGCAGGCCCGCCCCCGCGGCCATGCCGACCGCGGCGGTGATCCAGACCCCGGCGGCCGTGGTCAGCCCGCGCACGGCGTCCCGCCGGACGAAGATCAGGCCGGCGCCGAGGAAGCCGATGCCGCTGACGACCTGGGCTGCCACCCGGGACGGGTCCAATACGATCCGGCCCGTGGTCAGGATGTCCATGAAGCCGTACTTGCTGATCAGCATGAACAGCGCGGCGCCCACCCCGACCAGGGTGTGGGTGCGCAGGCCGGCGCTCTTCTGCCGGACCTCGCGCTCCAGCCCGATGGTCGCGGACAGCAGCAGGGCCAGGCCGAGCTCGGCCGCCTGCCGCCAGCCCTCATCCGGGGGCAGCGCGGAAGTAGTGAGTTGGTGGGCTAGAGAAAGCACGGTGGGGGCATTTTCCCTCGCGCATCGTGATCAACAAGCGCATACCGCCGAAATTCGCCGCAACGAAAACCGCCCCCCGCCGGCCCTCCGCGCTACAGACGGGGGTCGACGGGCTCGGATTCCAGCGCGAGCACCCCGAACACGGCCTCGTGGATCCGCCACAACGGGTCGCCCCGCGCCCCCCGTTCCAGCGCCTCCAGTCCCAGCGCGTACTCCCGCAACGCCAGCGAGCGCTTGCGGCCCAGGTGGCGATCCCGGAGCCGGGCCAGGTTGGCGGGCTCGGTGTAGTCGGGGCCGTAGATGATCCGCAGGTACTCCCGGCCCCGGACCTTGATGCCGGGCTGGGCCAGGCCCCGTGTGCCCCGGGTCAGGTTGGCGTACGGCTTGACCACCATGCCCTCGCCGCCGGCCGCGGTCAGGTCCTCCCACCACGCGATCCCGGCCGCCACCGAGGCCGGGTCCGTGGTGTCCACCCGCAGCCGCCGGGTCACGGTGATCAGCCCGGGGGCGGCGCCGGCCAGCCGGTCGGCCAGGCTGAGGTGCCAGCCGTGATCACGCTCGTGGTAGACGGCGCCTTCCGTGGCGAGCACCTGGAACGGGGCCAGCCGCACCCCGTCCAGGCCGTGCACCGGCCAGCAGTACCGCCGGTAGGCGGCCGTGAACGCCTCGGCGTTGGCGGCCCGGGCGGTCGTCCGGGCGTCGAGCCCGGCGACGTCGACTCCCCGCGCGGCGGCCTCCCCGAGCACGCGGACGGCCTGCGGCAGCGCGGCCCGCGCCGCGGCGCCCACCGCGGCGTACTGGTGCCGCAGCAGGTCCCCGGCCTTGACCGACCAGGGCATCAGCTCGCAGTCGAGCAGCACCCATCCGCTATCCAGCTCAGCCCAGAGCCCGGCCGCGCCGATGGCGGTGCGGACCGCGTCCAGCAGCTGCCGCGCGGTCGCGGACCGGAAGAATGGTCGGCCGGTCCGGGTGTACACCGCCCCGGGCAGGCCGTCCGGCCCGCCGAACCGGGCCAGGGCCGTCCCCTCGTCCCGGCAGGCGAGGAGCACGGCGCGCGAGCCCATGTGCTTTTCCTCGCAGATCACGTCGGTGATGCCCTCGGCCTGGTAAGCCGCGAACGCCTCAGCCGGGTGCTCCAGCAGGTCCGGCCGGTCAGATGTGGGGGACGGGGCCATGGTCGGCGGCAGGTAGCGCAGCCACCGGGGATCGATCGCGAACCGGCTCATCACTTCCAGTGCGCCGGCGGCGTTCTCCTCGCGGACGGTGACCCGGCCATGGTGCGCGGTCTCGATCACCCGCTTACCCAGCACGTCGGTGATGTCCAGCACCCCGGGGTCACGCCGTGGCGGTTCGGCGTGGCCTGGCTGGGACTGATCTGGGGACGCCGGGCCCGGGTCCGAGCCGGGCGCGACGGGGAAGGGACGGGCGGGCTCATACCAGGCCCGGTCGGCCGGGACCGACACCATCTCCTTCTCGGGGTAGCGCAGCGCGGTTAGCCGGCCGCCGAACACGCAGCCGGTGTCCAGGCACATCGTGTTGTTGACCCACTCCGGGTCCGGCGTGGGTGTGTGCCCGTAAAGGACCATGGCCCGGCCCCGGTAGTCGTTGGCCCACGGGTAACGGACCGGCAGCCCGAACTCGTCCGTCTCCCCGGTGGTGTCCCCGTACAGCGCGAAGCTGCGCACCCGGCCGGACGCGCGGCCTTGGTAGGCCTCTTTCAGCCCAGCGTGCGCCACGACCAGCCGTCCCCCGTCCAGCACCAGGTGCGAGACCAGGCCGCGGCAGAAGTCGGCGACGTCCTTGCGGAACGCCTCGTCCTCGCCGGCCAGCTGGCCGAGCGTCTCGGCCAGGCCGTGGCTGACCTGCACGTTCCGCCCGGACAGGGCGCGGATCAGCTTGTTCTCGTGGTTACCGGGCACGGCCAGCGCGTGGCCCGCCGTCACCATGCCCATCACCAGCCGGAGTACACCGGGCGAGTCCGGGCCCCGGTCCACCAGGTCGCCGAGGAACACCGCCGTCCGGCCTTCCGGCGGCACCGCGTCGACGGCCCGGCCGGACGCGTCCCGGGTGACCCGGTAACCGAGGCGGCCCAGCAGCGCCTCCAGTTCGGTGCGGCAGCCGTGCACGTCACCGATCACGTCGAACGGCCCGGTCCGGTCCCGGTAGTCGGTGAGCAGCCGTTCGCGGACCACCACGGCCGCCTCGACCTGGGCGGGGCTGCGCAGTACGTGGACTTTGCGGAACCCCTCCCGGTTAAGCCCGCGCAACGACCGGCGCAGCTGGTCATGCTGGCGGTGAATGACCTGCGATCCGAACGTGCGGTCCGGCCGGCCCGAATTTCGTTGCGTGCAAAGGCTTTTCGGCAGGTCCAGCACGATCGCGACGGGCAGCACGTCGTGGGCGCGGGCCAGGTCCACGAACTGCTTGCGCGCGGCGGGCTGCACGTTGGTCGCGTCCACCACCGTCAGCCGGCCGGCGGTCAGCCGCTTGCCGGCGATGTAGGCGAGCACGTCGAACGCGTCACCGGTCGCCGCCTGGTCGTTCTCGTCGTCGGCGACCAGACCGCGGCAGAAGTCGCTGGAGATCACCTCGAACCGGCCGAAGTGCTGGCGGGCGAACGTAGTCTTGCCCGAGCCGGACACGCCGATCAGGACGACCAGGGACAGCTCGGGAATCCCGAGCTCCCGGCGCTCGCTGTCCGCCAAATCCGTGCTGGCTAGGTCAGGCACGGGTGAACACCGCCATCTGGGTGGGCGGCCCGACCTCGGGGTCGTCCGGGCCGACAGGCAGGAAGCGCACCTCGTAGTTGCGGCGCCCGGCCACCCCGGCCGCCCAGTCACGGAACTGCGGCCGGGTCCACTCGAAGCGGTGATCCGGGTGCCGCATCGCGCCAGGGTGCAGGTCGGTAAACCGCACGTTGTACTCCACGTTAGGCGTGGTGATCAGGACGGCGCCGGGCCGGGCCGCCCCGAACACGGTCTGCTCCAGCGCGCCGAGCCGCGGCGGGTCCATGTGCTCGATGACCTCCATGAGCACGGCCGCGTCCAGGCCGGCCAGCCGCGCGTCGGCGTAGGTGAGCGATGACTGCAGCAGCTGCACCCGCTCCCGCTGGCGGTCCGGCATCGTGTCCAGGTGCAGTCGCTGGGCAGCCCGTTCCAGTGCCCGGTGGGATACGTCGACGCCGAGGACCCGGGCCACGGACGGTTCGCGGAGCAGCATCGCCGTCAGGCTGCCCTCCCCGCAGCCGAGGTCAGCAACCTGCGCGGCCGCCGAATCCCGCAGGATGGTGTCGCGGAGGACGCTGAGGACGGCGTCACGGCGCTGCTGGGCCAGCGGGCTCCGGGGCGCCTGCGTGCCGGTACCGATGGTGCCGGTCTCCGGGGTCTCCGGCACCGCGTTGTCCAGCGCCTCCGGCTCCGTGTCATCCACTTCGGCGAGTCGCGCCACCGCGGTCGCGGTGAGCCGCCGCTGGTGGGCCAGGTAGCGGTGGGTGATCAGGTCCCGCTCGGGGTGCCCGGCCAGCCACTCCCCGCCCGCCCGGAGCAGCTTGTCAATCTCGGTGTCGTCGACCCAGTAGTGCTTGCTGTCGTCCAGCACGGGCAGCAGCACGTACAGATGGCTGAGCGCGTCGGCCAGCCGGGCCTGCCCGGTCAGCCGGACCGTCAGGTACCGCGAGTTGCCCCACTCCGGAAGTTCCGGGTCGAGCGGGATCTGCGCGGCCTGCACATCCCAGCCCAGCGGCCGGAGCAGCCGGTGCGCCAGGTCCATGCCCCCGCGGCAGGACAGCGCGGGAAGGCCGATCTCCAGCGGCAGCGCACGGCCGGCCAGGTCCGGCCGGGCGTCACAGCGCCCGGTCATCGCGGTGCGGAACACCTTGCCCAGCGCCACAGCCAGCATCGACGAGGCCGCGTACGGCCGGTCGTTGACGTACTCGGCCAGTGAGAACGCCTCCGGGCCTCCGGACCCGGCCCGCCGGTGGCCGCGGACCAGCCCGATCGGGTCGATCTCCAGCAGCAGCGCCGCGGTGCAGCGCTGCTCAGTCGCCTCGGGATAGAACACGTGCGCCTCGCCTGCGGACACGGCGAAGCTCTGCAGCCGGTCCGGATGCTTGTGCAGCAGGAAACCCAGATCCGTTGCCGGTGGCTCGGTGAGCGTGATGGTCAGCAGCATGAACAGCTTTCCGCGAGGTCGCAGGTCACTGGTCGATCCTGGCATAGCGGGGCTCTGGCGGCCCCTGGATAAATTGCCGCGACCATCACACGGCATTACCTATGTAAACCGCTCGGTAACTTCGTGCGTCCAAAATTGCGTACCAGCGAGCGTTGCCCGCGCGGGGCCCTGCCGGACCGTGCGTGGCGGGGGATGTGCCAGCCAGGGCGGGCGGTCAGGGAAGCAGTCTTCTCCTGACCGTGGGTCTGGCATGTCGGGAAGGGAGTCGTCTATGGGCGCGGATAGAAGCCAGCCGGAACCCCCGTGGTGGCCGCCGCCCGATGACACCAACCCGGATCCGTTCCGGCCCCGGGAAGGGCAGCCGCCGGGAGAGCGGCGAACGCCGGGCCGGGACTGGTATCCCGGGACCGACTGGTACCCGGGAACGGAGTACCGGCCGCCGCAGTACGGCGCGCCGCGGTATCCGCGGGCACCATCCCCGCCCGGGTCCTTTCCGCCTGCTAACGGGCATCCGGCCAGCGGGCACCCGGCTACTGAGCATCCGGCCAATGAGCACCCGGCCAATGAGCAGCCGGCTAACGGACACGGCCGGGAGAAACGCGAGCCCTCGTCGCCGGCCAGGGAATACCAGCCGCGGGGCATGCAGTATTCGTCCCGCGAGCAGGACTACCGGGAGCCTGGAGACCTGTATCCGGTGCTGGGAGCTCATTCCATCCTGGGGCTCAACCCGCCGCCTGGCCGTCGGTCAGGCCGGCGGCACCAGATCCGCAACGGGATGCTGGTCGGACTCGGCTTGCTGATCGTCATCGTCGGCATCGGGACGGGGCTCTCCGGGGCGAGGCTTCCGTCCTCCTCGTCAAGATCCCGGGCGGCCAGTGGCACCGCGGGCCCTGCGGGTACGCCGGGTAGCGGATCAGGGCACACCCTCACCTACCGTGTCACCGGCACGTCTGGCGCGGCGGTGACCTACGGGCCGGCGGGCAGCATGCGCACCAGTCAGAGCCCCGTGCACATCACCGCGAAGCTGGGCAGAGCGCCGTATTACTCCATCATCGCCCGGCTTCCGGACCGCGGCTCGGTCATGTGCGAGATCATCATCGGCTCGACGGTGATATCCAAGTCGGCCGCCACCGGCCGTCATGGCGTCGCGTCCTGCCAGATCAGCCGGGATCCGCTGAGCGGAAAGTGGCAAGGCGCGGGCGGCGGCTGACGGGTCAGGCCGGTCGGCAGGTGGCCGGGTCCCCTGGCGGAATGCCTGTTCAGCGGTTACAACTCAGTCATGGCCGCTGAACCTGGGGACGCTCCGAACGGCGAGTCGTCGGAATCGCCCGGGGAGGCGCCTACGTCAGGCGGGCCGCGGCGCATCGTCGTCGCCGGGGACTGGCACGGCAACGAAGAGTGGGCGGTCAGCGTCATCCGGCGCGTCCCGGCCCTGCTCCACAGCGAAAGCCAGCGGCTCATCCTGCATCTTGGGGACTTCGGCATCTGGCCAGACAAGGCCGGGCGGGTCTACTTGGACCGGGTCAGCGAGGCCCTGGCTGAGGCCGGGGCCGAACTATGGTTCGTGGACGGCAATCACGAGGACTTCGACCGGCTGGACCAGCTGGATCGCAAGCCCGGCGGGGACGGACGCGTGAAAGTGGTACCAGGGGTCATGCACCTGCCGAGGGGCTACCGGTGGAGCTGGCACGGCCTCAGCTGGCTCGCCTGCGGTGGTGCGGTGAGCCTGGACCGGGCGGTCCGCACCGAGGGCGTGGACTGGTGGCCGCAGGAGGAGATCACTACCGCACAAGAGGTGGCCATCTCCACCGGCGGTCACGCCGACGTGATGGTCTGCCACGACTGCCCGTCCGGCGTCGCCCACACCTTCGCTCACCCGCCGCCCGAGTGGGCGCCCGAGGACCTGGCCCGTAACGATGCGCACCGCCGACGCGTGCAGCGCATCGTCGATGCGGTCATGCCCACCTACCTCATGCACGGCCACCTGCACCGCGCCTACCAGCGCACGTGCGACTTCGGCTACGGGCCCGTGAAGGTGACCGGGCTGGACGCTGACAACCGGCTGCGGAACTTCGCGGCCCTGGACGTGACCACGATGCGCTGGGACGTCCGCGCCGGCTGGTTCAGCCGGTTCCGCCGCAGTCCCGTAGTGGGATAGTGCTGGTCCACGGGCTGGTCGTCGGAGGCAGCAAGAGGGGAACTTTGATTAGTTAGTGAGATGCTGTACACCCAGAGCGACGGTTGTGCGTCTCTTAGTTAGATATGGGGGCGCGGCTGGGGGGGAAGCCTGGCCGGGCCGGGGATCGACCCTGCTAATGAAAGAGGCCAGGCATGTTGGATACGCGCGACAGCGTGAGAGGACGCCATCGCCGCCACTGGATCACCCGGAGCGCTCGTGGTTTGCGGGGCCGCGTCATGAAGGCTGTCATCAACCGGGTGGCAACGCACGAGATGCACCACGCAGCGCTGCTGCTCGGATACGACATAGCGCTAGGGCACGGGCGGGAAGGGATCTTCCGCTACCTCAATGAGTTCGACATTGGGACCGAGATCGGCCGCTCCGTGCGGTATGGCAAGCCGCAGGAGCGCGAAGGGGCTGTCGAAGCCCTCATCCTGGAACTCTGTCTCTTCAGCTGAGTAGTAGCAGGCGTCAGAGGGGCTGGCCCCCGCGGGCTGGCGCTGATTGGGGAACAGCCGGGGCAAGCAGCATGAATGCGCTGCTTGCCCCGGCTGCGTCTGGTAACCACGGAAGCGGTCGAAGGCTGGCCCGGCGTTCAGGGTGAAGGCCTACTCTGCTGCAGGTGATTTAAGCGGAGGTTGCTCCGTTTACACTGGGATGATCACCGAGGACCTTCTAGCTAGGCCTCGCGGCGCCGGCGGGTTGAAGCGGCATGGCCGTGAGGACGGCGACAGCACCAGATGCGAGGAGCTCAGTCATGCCCGAGACCCCCTTCTTCGACCAGGCAGCGCCCACAGCAGCTCGCGGCCGGACGGCGCCGGACCGGCTGGACGGCACAGTCGCGCTGGTAACCGGGGCGTCCAGCGGCATCGGCGCGGCCACGGCCATCGCGCTCGCGGCCAAGGGGGCGGCGGTGGCCGTCGCGGCGCGGCGCAAGGACCGGCTGGAAGAGCTCGCCGCGGGTATCCGCGAGCAAGGCGGGACCGTGCTCGTACTGGAGTCGGACATCACCGATGAGCAGCAGGCGACGGACGCGGTCGAGCGGACGGTCGCCGAGCTGGGCCGGCTCGACACGCTCATCAACAACGCGGGCGTGATGCTGCTGGGTCCCACGGTCGGGGCTCCGTTGCCGGAATGGCAGCGGATGGTCGACCTCAACGTGATGGGGCTGCTCTACTGCGCGCACGCGGCGCTGCCGCACCTGCTCCGCGCGGCCGAGGACGGGCCGCGGCAGGTCGCCGACATGGTCAACATCAGCTCCACGGCGGGCCGGATCGCCCGCAACGGGAGCGCCGTCTACAACCTGACCAAGCACGGCGTCGGCGCGTTCAGCGAGGCGCTGCGCCTGGAAGTCACCCAGCGGCACGTGCGGGTCTCGCTGGTCGAACCCGGCGCGACCGCGACCGAGCTGGCCGGCCACAACCGGCCCGAGGTCCTCGAGGCCATGCGCAGCCAGGTCGCCGGCATGCAGCCGATGGAAGCCGAGGACATCGCCGACATGATCGCGTACATCGTGACCAGGCCGCGGCACGTCGCGGTCAACGAGGTGCTGATCCGCCCCACCGAGCAGGCCTAGCCGGGCTGTCCGGCGGTCGCGCCGGGCCAGGCCAGGCGCCTCAGCGCACGGCCAGGAAGACCACCACTGCCAGCAGGATCAGCAGCGCGATCATGATCACGCCTACGACCGCGTTGGCGTTCCCGCTGGCGTTCTTCGTTCCTGCGTGGTGCTGACCGCGCATGCCTCCCCCTCAGATAGTTGGGCCGCCACACTGCGCCCAGGCCGCGCCTCTACCCGCAGGAGCTCACGGTGCACTGTGAACCTGAGCGCTCTCGGGTGGCGCTGATCAGGAGGCCCAGCTCGGCGAGCTGAGTCCATCCGAAAACATTTGCGAAAAAAGCCCAAACTGGGGCTGGAACCTACGAGCCAAGGCGCATCCTGGCCAGATGGCCGCCTCGGACCCTGCCCGCGAGCCGGCGCTGGAGCGGGCCATGCCCGCCGACGCCGTGCCCGGCTCCACTATCCCAGAAGACACTGAGGCCGAGATCCAGCTCCAGGATGGCACATGGGCGTGGGCACAGGTCACAGGTCAGCGCAAGGACCGGCATGGCCGCTGGTGCGTCGGGCTCCGCTGGTACGCCAGCCCAGCCGTTGGCGGCCGCGAAGGCTGGTACCTCTACGACCCGTCTTTCATCCGCCGCCCGTCCTTACAACCCCCGCGGCCTGGGAAGCCGGGCGGTCCCGGTCAGCGGTGAACCGTTTGAGGCGAACGGCGTCGGGCTGTCCGGAGTGACCGGGCCGGAAGTTCCGTTGCGGATTCTGGTTGGCATTTTCTCCCTGATCGCCACGGTCGAGGCGCCATGTCCGCGCTGAGTCGCGGCCGTGGCCGGACGCCAGGTCCACGGCGTCGGGTGCCGACTCCGGGTGAACGCCTTGTGGCTGACTCGAACCAAGTGTTAGGTTGCCGCGGTTGACGAAACAGCCGCCACTCGTTACTGCCTCGTGCGCCTATGCGGCGCCCGACATCAGGGCAGGCTGGGCTGGCCTGGCGGAAAGCGTGACAGTGACCGACGGCCCCTACGAGCACGGCGTCCGGGTCTGGTCGGAGCGTGGCTTGGCCATCGTCACCCCTCTCGGTCAGATCGACGCCAGGAATGCCCAGCATTTCTGGGAAGCGCTCGCGTCGGTCAGCCGGGATCACTCCATCATCGTGGCGGACCTGACCGCCCAGGTGGACTGTGACTGGCACACGATGAGCGCCCTGATCATGGCGCTGAGGTACACGGATGCCGGCGGCGGGGAGCTGCGGGTCGCCGCGGGAAGCGCGCAGATCCGCACGGTGCTGGCCACGGCGGGGGTAGACCGGCTGCTCGCGGTCTTCGGCAGCCTGGCCGACGCGCTTCCGGATGATGATCCGCCCCTCGAACCGGGGCTCTCCGGATTCGCATCAGCCTAGGAGCTGTCCGGGTTGTCCGGGTTGTCCGGCCGGGTTGTCCGGCGGCCTGTCAGCCCTTGGACCTGCTCGTGCACCGCGTCGGCCATGGCGCCGATGAAGTGCTGGACGGTCTCCAGCTCGTCGGGGCTGAACTGGTTCAGGATGGCGTGGGCCCGGCCGCCGAGCGATCCGAAGAATGCCATCCCGGTCGCCCGGCCCTGGTCGGTGTAGCGGAGATGGACGACACGGTTGTCCGTAGGATGGTCGCGTGCCCGCCGGATATGGCCGGCCGCCTCGAGGCGGTCTATGACCAGGCTGGTGCCGCCGGCCGACAGGCCGAGGTGCTTGCGCAGCTGCCCAGTGGTCAGCGGGGCGCCGTTGCCTTCGGCGCTCATGATCGCGACCAGGGCCTGCAGGTCGGAGGGCTGAAGCTGATGGAGCGCCGCGAACGCGTGGCCGAGCCGGGCTGAGTCCGTACCGTAGCGGCGCAGGGCGTCGATGATCGACCACCTGACGCGGGACTCACCGTGGGCAGGATCGGAGCTGGCCACCTGTTGCGCGTCACCTCCTGTCTTCAGGCTATGCTCATTGTGTGAATGATTCACTCAATGAGCAATCGCGGGCCGGGGGTGAGGTCCGGGGCAAGCTCGGGGGCGAGGTCCGGGGGGTCGCCCGGCTCGCCCGGTGGTCTATCACCCATCGGTGGATCGTAGTAGCAGGCTGGGTCATTCTCGCCCTGGTGGGTGGCCTGGCGGCGGGCAAGTCCACCGGCCGCCTGTCCTTCTCGTTTGATCTTCCCGGGCAGCCGGCCTACGAGACCAACACGGCGATCGCCAGGACATTCGGGTCCGGCGGAGACGAGCCGCCGCTGGTGGCGGTGGTCCAGCTCCCCCCGGGCACGACCGTCAGCTCGCCCGGGGTCCGGGCCGGGCTGGCGACAGTCTTCGCGAAGGCGGCGCAGGCCCTCCCCCGCGCTCGGACCGCGTCGTGGATCTCCACCGGTGACCGGGCTTTCGTCTCCGCGGACGGCCGGACTACGTTCGAGCTGGTCTACCCGGTCGCCGACTTCGCCAGCAGCAACCCCTACGCCACGGCGCTGCCCCGGCTGGAGAAGGCGGTAGCCGGCCAGCAGGTGCACGGCGCCCCGGTACGCGTGACCGGGTCCAGCATCCTGTCCAGCGGCGGCCAGGGCGGCAGCAGCAGCGTCCTCGCCGAGACCCTGCTCGCCGGACTGGGCGCCCTGGTGATCCTGGCCATCGTCTTCGGCTCCTTCGTCGCGATCACGCCGCTGGTCATGGCCGCGGTCGCGATCCCGACCGCCTTCGCGTTCATCTACGCCCTGACCTACATAACGACGATGTCCACGCTGGTGCAGAACATCGTCGCGCTGGTCGGGCTCGGCGTGGCCATTGATTACGCGCTGCTGATCGTCACCCGCTGGCGCGAGGAACGGGGCCACGGCCTGGACAACCGGGCCGCGGTGATCCGGGCCTCGGGCACCGCGGGCCGTTCGGTGCTGTTCTCCGGCATCACGGTCACCGTCAGCCTGGCCGCGCTCGCGCTCACCACGGTCCCGTTCCTGCGCAGCATCGGGCTGGCCGGGCTGCTTATCCCGCTCATCAGCATCGGGGTGTCAGCCACGCTGCTGCCGGTCATCCTCGACACGCTCGGCCCCCGGCTCGAATGGCCGCGCCGCAAGCCCGCCCGCACCGTCAGCCCACTCTGGACCCGCATCGGCCGCGCCGTCACCGCCCGTCCCGCCTGGTCGGCGGCGGGCGCGGGGATCGTCCTGGCCCTGCTCATCATCCCGGTGTTCTCGATCAACCTCGGCGAGCCGCAGGCCACCTCCACCGCCGCGACCGCCCCGGCCGCCGCCCGCGCCGGGCTGGCCTCCCTCACCTCGTCCGGCATCGGCCCGGGTGTCCTGCGCCCCACCGAGATCCTGATGCCCGCAGGTGCGGCTGTTGACTGGCCGGTGGCCCCCGGCGCTGATCAGCTGTCGTTTGTGGCTCCCGCCGCCTGGACCCGTGACGGCCGGCAGGTCGCGGACGCCTGGTCGCCCGCGGACTCCTCGACCCCCGCCGGTAAGGCCGCGCTGAGCCGGATCCGGGCCGCGGCCGCGGAAATCCATGGCACCCGGGTCGGCGGGTCCCCGGCCCAGGACGCCGACTTCATCACCGCGCTCTACGGCCGGAACCTGATCGTCATTGTCGCCGCCATCGTCATCGTGACCCTGATCCTGCTGACCCGCGCGCTCCGGTCGGTGTGGCTGCCGGTCAAGGCTCTGCTGCTGAACCTGATCTCGCTGGCCGCCGCGTTCGGGGTGCTCACGTTCGTCTGGCAGGAAGGGCACGGCACCAGCCTGCTGTTTTCCAGCCCGGCGACCGGCGCCATCACCCTGTGGGTGCCGCTGGCGGTCTTCGCGCTGCTGTTCGGGCTCTCGATGGATTACGAGGTGTTCCTCCTCACCCGGGTCAACGAGGAGTACGCGGAGACCGGCGACACCGGCGAGGCGGTGGTGCGGGCCCTCAGCCGGACAGGGCGCCTGATCACCTCCGGTGCGCTGATCCTGTGTCTCGCCTTCATCGCGCTCGGTGGGGTGCCGGTGACCGATGTCAAGATCCTTTCGACGGGGCTGGCTGCCGGGATCATCATTGATGCCACGGTGATCCGGGGGGTGCTGGCGCCGGCCCTGCTAGCCCTTCTGGGCCGCTACAACTGGTGGCTGCCGGGGCCCGTCGCGCGGGTGCTGGGGGTCACGCCGCTCACAGGGGGACGGGCGGCGGATCAGCCGGCCGCCGTGCCGTCCGGCCACGCGCGGGACCGCTAGCTGTGGACACCCGCTAGCTGTGGACACCCCGCGGCGGCCGACGTTAGTACGGACACCGCCGCAGGGTGCAGGCCTAGGCTACACCTCAATATCGAACTCGCGTTCTATAAACGCCAAGGCCAGGGGTGGCGGCCGCCTAACTGCACACCTCCCGACCACCCACCCGCATGGGGCCTGGCGTGAGATCGTCTGGTGTGGTCGAGGGGCCAGTGGTCCAGGTCGAAGACATCCGTGCGCGGCTTACCCGGCGGTTCGGGCCCGCGGTGGCCGGCTGGTGGGCGGAACTACCGGCCTTGGTGGACACGGTCGCACGGCAGTGGGGACTGCGGCCCGGGCCAGCATGGCCGGTCGGCGGCAACTCCGTGGTGCTGCCCTGCCAGACCGATAACGGCGAGGACATGGTGCTCAAGCTGTCCCCGGACCAGAAGATCGCCGCCGATGAGGCCACCGCGCTCGACCTGTGGTCGGCCTCACCGCATGTGGTGCAGCTGCATGATGCAGATCTCGGCCGCGGCGCCTTGCTGCTGGAACGGGTCTACCCGGGCACCCGGCTGCAGGATGAGCCCGATCGCTGGCCGCTCGCCGATGTCGCGCCCATGCTGGCCGACTTGTGGCGGCCGGCCCGGATCGGTGCCGGGTCAGGGCTGCCTGACCTGCGGGACCGCGTGGAGTTCGTGTTCGACCTGACCCAGGTCCGGCTGGCTCGTCACCCGGCCGCAGCCCGGCAGATCCCGCCCGGCCTGATGGAAGCATCCCAGATCGCCGCGGTCGCCCTGGCCGATGCCGGCCCGGCGGGACTCATCCACGGTGACCTGCATCCAGGCAACGTGCTCCGCGGCGGATCCGGGCGCGGGGTGGTGGCCATCGACCCCCGGCCCTGCCTGGGTGACCGTGCCTTCGACGCAGTGGACTGGGTCCTCGCCAGCGGCGACAGCGAAGCAGCCATGCAGCAGCGCATCGACTGGCTGGCCCGCCACGTGGACGGACTGGATGCGGAGCGCGCCTGGGCATGGTCCCAGGTGCTAGCGGTCGTGGTGGCGGTAAGCCTGCTCGCCCACCGCGAAGACAACCCAGCAGCATACGCACTGCTCCAGGTGGCCAGCGCTGGCCATTGAACGCGGTCAGCAGCCGGCCAGCGAGGTGCCCAGCTTGCACCGGATGGCCAGCATGTAGATGCCGTGGCCAACGCCGAGGGACCTGAAAGACATCCCAGGAGCTTAAATGTCAAGCCGCTGCCTGCTCCGTCTTCGCCGCGTACTGCGGCCAGGCGGTGGTCTCGTCGTAGAGGGTGCGGGTTTTGAGGCAGCCGTGCAGGATGCCGGTGAGCCGGTTGGCGAGCTGGCGCAGGGCGGGGTTGTGCCCGGATCCGCGGGCGCGCTGGTGGTCGTAATAGGCGCGGGCTCCTGGCGATGCCTGGAGGGCGGAGAAGGCCTGGCTCATCAGGGCGTCGGTGAGCCGGTCGTTGTGCACGTACCGGGCCATGACCGTCTTCTTCTTGCCGGAGGCGCGGGTGATGGGGCTGGTGGCGGCGTAGTTCTTGCGGGCCTTCGCGGAGGCGTACCGGGCGGGGTCGTCGCCCGATTCGGCGAGCACCCGGGCGCCGAGGACCGGCCCCAGCCCGGGCTGGGAGGTGATGATCTCAGCGTCCGGGTGCTGCCCAAAATAGGCCTCAACCTGCCCTTCCAAGGTGGTGACCTGCTCGTTCAGCGTGCCCAGGACCGCGATCAGGGCCCGGACGGACGCGGCGTAGGCGGCCGTCACGATGGCGGGCTGGCCCAGGTGCGCGGCGCGCAGCACGGCCTGGATCCGTTCCGCTTTCCCAGCGATGCCGCGGCGGTGGGCGCGCTTGAGGGCGGCGCTGATCTGCGCGGTCGTCAGCCTGGCCGCCGACGCCGGGTCGGGGGCCCTGGCCAGCAGTTCCAGGGTGTCAGGGGCGTCCAGGTCCTCGTAGGCTTCCAGCGCGGCGGGGAAGTAGTCCCGCAGCGCGTGCCGCAGCCGCTGGGTGTGCCGGGTGCGTTCCCAGATCAGCGTCTTATGCGTCCGGGTCACCACCTTGACCGCTGCGGCCTGCGCGCTGTCCCCGGCCACCGGCCGCAGCTGGTGGGAATCGGTGCGCACCATGTCCGCCAGGACATGAGCGTCCCCCGCGTCGCTTTTCGCGCCGGACACGCCGTGGCGTTCCCGGTACCGCGCGGCCTGCAGCGGGTTGATCGCATACACCGTGTACCCAGCCGCGATCAGCGCCTGCACCCATGGGCCCCGGTCCGTCTCGATACCGACCGCGACCTGCCCGGCGTCTTCCTCCTCAGCGGCTTCGCCGAGCTGCCCGCCGATCATCGCGTGCAGCCTGGCGATGCCGGCCACGCCCTCGGGCAGCCGGGCCTTCGCCAGCCGCCGGCCCGTGGCGTCCATCAGCTCGACGTCGTGATGGTCCTCGGCCCAGTCATCCCCCACGAAAAGCCGCAAGGTCTCTCCCGTCGTCGTGATCGGACACGGTCAGCAGCCTGCGGGAGAACTATCAGCGACCTAATGAACCAGTGCTCACGCCACCCCGCGGCGGGCACGACATCCCATCAGCGATCAACTCTCCCGGCCAGCCGGCAGGGGCACGCTCTTTCAGCAGGACTCAACGTCCAGGAGCACACAGTGCTCACCTGCCGGCGGCTACCAACCCCGAGTCTGCCGGATGGCCGACTCGCTAACTCTCATTAGGATTGCTGTCACGCGGCGTACGGTGGCGGCGTGAGCGATCCTGCCGCCCGCCTGGAGATCGTCCGCCACGCTGTTCCCGTTGACCTTGGCGGCGCAGTCCTCGTCGAGAGCTGGTCGAACGACGCGTGGCTCACGGGTGAGTCAGTGCTCCGGGTGTGCTGGCGTGGCGACCGGAAGCGTCTCCTTCGCGAAGAGATGCTCCTGGAGTCGCTCCCGGCTTCGGTTCCTCACGCTTCGGTCGTGGCCGCTGGGTGTACTGAGGGCCTGACCTGGATGGTTGTCCGGCGTCTTCCTGGTGAGCGTCTCGATCTGGTGTGGTCCCGGCTGTCTGCCCGGGAGCGGCGCGACGCCGTCGTCAGCCTGGCGGGTGCGTTGAAGGCCTTGCATCAGTGGGAACCGCCGGCTTCGGTGGCGCAGCAATTGGGGCCGGCGCCCCTGCCCGGGCCAGTCGTGCCGGGTGACCTGGCCGGGGCAACAATTGTGCCGCTTCCGGTCTCGCGCTTGCGCTCTTTGCTGGAGTGGCTCGAGGAACAGCCGGGCATGGGCAGTGATCTCGCTGGCCGGGTGCGGATGCGGGTAGAAGAATTCCGGCCGCTTGTCGGCGATGCGGAGTTCGCGGATGGCGTGGTGGTTCACGGTGATGCCCACCTCGCCAACGTGCTGTGGCATGAGGGACGCCTGGTCGCGCTGCTGGACCTGGAATGGGCCCGCCTGGGTCCGTCTGATCTTGAGTTCGAGGCAATCTGCCGCGACGACCCTGACATTGAGACTCAGGTGTCTTCGCGCGCTGTGGCTGCCTCTGAGGTGCCGGTGCTGGTTTGGCTCCGGGCTGGTTACCCCGAGCTCTTCGACCGGCCGTATCTCACTGAGCGGGTCTGGCTCTATGACATCTGCTATCAGGTCAGGCAGCTGTGCATGACCCGCGAGGTTCCCGGCCCTCCTATGCTCCAGGCCCTGGCCAATCTCACCTTGCGCCCACGGGTGCGATTCCGTTGAGGTGACGAATCCTCATAGCGCTTCCGGCATGCCGGGCGGAGGGTGCGCGATTCGAACCCACTATCAGGCAGTCCTGCTGCGGCCTATTGATCTCCTCGCGGTGATCAGCCACGGTTGCCATCGCGGCCCCGATGATCAGGTAACTGACGGCGAAGTCGAGCGCGTGCCAGCTCGGCTGCGGCAACGGAATGGTCCGTGACCGCGGCCGTTTCCGCTGGTCAATAGCTTCTTGGCAGGTGATGATCACCGGTTATCCCGCGCATGTCCCGTGGTGGGATGTCTCCGGCTCGGGAGGCCCCGAATTGACTTGCGCCGCACTGCGCGGTTTGCATCTAATGCAAGATGCCCGAAGCCCTGCCGAAGTGCTCGAAGTACCGCATGGCCTGCTGTCGCGAACCAGAGAGTCTGACGCCGGCCAGCTAGCGCACGCGGTCGGCGCAAGCTTGGATCATCTTCGGCGGTGGCTGTCCTGGGCTGCTGAAGAAGCCGCTGACGTGCAGGCGCAACGTAGGCGCTGCCGCGAGGCCGAAGCACACTGGGCGGACGGCTCCGAATACGCCTACGTGCTGCGTCCCGGGCAATCGGGCGTGGCTATGCCACCGCGTGCGCGAGGGCTCTGACCCAAGCGGGGCTGGCCCTGTCCGACGTGGCCCGGGTCGAGATCCACACCGACGAGGCCAACGCCATCAGCGCCGCCATACCGTGTCGGCTGGGCTACCGGCTTGACAGGGTGGACGAACTTCCGCCTGAGGCTCCCGCACACTCCGGGCGGCAGCAGATCTGGGTCATGGAACGCCCCAGGGCGTGGCTGGCGGAGGGTGTGGGATTCGAACCCACGATGAGACTCACGCCCCATAGCGGTTTTCAAGACCGCCGCCATCGGCCACTAGGCGAACCCTCCTGGCTGCGGCAACCCCGGACCACCAGCTTCTGGGCCCGTTGCGGCTCTGCAGCTTCGCCAGGCCCTGACCGCGGCCTAGCGCAGCCCCAGCCTCTCATATCGCACCCTCTCGCAGCGCCCAAGATCGGACCGCCGCTGTACCGGGTGAGCCGGTGTCCGGTGCGGGAAGGCGGCGCCGGGAACCACCTCACGACTCGGGCCAAAGATCCTCCGGCTCGCGACCGCGGGTCTCGGGGAGCAGCCAGAACAGCACCATGACCAGGGCTGCAGGCAGGAAAGTGACCACCCCCGCCACCCCGAACTGGTCACCAGCGCCGGCGACGGCCCCGAAGGCGACCAGGCCGGTCACCGCCCCCAGCACGCCGGCCGCCGTTGACCAGCCCACCACCGAGGCGCGGACCGAGGTGGGGAACAACTCGTTGATTAGCGCCCCCGCTGCCGGGGCGAAGACCGAGGCGGCGAACACGGCGGAGATGTAGCCGGCCAGCAGGGCCGCGGCGGAACCGCTGTAGGTCAGGGTGGCCAGCAGGGCCACGGCCACCATGGCGAGCGCTCCGGTCAGGCGCCGGCCGACCCGGTCCGCGAGCCAGCGTCCGGCCAGCAGCCCGGCCAGTCCGGCGATGCCCGACCCCACCACCATGCCCGCGGTCACGATGCCCCGGAGGTGGAGGATGTTCTGCGCGAACAGGAAGCCGAAGCTGTTGGCGGGCCCGGTGATGACCGAGATGGCAAAGGCCAGGACCGCGACGACCAGCAGGCGCCGCCGGAAGGGCCGGGCCACGGCGTCGAGCACCGGGATGGGATGCCCGGATTCGGCTACGGCCACGGTGAACCGCTCAGGCTCCTGGACCCACCGCCCGACGAGCGGTAGCAGGGCCAGCGGAACGAGCGCCAGCACGAACACCCCGCGGAACCCGACGGCGTGTGACGCCAGGCTGTGCACGATCGCGATGACCCCGGCCCCCAGGCCGTACCCGGCGGCGATGAGCGCCACGGCCTTGGCCCGGTCCGCCGACGCGGTCTGCTCGGCCGCGATGACCTGCGCTAGCCCGTTCGAGGCGCTGAGCAGGGGACGCCCGCAGGCGAAGATGGCCACGAACCACCAGTAGCTGGGGCTGGCCGCGGCCAGCACCGTCAGGGCCAGCCCGGCGCCGACCGTGATGAGCAGCATCCTCCGGCGGCCGAAATCGTCGGCCAGGCCGGTGATGAGCAGCGCACCGAGTGACGCCAGGCGCATGATGGCCAGCCCGATACCCAGGGCGGTGCCGGACAGCCCGGCTTGGTCAGCGAGGCTCGCGCCGTGGCTCACCTGGCCGAATCCCCGCGCCACGTCGCCGAGCGCCGCTACCACGCCGAACTGCCCGAAGCCGGAAGCGAAGGCGGCGACGGCCACGCCGACCACCGCCCGGTCGTTCCAGCGATGCAGGTGCAGGCCCGCCGGTCCGGAGACCGGGATCGCGCCTGGATCTGTGCCCAACGTCGTCTGCCTTGTCCGTCGCGTGTCCCGGCAGGTCGCCGCGGCCCAGTGCCGTACGGCCCCAATGATCCGGGAGCAGCAGTCAGCCTGATTGGCCTACCTTGTCCAGCGCAAGGGGGCGGCCCGAGCGCGAGGGGGCGCGGCCGTCCCTACACGCGGTAGTGAGTAGGCTCGAGCCAGCAAGAGGGAGGTTCCATGCTGCCCCCGTTTACCTGGCAGGCGGTCCTGGAACGCTGGGAATTCGCGCCTGTCGTGACGGCGATCGTCGTCGTCTTCGCCGCCCTGTACCTGTGGGGCGCGTGGCGCGTCGGCCGCCGCCATCCCGCCCGGCCCTGGCCGTGGTGGCGTACCGCCTTGTTCCTGGGCGGCCTCGCGGTCGTGGTGCTGGCCACCGAGAGCGGCATCGGCGCCTACGACGATGTCCTGTTCTGGGACCACATGATCCAGCACCTGATGCTGATCATGATTGCGCCGCCGTTGCTGGTGCTGGCCCAGCCGGTCACGCTGCTGCTGCACGCCAGCCGGAACCCGGTGCACACCTGGGCTAAGCGCGTGGTGCGGTCCCGGGTGGTCAGCTTCCTCACCTGGCCGCCGTTCGTCCTGATCCTGTACGCGGCGACGATCGCCGGCACGCACCTGACCGGCCTGATGAGCCTGGTCATGAGTAATCCGGCGCTGCACGATGCCGAGCACGCCCTCTACCTGGTGGTCGGGTACCTGTTCTTCCTGCCGATCCTGGGCAGCGAGCCGATCCGCTGGCGGCTGTCCTACCCGATCCGGTTCGTGATGCTGGTCGTGGCCATGCCGGTGGACACGTTCACCGGGCTGGTGCTCGGCACCGAGAACACCCCGATGAAGGGGATGGACAGGATGCGGCCGCCCGGGTCGCTCAGCCCCGTGGCCGACCTGCATGCGGGCGGCGCCGTCATGTGGATCGGCGGGGACGCGATCATGCTCGGCTTCATGATGCTGGTCTTCCTGATGTGGGCGCACGCGGACCGGGTCGGCACGGTCAGCCGGGGCTGGCTGGAAACCGTGCGCACGGCGAGTTTCGAGACCATGGTTGCCCCGCCCTCATCGGCCCGCGGCGCGTCCGGCCCGGAACGCGCCCTGGACGCAACGACCCCGGACGCCCCCGCCGAGTCCGGCGGGGCCGCGCCCGAACCGGCCGTGGCCGGGGCGCGCGGCACCATCGACGACGACGAGCACCTGGACGCCTACAACGCTTACCTGGCCCGGCTGAACCAGCCCGGGCACCGGCCAGGCCGCTAGCCCGCCTTGGTGAATTGCCCGGATAATCACTTTCTGCACATTAGCTGAAATAATCTTGGCCGCGACCTGAACCCGCCGCGCGCCATTCCCGTGACAAGGGGTGCGGCGCGCAGAGCGGGGCGTTCGCTGCATGATGCCAACCGGCCAGTCGTCGGCCAGGGAGTTCGCCGCACGGCGTACTCCCGCGCGGTCGGCCCAGCTTGATGCTGCTTGCCACGCACTGGCCGGCTGGCCGGTGCGGTGGCATGATGCGCTTTCTTCCCCGCCTTTGCGTCGTGCCCGGGCACCCACCGAGGGGTCCGGGCATCCAGGGAAAGGGGTAGCGGGGAATGTCATTCATCCATCGTGTGGCTCTCGCGTCAGCTGCGTCCGTGGCGACTGTCGCCGCAGCGGCCGTGGCCATAGCGCCTGCCGCAGGGGCGCAGGCGCGGGTCACGGCCAGCCCGCATGGGCAGCAATCTTTCATCAGCCACTTCCACAAGCTCTCTACCATCGCCTCGACGGTGCCGGGCAACGGTGACGTCAACCCGTACGGCGTGGCGGTGGTCGGCCGCAGCCAGGGCATCCTGCGCCGCGGGAACGTCCTGATCAGCAACTTCAACAACAAGAAGAACCTCCAGGGCACCGGGACCACGATCGTCCAGGTGTCGCCAGGCGGCTCTGTGCGCACGTTCGCCCGGATCAGCGCCAAGCACCTGCCCGGCGCCTGCCCCGGCGGGATCGGCCTCACCACCGCGCTCAGCATCCTGCGCGGCGGCTGGGTCGTCGTCGGCAGCCTGCCCACCACGAACGGCATGTCTCCCACAGCCAAGGCCGGCTGCCTGCTGGTGCTGGACCGCTGGGGCCATGTCCGCGAGACCCTGTCCGGCCACGGCATCAACGGCCCGTGGGACATGACCGCGATCAGCAACCGCCACTTCGCCCAGCTGTTCGTGACGAACGTTCTCAACGGAACCGTCGCCGCGAACGGCAAGGTCGTCAACCAGGGCACTGTGCTCCGGCTGACCCTGGCCCTGTACGGCCGTCACGCTCCCGCGGTCAAGGATGTGACGACCATCGGGTCCGGGTTCGCGGAGCGGACTGACCCGGCCGCCCTGGTCGTCGGGCCGACCGGCGTGGGGCTGAACCGCCATGGCACCCTCTACGTCGCGGACAGCCTGGGTAACCGGGTCACGGCGATCCCGAACGCCCCGTTCCGGCCAGGCAGCGCCGGGACTGGCTTCGTGGTCACCTCGGGCGGCGCGCTGAACACGCCGCTGGGGCTCACCGTGGCGCCTGGCGGCGACATCCTCACCGTCAACGGCGGCGATGGCAGGCTCGTCGAGACCACCCCGGCGGGAACCCAGGTCGCCCACCGGTTCCTCGACAAGTCCGGCAGCCCCAAGGGCGCGGGCGCGCTGTTCGGCCTGGCCGTCGCGCCGCACGCCGCGGGCCTTTACTACGTGGACGACGCAGTCAACACACTGCGTCTTCTTCACTAACGGTTCTATCGGCCCGGCCAGTACGCCCGCTCATCCAGGGTGCAGGGCCGGTGGACCAGCCGGGGCGCGGTGCCAGGGAGAGGTGCCGCGCCCTGGCCCGCCTGCCCCCCGTCCACACCATGATCGTGGTGCTTTTTGCCCCGCGGGCGGGGCAAAAAGCACCACGCTGATGGGGTTCGGCCCGATCGGCGACACGCCGGCAGGGCTTTCTACGTGAATCTAGGGTTCGGGGTAGAGGCGCGCATAGGCTCCTAGGCCGTGGACCCTGTACGAAACCCTTATGCGCCGGGCGCCGGCCAGCGGCCGCCCGAGCTGGCCGGCCGGGACCGGGAACTCAGCCAGTTCGAGGTCGTGCTGGAACGGATCGCCCGCGGGCGCCCCGAGCGCAGCATCGTGCTCACCGGGCTGCGCGGTGTGGGCAAGACCGTGCTCCTCAACTCCTTCCGCTCGATGGCCCTGCAACGGCTGTGGGGCAGCGGCAAGATCGAGGCCCGGCCGGACCAGTCGATCCGCCGACCGGTCGCGGGCGCGCTGCACATGGCCGTCCGTGAGCTCGCCCCGCGGCACCGTGCGCCGGACCGGATCGAGCAGTTCCTCGGGGTACTCAAGGCGTTCGCGGCCCGGGACCCGAAGGCGCCGAAGGGCACCTTCACCCCGCATCTGGGCATCGACGTGCCCGCGGCCCGGGGCCGGGCCGACTCCGGGGACCTGGAGATCGACCTGATGGAGCTGTTCACCGACGCCGCGTCGGTGGCCGCCGACCTGAGCGTGGGCATCGCGCTGTTCATCGACGAGATGCAGGACATCCCCGCGCCCGACGTGTCCGCGCTGTGCGCCGCCACCCATGAGCTGTCCCAGACCGGTGCCCCGCTCATCGTGGTCGGGGCGGGGCTCCCGCATCTGCCGTCGGTGCTGTCCGCCAGCAAGAGCTACTCCGAACGGCTCTTCCGGTACGTGTCGATCGACCGGCTGGACCGGGCCGCCGCCGACCAGGCGCTGCTCGCCCCCGCCCAGCGGGAGGGGGCCGACTTCGAGCAGGATGCCCTGGACGCGCTGTACCGGGCGGCCGACGGCTACCCGTACTTCGTCCAGGCGTACGGCAAGGTCACCTGGGACGTGGCCACGGCCAGCCCGGTGACCGCAAGAGACGTCGCGGTGGCCAGCCCGCAGGCCGAGGCCGAGCTGGCGGTGGGCTTCTTCGGCAGCCGGTACGAGCGGGCCACCCCTGCGGAACGGGACTACATGCGCGCCATGGCGCAGCTTGGCGACGAGCCGGTGCAGACCGCCCAGGTGGCCGACGAGCTCAGCCGTAAGCCGTCCAGCGTGTCCCCGGCCCGGGACGGGCTGATCAAGAAGGGGCTGATCTATAGCTCCGAACGCGGCCTGATCGCGTTCACCGTGCCGCACTTCGGCCGGTTCCTGCGGGCCCAGCCCGCGTGACTATCCGGCCCTCTGGCTGAGTATCGAGCTTTCTGCAATGATCGCTAGACGCCCGTAGATAACTGCATAGCCCCGTGATGGCCCCGGCCCTGCGTGGGCAAGGTGCTGGTGAGCGAGCCGACGGCCGAGTCCGGGGGCTGGGGCAGGATGGCCGCGTGGATCAGGGGGCGGCGCCGCTTCAGCTGGACCGCGAACACCACCTCCGCGTTCTTCCCGTCCTGGCGGCACGGGAAGACCACGTACCGCCAGCACAGCTCGCGCCACATGTCGATGGGCAGCTCGGTGGTGATCGCCCGGGCGTGCTTGCGCCACAGGCGGCTGCGGTGCAGTGCGGCGAGGGTCCGGTCGGCAGGCACCTGGCGCAGCTCGCACGGGTCGGTGTAGCCCAGCCGGACCAGGGCTTCGCTGACCTCCGGCGACAGGGCGGCGATCAGCGCCAGTTCGGCGCAGACGATGCCGAGGAACAGCAGGTTCCCGTGGCCCCAGGGCGGCAGGTACAGGGCCGGGGTCTCGATGGAGATCAGCGCGGCCCCGGTGAGCAGCAAGGCCCGGGCGAGCGACCGGCGGCCAGCCGGCTGGGTGCTGAAGTCGCCGAAACAGCCACAGCCCAGATCGGGCCGCCGTCCCTTCAGTTCGACCAGCGCGGCTGCGGCGACCATAAAGAACGCGGCGGCGGCGATCCGGGCCCCGGTCGCCGCGCGGGGTGCGAACAGCGCGGTCCGGGCGCGCGTCCCCACCGGCAGCACGGTCACCAGGAGGGCGAGCCCGAGGCTCATCTCGAATGCGCACATGGTCATGGACAGCGGGCGGCGGAGGCGGAGCGGGAACAGCTGGGTGGGCCCCAGGCCTGCGTCTAGCGTGCCGCTGCGCATGACCCGGCTGAGCTTGGCCAGGCACGCGCCGATCAGGATGCCCGCGATGATGGGCGGCTGGATGTCTTGTAGGTCAGCCAGAATTGTGGCCGGGAGAGCCGGGTCCGTCATGGCTGCCCCGCCGATGCTGCGGCGGTGGGCAACGCCAGGGTCCCGAGCGAGACCGTGGCGTTGAAGCAGCCCCGTTCCAGGTCGCCGCCCATGGCCACGAAGCTGGTCACCGGCAGGTCGGCGATCCGCCCCCGGGGCGAAGTGCCGCAGGTCACGCACCGGTCGCAGAAGACCTGCGCCGTCGCGGCGCAGCCGGACACGGGCAGGACCCGCGCCGTTCCGGTGCACTCATTGCGGACCTGGAGCAGGCTTCCCACGGACAGGTACGGCAGCCGCGGGCAGGCGGACCCGGTCAGCGGCTGTTCCCGGCAGGCGGTCTCCGGGTCGAGACCCGGGTACCGCACGCCGTCCTCGTCGGCTAGGTCGGCGGTCTCGTGCCAGACGGCGGATCCCGCGATGCGGTGCGTGGGATGGCCGCGCACCGGCGCCCGCGAGGGTGCCTCACTGGCCCGGTAAGCCGGCTGGGAGGTCGCGGGGATGAGCGCCTCCAGGTACCCGCGCCCCCGCAGCCCGATGAAGTCCACCAGGTAACCGGGCTCCAGCCGGGGGAAGCGGACCTGGAGCCGGCCCGTGGCGTGCGGCGGGATGAGCACAGCCTGGCGCCGGGTGGTGCGGCCCTGGTCGATAAGCATGCTCTCCCGGTCCCGCTCGACGATCACGCCGCTTACCCGGCCTGCGTTGGCCCAGATCCGGTCGGCGACGCCGCGCAGCCCCGGGAGCAGCCGGACCAGGACGGTGTCCCCGCTCTCGAGGGCGGTGGGGTCCAGCGGGCGGCCTTTCCACACGCTGGCCCCGGGCGGCAGCGCGACGCGCCGCTCACCGTCGGCACAGTAGAGGGTGATGATCTGCGGGCTGGCGTCCAGGACCGTCCCGGTGAGCACTCCCGGGTGAGCCGCCGGTCCGGCGGGCTGCGGGCCGTCCGTCCCCGGGCCGTGGACCGCCGCCTTGAGCAGATGCCGCCGCGCCAGGCGCCCTGTGGCAGCTGATCCTGCGCAACGGACACAGCACGCTAAGTCACCACGTTGGACAATCATCGACCCTCCCCAGGCAAAAGTCCCCAGGTCATGACGATGGGGGCGGGGGCGGCGCGCGTCAAGCGGTTCCGGCACGTTGCCCACGAAGCGCCGCCTCGCCGGCACACGGCTGAACCGTGGGGACAGCGTGTTAGCTGGGTACGGTTGGGGTGTGAGCGTCGGGGGCGATCACGTCGTGGCCGGTGCGCGGGGGAACGGGGCGATACCGCGCAGCAGGCACGCCGGGACTGAGGGTCAGGGCGATTCCGCGCGAAGAGTTGCGGCGGGCGCGCCGGTCAACCGCGCGGTCGTGGAGCCTGGGCCGGACCGGGAACCGCCGGATCCTGGTGACCCGGCGTTCCACGAGTACGTCACGTCCCGGAGCGGGTCGCTCCTGCGCATGGCCTATCTGCTCACCCGTAACCGGGCGGACGCCGAGGATCTCGTCCAGGCGGCGCTGGCCAAGACCTTCCAGGCGTGGGACCGGATCGAGGACCGTGGCGCGGTGGACGGCTACGTCCGCCGGGCCATGGTGAATACGCACATCTCCTGGTGGCGCCGGCGCCGGGTCGAGGAGTACCCGACAGACGAGATCCCCGATCAGCCGGTCATCGACGATCACGCGAACGACAGCGAGGTGCAGGACGCGCTGCGCCGGGCGATCGGGCGGCTGCCGCAGCGGATGCGGGCCGCCGTGGTGCTGCGCTACTACGAGGACATGAGCGAGGCGGAAATCGCGAATGTCCTCGGGGTCAGCCTGGGCACGGTCAAGAGCACGGTGTCACGGGCGGTGGCCAAGCTGCGAATCGACGCCGACCTGCTGGAAGGCTGAGGGTTTCCCGGCCCTGGAGGGTGCCGTTTCGGCGCAAGGCATGACACGATCCGACGAGGGTGACGTGGGATGACCGGTGCGGTGCGCGCCGGGGGTGAATCACCAGGAGGTGGCCCGTGCTCAGCACGATGATGGACGTGCCCCTGACCGTGACCGGGCTGATGCGGTACGGCACTACGGTCTACGGCGACAGTGAGGTTGTCACGTGCACGACAGACGGCGTCCGCCGCCAGTCGTACGCCCAGACCGGCGCCCGCGCGGCGCAGCTCGCAGGCGCCTTGCGCAGACTCGGCGTGGATGGGGACCAGCGGGTCGCCACCCTGCTGTGGAACAACTCCGAGCACCTCGAGGCCTATCTGGGCGTCCCCTCCATGGGAGCGGTGCTGCACACGCTGAACCTCCGGCTCGACCCGAAGCAGCTCAGCTATATCGCCAACCACGCGGGCGACTACGTGATCATCACCGAGCCCACCCTGGTACCGCTGCTGGCCGCGATCCTGCCCAGCCTGGAAACGGTCCGGCACGTCGTGCTGGCCGGGCCCGCCTCGGGCGAGGGGATGGCCGACGCCGGGGCGCTGGCTGGGCCCGGTCACGAGGTGCATTACTACGAGGAACTGCTCGCCGCCGAGCCGACCACGTTCGACTGGCCTGAGCTGGACGAGCGGACCGCCGCGGCGATGTGCTATACGAGCGGCACTACTGGCATGCCCAAGGGCGTGGTGTACAGCCACCGCTCCACCTACCTGCACGCGATGGGCGCCTGCCTGGGCAACTCGTTCGCCGTCAACGACACCGACCGGGTGCTGCCGGTCGTGCCCATGTTCCACGCCAACGCCTGGGGGCTCGCCTATGCCGCCCTGCTGGCCGGGGCGGACCTGATCATGCCGGACCGCTTCCTGCAGCCCGAGCCGCTGATCCGGCTGATCGAGGCGGAGCGGCCGACGATCGCCGGGGCCGTCCCGACCATCTGGAACGCGCTGCTCCAGCACATCCGGGCCCACGGCGGCGACGTGTCCTCACTCCGCTTGGTCCCGTGCGGTGGCTCCGCGGTCCCGCACGCGCTGATGGAGGCCTTCCAGAAGGAACTCGGCGTGGAGATCCTCCAGGCCTGGGGAATGACCGAGACCTCGCCACTGGGCAGTGTGGCCCGGCCGCCGCGCGGGGTGAGCGGGGAAGAGGCCTGGCACTACCGGGACACCCAGGGCCGCCTGTTCTGCGCGGTCGAGGGGCGGCTGGTCGGGGACGGCGGGGCGGTGCTGCCGAACGACGGCGTGGCGGTCGGCGAGGTCCAGGTCCGCGGCCCCTGGATCACCGGGTCCTACTACAAGGACGACGACCCGGGGAAGTTCGACAATGGCTGGCTGCGCACCGGCGACGTTGGGACCATCGACCGGCTCGGGTACGTGACCCTCACCGACCGGGCCAAGGACGTGATCAAGTCCGGCGGCGAGTGGATCTCGTCCATGGAGCTGGAGAACGTCCTGATGGGCCACCCCGAGGTGGCCGAGGCTGCCGTCATCGGGGTGCCCGACGAGAAGTGGGGCGAGCGCCCGCTCGCCGCGGTGGTCATCAGGGATGGCGCCACGGTGACTCCGAAGGACCTCAAGGCGTACCTGGCCGACCGGATACCCCGCTGGCAGCTCCCCGAGCGCTGGTCGTTCATCGGGGAAGTACCCAAGACCAGCGTCGGGAAGTTCGCGAAGACCCGGATCCGGGATGCGTACGCCGCGGGTGACTACGACGTGGTCGAGGTGCACTAGCGGGGCGGTTTCGGACGCAGTGCGCCAACTGCTTTGGCACGTCCCCCGGCATCCCGGTACGCTGATGCGGACCGCTTGGTCGTCGGGAGGCTTCGCCTAGTCCGGTCTATGGCGCCGCACTGCTAATGCGGTTTGGGTCTACAGCCCATCCGGGGTTCAAATCCCCGAGCCTCCGCCCAGATGAGCAGGGAGTTCGCGCGAACTGCGCGGGCTCCCTGCTCCGTCTCAGTGGCCATCACCCAGACCGCGACGACAGGGAGGGACTCACCATGGCCAGGCTGATCTACATGGTCATCACGTCGCTCGACGGCTACATCGAAGACGACCAGGGCCGCTACGACTGGGGCATGCCCGACGACGAGGTGTTCGGCTTCGTCAATGACTTCGAGCGGCCGGTCGGCACCTATCTCTACGGGCGCCGGCTCTACGAGGCGATGACCGGCTGGGAGACCGCGGACGCCCAGCCCGGCCAGCCTCCCCTGATGCTTGACTTCGCCCGGATCTGGCAGGCCGCCGACAAGGTCGTGTACTCCCGGACGCTGGACCGGGTGTCCACCGCCCGGACGAGGATCGAACGGCACTTCGACCCCGAAGCTGTCCGGCAGATGAAAGCGCAGGCGGACCGCGATATCACCGTGGGCGGTCCTGAGCTCGCGGCCCACGCCATCCGGGCCGGCCTGGTCGACGACTACCACCTGCTCATCTCGCCTGTCGCGGTGGGAAACGGCAAGGCGGCGCTGCCCGGCGATGTCCGCCTGCCCCTCGAGCTGGTGGACGAACGCCGCTTCGGCAACGGCGTAGTCCACCTGCACTACCGGGACGGGGCCGGCCGCCGGTGATGGTTAGCCAGTGATAGTTACCGGCGCCGGCGGTCCGTGGCACTGGTCACGTTCGCGATGATCGCGGCGAACGGCGGGATGGCCAGGGCCACGGCCGACATGATGATGGCCGCGAGGACGGAATAGCGGTCCACCACCGCCCAGGAGAGAATGAACAAGCCGATGCAGACTGACATCAGGGCGAAGTAGCGCCGCTTGTCGATCCGGGACGGCTGCGGTCCCGCCGGGCCGCCCCGGCCCGGCCCGGCCCGCTCCTGGTCGTTCCCCGCCACAATCATCCAGTATGACAAGGGCGCTTTCCGGACCAAGCCGGCCCGACCAGCCCTAACGGTTTGTCCGGCCCGGTGGCGTCTGGATCGACTGAGTTCGCGGGAGCGTCACGGCGTGGCATCACGCTGCCCGGGTCCCCGATGTGAATGCCCCCGCGCACGTCCCCGGTCCGGTGCTCGGTCCGCCGGTGCCTGAACGACCCGCGGTCGCCGACCACGAAGATCCAGAGAATCATCGCCCCGGCGCCTGATGTACCAGTCACTCTGGCTCACCTCCAGTCCTCGCCCCTACCCGTGATGAACAACTAATGCAATAGATCGGGGGGCGTATGGGCGGGGAACTGGCGCGCCCGTCCGCGCCACCCTGGATCAGCCGGGCCGGCGGCTGGGTACGCGGTACGCGCGGCGGGCTGCTGCTCGTCGCCGCGCTGGTGGGCGCGGGCGCAGGGCTGGGCGCGGTGGTCTTCCGCTACCTCGTCTTCGGATTCACCTGGCTGGCTACCGGGCACGTCGAGTTCGGCCAGCAGGGGTACGTCGGCAGCAGCCACTTTCCCTGGCTGGGCCTGGGCTTCTTCGTGGTGATCCCGGTCATCGGCGGCATCATCTACGGCCCGCTGATCTACCGCTATGCCCGGGAGGCCCGCGGTCACGGGGTTCCCGAGGTGATGATCGCGGTCGCCGAGAACGGCGGCCGGATCCGCCCTCAGGTCAGCGTGGTGAAGGCGGTCGCCTCGGCGCTGTGCATCGGCGTGGGCGGGTCGGTCGGCCGGGAGGGGCCGATCGTGCAGATCGGGTCCGCGCTGGCGTCCAGCGTCGGGCAGTGGGTCCGGATGCCGGAGAACCGGCTCCGGATCCTGGTCGCCTGCGGCGCGGCGGGCGGTATCTCCGCCACCTTCAACGCCCCGATCACCGGGGTCTTCTTCGGCGTCGAGATCATCCTGCGGGAGTTCTCCGTCGAGGCGATCTTCCCCGTGATGGTCTCGGCGGCGCTGGCCGACGTGGTCAGCCAGCCGTTCCTCGGCAGCCGGCCGTTCCTGTCCGGCTTCCCGGCGGGCATCTCCCTCCAGCATCCCCGCAACTACCTGCTGGTGGTGGTGCTGGCGGTGGTGGCCGCGCTGATCGGGGTGGGCTTCAAGAACGTGCTCTACGGGACCGAGGACCTCTGCGACCGGCTGTGGAAGAACCGGCCCGAGTGGGCCCGGCCCGCAGTGGCGGCGTGGCTCTCGGACTGCTGCTGCTGGCACTGCCGCAGATGTACGGCGTCGGCTACCCGGTGATGATCAGGGCCATCGCCGGGGGCTACGCGCTCTGGTTCCTGCTGCTGCTCACGGCGGGGAAGATGCTGGCCACCAGCCTCACCCTGGGCATCGGCGGGTCCGGGGGCGTGTTCGCCCCGTCGCTGTTCCTGGGGGTCACCTCGGGCATGGCGTTCGGTGAGATCGCCGACCACGTGTTCGGGCGGGGCGCCGGCCAGCCGGCGCTCTATGCCGTGGTGGCGATGGGCGCGGTGTTCACCGCGGCGGCGCGGGCCCCGCTGACGTCCCTGGCCAGCGTGGTGGAAATGACCGGGGACTTCAGCCTGACCCTGCCGGTGATGCTGGCCGTCGGGATCGCCACCGCGGTGTCCCGGGCGCTGAGCTACGGCACCATCTACACCACCAAGCTGCTCCGCCGCGGTATCGACATCGACCGGCCCGAGCCCGCCCCGGGCCCCGCGGCCCCGCTGAGCCCTCCCGTGCCATAACCTGTCCCGGGCCGGCTCCGGGAGACCGCCGTACCGGGCTCGCCCGGCCGGCCGCGATCAGCCCGGCCCCAGTCGTGACCAGTGCAGGCGTGCACCGCCGGGGCCCGGCGGGCGTCTGTTATGCGTCACCTCCGAGAGGAAGCGCGAATGCGATTTCAGGCGATGGGTATCGTCCCGGCCGCGGTTGCCGCCGGGCTGGCCTTAGCAGCCTGCTCAGCGGGCAGTTCCGGGAGTTCCGCCAGGCCGTCGGCGGCGAGCAGCGCGGCACCCGGCGCGCATGCCTCGACCCCCGTGGAACCAGAGACGACCGCGGCGGTGCGGGCCGACGCCGATGACTACCTCACGCTGTACACGGCTGGCCAGTTCGCGATCATCTACCAGATGCTGACCTCACCCGCCCGGCAGGCCATCAACCAGCAGGCCTGGGTGGCGGTCCACCGGGGCTGCCCAGGCGCGACCGGCGGGATGACCTACAGGATCCGTGGCGTCGCCGTGACCGGCAAGAGCGCGCTGGTGACCGTGGCCCTGACCGGCAACGCCGCGAAGCCGGAGAGCGCGGCCGAGGCGCTCGTCTACTCCGACGGGCACTGGGGATTCTCGCCCCGGGACCTGGGGATCTACCGGCACGGCAGCGTGTCCGCCGATGTCGCCGCGGCCAAGGCGGCGGGTGGCTGCGCGAGCTGACTGGCCGGGTGGCGCTGGCTGCGTCAGGCGGTGGCGTCCGGAGCCGGGCCGCCGGCCGCCGGCTCCAGGTGGCTCAGGATCTCCACTGCCTCGTCGCGCTCCTGCCCGGCCAGGCTGGGCAGCACCGTGTCGCGGAAGATCCGCGGCAGCACGGTCTCGCGGAAGATGACCGGGTAGGGGAGATATCTCCCCGCCCCGGCCCCGGGGCCAGGGCCGAGCACGTCGCGGGCAGTGCAGCCGGCGAAGTGCGCGAGCACCGCCTCGTTGAACGCCTCCGGGGCCTGGCCGGCTGCGCCGGCCACGATTGTGGTCAGCTTGCGCATGTCCGCCCGGGGCCCGGCGGCGGCGCCGGGCACTTCATCCGTGGTGAGGGTCCACGCCCACAGCTCATGGGGCGTGGCCGCGTCGCAGCGCGCGGTCTGCTCCTCGTCGAACGCCACCCCGTCCCAGGTGACGTACTGGCCCGCGGCGTGGCTGGCCACCGGGTCGATGGTCAGCAGGACGTTGACCACCCCGGCTTGCATGGGCTCGGGTTCCGTCATCACGCCTACCTCCCAGACCGGGCGCGTACTGTCCCGTGGACGTTACCGGCTGCCGGCGCGCCGTCGTTACCGGGGCTGCTTTCCTGACCGGCCGTTCCGGCCATACTCGCCAGGAACGCAGCACCGCGATCCCGCGGCCGCAGCCGTGTCAAGCTAGGTAACAACCGGTCCAGCGGGCCCGATGGTAGGGCAGGGGGTCAGGTCTCCGGATGGGAGAGTGCGGTGAGGAGGCAGCCATGCGATCGTCCGGTCGGGAATTCTTGCGCTTATGTGGTGTGGCGATCGTGGTGGGCGGCCTGGCCGCGGCGCTGGCCCTGCTGTTCATCCCGCTCAGCGTGCAGCGGGATTCGGCCGGCGTGATCACCGGGTTCTGCGGGCCGGGCCTCAGCTCCGATAACGCCGTCCAGGTCCGGCTCGACCCGGGCATCGTCAACACGGGCGGCCGCCCCGGGCAGGCGGGGAGCGCGGCGCAGCAGCAGCAGCAGCAGTTCGAGCAGTCCTGCACGCACGAAGCGGATGGCCAGCTGATCGAGTCGGCCGTCATCGCGGTGCTGGCGGTGCTGATCGGGCTGTCCATGATCGCGGCCCGCGGCCGTCAGGATGACACGCCGGCGCCGCCCGGTGCCGTGCCGCCGTCGCTGAGCAGCTCGGGCACGCCCGGCAGTACTGTCTGGAAGTAGGACCGGGCCGCGGCGGTCGTTCCGACGTCGAAGCCCGCTGCCTCCGACATGTACCAGCGGTGCTCAAGGATCTCGTGGAAGATCTCGGCGGGGGGCAGGCGGCCGCGCAGGTCCTCCGGGATCGCCGCGACCACCGGATCGTAGATGTCGTTGAGCCACTGGCTGGCCGCCACCAGCTCGGGCACCGGACGGCCGCGCTTCTGCTCCAGGTAGGCCCGGAAGCTGGCGATGTCGTTGAGCAGGCGGCGGGCCTGGTTCTCCTCCACGACCAGCCCGGTGCGCAGGAATAGCTGGCGCGCGTGATGCCCGGACTCCGACACCCTGGTCCGCAGCCGGAGCCGGTTCCCGTCCGGCGTGCTGATCAGTTCCACCTCGTCGGCGTCGAAGCCGAGCTCGTTGAGCCGCCGCAGCCGCTGGGCGATCCGGTAACGCTGGTCGTCCGGCTGCAGCAGCTCCTCACGAGTCAGCTCGTCCCAGAGCCGCTCGTACCGCCGGGGCAGCTCGGCGGCGATCTCCAGCGGATCCAGTTCCGGGCTGAGCAGCTCACCGGCCTGGAGATCGAGGAGCTCGCCGTAGACCCGTTCCTCGGCCAGGTCCACGTCGTAATGCCGCTGGCCCGGGGTGAGCGAGGGATGGCGCTCGCTCGTTTCGGCGTCGACCAGGTACGCCTCGAGCGTGCCCGCGTCGTAGCGGAACAGTGTGTTCGACAGCGAGCAGTCACCCCAGAAGAAACCGGACAGGTGCAGCCGGACCAGGAGCTCCACCAGGGCGTCGAGCAGCCGGTCCGTCGGCTGGCCGCCCCGTGAGCTGGAGAATACGGCCCGGTACGTGGTCGAGTAGTCCAGGAACCGGGTGACCAGGATCGCGTCGAGATCCGGCCCGCGGTCCACCACGACGCCTACCACGTGCACCGCAGGCACGTTGAGCTCGGCGAGCTCCCGCAGCAGCCGGTATTCGCGCCGGGCCAGGTTCTCGTTGATCGCCTTGAGCGCGTACACCTCGCCGTCGTCGGCGACGAAGCGGACGATGTGCCGGGAGATGCCGCGCTGCCGTATCTCGACCAGCCGCGGGTCCTGCCACAGCTCGAGCGGCTCCACCCACGGCAGGCTCAGCAGGCCGGCCGCTTCCTCCGTGGGTGGGCTGAAGACGAAGCGCACGGCCTGATCACGCCTCCTAAGCCCGTCTGACCTGCGACTATTACACCGCATCGCAGAGCAGGCCTACCGCTTGCGCACGGCTCGCCGAGTTTAGCCGGAAAACCTCCCCGGAAGTGTGGCCGCCTTCTTTGGCGAGGCGGTGAGCCTGGCCGCGGGCGCCCTCCGGGCCGGCGCCGTGGAAGACCGCTCGTGCGCCCCGGTGTTCCTGGCCCTTGTTGGCCCGCTACCGGGCGCGCTGGCCATCGTGCGCTATACCGTCTACCCCGAGGTACGTGTCCTCCCGGACTGGGCTGTTCCGGCTGCAAACCGGAGCATTAGCCGTAAAGGTGTCAGTAGCCGCGAAAGGGTTTGCGTATGGCCGTCGTGCTCGGGACAGGTGGGGCGCGTGACTGCATCCACGTCATGGACGTGGCTGAAGCGCGTGGTGTGGCCATGGATCGCCTGGCTGACGAGGACGGCCTGCGTATCCTGAACATCGGCACCGGGACGGGCGTGACGGTGCTGCAGTTGGCCCCGGCGTTCCAGGAGGCCCGCGGCGATGTGCGCCGACGTTTGGCGTTTGCGGAGCCTTCACCCGCGGGGTGACGACTCCTAGCCACTTTCTGATCAGCTGTGCTGCATGGTTAAGGAGTGCCCCGTATGCGCATGACCGTCATTGGGACCGGGTATCTGGGGGCGGTGCACGCCGCCTGCATGGCGGACCTCGGTCACGAGGTCCTTGGCGTGGACACCGACACCCGGAAGATCGCCGCGCTCCAGGAGGGCCGCGCGCCCTTCTTCGAGCCCGGCCTCGAAGAGATCCTGGTCCGGGCGGTGCAATCCGGAAAGCTCCGCTTCAGCACCTCGCTGCAGGAGGCCGCGGAGTTCGGCGACGCCCACTTCATCTGCGTCGGGACGCCGCAGCTGCCCGGCGGGACCGGGGCCGATCTGAGCCACATCGAGGCGGTGGTGGACGGTCTGGCCCCGCATCTGACGCGGGACTGCCTGGTGATCGGCAAGTCCACGGTTCCGGTTGGCACCGCGACCCGGCTGGCCGCCCGGATTGCCGGCCTGGCCCCCGTGGGCGCCGCGGCGGGCCTGGCCTGGAACCCGGAATTTCTCCGCGAAGGCTTCGCGGTCCAGGACACGGTGCGCCCGGACCGGATCGTGGTGGGCATCACGTCGGAGGCCGCCGACGTGATGCTGCGCGCGGTGTACGCCAGCGTGCTTGAGCTGGGTACGCCGTACATCACCACGGACCTGGCCACGGCAGAGCTGGTGAAGGTCGCGGCGAACGCCTTCCTGGCGACCAAGATTTCCTTCATCAACGCGGTAGCGAACGTGTGCGACGCGGCGGGCGCGGACGTGATGACGCTCGCGGACGCTCTCGGGCACGACACCCGCATCGGGCGCCGGTTCCTGTCCGCTGGCCTCGGCTTCGGCGGGGGCTGCCTGTCCAAGGACATCCGCGCCTTCATGGCCCGCGCCGACGAGCTGGGAGTGGGCGGTTCCCTGCAGTTCCTCCGCGAGGTAGACGAGATCAACACGGGCCGGCGGACGCTGGCCGTCGAGGTGGCCCGCGAGCTGGCCGGCGGGTCCTTTACCGGCCGGAACGTGGCCGTGCTGGGAGCGGCCTTCAAGCCGGATACCGACGACGTGCGGGACTCACCGGCGCTGCAGGTGGCCCGGGAGATCCAGTCCGAGGGCGCGGTCGTGCGGGTGCACGATCCGCGGGCCACCTACAACGCGCGCCGTGCCGTGCCGTCCCTGGACTACGTCGAGGAAGCGGTCAAGGCCTGTGAGGCGGCGGATGTGGTGCTGCACCTGACCGAATGGCGCGAGTACCGTGAGATCGACCCGGTCGACCTGGCCTCGGTGGTCCGGACCCGGTGCCTGCTCGACGGGCGCAACGTGCTGCCGCTGGGCCAGTGGCGATCCGCGGGATGGACCGTGCGGTCCCTGGGCGGCGTAGCCCGGTAACGGGGGAGCGGGATGCGCCTAACGGCGTCGGCTACCTGCTCTGCACCAGCCTGAATAACGGCGCGCATGCGCACAATATGGTGCGTTTCAACATCGGCACCTTGGGGCGTTTCCGTGGACTGCCGACCGGGTAGCTCCCTGCATTCGCCGGTGGGCGCCGGGCCGTTCTCGGGCTGCGGGTGAAGGCACCCGCAGCGCCGGCTTACCGCGACCGAGCCGCCGACGCCATCCGCACTTCCTCAGGCCGGGAGCGGAACCACTCGATTGTGCGACGGACGCCGTCCTCGACACTGACCTCCGGCTGCCAGCCCAGCACCTGGCTGGCCCGGGTGATGACCGGGCAGCGGCGGGTCGGGTCGTCGACCGGCAGCGTCAGGTACTCCACCGGCGAGTCCGAGCCGGTCAGCTGGAGTACCAGCTGCGCGAACTCGGCGACGGTGAACTCTTCCGGGTTCCCGAGGTTCACCGGGCCGTGCTCGGCGGAGTCGATCATGCCCACGATGCCGCGGATCAGGTCGTCGACGTAGCAGAAACTCCGGGTCTGGCTGCCGTCGCCATAAATAGTCAGCGGGTCACCGTTCAGCGCCTGGGTAATGAAGTTCGTGACAATGCGCCCGTCGCGCGCACTCATCCGGGGGCCATACGTGTTGAAGATCCGGATTATGCCAGCATTGACGCCGTGCGTATCCCGGTAGGCCCGGGTCAGCGCCTCGGCGAATCTCTTGGCCTCGTCGTAAACACTTCTCGGGCCGACTGGGTTGACATTGCCCCAGTATTCCTCGGATTGCGGGTGCACCGTCGGGTCGCCATAGACCTCGCTGGTGGAGGCGAGGACGAAGCGCGCACCGTGCCGGCGGGCCAGGTGCAGCGAGTTCTCGGTCCCGCGGCTGCCGGCGGCCAGGGTCTCGAGCGGAAGGCGCAGGTACTCCGGCGGCGAAGCCGGGCTGGCCAGGTGGGCGACGGCGTCGACCGGGCCGGCCACGTCGAAGGCGGAACTGACGTCGGCCTCCACAAACGTGAACTCGGGCCGCCCCGTCAGGTGGGCGACGTTATCCGCACGTCCGGTGGCCAGGTTGTCGACGCATACGGCGCTGTCACCCCTGGCGATTATCGCGTCACAAAGATGGGATCCGAGGAAACCGGCGCCACCCGTCACCACGACTCGCATTTCCCTACTCCTCACGAGGATATTGGCCGGGGGCTCAGCCCATCGTCACGGCTTGCCCGTGCTCACGCGGCAACAATCCGCGCCAGGGTAATCCGCGGGTAAATCGCACGGGCAAGGCCAGCGCGAATTATGTTCAGAATGTATCAGTGCCCGGCTGTGCCCCGGACGCTTCAGGAGCTTATGGCCAGCTTCACCAGGACCGTGACCAGGGTGTTGTCCCGTCACTCCGGGGCGGGCGGCACCACGACGATCATCGTCAGCAGGACTGGCCCCGTCCCGTCGTTCCGGTAGGCGTGCGGCACGCCGCCCGGGAACCGGGCCGACTGCCCGGCCGTCACCTGGTACTGCTCCCCGGCGACCGTCAGCGTCAGGGTGCCCTCCTCGACCCAGGCCAGTTCCCGGGTGGCGGGCGTGTGCGCGTCCCCGCCGAAGCCCTCGCCAGGCTGGAGCGTCCAGCGCCACAGTTCCGCCGCCCAGGGCGGGTCCGTCGCCGCGATGATCGTGCCCGTTCCCCCGTCCGGGCCGCGCCAGAGCACCCGGGTCTGGTCGGGCTCGCTGATCCGCACGCTGGACTCGCCGGTCACCTCCACCAGTCTGGTCATCGGCACGCCGAATGCGTCGCCGACCCGGGCCAGGGTGCCCAGGTTCGGATTGCCCCGCCCCTGCTCCAGGGAGACCAGGACCCCCTTGCTCACTCCGGACCGGGCGGCCAGCTGGTCTAGTGACCAGCCGCGCTCGGCCCGCAGTGCCTGGAGGGTCCGGGCCAGAGCGGCCGGGATGTCGGCAGCAGCCATTCGTTTATCCGTTCACTTCCGCGCTCAGTATCCGGTTTTGCTCCGCGTACTACGGTCGGTACAGTGAACTACGTAGTTCGCTAAACCGACCGGCCTCCGGGGCCGGCCCGCCCGACCGGGAGCCATCGTGACCATACTCTTCGCCCTGGCGGCGGCCGCGCTCTACGGCAGCGCCGACTTCCTCGGCGGTGCGGTCTCGCGGCGTACCCATGTCCTCTCCGTGCTCGTGGTCTCGGCCCCCGCGGGGGCCGCCCTGCTGCTAGGCGTGGCCCTGGCCGCGGGCGGCCCGGTCGCCACGGCGGGGCTGCCCTGGGCCGCGGCCGCCGGCGTGGCGGGGGGCGCCGGGCTCATCTTGTTCTATGCGGGGCTCGCCGCCGGGCCGATGCGGGTCGTGGCCCCGGTGTCCGCGCTGGTGTCCACCGTGCTCCCGGTCGGCGCGGCGATCGCGGCCGGGGAGCGGCCCGGGCCGCTGGTGTACCTCGGCGGCGGTGTGTGCCTGGCCGCCACCGTACTGGTGAGCTCGGAAGGTATCGGCCGCGGCCAGCCCGCGTCCCCTCCGCGGGCGCGCGGTCTCCTGCTCGGCGTCGGTGCCGGCCTGGCCTTCGGCCTGTTCTTCCTCTTTCTCCGGTACGCGGGGGCCTCGGGCGTGCTCTGGCCCAGCGCCGTGGCCCGGATCACCGGGGCCATGGTCGTCACCGGGGCGGTGGCCTGGCTGGGCGGCGTGGCCTGGCGGGCGGTCAGCCCCTGGCTGCTGGCCGCGGCGGTCGCCTCCGGGCTGCTCGACGCGGCAGCCAACGTCTGCTACGTGGCCGCCACCCGGGACGGGCTGTTCGGCATCGCGGTGGTGCTGACCTCGCTGTACCCGGGGGCCACCGTGCTGCTGGCCCGGGTCGTGCTGGGGGAGCGGCTGCGGCTGCCGCAGCTGGCCGGGCTGCTGCTGGCGCTGGCCGGCATCGCGCTCGTCAGCGTGTGACCGGTGCAGTGCGGGCCGGTGCAGTGCGGGCAGGTGCAGCGCCCGGGCCACCGCCGTCAGACTCGTGCTGCCGGACGCTCCGGTCTGCCGGAGCGTCCGGCAGCACGAACCCCGGGGAAGGGGGGATAGCTCTGCTGGGCGACTCAGTCGTCGCCGAAGTCTCTATTCTCCGCGACGAGGGCGTCCGAGGACACCGTCTTCCGTCCCTTGCACATGGGGCAGAGGTAGGTGGTCTCCTCGCCATCCTCGTTCTGCTGGATGAGCACGCCCTGGCCGTCGCACTGCGGGCAGGGGATCTTCTCGGCCGGGAAGATCAGGGCGCAGATCTCGAGGTAGAGCTGCTCCGGGTAGGGCACGTGATCGATGTTGCGCAGGGCCTGGTCCTGGCCGGCCGACTCCAGGATGAACTCCCCGAAGCCCAGCATCCGGCCGAGGGTGGACCGCTGGAAGCTCATGTCCGTGACCTTGACCAGCGGCATCATCGCGATCTTGCGGGTGAAGACCCCGCTGGCCTGGAGCATCCGGTCCGACGTC
>Ga0208589_1000046_pt1 | contig 58412 bp, 47 predicted proteins | sample NGESurshal092012_2_FD_184486 | JGI IMG/M metagenome (GOLD analysis project Ga0208589, IMG submission 184486) | Arctic peat soil microbial communities from Barrow, Alaska - NGEE Surface sample F53-2 shallow-092012 (SPAdes) | ecosystem: Environmental > Terrestrial > Soil > Wetlands > Peat ...
ACGCTGAAATGCATCCATGCAAAAACCTCCGTGGAGAATTTGCAACATTTCAGCGCCAAAGGACTTACATGTCAATGAGTATGCGGAAGGGGTGGGGTTAGGGTGGGGGTTGAGCACCATGTGTCGCCCATAAGCGATTGCTCTCTCCCCCTTTGTACATTCCGGGCTACCCAGACATTTACTCCGCCCAACACACGGTACAATTCCATTCAATAAAGCGGCCCCACGTTCCGCGGTTACCTTCTGGAGGATCCACAATGTATATTTCCTTCCGCGACCCACCAGCAAAAATCATCGAAAACTCGCCCAATCCGTCCGCCACCCATCGCTGGTTGAGCAAGGCCCGCGCATTCCTCGTCGCCACTCTGACCCTGTTCACAATCCTCCCCGCAATCGGCCACGCTCAGCAAAACATCCTGCCCAATCCCGTATTTCCCTTCGGCGCGGTCTATTTCCGCAAATCAAATCCGCCCCAACAGGATTGGGCACGCGACCACAAAACCGCCGCGGATTTGGGCGTCAACGCATTTCGTCACTGGTTCATGTGGGCCTCGATTGAAAACTCGCCCGGCCAATATGACTGGCGCGATTACGACCGCATGGTCGAACTCGAAGGCCAGAATCACATCAAGACCGTCATCGCGGAAATCATCAGCGGCGCTCCGGAATGGATGTGGGACAAATATCCCCAGGCGCGCCACGTTGACGCCGCCGGCGCTGAAAGCTTTCCCACCGTTGCCGCTTCCAGCGCCACCGGCAGCGCCCCGCTCTCGCTCGACAACGATGAAATCCAAACCCAGGCCGGCAAATTCCTCACCGCCCTCGTCGAACGCTATCGCGATAATCCCGCCACCTACGGCTACGACGTCTGGAACGAGTCCGACGTGTCCGATGATTATTCGCCCGCCGCCCAGGCCATATTTCGGGATTGGCTCAAGGCGAAGTACGGCACGCTCGAAGCCCTCGGCCGCGCCTGGCATCGCTACAGCCTCGGCGACTGGGAATCGGTTCACCCGCCCCATGGATTCGGCGGCTATCCCGATTCGCTCGACTGGCTGGCCTTTCGACGCGATGACGCCATCCGGCTTTTACACTGGCGCACGGATTTAATCCGTGGCCTCGACAAGAGAAACCAGATCACCGCGCACGGAACCGCCGCGCTCACCGAAATCGAATGGCGTGCAGCCGCCGACGTGGACTCCTACGGCTACACCTGGGTGGCATCGCGTCATGGCAACGAACCCTGGATGCAATTTCAGGCCGTGGACCTCGTGCGCGGCGCTTCGCGCGGCAAACCCTTCTGGCACGCCGAAGCAACCGGCGGCCCGCTCTGGTTGCAGCCGCAGGTCTTAAACCGGCCGCTGGAGGATGGCCGCAGTTCAGACGAAAAAGATGTTCGCGTTTGGAGCCTCATCGACATGACCGCCGGCGCCACCGGCATCTTCTTCACGCGCTGGCGACCGCTGCTCGACGGCCCGCTCTTCGGCGCATTCGGCCCCATGGCCATGGATGGCTCCATCACGCCTCAAGCCGAAATGGCCGGCAAATTAGCCAAATGGACCAACTCACACCCCCAAATCTGGAAGTCGCGGCCGGTCAAGGGAGACGTCGGAATTGTCTTCGTGCAGGAGGCACTCGATTTTGCCACCATTCAGGGTGGCGGTGGCGGCGGCGCAACCGGCGCTCGAGGCGCGACGGTCGCCGCAACCGCCGGCAATAATTACATCCCATCCGTGCAGGGGGCTTATCAGGCTTTCTTCGACTCCAATATTCAGGCGGATTTCGTCAGCATCGACGACATCAACGAATACCCCGTGATCTATCTGCCCTATCCGGAGATGCTGAAGAAATCCTCCGCCGATAAGCTCCGCGAGTATGTCGCCCGCGGCGGCAAACTGATCAGCGAAGGCTGCCCCGGATATTTCGGTGACGGCGGCACCGTCGGAACTGTCCAGCCAAACCTCGGGCTGGACGAACTCTTCGGCGCGCGCGAAACCTACGTTCAATTCACTCCCGACCTGCTCGGTCAATTAAGCCTCACCGTGCGCGATCAGAAAATCGGCGGCCAGTATTTTCTTCAGGAATATAAATTGTCCGGAGGCCAGGCGGTGGGGCAGTTCAGCAACGGCCACATCGCCGCCGTCGAACATGCCTTCGGAAAAGGCAATACCCTCCTGATCGGCACCTTCCCCGGCGGCAGCTATTTCCGAAACCACGCCCCGGCAACCCGCGACTTTTTCGCCGGCCTGCTCGACTGGGCCGGCGTCCACCCGCAACTCCAGTGCAGCGACGCGCAGGTTAAAGTCCGCCTACACACCGGCCCCGGCGGCACCTACCTCTGGGCCGTGAACCCCACGCGCGCCGCGAAGACCGTAACGATTCAACTCGCTTCCAAGTTTCAACACGCCGAAGAACTCTGGCAGGATTCCACCCACCCGACAATCAGCGGCACAACCCTCACAACAACCATCGAGGACCGCAACGCCGCGGTGATTCGGCTGGAACCATGAGGCGGAGCATGGGTAACATAAGTTAGTGGCGATTCTGTTCCTAATCCCCTCTCCCGATACTCTGGGAGAGGGGGATATGCAGCGCTGCTTCCACAAAACAACGCCAAACCCCGTTCGCCCAACTGATTCCCAACTCTTGTACCCCGCCCAAAACTCGACGATCATCCCCACTCCATGACCACACTACCCAACGCATTCGTCGCGCCAAAACGTGTCCTGCTCGGCCCCGGCCCCAGCGATGTTCCCGCTCGCGTTCTAGCCGCCTTGGCCACCCCGACCATCGGCCACCTCGACCCGGAATATTTGCGCGTGATGGACGAAACGCGCGCCATGCTGCGCGACGTATTCCGAACCAAAAACGAGATGACCCTGGCCGCCTCCGGCACCGGCAGCGCCGGGATGGAGGCCTGCGTCGTCAATCTCATCGAGCCGGGCGATGAAATGATCGTCTGCGTCAATGGCGTCTTCGGCACGCGAATGCGCGACGTGGCCCAGCGCGCCGGCGCCGTGGTTCACAGTATCGAGGCGCAGTGGGGCGACACCATCGAGCCGGGCGCGGTTGCCCAATCGCTCAAGGATCATCCAAAGACCAAGGTGCTCGGCATCGTTCATGCCGAAACCTCAACCGGTGCTCATCAGCCGCTGGAAGAGATTACGCGCCTGGTGCACGACGCCGGAGCTCTGCTTCTGGTTGACGCCGTCACTTCCCTCGGCGGGGTCGATCTGCGCGTCGATGATTGGAAAATCGACGCCTGCTACAGCGGCACGCAGAAATGTCTCTCCTGCCCGCCGGGGCTTTCCCCCATCACGTTTTCGGCCGCGGCCATCTCCGCGATCGAGAAACGAAAGACCAAGGTGCAGTCGTGGTATCTTGACGTATCAATGCTCCGCCAATATTGGGGCGAACAGCGCGTTTATCACCACACCGCGCCGATCAATATGACCTACGCGCTGCACGAAGCCCTCCGCGCCGTGCTCGAAGAAGGGCTGGAGCGTCGCATCGCCCGCCATACTCTCAATCACCGGGCGCTGCGCGCGGGATTTGATGCCGTCGGAATCAAATACATCCCCCGGCATTCGCTCACCTCGCTCAACGCCGTCGCCGTGCCGGAAGGCGTGGACGATGCCAAAGTGCGGCGGCGATTGTTAACCGAATATGGCATTGAAATCGGCGCGGGCCTGGGCCCGTTCAAAGGTAAGGCCTGGCGCATCGGATTGATGGGCCACTCCAGCAGCTGCGAAAATGTACTGCTTTTATTCACGGCGTTGCAAACAATTTTAGCCGGCGAAATTCCCGCCTTCGCCAGCGGCGCGGCGCTGGCGGCCGCCAACCGAATATACCAATCCTAAGTTCAACTCATGCCGACACCGGAATTCATCTCCGATCTCCGACGTGTCGTTGGCCAAGCCGGCGTGCTGACCGCGCCGGAGGAATTGCGCACCTACGAATGTGACGGTCTGACCAATTACCGCCGGGTTCCCGTGGCTGTCGTGCTGCCGACCGACGCCGCCCAGGTTCAGGGCGTTGTTCGCCTCTGCCATCGCGACCGCATTCCATTTGTGGCCCGGGGATCGGGAACCGGTCTCAGCGGCGGGGCCATGCCCGCCGAGGGCGGAATCGTCATCAGCCTGGCCCGGCTGAATCGAATTCTGCAAGTGGACATTCCCAACGGCCGCCTGACCGTCGAACCCGGCGTGATCAACGCCGATGTCACCCGCCGCGTCAGCCCCTTCGGATATTTCTATGCTCCTGATCCATCGTCGCAGTCGGTCTGCACCATCGGCGGCAACATCGCCGAAAACTCCGGCGGGGCGCACTGCCTCAAGTACGGCTTCACCACCACGCATGTCCTGGCGATGGAAGTGGTGCTGCCCGACGGCTCAATGGTGAATCTCGGCGCCACCACCTGGGACGCGCCCGGCTACGATCTCCGCGGCGTCTTCGTCGGCTCGGAAGGCACGCTCGGCATCGCCACCAAAATCACCCTGCGCGTCGTGCGCCGCCCGGAAACCGTTCGTACCCTGCTGGCCGCCTTCAATTCCACCGATGAAACCGGCGAAGCCGTCAGCCGGATCATTGCCGCCGGCATTCTTCCCGCCGCCGCCGAGATGATGGATCGCCTGAGTATTCAGGCCTCCGAGGCCGCCGTTCACGCCGGCTATCCGGATTGCGAAGGCCTCCTCCTCGTTGAAGTTGACGGCGTTGCCGAAGAAGTCGAACTGCTGGTTTCCCGCATTCGGGAAATCTGCACCGCCTGCGGCGCATGGGAATTGCGCCTGGCCAGTTCCGAAGCCGAGCGGCAGGTTTTCTGGAAGGGCCGCAAAGCCGCGTTCGCCGCCATGGGGCGAATCTCCCCCAATTACATCGTGCAGGATGGCGTCATTCCGCGCACGGCGCTCCCCAAAACGCTCACCGAAATCCGCCGTCTCAGCGCCGCGTGCGGCCTGCGCGTGGCCAATGTCTTCCACGCCGGCGACGGCAACCTCCATCCCCTGGTTTTGTACGACCGCAGAATTCCGGGCCAGGAACAACAGGCCGAGCAACTGTCCGCCGAAATTCTCCGCCTCTGCATCGCCGCCGGCGGCTCAATCACCGGCGAGCACGGCGTCGGTTTTGAGAAGCGGGAATTCATGCCCGAAATGTTTGCCGAGCCGGATTTGCAGACCATGCAGCGGGTCAGAATCGCCTTCGACCCGCGCGGCATCTGCAACCCGCAAAAAATATTTCCGCGCCCCCGTCTCTGCGGCGAACGCCCCGGCCCTTACAAACCGCATCCGCTTGAAACCGCTGGACTGGCGGAGTTATTCTGATGGAACAAGTTCTCTCCGCCATCGGCAGCGTGGTCGGCGAAGGTTTCCTTCGCCCCGCAACGGCGGCGGATTCGGTGCAAGGCGTGGCGGCAACATGGGTGGTTGAGCCTTCGTCGCAAGCGCAAGTCGCGGGCGTCCTGAAATTGTGCGACGAGGCGGGCCTGCGCGTTGTCGCCCGCGGCGGCGGCACCAAACTCGATTGGGGAAATCCTCCGCTCGCCGCTGATCTGATTCTTTCCACCCGACATCTCAATAAGGTTCTTGAACACGCCGCCGGAGATATGACCGCAATCGTTCAGGCCGGCTGCGCTCTGTCTGACCTTCAAAGCACTCTTGCTCAGCGCGGCCAGCGCCTGGCGCTCGACCCGCTCTGGCCCGCTGCTGCAACCCTCGGCGGAATCATCGCCACCAACGACAGCGGCCCCCTCCGCGCCGCCTTCGGCACAGTTCGAGATCACCTGATCGGTATCACCGTCGCCCTCGCCGACGGCACGTTGGCCCGCAGCGGCGGCAAGGTCGTCAAAAATGTCGCCGGATATGATCTGCCCAAACTTTTCGCCGGATCATTCGGCACGCTCGGCGTCATCACTCAGGCGATTTTCCGCCTGTATCCGCTGCCGCAAACCAGCCGCACCCTGCAACTCATTGCGCCCACCACGCAAGTGCTGGCAAGATTGCTGGCCGCGCTGTCTGACTGTTCCCTCGTCACCAGCGGCATCCAATTCGAGGCCGAGATTCAAGGTCCAATCCGCGTCTCCGTATTGGTCGAAGGATTATCCGATGCAATGGAAGCCAAAACGCAGCGCGTCATTCGCGCCGGAATGGATTGCGATGCACAGCGTGCCGAACCAACCGGCGAAGTCTGGCAGGCAAGCGAGTCGTTGTTTTCAAAACCCGATTCCTGCATTGGCAAGCTCAGCCTGCTACCGACAGCGTGGCCCGACTTGATCGATCGCATGCGCGAAGTTGGCAATGAATTAAATTGGAAGATGGTCGCGCAATCCGTTGGCGTTGGCTTGCTGCGCATCACAAGCCAAAACGCCGAACGATTGCTCACCGCAACCCAATCCATTCGCACCGAGGTCGAAAAGATCGGCGGCTCGCTCGTCGTTCTGCGTCGTCCACTCAACGCCAAACCGCCATTTGATTCCTGGCCGCAAGGCGGCGATGCTCTTCCCCTCATGCGGCAGATCAAGGAACAGTTCGATCCCCGCCGCACGCTTTCACCCGGCCGTTTCGTGGGAGGAATTTAATGAAGCAGGAAGAGGGCGCAATCATCGCTCCGCAGCCGCCCAAACCCATTGCGCTGCCGGTCTTTGACGCACATCATCCTCCTTCAACCGCTCTTCTGAGTGAATGCGTTCACTGCGGCTTTTGCCTGAACACCTGCCCAACCTACCGCCTCTGGGGAAAAGAGGCGGATTCCCCGCGCGGTCGAATTTATCTGATGCAACTCGGCCTCGACGGCGAAGCCCCGCTCGACGCCGGCTACGTCGGCCATTTCGATCGCTGCCTCGGCTGCATGGCCTGCCTCACCTCCTGCCCCTCCGGCGTGGAGTATGACAAACTGATCGAAGCCACGCGCGCCCAAATCGAGCGGCGTTTTGCCCGATCTCTTTCCGAACGCCTGTTTCGGCGCCTGATCTTTTCAACCTTCCCCCATCCCAATCGGCTTCGCCTCATCGCAATCGCGCTATGGCTCTATCAACACAGCGGCCTTAAAAGTTTGCGTTCGCTATTGCCCGCGCGAGTGCGCGCGATGGAAAATCTGTTGCCACCCGTTTCGCTCCGGAACTGTTTTTCGAAAACAAAAATCCCGCTGCACCTTCCCAGCTACCCAACAACCCCTTCTGGTATTTCCCCCTTAACCCCCTCACCCGGTACTCTGGGAGAGGGCAGGGGTGAGGGTTCTTCCGCCCCCCGAAAACCGCTCGATAAGGAAAATCAGACCCTCACCCTATCCCTCTCCAAGAGTATCGGGCGAGGGGACCAGAAAATAACCCAGCCACGCCCGCGCGTCGGCATGTTGCTCGGCTGCGTCCAACAAATCTTTTTCGGCGATGTAAACGAAGCCACTATTCGCGTTCTCGCCGCCGAAGGCTGTGAAGTCGTCCTTCCACCCGCGCAATGCTGCTGCGGCGCACTAATGACCCACGCCGGCGAAGAAGCCATGGCGATTCAATTTGCCCGGCGCACCATTGATGCGTTTGAAAGCGCGAACGTGGACCTGATTGCAATCAATTCCGCCGGCTGCGGCTCGGCAACGAAGGAATACGGCTATCTCCTCCGTGACGATCCGCAATATGCCGCGCGAGCCAGGGCATTTGCCGCTAAATGCCGGGATATTTCAGAGATTCTGGCCGGATTACCGCCGCTTGCGTCCCGGCACCCCCTGCCGTTCACAGTCGCCTACCACGATGCCTGTCACCTTCAACACGCGCAGCGCATTACTTCGCAGCCAAGAAGTCTGTTGCAATCGATTCCCGAACTGAAGATCGTCGAGATTGAAGACCCGTCAATCTGCTGTGGATCGGCCGGCATTTACAATCTGCTCCAGCCTCAAGCCGCCGCGGAACTGGGAAAATGGAAAGCACAAAATGTTTTGAAAACCGGCGCCGCCGCTGTCGTCTCCGGCAATCCAGGATGCACCCTGCAAATTCGCGGCAGCCTTGAATCGCTGGGCAACACACTACCGGTCCTGCATTGGGTGCAGTTGCTGGACGCTTCCATTCACGGCACTAATATAGGCCATCCGGGTTTGCGGCGGTCGTAAACCGAAGTTCATATCGGAGGGTCCACGGAAATCAATTCTACGAATCCCAACCGCAAACGAGGCAGTCCATGAAACCATTTCAGATTTCACCCGCGTGCCGCAATGACTTCAGCAAAGCATTTTGCAATGAAACACCAATACGTGGCGATGCCCCTTTTTCCCCCTCTCCCTGTGCTCAGGGGGAGGGCTGGGGTGGGGGTTCTTTTTCCGATCCACGAAGAAGATGCGTCAGCCCAACATTTCCGTCATCACGCAAATCCATTTTCATCGCGCTCCTGATATTTCTCTTCACCAACTCCCTCTACGCCCAGCAACCTCCTCAACCAACCCCTCAACCTCTGCCTCAATCGCCACCCGCTCGCCGCGCCGGTCGCGGCGGCATCCCCAACGCCACACCGGCTCAAACCGCCGCCCTGGCGCAAATGAATTCGGCTCTCGCCCCGCTCGTCCAATCTCTCGCAAACGCCCGCAGGGAATTACTCGCGGCCTCTCTCGCCGGGCCGCGCAATGACTCCGCGATCAAAACCAACATCGAAGCCGTCAAATCCGCCGAGCTGAATCTGGCGACCGCCCGCGCCGATGCTCTCGCAAAGATTCAAGCCTCCCCAGCCAAACTCGCCGCCAATCAAATTGCCGCAATCCCCACCGCAGGCGGCACACCCCGCGGCGGCGTCGGACAAAACCCCGCCGCCCAACCCGGCTCCGGCATCCCCAACATGACCTCAAACCAGGTGGCCCTCCTCACCCAACTCACCGGCAGCGTCCAGCAGCCAACACAATCCGTGAACGCCGCCCGCGCCGAATTAACCGCTGCATCCTTTGCTCAGGCTCGCGATGATGCCGCGATCAAAGCAAAAGTAGATTCACTCGCCGCCGCCGAACTCGCTCTCGCCGACGCCCGCGCCGATAGTCTGGCCAAAATCCAATTATCCCAAGACAAGCTCAGCCCCGACCAACTCGCCGCGCTCATTAACGTCGGCGGCGTCCTCACCTCCGGCGCCTTCTCCGAGCCGCAGCCGCTCGATTTCAACGACCATACCGGCTACGTCTCTCTCTTCGATGGAAAAACTCTCAAGGGCTGGGACGGCAATCCAAAATTCTGGAGCGTGGTTGACGGCGCAATCGTCGGCGAATCCACTCCGCAAAATCCCAGCGGGAACACCTACATCGCCTACCGCGATATCGAGACGAAAGACTTCACTCTCAAATGCGAAATCAAGGTCGAGGGCAGCGGCGGCAGCGGCATCCAATACCGCAGCAAAACCGGCATCCCCTGGCTCACCGCCATCCAGCCCAACGTCACCGCGAACGTCGGCCCGGTGAATCTCAACTGGATGATGACCGGCCCCCAGGCCGACTTCTGGCCCGTCCGCGTCTATTCCGGCCAGGTCTATTCCGAGAATACTCCCATGCGTATCGAAGCGTGGCGCGGCCAGGTCGTCGAAGGTTACGGCATGGCTCCGCGCCGCCTCATGGGCAACATCGGCGACCGCCAGGAACTCGGCAAAATCGTCAAGATGAACGACTGGAACCAATACACCGTCATCGCCCGCGGCTCCACGGTTCTGCAAATCATCAACGGCCAACTCATGGCGGCCTTCGTCGACGACGACCCTACCTCCTCCAACAACCAGTCCGGCGTATTCGGCATCGAGATCGAAGCAACGACAAGAGTCTCCGCGCGTAATATCTGGCTGAAGAAACTGAATTGAAATTTCCCAAAAAAGCAACTTTTATCCCCTCCCCTGGTAATCCGGGGGAGGGTTAGGGTGGGGGTTGAATACCCATACCTGTTCCCATGCGATTGTTCTAAAGAGTGAGAATCAAACCGATGCCCAAAAGCATAAAAGAACTCCAACCCATCACCGGCAACGTCCGTTCATTCGTAGAATCCGCCCTCAACGAAGGCGGCGGCCTGCTGCGCCTCGCTCCCTGCTGGGTGCCGCGCTCCTTCCTTCAACCCGGCAAGCGCCTCAAGCTCGACCCCAAAGACCTCTACGCCTTCGGCCTCAACCGCGGCGGCATCGACGAGCGCTGGTTCGGCTCAGCCACTCCCGCCGCCAACGACAACCGCACCCCCGACGAAGGCCTCAGCTACATCGTCTCGGGCAATCAGCGCGCCACTTTGCAAAACGCCGTTGCCGAACTTGGCCCCGCGATCATCGGCAGTGCGATCTTTTCCAAGTACAAAAAGTGGCCCGTCTACTCCAAGTTTTTCGACAACATGGGCCCCATTCCTCATCACATGCATCAATCTCCCGAGCAGGCCGCTCTCGTCGGACAGGAAGGCAAGCCCGAAAGTTATTATTTCCCGCCGCAGCACAACAACGTCGGCAACAATTTCCCCTACACTTTCATGGGCCTCAACCCGGGCGTCACCAAATCGCAAATCCGCAAATGCCTCGAAGATTGGAACAAAGGCGACAACGGAATCCTCGACCTTTCCCAGGCCTACCGCCTTAAGCCCGGCACCGGCTGGCTCATCGGGCCGAGCATTCTTCATGCCCCCGGCTCGCTCTGCACCTACGAGCCGCAGTGGGGGAGTGATGTCTTCGGCATGTATCAATCCCTCGTCGAAGGCCGCGAAGTGCCGTGGGCGCTGCTCGTCAAAGACATGCCCAGGGAAAAACACCACGATCTCGATTTCATCGTCGACCAGCTCGACTGGGAAGCCAACGTCGATCCGCATTTCAAAGCCAATCATTTCCTCGAGCCGATCCGCGTCGCCGATACTTCATCGGAAGGTTGGCTCGACAAATGGATCGTGTACGGAAAAGTCCGCGGCCGCCAATGGTTCAGCGCCAGGGAACTCACCGTAGACCCAGGCTGCAAATGCACAATCAAAGACAATGGCGCCAACAGTATCATCACCGTGCAAGGCGAGGGCCGCATTAACAAAATGCGCCTCAGCAGCCCCAAGATGATCGGTTTTTATGATCTGACGGAAGACGAAGTTTTTGTCACCGAGCCTGCCGCCAAAGCCGGCGTGACATACGAAAACACATCGTCAACCGAGCCGCTTGTCGTGCTCCGCTATTTCGGCCCCGACGTAAACCCTGACGCCCCGGAACTCAAATACGTCGGCGACGTGAAGCTCTAACGCAACGAGTCCAGGGAAAGGGAAAACGTCCATGCCCAGCGACATCACACCCGCGAACAACTACCCCAAGATTCACAACGCCGCCTGGCCCGGACTGGTCGGCAAAGGCCCGGATTCCGAGCCGCCCATCAGCCTCGACACCATGCTCGACCTCACCGCCGCCGCGAATATCAACGGCGTGAAATTTGATGGCATCGATCTGTTTCTTTTCGATCCGCACGTCAGCATCGACAGCTCGGATGACGACCTCAAACGCCTCGCCGACAAAATGCGAAGCAAACGCCTCTCAATCGGCTCGCTCGTCGCCCCCGTCTGGCCGCCCACCGGCGGCGGCTCCGCCATGGGATCAACCTCCGATCGCCAGCAATTCCTACAGCAAATCCGCAAAGCCTGCCGCATCGGACGGAAACTGCGCGAATTGGGAATCCGCCAGGACGGCATCGTCCGCATCGACTCCGCGACCAGCCCAGCGGCATGGGCAACAAACCCCGAAGAAAATCAAAAGACCATCGCCCAAACCTTCCGCGACGCCTGCGACATCGCCGACACCTTCGGCGAACGCCTCGCCGCCGAAGGCGAAATCTGCTGGGGCGGCATGCACTCATGGCGGCGCATGGTGCAACTCCTCGAAATGGTCAACCGCCCGCAAACCCTCGGCTTTCAAGCCGACATGGCCCACACGCTGCTCTACACCCTCGGCTGCAACGCATCAGGCGATGCCATCCTTCGCGCAAATTACGATTGGAAGGACTCGGCGCTGCTTGATGAAGCGCTGCGAACTCTCACCCGCGCCTTGCGCCCCTGGACCATCGACTTCCACGTCGCCCAGAACGACGCCACCGTCAAGGGCCTCGGCTCCCACGACAAAACCGGCCGCCACTGCCTCCCCAACGATCCCAACGGCAAACTCAATATTCCGCATCACGCCGGATTCTGGCTGCGCGATGAGAACGAAATTCTCACCAAACAATGCCGCCATATCTGTTGGGACGGCTGCATGTTCTCCAATGAAATCATGATGCAACCGAAAACCTGGAACGACATTCTCGCCACCATGATCGCCGTGCGCGACGCCCACGGCTGGCACCAAGTGAAATAATACAGATTCCGGTTAGCCGCCGCCCTTGGGCGCCGCGTCCTCCTCAACCGCGCGAAATTCAATTTGAATCCGTATAATTCAGCAACAAGTATTTGTCAGTGGAATAACCTATGAAAACCCTCAACATCGGCATGATCGGTTACGGCTTTATGGGCCGCGCCCATTCCAACGCCTATCGCCACGTCAACAATTTCTTCGACCTCGATTACCGCCCCGTGCTCAAAGCCGCCTGCGGCCGCGACAAAACCAGGGCCATCGCGTTCGCGGAGAATTGGGCCTACGAATCGGTCGAGACCGACTGGCAAAAACTCATCGAGCGCAAGGACATCGACGCCATCGACATCTGCTCCCCGAACAACACCCACAAGGAAATCGCCCTCGCCGCCGCCAAAGCCGGCAAAATGATCCTCTGCGAAAAACCTCTCGCCATGGACTCGCACGAAGGCGAAGAAATGACCCGCGCCGTCGAAGCCGCCAATGTCTCCAACATGGTCTGGTACAACTACCGCCGCGTCCCCGCGATCACCCTCGCCAAACAACTCATCGACGAGGGCCGCCTCGGCAAAATTTTCCACTTCCGCGCCAAATTCCTGCAGGACTGGACCATCTCCCCCGAACTCCCGCAAGGCGGCGCCGGCCTCTGGCGCCTCGACGCCCGCGCCGCCGGCAGCGGGGTGACGGGCGACCTGTTGGCCCATTGCATCGACACCGCACTCTGGCTCAACGGGCCGATCACCTCCGTCACCGCCATGACCGAAACCTTCATCAAGCAACGCACCCACACCCAGAGCGGCAAAGTCGAGCCGGTAAAAATCGACGATGCCTGCGCCTTTCTCGCCCGCTTCGACAACGGTTCGATGGCCACCTTCGAATCCACGCGTTACGCCCGCGGCCACAAGGCCGAGTACACTTTCGAGATTAACGGCGAGCACGCCTCCATCTTCTGGGATTTGCACGATCTCCATCGCATGGAATTCTTCGACCACAAAGACGAGAGCAGGACTCGCGGCTGGCGATCCATTCACGTCACCGACGGCGATCATCCCTACATGAAACACTGGTGGGTGCCCGGCCTGCAAATCGGCTACGAGCACACGTTCATTCACCAGATCGCGGATTTCCTCAAAGGCCTGTCGAGCGGAAAACCCGCCGCCCCAACTTTCCGCGACGCCCTGCAAACTCAACGCGTCTGCGACGCCGTGCTCCGCAGCGCCAAAAACGGAATCTGGGAACCGGCAAACTAAGGAGAACAATGATGAATAATTCGCGATTATTTCTTTTCAGCGTCGTCGCAATGATCAGCCTCAGCTTCGCCGCGATTGGAATTCGCGCCGCGGACCAGCCCGCGACTCAACCGTCAATGCCCGTCGTACTCCCCGCTCCCGCCCCCGACGGCTTCATCACTCTTTTCAACGGCCAAGACCTCACCGGCTGGGAAGGTCTCCCCGGCTACTGGTCCGTCAAGGACGGCGCCATCGACGGCACCGAAACCAAGGAAAATTCCAAGCAAACCTTCCTCGTCCTCTCCGCGTCCAAGCAAGACCCCACTCACTTCGCCAACTTCAAATTACACGTCACCTACCGCTTCGTCGGCGACACCGGGAATTCCGGTATTCAATTCCGCTCTAAAATGATGATCCCCGAAAACTACCGCATCGGCGGCTACCAGGTCGATTCCGATCCGGCCCGCCGCTACGACGGCAACCTCTACGACGAAGGCGGCCAGGCCGGCGGCCGACAGATCATGGCCAACCGCGGCTTCAAAACCACCTGGGACGCCGCCAACCTCCGCCACAACGAACCCCTCCCCGAAACCAGCGATGCCCTGATGGCCTTCATCAAACCTCCCGGAGAGTGGAACGCCCTGATCCTCATCGCCGACGGCCGCCACCTCACCACCAATCTCAACGGCCACCTCATGGCCGACGTCTACGACAACAGCCCCAAGGCACTAAGCGACGGAATGATCGCCATCCAATTGCACATGGGCTTCAACATGACCATCCAGGCCAAAGACATCAAACTCAAGTTCCTGCCGACGGAGCAGGGCAATCGCTAGTGAAGACAAACCTGCACTCTTATCCCCTCTCCCTGTGCCCAGGGGGAGGGCAAGGGTGGGGGTTCTTCTGTTCTACCTCCAAATATCCCCAAATCTCACCCCTCCATCCCCAATAGATAAATCCTGTATCATGCCCCCTTCAAACAGGAGCCACTCATGGATTTCGGACTAAAAAATAAAACAGCCCTGGTCTTAGGCGGCGGCGGCGGTCTCGGCCGGGCGATCTCCCTATCCCTCGCCGGCGAAAACGCCAATGTCGCCTTCGCCGACATTGATCCCAACGCCATCGCCGGAACCAAAGCGGCCCTGGCCGATACCAGCGGCAAAAACATCGGCCTGGTTTGGGACCTGGCCGATCTCTCCCAAATCGATCCGCATATCTCGCAAATCGAATCGCAACTCGGGCCGGTCGATATCCTCATCAATATCACCGGCGGCCCACCGCCAACCCCCGCCGCCGGCCAGGACCCGGCGCTCTGGACCAAACATTTCCAGGCCATGGTGCTTTCCGTCATCGCCATCACCGACCGCGTGCTGCCGAACATGCGCTCGCGCCATTGGGGCCGCATCATCACCAGCACCTCCTCCGGCGTCGTCGCCCCCATCCCCAATCTCGGCATGTCCAACGCGCTTCGGCTTTCGCTGGTGGGGTGGTCAAAAACACTGGCCCGTGAGGTCGGCAAAGACGGCATCACCGCCAATGTTATTCTCCCCGGCCGCATCGCCACCGGCCGCATCAAATTCCTCGACGAGGCCAAAGCCAAACGCGAAGGCCGCAACCTCGACGACGTAGTCGCCGAAAGCACCGGTACAATTCCCCTCGGCCGCTACGGCAAGCCCGAAGAATACGCCGACGTGGTCACCTTCCTCGCCAGCGAGCGCGCCGCGTACCTCACCGGCTCGGTCATCCGCGTCGATGGCGGTTTGATCCCCAGCGTCTAACCAATCCTATTTAACCAACCGCACCCCAAATGGGATTGGACGAAAAAACCTCGAAGCCCTCTCCGGCATCGCAACCGCAACGCTCACCACGGTACTGTTGAAAAAAGGCCTGCGCAATGTCTGGCTGCGCTCTGCCAGGCCGCTGCGCTCCGGCCAGAAGCGTCTGGTCGGCCCGGCCTTTACATTGCGATTTGTCCCCGCGCGTGAAGACCTGGCCACGCCGGAATCCTGGAGTTCCCCAATCTCAACGCGCGCCGCGATTGAAGCGATGCCGCCCGGATGCGTCGCGGTGGTGGGGGCTATGGGCATTACCGACGCCGGCATTTTCGGCGATATTCTCTGCCAGCGCATGCAGGTGCGGGGTGTCGCGGGTTTGGTCAGTGACGGCGTCGTCCGTGATGTCGCCGGCGTCCTCGATACCCACCTGCCCGTGTGGTGCGCCGGAGTTGCAGCGCCACCGTCCGTCGCCGGTCTGACCTTCGTCAACTGGCAGGAGCCGATTGGCTGCGGCGGAGTCGCGGTGTTTCCAGACGACACAATAGTCGCCGATGACGATGGCGCCGTCGTGATTCCAAAGGCAATGCTTGCCGAAGTTGTGCAGGCGGCACTGGAACAGGAGAAACTGGAGGCGTGGATTCTCGCCCAGGTGAAGGCGGGCGCTTCTCTCCCGGGACTCTACCCACCCAACTCGGAAACCAAAGCTCGCTACGAGGCCGGGGAGGGCGTCCCCGTAATTGGTGGCAAAATCTCCCCTCCTACCCCCTCTCCCTGTACTCAGGGGGAGGGCGGGGGTGGGGGTTCTTCCTTCGTTCCACAAGATATGGCCCCGCCCGCCGGGGAGAAAAATTGCCTGTAGCCCGCGAGAACGATCCGCTCTATCGCACGATCGCCTGGCGGATTATTCCGCTCTTGTTCATCTGCTATATCGTCGCCTATATCGACCGCGTAAATGTCGGCTTCGCCAAATTGCAGATGATGGGCGACCTGAAATTCAGTGACGGCGTCTACGGCTTCGGCGCCGGCGTTTTCTTCCTTGGCTATTTTCTATTCGAGGTGCCCAGCAACATCATTCTCCACAAGGTAGGCGCTCGCGTCTGGATCTGCCGCGTCCTCGTCACCTGGGGAATCGTTTCCGGCTGCACCGCCTTTGTGCGCAGCCCCTGGGAATTTTATTCCGCGCGCTTCGTCCTCGGCGTCGCCGAATCGGGATTCTTTCCCGGCATGATCCTCTACCTCACCTACTGGTTTCCCTCGCATCGGCGGGCCAAAATGGTTGCCATGCTGATGGCGGGCGTTCCCGTTTCCGGCATCATCGGCGGCCCCATCTCCGGCTACATTCTGCATCATTTCCAAGGCGCAACCGGCGTCGCCGGATGGCAATGACTCTTCATTCTCGAAGCCATCCCCGCTGTAATCCTGGGCGCCATGGTTCTGCTTTGCCTCGATGACCGAGTGGCCAACGCCATCTGGCTGACCGATGAACAAAAGGCCATCGTGGTTGCCGAGATCAGCGAAGAAGCCGGAGTAAAAACGCACCACACTATTCTTTCGGTATTCACCAGCCCGCGCGTCTGGCTCATGGGCGCCATCTGGTTCGGCATCGAGATGGGTTCCTACGCCATCGGCTTCTGGCAACCCACCATCATCAGCCAGACCGGCGTCAAAGACGCATTCAATGTCGGCCTGCTGACCATGGTTCCCTATATCCTCGCCCTGGTTTCCATGATCGTGGTCGGCCGGCATTCCGATAAAACCCGCGAGCGGCGCTGGCATGTGATCATTCCCAGCATTGTGGCGGCCCTCGGCTTCCTCCTATGTACCCAAGCCCGCAGCAGCACCACTGTCGCCATGATCGGCCTCACTCTCGCCGTCGTCGGCGTGGTGACGGCCTTGCCGATGTTCTGGGCCTTGCCGACTTCATTCCTCGACGGCGCCGCCGCGGCCGCCGGCATCGCCCTCGTCAATTGCACTGGAAATCTCGGCGGCTTTTTCAGCCCCACCCTTATCGGCTTCCTCAAGACCCACACCGGCACCCTCAACTCCGGGTTATTTCTCGTTGCCGGTTGTATGATGGCCTCCGCGATGCTGATCCTTGCATGGGTTCCCGCTAAACTGGTGAATCGTTGATGCAATCGCATAGGAAGACGAATCCTCCTTCTTATCCCCTCCCCTTGTACTCAGGGGGAGGTTTAGGGTGGGGGCTGAGAACCAATCAGCGCCCAAATGCGATTGCCCTGGGCGAATTGTTGATCCAAGCCTCCACGTTCCAAGGAAACGAGCGATGAAAAAAGGCGAACGCGGCTTACGCAAAGGCCTCACCAGTTACGGCGACGCCGATTTCTCGCTCTTCCTGCGCAAGGCCTTCATCAAGGCCATGGGCTATTCCGACGACGCGCTCGAACGCCCGATCGTCGGCGTCACCAATACCTTCAGCGACTACAACCCCTGCCATGGCAACGTCCCCGATCTCATCGAAAGCGTAAAACGCGGCATCATGCTCGCCGGCGGCCTGCCGATGGTCTTCCCCACCATTTCCATCGGCGAGAGTTTCGCCCATCCCACCTCGATGTTCCTCCGCAACCTGATGGCGATGGATACCGAGGAAATGATCCGCGCCCAGCCGATGGACTCGGTCGTGGTCATCGGCGGTTGCGACAAAACCCTGCCCGCCCAGGTGATGGCTGTTGCCAGCCTGGATATTCCGACCGTTGTGTTGCCGACCGGCCCGATGGTCGTCGGCCATCACAAAGGCGAAGTGCTCGGCGCCTGCACGGATTGCCGCCGGCTATGGAGCCAGCATCGCGCCGGCGCCATCGACGCCGCCGAGATCGAATCCATTAGCGGCCGCCTCTGCCCCTCCGTCGGCACCTGCGCCGTCATGGGAACCGCCAGCACCATGGCCTGCATCATCGAAGCACTGGGCTTATCTCTTTCAACCAGCGCCACCGCCCCCGCAACCCACGCCGACCGCCGACGAATCGCCGAAGCCAGTGGCAAACGCGCCGCCGAGATCGCCATCGCCGCCGCCCCCAAACCCAGCGACCTCATCACGCAGGCCTCCGTGCGAAATGCCATGATTGTCCTTCAGGCCATTGGCGGTTCCACCAACGGCCTGATTCATCTTATCGCCATCGCCGCTCGCGCCGGCGTCAAACTCGATCTCCAAACTTTCGATCAAATCGGCCGCGAAATCCCCGTGCTGCTCAATCTCAAGCCCTCCGGCTCTCACTACATAGAACACTTCCACCACGCCGGGGGCCTGCCCGCTCTCATGCGCGAACTCACTTCGTTCCTCGATCTCAACGCGCCCACGATTTCCGGCCGCACGCTCGGCGATTGCATCGCCCAGGCCGAACAGATTCCCGGCCAGGATGTCATCCGAACCCTCGCCGCTCCGCTAAAGCCGCAAGGCGCAATGGCCATCCTGCACGGTAATCTCGCGCCGCGCAGTGCCGTCATCAAACATTCCGCCGCCTCTCCCAACCTGATGCGCCACACCGGCCGCGCGGTGGTATTCGATTCCGTCGAAGACATGGCCGCGCGCATCGACCTCCCCGATCTGGACGTAAATGCCGGCGACATTCTGGTCTTGCGAAATGCCGGCCCCAGGGGCGCGCCGGGTATGCCCGAGGCGGGCTATCTGCCGATCCCCCTGAAACTCGCCCGCCAGGGCGTCAAGGACATGGTCCGCATCTCCGACGCCCGCATGAGCGGCACCGCCTTCGGCACCATCGTGTTGCATATCACCCCTGAATCCGCCGTCGGCGGCCCGCTCGCGGTCGTTCAGAACGGCGACCAGATTCTCCTCGATGTCGAATCACGCCGCCTCGAACTATTAATCGAAGATGCCGAACTGCAACGCCGCCTCGCCGAATGGAAAAAATTACCGCAACGCGAAATCCCCGCGCGCGGCTACGCCAGACTATTTGAGGAAACTGTCCTGCAGGCCGATCAAGGCTGCGATTTCGATTTTCTTTTGCGAAACGGAACTGAATGATGAAGCTCGATCACACCGCTAAAGGTGTCTACGCCATCGCCGTCACCCCCTTCACACCGGAAGGAGCGGTCGATACCGAATCGGTCGATCGCATGACCGATTTTTATCTCTCCTGCGGCGTCACCGGCCTCACGATTCTCGGAATCATGGGCGAAGCCCCCAAGCTCGACCCCGCCGAGGCGCTTTTGATTTCCCGCCAGGTCGTGCGCCGCGCCAAAGTCCCCGTGATTGTCGGAGTCTCCGCCCCCGGCTTCGCCGCCATGAAATCCCTCGCCCGCGGCGTGATGGATGGTGGCGCCGCCGGCGTCATGATCGCCCCGCCGCCGGCGCTGCGCACCGACGATCAGATCATCAACTACTACGCCCAAGCCGTCGCGGCGATTGGCTCCGACATCCCCTTCGTCATTCAGGATTACCCTCTCGTGCTGACCGTGGTGATGACGCCGAAGGTCATCCGCCAGATCGTCATGAACCACCCCACCTGCGTGATGCTGAAGCATGAGGATTGGCCCGGCCTGGAAAAAATCTCCGCCCTCCGCGCGTTCCAACGCGACGGCTCGCTCCGCCCCCTCTCCATCCTCACCGGCAACGGCGGCCTATTTTTAGATTTCGAGCTTGAGCGCGGCGCCGACGGCGCCATGACCGGCTACGCCTTCCCCGACATGCTCGTCGATGTGGTAAAGCTTTCCCAGCAGGGCCGGCGTGACGCCGCTCATGATCTATTCGACGCCCATCTTCCGCTCATCCGCTACGAACAGCAGCAGGGCATCGGACTGGCCGTGCGAAAATACGTTTTGCAAAAGCGCGGCGCGATCGCCCACGACACCCAGCGCGTCCCCGGCGCCTCCCTCACCGTCCCCGCGCGGGCCGAGATCGATTACCTGCTGAGCCGCGTGGCCCGCCACGACCCGCGTGCGGGCTTAAAATAAAGTGAAGCCCAGGCAGTGAACCGCCGGCATGGCATTCGTACCTTACACCCTTTTTCGCCGGCGAACGTGACTGCCGGGTGGTGACACCGCATCTTTCGCGCCGTCGGTGTTGTTGGCTGATCCCCAACAAATCGGCTTTCCGAGTACCCTCATCGAAAGTCTCGTGATTTGTTCTCACAACCGCCCAGAAGCTCGCTTAGGTCACGCATTTTCCTGACCATGACATGGACAACCTGTCCCTGCCGCTCGACATGGCCGGTGGCTTCAACCAGCATGGAATGACAAGTCGCCTGACGATACCGCTCGAAAACCGCCGGGCGAATAATCAGATTGGCGATACCGCTCTCATCTTCAAGGGTTACAAAAACGATTCCCGAAGCAGTTCCGGGCCGCTGTCGTATAAGGACCAACCCGGCGACTTTGACAAAACGGCCGGCGGAAGCGTGCCCCAAGTCTTCCGCGGGGATGATGTTCATGCGGCGAAGGTCAGCTCGAATAAGGGCCACCGGATGCCGTTTGAGGGAAAGCCCCACGGTCTGATAGTCCGCAGTCACTTCCTGCCGCTCCGGCATCGTGGGCAACAAAACCGCTGCCTCACGCTCCTCCATATCCTCAAAGAGCGAAGAGGGTTCAGAGACACGTCCCATCACCGCCCATAGCGCGGGCCGTCGCGCAAGACCGAACGTTCTAAACGCATCCGCTTTGGCAAGGCGCGCCAACACCGCCGGCGATAGTGCGGTCGCTTTACAGAAGTGATCCATTGACCGAAAGCCGCCGCACTCATCGCGGAGTTTGACAATCTCCCGTACCACTCGTTCACTCAAACCACGCACCATGCGAAAGCCAAGCCTCACGCCTGGCCCTGTCCGCCCCCAATCCCATCGCGGCTTAACATCGCCGCCTCCCGCTGGGGCTGGAGGGGCCAACGTGCAATCCCATTTGCTTTGATTCACATCAACCGGCAGTACAGCAACGCCGTGAAGTTGCGCGTCCCTGACAATCTGCGCCGGGGCATAAAAACCCATCGGCTGGCTATTGAGCAGCCCCGCGCAAAAGGCCGCGGGGTGATGACGCTTGAGCCACGCTGAAACATACACCAGCAGCGCAAAGCTAGCGGCGTGGCTTTCAGGGAATCCGTATTCGCCGAATCCGCGAAGTTGCTTGAAGCACTGCTCCGCGTATTCCAAGGAGTATCCGTTGCGGCTCATCCCTTCGATGATTTTTCTGTGAAATTCTTCAATCGCACCGCTTCGCCGCCATGCGGCCATGGCGCGCCGGAGTTTATCGGCTTCCTCCGCGGAAAAGCCCGCGCCCACCATTGCCACCCGCATGGCCTGTTCCTGGAATAACGGCACGCCCAGCGTCTTTTCCAAAACGGCCCGAAGAGGCTCACTTGGATAGACTACCGTTTCTTCGCCATTTCGCCGCCTGAGGTACGGATGAACCATATCGCCTTGAATTGGGCCGGGCCGCACGATGGCAACTTCAATGACCAAATCATAAAACTTGTTGGGGCGAAGCCGGGGGAGCATCGACATTTGCGCGCGCGACTCAATCTGAAACACCCCCACGGTGTCGGCGTTGCTCGCCATTTCGTACACGGCGGGGTCTTCGGACGGAATGCTGTACATCCTGAGCGGTGGCGCGTCGGTGGGCTTCTGGTCATTGATAAACTGGATGCACTTGGCAATGCAGGTCAGCATTCCCAGCGCCAGAATATCCACCTTCAGGATGCCGAGATCGTCAATGTCCTGCTTGTCCCATTCGATGACAGTGCGATCGGGCATTGAAGCATTTTCAATCGGAACCAGTTCGGAAAGGAGGCCTCTCGTCATCACCATGCCGCCCACATGCTGGGAAAGGTGGCGTGGAAAACCAAGGATTTGGCCCGTCAACTCGACCACCATTCGCACCGTGCGATCGGAGGGGTCCAAGCCCACTTCATGCAATTTCTCATCGGTCATGGTTCCGCGATCCCACCAGCCAAGCTGCTTGGCCATGTAATCCACGGTGTCCAGCCCCAAGCCCATTGCCTTTCCCACGTCGCGGACCGCGGAACGGCCGCGATAGGTAATGACTTCGGCGGTCATGCCGGCGCGATCGCGGCCGTATTTTTCATAGACATACTGAATGACTTCCTCGCGGCGCTCATGTTCAAAGTCGATGTCGATATCGGGAGGCTCATTCCGGGCCGCGCTGACAAACCGCTCAAACAGCAGGTCGATCCGGGCCGGATCAACCGACGTGACGCCGATGCAGTAGCAGACCGCGCTGTTGGCCGCTGATCCACGGCCCTGACAAAGAATCCCCCGCGCCCGGGCGAACCGGACCAGATCGTAGACGGTCAGAAAATACGTCTCAATTTTAAGTTCCCCAATGAGTCTCAGTTCACGTTCAATCAGTTCGCGTATCCTGGCGGGAATGCCACTGGGATATCGCTCGGTTGCACCGGCCCAGGCCAGATCGCTCAGGTATTCCAGCGCCGTGCGGCCGGCGGGAGCCAATTCGTCTGGATATTCATACTTCAACTGATCGAGATTGAATGAACAGTCATGGGCAATCTCCAGCCCGCGCTCGATTGCCTTGGGATGCTCACGAAATAGTGACTGCATTTGTTGAGGGCTTTTTAGATACCGCTCGCCGTTTTGAAAAAGGCGTAATCCCGCGTCAAAGATCGTGCAGCCGTGCCGGATGCAGGTCAGAATGTCCTGGAGTTTCCGCCTTGCAGGAATGTGGTAATGCACGTCATTGGTTGCCAGGAGCGGCACTCCCGAACGGCGGCCCAGTGCAACCCACTCTTCCAGCCTCGATTGATTGTCGGATTCATAGGTACAAGACGCGGCGATAGACAGTTGTTTGCCCAGAACATCTTTGAGTTTGCCCACCTCTCCGGCCACCGTTTGAGAAATCGCCTCCCCCGGCACAATGGCGGCGTGGACATTTTTGCATCCATTTAGAAAATCACCCATCGAAAGATCGCACTCCCCCTTGTCCGTCCGTCTCTTGCCAATTGTGAGCAATGTACAAAGTTCGCCATAGCCCATTCGGTCCACCGGCCAGACCAGCAGATCAGAGTGATCCTTGAATTGGAGTCGGCTGCCGACCACCAGTTTCAGGCCCACTTCTTTTGCCGCGACGTGCATTCGCACGACGCCGGCCAGCGAATTCAAATCCGTGATCCCAATCGCCCGGTAGCCCAGCGCCGCCGCCTGCGCCACCAATTCGTCTGCATGAGACGCGCCGCGCAGGAATGAAAAGTTCGTTGTGACCCCAAGCTCCGCGTAGGCCACGTCATTCGGCATTACCTTCGGCTTGAATTCCGCCGACGGCGCATGAAGTTTGGGATTTGGGTTTTCAGGCATGGGCGCACCCGGCGATTAAAAATACCCATGGAGATACCACTTCCGCGTCTCCGAAATCCTGAACAGCCAGAATCGCTTCCCTGCCTTGTCTTCCACGTCAAAGTATTCTCTGGTTTTGTCCCGCCCCTCACACCACGGGCCGGTGATTCGCTCCGGCCCGCGTGCATGAGCGAGTTGAAACGACTGGCCCTTCAACATGAAACTGACGGGTATTCCTTCCTCGTCGGATAAGGGATAAATCATGCAGCGCACTTCTGTCGGGGTGGGCAGCAGCCGAAGCGGTCTGGCTTTGTGACAAGGGGATGGAAGTTCGCTTTTCAGGGCCATTGAACTCGGCGAATCAAATTTCAAAAGACGAAATGCACGCTCCGGGACGTGATGGGGAACAAGCTCAGCCACCCGCACTGCATTTTCGCCAAGCCGAAGGGCAAGCCTTTCAGTCAGGTCCACAAAGTCCCGCTCGGCCTCTCTCGATACTTTGTGCAGCAGAGACATTTGCTCATGGGTGAGTTTTTCAGAGGCTTGGACTTTGATGGCGATCGCCACAAATCCCGTTTCAGTTTTCACGGCTTCGCTTGCCAGGCGAATAAGGTTGAACAGCTTCGCGGAATCCGCGCTGGCTTGGGAAAGATGAATTTCCTTTTGGGTGCGCGAAGCATCGGACGAGGTAAATTCCAGCACCAGCCTTTTCGCGCCGCGCCCCTGTGTTTTCAATGCGTCCGTCACTTCCGCGATGAGCCGATTAAGGGCTTCCCAGAGCATTTCCAGGGATTCGACGGGGCTTTCAAACTCCAGAGCCGCTTCGATGCGCCGCCTGAACCGGACGGGCACGAGCGGTTCGGCAATCAACCCAAGGGCCTGATCGAGACGTTTAAGCAGCGGCGCGCCAAATCGCTTCGGCAGGCTCTTTCGCGGCAGGATCATCAACTGGCCGATGGTTTCTATGCCCAGTGCATCAAGCGATTCGAGTATCTCCGGTTCAAGACGGAGCGCGGCAACAGACAGGCCCGCGAGCGCTTCACTAACGCCACTCTCTGCGATGATGGCGCGGTCACGGCGGCCAAAGGAGGCCACCGCCCACGCTGCGCCCGGCGTCGGCGCGATGGCGATCCGGGTTGAAAATCGGAGTTTTTTTAATGATTCAGAAACCAGCCGGCAGAGTCTTTCCAGCCCGCCATAGAGCCGCTCCGTACCCGTAACGTCCAAATAAATTGAATCCGGTAGTGACGCCTCCACGACCGGGCTGAAACGAATCATCCACTGCGCAAATGCCTGGAGTGATCGGGCGTTCCTTTGGGGGTCGTGATCGCCATGAACCAAACCCCGGCAAAGCGCGGTTGCTTCGGCGAGCGTCATCCCGGCGCGGACTCCGCGTGCGATGGCGATATCGCAGGCATGGAAGACAACCTGCCTGGAAGCAATGCGGCCGACCAGCACCAACGGGCTACGCGGAGATTGCGTCCATTTTCGTTTCACCCGCTCGATTTGCCACTGTCGAAACCGCACGCACATGATTTGTTTCACGGCTCACCTCCAAAAGGACACTTTGCCCTATATGTCCTCCATGACCGTGAATGAGTTTCAGATGTTCATGCTGAACATTCCGCTTTCCTGGCGCGGGCGTTGCGAGCCATCGCGTAACTGCCGCGTAAGGTTGTGAAATCGCCTGCATGGGGCGAAGCAGAATTCCAATGCCAGAGCCGCGCTCCGCAGCCAGTTGGAATCGCCGCGCCTGGAGAAACGTCAGAGCATCCATGGACACCACACAGGCGGACACGCCGCTACATCGCAGGCATTCGGTTGCGGCCCATGTCTCTTCCTTTGCATTTGCCGATTGCAAAATTAGCAGGCGCGACAGATTGAGACCGACCGCCATCGCGGCAGGGGGGTAAAATTCCCGGTTCAAATCACACCACACCACCCATCCCTGCTCGGCCGCCGCACGCGCGATGAGTAACGGCAGCAAATGAGCCTGCCTCCCATCGCTCAGCACTTCATGCACAGCGCCGGAAACAAAGCCACCTCCCGGTGGCAGGCAATCCAGCGCAGGCAGGCCCGTCATCACTTGCGGCTTGGCGGTGAGCGCCTTTAGCTTGGTTGCGCCAAGTGTTTCAAAAAGCTCGTGAGCGGAAATGACGCGCATGCCTGCCCTTTCAATGTTCGCACTTTGTTAGGTTACACCTTGGAGGGCAGTCAGGTCAATGCCAGCCTTCATTTTTAATTTATGCCTCCTCCCATTGCAGACCGTGCCGGCGATCCCAGCATCGGTAAAGGCCAAGGTAGATATCCCGCCCGTCGATGGTGACGACGGCTTGGCCGGTGGCGCGATGCCGACAGTAAGAGGGGATACGATTATTGAGAAGGGGTGTGAGAAGCTCTGAAGTAAAAAACCGTCGACTTCGGTTTTTCAAGCATCTTCGGCCGCGCCGTCCTTCGTTGGACAGGCACGCTATCTCATCCGTTCGGCGTGATTTACAAAAATGGGCGATACAGGGCTCGAACCTGTGACCTCACGGGTGTGATCCGCAACATTTTTACACGCCAAAAGTCCAGAAACCACTGGATTTTCAGGCATTTTATCACTTATCGCATAGGTTGCAAGCGTTTTCATATCTGATCGTGAAATTCCGTGGATTCCGGGTATGGGTGACAGCCAAACGGGTAAATCGAGGTGAGGATTTCAGCATTTAATGGGTGGTTGTGGAACGCCTATCCGCCCAACGTGGGCAGTGTTCTCGGGCACGGGGGCGTGGATGGAGGGTCGTCGGCGTCGGACGCGGAGAACATGGCGAGGGACGCGGTTAGTGCCTCCCAAAACGATGCAGGTGAGCGCTCCTCCGTTCAATGCGTTACAATGGATGCCTTGAAATCAGTTAGTCGATTATGCTGGAATTCGATGAAGTAGTACACACGGAAGCCGTCATCTTGCTGCAAATACGTTGCGAAAACTCCGTCCCTGCCAGTCGTAATGTCTTGAACCACAGCAGGAGGTTGGCAGTTCTGGCATACTGATGCGACCTCATCGAATGTCATTCCGACAGTCAATTTTGGCACGTTCGAGTTTGAAGGTTGTGTGGGGGCGAGTGCAATTTGCGCGGCGGTTTCTGGCTCTGGCGTAGCCAATGAATTCGAGATCGGCGGATTTGACGGCTGGCAACCCCAACAAAACACTGTGAATATCGCTAGACGCTTCAGCATGACAGGCCTCCCATGAAATGAAAAGCGGGGTCCACCATCCGGCGGACTCGGTGTGATAGATTGAACGATCCCGACGATTCGCTGATCGCAGCGCATCCAAATTTTTAATGCCCGAATATCGTAATAGATGTGCGCCGCTTTCGCACGCTCAATTCGGGTCGCATGGCTTTATGCCTGGCAGCGCCGGCAGCATCTTTACGGTCTTCGCCTTTGCCAATTCCGTTTTGTCAAATCCATTTCCGTTCACGACGACCACAAATTGAGGTCCGGCCTTCCCCGGACGTTTGCCGCTTCGCTCCTGTAGTCTCTCATCAAGCTGCTTGACCAGCTTATCGCGCCGCCTCACCAACCCGATCTCCTGCTTCATAACGCGGTCGCTCGATGGCCCTAAAATCGTGCAGGTTCGGTCGGCAACATGCTCGCTGTCAAAACCTTTCACGTCCAAACCACGCATCGCTCCATCGCGCACGATGGTCTTCAACTCGTGGCGGTTCTTCTCGCATAATGCCCGCTCGTGCCGTTGAATCCTCCGCAACCTCAGCATTACCCACGCGAGGTCTTCGACTAACTCGATTTCGACTGGATCGACGGGCGAGTAATGCTCGTAAAGCGCGGCGCGCATTGCCTTAAATCCGTCGGCGTCGTCGCCTCGCACCAGTACTCGTGAGACTGCGTACACCCCATCCTTGAGCGCGTTCCATTTCGTTAGCGCCGTTCCGGTTGGTTTGTTTGTCACCGCCAGCGCTGTGGTTTGAGGCTTGCGCTTCTTACCCTTTGCCATAAATCAAACCTCCATTCAGTGGAAGCCCTTCTTTTTCGGATCGAGAACAGTGAACGCGACTCGCACCATCCCTGGGTTACGATTGCGATTATCGTGATCCACTTTCACCTGAACTATGCGGCATTAACGTGCCCGTGCCGCATCGGCGCTGTTCAATTCATCCACTCCCGCATGTTTTGTATTGAGTAACAAGTACTTGTTCATTGCGATATCAATGCCACTTCTCCTTTCGCACTGGCTGCCGCAATCGTGCGTTTATGGCGATTATCAGGCTTTGATAGTTCCCGGCCCATGCCGACGCCAACCTCTGCACGGCCCGCAGACGTGCATATTCCTGCGGATATTTTCCCTCTCGCCATTTCTCGATGAACACTGGTGCGTCAGCGGCGTCGGCCAAGCGATGTTCGAGCGTGAAGTTGAGTGGGTTGTATAGTACTGCGGCGAGAACAGAGTCGTTCCCCGCTTTGACTTGCTCCTGGACGGTGAGCCGACGCTGAACCGGATCGAGGCCAAACAAGTACTTGCGGATATCAGCATGTTCCAGATAATCCGCCGATGAGGTCGGCCTCTGCGGTATCTTGTTGGGTATGGACTTTTGCGCCTTATGAAGTTCCTGCTGTATCGCTGCCGACTGTTCTCCGTGCTGGAGCTCGGCGATCTTCAGCGCCTCGGCAATGAGTTTGTCGCGGCCTTCGATCTTGCCGCGAGTACTCCGCGAGTAATCGGCATCGAGCTTCTCAAGGTCCGCATTCAGGGCGTCGAGGAGCTTGTCGATAGTTGTAATCGAACCGTTAGGGAGCCAGCCTCGTTCTTGATCGGAGAGAAGTTTTTCACCTTTCAGCGTGTCAGCATTCGTCAATCCGAGAGGGTGAATTACCATCGGCGCTTGGCTCGATAAACCAGAAGGCGGAGTTGGCATCGAGTTAGTATTAGTTTGAATATCCATTTGATGTTTCCTGAATAGCAGAGATAGGATTAGTTGGTATCAATGTTGCGTAGTATTGGTAAGTTCGTGTTGTCGCCAGTACTCCTTTCAGATTTCGTCCGGTAAATCAGGCAAATACGTCAAGGTTGGTAACATTGGCTATGTAATCACTGCTCCTCCGTAGCGCTCGACGGATATTGATTCCGTATTCAATGCAGTACCAACGAACCGCTTCAAGCAGTATTAGATTTGCCCATGGGGCGAACTGGGCTGTTGCATCGGCGGCAGCCAAGAAGCCAGCGCGGCGGTCTTCATTGGCGGTTGAGAGGAGAGGACGCCCACCAAACATCCGACCCAATTTGCGGAGGCTTAGCCGGCGCAGTTGGAGGAAGCGACCAACGATGGCGGCGGGATCAAGTTCGGTAATATCCCCGATATCGAGCAAGCCAACGCGCCGAACTTGGTTAGCGCCCCTGAATCGCAACTCGACATGGCACACAGGTCCGCCGTTATGGCGCGATGGTTTGTCCGAATAAATGCAGATTCGTAGCGCATCCCATTTGGGGAGACCACTGTAAAACGTTTGACGGAATCGCCGACAGCCGAACGCCCTGGCCGATGCGATCCATAATTGAGATTCTATTAACTCTTGCAGGGCGAAAGCTGCATTAACGTCAGAAGCAGGAAGATCGAATGCGACGTGCAACTCGTTAACGAGTGCATCAGGCAAACGCGCGAGGCACTCCATTGCCTGGCGCGTCGGAACATGAACCGATAGCTTCCATTTGTATCCATGTGAACCCCGCTCCTTTGTCGGGTGAAGTCGCGGGGCTTTGCGACAATTGCGCTTAAGATCGTTGAAGAGTTTGTTTGGTGGCTTCTTCTTGAACAAAATGCAGACCGTATCAATATAGGCTTTTGGCTTCATTGGTTCCCTCACATGCCAGCGGTTTGTAGACGACGCTCGGCCAGTTCATGGTCGCGGCGGCGCTGAATGGGTGTTCTACGCGATTGACGAGAGCCACCAGTGATCTCGTCTGCGTTGTCGGAGTGACGCGCGAAGAACGCCAGCAAGTCGGCTTCGGTGGTGCATAGGCTGCCACCGACCTTCAGCGTATGCAGTTTTATTCCCCCGACGCCGCGAGTCGCCCATCGCCACAGAGTGGCGTAAGAGAGACGGCCGCCACCGCGCCTGCGGGGAAGCCACCTCAGCCTCGGCACGTCTAAGAGTCGAATTATTGGCTCAGTCATATCATTTCCTTTCGTATCTAGGTTAATATTAAATACCCAAACGACGAGACCGAGACCTGAATGGCGAGCGCAAAAACAAACGGATCAGCCTGGTTTTGCTGGCTGATCCGTTCGTAGCGCCGGGCGCTTAGTTGGTATGCTCTTCATCACTTATTGTGGACGACTAGGAGGGGTGAGTACTGCTCTTTTGTTTTTTCTCGCCGCGCGCCGTGGCCGGGAGGAGCCTTTAGACGCCTTTCCCCCTCTTACCCCCCCCTTGTTGAGGCATCATTCTGACAGACCACCATGCAAAAAGCCTGCCAAAGTTATCCGATTGCCGCAGCAATACGCCTACCTGCTTCGGAGTTTCTCTCGGCATAGACCTCAGTGATTTTCAATGTCGCATGGCCAAGGATGCACTGGGCCGCCTCGATTCCAAACTGGCGGCGAATTTCCGTTGCCGCCGTATGACGCAATTGATGGGGATGCCAAGATTCCACGCCAGCTACTTCGCAGGCGCGCGCGATGGCACGTCGATACGCAGCAACATCGTAAGAATCACCTGGGGATCGCTTGGGATTCCTGATTCGGTTTGATCCTGGCACATTGCCGCAGGACATCGGCGTGGTCCGCTCGGCGCTTAACCGTTGCCGGCGTTCGGCGTCGGCGTCCTTTGGCGAGAAAATGAACGCCGTCGGGTTTAGGGGCTTCAGAAATGGCCGCAAAATCTGCTGGCACTTTGGGCCAATGAAGATCGTCCGTTCATGGCCATGATGTTGCGTTTTGTGACTGGAGGGTTTGTAAATCCATTCCGATCCGGCCATGTCGATTTCCTCCGTCTTCATATTGCAGATTTCGGCAGGCCTTGCGCCTGTCAATCGTTGGACTTGAACCATTGCGGCGACAACGCTCGATAGATGCGGCAGGGTAGCATCGACGACGGCAGCATCCACGGGACGCACTGGTTCGGATTCTCGCGCTTCGCTCCTACCTGCCCGCAGGCCCGCAACGGCAAGCAATCCGTGATGAACATTGGGGGGTACAAGTTCCTTCGCTACTGCCCATTTGAAGACCATCTTGATGCGCGCCGCATGTTGGTTAATGAGTTTGCGACACCACCCAGCGCGAATCATCTCCCCCCGTAGAGCGTCCAGCGCCAGCGGGCCGAACGCGGCCGCCAGCGTCGAACCGTACAATCGGCGCAAAATGGCGAGTGGGGGTTTGAAATTCGCCACTTCGGTTGTCGGTGATCCGTCCGGTTTGCGGTAGTAAGATTGGATATGTACCCAAAAGCGGTCGATCAGTTCTGTGACCGTCAAATCAGATCGAGTGCCGTGATTCAGGCGACGGCCGGCGGCAAGCCATTCCGCTACGACGCGATCATACTCAGCACGCGACACCTTGGTTCCGAATGGGCCAAGGTAAATATCCCGGCCTTCGATACGGACGCGCGTTTGCCCACTGGGGCGATGCTTCCGATAAGCAGGATTTCGACTAAGAAGACGCGGCATAGGAGCGACCTCCAAAACCCGCAAACGGGTATATACCCGTTTGACGTTTGGTTTCAGGACCGCTCTGCCGCACGCGGGCAGGTACGTTATTTCAACGTTCGGCGTGACTTACAACAATGGGCGATACAGGGCTCGAACCTGTGACCTCACGGGTGTGATCCGTGCGCTCTGGCCAACTGAGCTAATCGCCCGCCCAAAGATGTAACAAGGTAAGAAGGCGAGAAGGTAAGAAGGTAGGTTTCACACTTTCTTACTTTCACACTTTCTTACTCTCCCCTCCCAATCTATTCCGCTGGCCTCCGGAAATCAATCCCGTTATCATTCCCGACCATGATACTTGCTGGCGATATTGGCGGCACCAACAGCCGTCTGGCGGTCTTTGATTCCGACTTCAACAAGGTCGAGGAAAAAGTCTACAAAAATGCCGGCCGCTCCAGCCTGCAGGGGATTGTGGCCGAATTCCGCGCCACCTTCAGCCACCCCATCGAGCGCGCCTGTTTCGCCGTCGCCGGACCCGTCTCCGAAGGCAAGGTCACGCTCACCAATCTCTCCTGGCACCTGGAAGAAAAGCAACTCGCGGAGGAACTCAAGGTCGCCAGTGTCGGCCTGATTAACGATCTCATGGGCCACGCCGAAGGGATCGAAGTGTTGTCGCCGGATAAATTCATCACCCTCAATGCCGGCCGCACCGTTCCGTCGGGCCAGCGCGCCGTCATCGCCGCCGGCACCGGACTCGGCGAAGCCGGATTATTCTTCGACGCCAAAACCGGCCGCTATCGCTCCTTCCCCTCCGAAGGCGGACACGCCGATTTCTCGCCGACCAACGAAGAAGAGGACGCGCTGCTTCATTTCCTCCGCTCCAAACTGAAACACGTTTACTGGGAGGCCGTACTCTCCGGCCGCGGCCTGCGCAACCTCTACGATTTTTATTGCGCCGGCGGAAAGTTTTCCAAATCGGATGAACTGCCCGACAAACCGACCGGTGAAGGGGGGGGGGCCGGCGCCGGCCCATCGCCCGCCGACATCTCGCAGGCCGGATTAAGCGGCTCCTCGCGCATCGCCGTTGCCGCGTTGGAATTATTCGTCCGCCTCTACGGCGCCGAGGCCGGCAACCTTGCCCTGACGATGCTCTCCACCGGCGGCGTCTACCTCGGCGGCGGCATCGCCCCGCGCATCGTCACCAAGCTGCAAAGCCCGCAATTCCTGAACGCCTTCTGGGCCAAGAGCACGGAGAAACTGGAAACGCTGATGAAGCAGTTCCCGATTCATGTCATTAACTTCGATCTCGGCGGGCTGTATGGGGCGGCGAATTATGCGAGACATTTGTAGGTTATACACCTTCCCCCAAATGCCCACGGATAGCCCTCCGTGCAATTCGTCAAATGTCGTAATCCTGCCCAAATCCCCCGCGGGACACTTTTAGTTGCGCCCGCCGCCGTTTCCCGGCTGCCCCGTCACAAACACTGAACTGAACGTAACTTGTGCTAAATTGCAAATATAGTGCAATTTTTGATTTCCTCAAAACTGTCCCGTTTTGTCGGCTTTGCACACAAACCTATAACTTGCACAAAAACTCATCTTGCTGCACAAAAACTCAGAGATGAAGCGATTCATGGCTTTGGCTTGTTTGTATTTGGTCTGGTTTCGGCCATTATTGTAACGCCTTCTGCGTTCAATAAATTCATTTGCTGCGGGTCTGCGGTAACATCCATATTGACTAGGACTCCCGCCTCTTCGTGCTTTCGCCATTCATCTAATGTTGATTTGGCCCAAGGGAACCGCTTCCCATACAACTTTGATTTTGGATCGCGCAGAGTCGTGGGATATTCAAACAGCGGGAGCATTGCAACGGCTGTCCCGATCCTCACATTTCCGGGGTCGCTGAAGATAAAACATTTGCCGTCTCCAGATAGTATGAGACAGCTTCCCTGCCGCCCAGCGATTGATCCTCTTATCTTGATGTTTAGATCGTCTATCCGTTCCATCTGGAAGACAGGCGAATATTTCTTATCGATATCATCAAAGGCGGCAATCTCGATTGCGCTGTCGTCTCCATTCATATCCCAAGTGTTTGGCAGGTCCAACAGTGAAATCTTTCTATCGTCATCCTTATCCCGTTGCAGCCGCACAATGCGAACTCCATCTGAAATTTTTGCGTCTACAGAAACTAACCCCCTCTTAACCTGTAGCATAAGTACCTCTGGATCACCGGCGGCAACCGGGAATTTTGTGGGGGGAGCGTTCCCAAGTTCATCGAGTTTAAGAATCGCGCGAAACGCGCCACCAATAACGCTGGCCTGGGTATTCCGTGCGCGTAATGTAAACCAGTGTCGCGCGGGCGGCGTCGGTTCTGGCTTGTTTTCTGGAATTGAAAGACTGGATAGCGGAGGCTCAGCGACGGATTTTTCTGTCCAAGGCACGGGGCGGACAGATTGGTTCGGATGCGCGTTTGTATTTGGAGGGGCTGACACCTCGTAGATCAGGAAACCAAATCCAAAGCAAACTGCAAACCACAGAAGAACAATTGTCTTCGGGTGCGGCGTTACTCTTTGAACCGCAAACGCGGTCCCGGCGATGATAATGACAATGCAAAAATATCTGCACAAATCTTGTAATTGAGGATGTCCATGGCTACCAAAAACATCGGCGAGAACCCAGAAAATCAAATCAACCCCGCCGCCAAGGATAATGGTCAAGATCGCGGTTTTGGCATCAATTCCTTTGTGTCGATGCGCAGAATCGACATCTTGGTTGGGATGGGTTGGGCGTTTACCCTCGGTGTCGCGTTGGGAGTTGTTCTCTTTAAGTTCATTGAAAGATAGCGCCTTGTTCCATGTCGGGGCTTTGTATTTGGTTGCGTAGGTCCACGGGAAACCAGAGCGATGTACGCCAGACTCAACTTCGTGCAGGAAATCGGACAACAATTGCCCTTCTGGAAGGGTGTACTCGGCACCATCAGAAAACGTCAAAATCAGTTCTTTTTGAATTCCGTGGGCCGGGTCTGGCGCAAGGTCATATGGATTAACCGCTATTGGTTTTCCTGCTGCTCGAAGTTCGCGGATTTGGACTATAACTTCGCGCGATCTATCCCCCTTTCCCCAGATGGCCGAATTGAGATTTGGCATTATTCACCCTTGGATGAGACCGGAAACACGGCTAGGCAGACAGCTTCTCTATGAACGGAACCGGCATATCCATCTTCTTTAACTCACGCTGTGAAGCAGCGCGGAGTCTGGCACGCACCCAAGCGGACAGGGACATTCCGCAAATCTCCGCAGCCCGGACGAAAGCCTCTTTCTCAGCTACGTCCAATCGCATTTCCATGTACTCGCCCAATTTTGACCCGACAGGAAGTTTTGGTCGTCCGCGCTTTGCCATATGCCGTATACTGTACGGACCACAAATGGTTTTGTCAAATACGATTTTTCTATTGACAAGTCCGGTTAATATCCGTACACTAATTCCGTCATACAAAAGGACGGACATGGAACAATTGAATGAGATTACGGACGGGGTTACGACTGGCGTTGAGATGCGTAAGCAGCGTGGATTGCAGATTGCGGCACTGGCCCTCATTGAGAAAAAGGATGGCTGCTATCTCGTTCCGAGCCAAAGCAACCCACGCCACACGAAGTACAAGGTCCGAATCACGAAGACGGAAAAGACCTGCAATTGCCCCGACCATGAGACGCGCCAATGCAAGTGTAAGCATGTCTACGCTGTTGAGTATTATCTTCAACGCGAATGCCGTCTCTATGGCGATGAACTGATTACCGAATCCCTGACGATCACCCAGACCCGGCAGAGCTACCCGCAGGACTGGCCCGCTTATAACGCGGCGCAGACCAATGAGAAACGGGAGTTTCAGGAATTGCTTGCCGAGTTGTGCAAACGCATTGAGCAACCGGCGCAGGACATGTCCAAGGGTGGACGACCACGGCTCCCATTGGGAGACGCCATCTTCGCTGCTGTCTTCAAGGTTTATTCGACCATGAGCGCCCGTCGGTTCACCTGCGATTTGGCAGACGCAAAGGACAAGGGATATATCACCAAGGCCCGTTTTGTCCCATTTTGTCCCACCCTGTTTTGCAGGATTCCTGCCCCGTTTTCATCCGATTGACCCCCTTGATTTAATGTTCGGTAAATGTTAGGATTGCCTCCGGCTCATCTTAAAGGAGGCTTCATGCCCAAACCCAGTTCGCATCGCGCCAAAGTCTTCGCCATCGGCTTGTCACTCGAAAAACGCAAAGCCCTCGAGTCCATGTGCAGCGGCGATTCCGCCGCCACTTCCGCCCGCCGCGCCGGCGTTTCACGCACCACCATCTATCGCTGGATCAGCGAAGACCCCGATTTCAGCCACGCCTATAACGAATGGCACAAAGCCATGACCGAATGCACCCGCGCCAAACTTATGGGCATCGTCGACATCGCCTTCCAGACCATCCGAACTTCTGTTAAAAACGGCGACGCAAAAACCGCCATCAGGATACTCTCTTCCATGGACGTCCTCGAATCCCGCCATCGCTCCCTCGAAAAAGAGCAGCACGAACACCAGTTCTAAAACGGCTTCGACCCCGACGAAAAGCAGATTTCCATTCGCGGCGGAAGAGTCGTCAGGAAAATGAAACAAACCCGCGTCGTCGGTCCCCCTCTCCCATAACTCTCGCAAAACATGCCGATTCAATTTAATTATCGCCCCGACACCCCCCATTTGGCGGCCCGTTTAGCGGCCGCCCTTGGGCGGCGCGCCCGTCCGCCAATTGCGATTTCAACCTCAACCAGGAGACAACCATGGAACCCCGCATCAGCTACATCACCTTGGGCGTATCCAATCTTCACAAATCCACAGCGTTCTATCAGCAAGGATTAGGCTTCCCCACCAACATGACCCCCAACGGCGGCATCGTCGTCTTCGCCACCTCGGGAACCCGCCTCTCCCTATACCCCTTCGCAAAACTCGCCGAGGATGCGGGCCTGCCGATGGAAGAAAATAAATCAAAGAAGACCCTTTTTCCCGGCTTCACGTTAGGTCATTGCGTACGAAATAGAGCCGACGTCGATGCCGTTTTATCGCAGGCCGGGAAAGCCGGCGGAAAAATCGTGAAGCCCGCCATCAACACCTTCTGGGGCGGCTACAGCGGCTACTTCGCCGACCCCGACGGGTATTTATGGGAGGTTGCCTTCGCGGAGGTTTGGAAGTTTGATTCCGATGGCAATCTGCTGATGGGATCATAGGGAAAAACCACAAACCGCATCTCTCCCCCGGTTAGCCGCCGCCCTTGGGCGGCGCGCCCGATCGCGCGCGTCAACGTCCATCGCATCCCCCAATTCCCGCGGTTCCGCGCCACGAAGTCTACCTCCCAAGCCGCTCGGCCGTCTGCACCGTCACCGGCCCAATCAGGCCCGACTCCTGGAGCGCATCCGCCTTCCTCCACAACCGCCAACTGCTAAAAGTAAATCGCCCCGTCGGGCTGGCGTTGCCATCCAGCAGCCACTGTGGCCAGGATTTCAGCGTCCCGTTTCGATTGCGATCGCTGTCCTCGGGCAACTGCTCATCGCCGATCAGACGGTTGACCCAGGTATTCACCACATCTATTTCAAGTGCATTGTCGCCGGAGCGAGCGGGCGCCGTGATTTCCACGCGATAGGGCGATTTCCACACAATGCCCAGGTCTTTCCCATTCAATCGAACGCGCGCCATGATCTGAACTTTGCCCAGGTCCAGATAAATTCGTTGGTCCGCACGCCACGGCGTGAGATTCAATGTCTTGGAATAGGTCGCCGTTCCGGAGAAATATTTCACGCCGTTGTCGGAAGATTGACTCCACGACATCAACTCCTCGAGGTTGATTTCCGGGGGCGCGCCCCAGCCGGAAGGAAACCGGAGTTGCCACGGCCCGGTCACCTCCACGGCGGCCGGAAGCGCCGCCACCATCCTCTGCCGGGAAACCCCGTCGCTGTCAGTGAAGACATACGTTCCGCTTTCGCGGATATCCCCGGTCACGAGGTCGAAGTCGGTTTGCGCGTGAGGCGGCAGCGGCACGCTCAGGCCATGGTTGATCACCAGCAAACCATTCAACGTCACGTTCTCAATCCGTGGCCGCGACGACGAGTCCTGCCGGAAAACAACAAACGCCGAACCATCCGGCTCAAACGGAATGGAGATCAAAGTCTGATCTTTACCCGCGGTTGAATAGATCCGTAGCGGCGTCATGCGGCCGCTTTCCGCCTCCCACAATTCTGGCTGTTTACGGGCAATGCGGAAGACGCAATTGGCCACGATCGCGTCGCTCCCGGCATGGCTGAGAAAATAAACATCCGCTCCATTCCGCGTGCGGTGAATGTATTTGAGGCCGCCGTTGTTGGTGAAATCGGGCATTACTCCGAGTCGAGCCAGCGCCTGCTCAATCGCGATGCCGCGAAAGACTCGCCCTTTGCCAAACGCCCGATCGCTCACCGAAGCGTCGGTTCCCCATATCTCATCGGCCAGCTTTTTAAGATCGGCATCGGCCTTGGGGTAATCCGTGAGTCCGGGCGTTTGCTGCGGCGGTTCGCCCAAAACCGCGGCGCCGGCCTGAACCAGATCGTGAATGTGCCTTAACAAGCCAACCGTCATCGTCGCCGCGTCAGGCAGAGCGATCAGACGGTATTGCATCCCCGATGGAAACACGAAATTGCCGCCGCTGACATTGCCCCGAAGAAACGTGTCCGGCCCGCAGGCGTCGTAGTCATACCCGGTAAGCGGCATGTCCTGAAAACGATGAAGCGGCTCCTCCGATTCCAGCTTCAGCACATCCGCGACGAACAGTCCCTGCCGCAGCATGTACTGGCAGCGCGCAAGATATTCATGCCATGGTCCGCTGAATTCCCACCAGGTATTGGTGCGCTCGTAATGCAAACCCCATGGCCCCATCTGCATTCCCGGCTTGACGGAATCAGCAAACGGCTGCGCCGCGTAGCGATGAAATACAAAGCGATTGACGCCTCCGCAGAAGGCATTGTCGCCGATGCTTTTGATCGTGGCGGGATGCCATAAAAATTTCTCGCGGTTGCCGGAGGTAAACGATTCCGCGCCCACCACCGCACGGCCATTGAGATGCGCCGCCGACGCCATGGATTTCACGGTCGGCTGAAAATCCAGCCCCTGCCCGTTGGGCGTCCAGAATTCTGCCATGGGTTCGTCCGCGAACGCAGCGTTGTCGAGGTCGTTCCCGATGGTCGTATACGACTCAAACGTATTGCGCAATCCCGCCTCGTGGGCGAGTCGTTGAAATTCCGCGGTATAGTTTTCGATCATCAATTCCGAAACGGTTTTTCGCAGATCGAATAAAAAGCGTTCGGATATTTGAAGATTCACTAAAACCCGTCCCGCGAGTACAGGCAGATACGGAATGGGATCGTAGCCGCGGCGTTTTTTGAATTCGTCGCGCATCGCGTGGGTCCAGTTTTGTCCGCCGCCTTCCCAGGAGTCTATATGGGTGGCCACCAGCGTATTTCTGGCATCCGGCCCGACCAGAACATTGAGATGTTTAACGAACGCGTCGAAGTGAAGATCGGTCGCGGTTTTGTCGAGCTTGTCGGTTTCCGGCCCCGACTCGCCCTTGGGGCTTGGCCCGACGATGTGGCCGTTCCACGCGTGCCCAAAGCGGATGATCGTCCAATCGCCGGAAGGAACGTCCCAGGTCAGCGCGCCATTCGCGTCCATTTTGTCTGTGATGTCGATAACCTGATCAAGCGCAATGATCGCATCGGCCGGCGCGGCTGCGTCCAGCGGCGCGCTTTGTGTGCCGCGATAGGCAACCCACGCCTTCCACTGCAACGCTTTCATCACGAAATCCGGGATCTGGTATTTGGATTGGGTGGCTTCCGCGACCGCCAGCACCGCGATGTCGCGGTATTCCTTATTCGGGCTGGGGATTGCGAGCATTTCGGAAAGGTGTGCAGGCCCTTTGATGTGCGTCTCGCTCTGAACGACGGTTTGCATCGCCTTGTCCGCCGGCACCCACGGCCCGCCGCTGCCGTAGTAGCCGGGGCCGTCGTTCATGTTGATTTCCATGCTCAGTCGTTTCGCCTCGGCGATGGTGTACTTGAACAACTCCTGCCATTGCGCGTCGAAGAAATGAACCGGCCCATGCGGCGTACTCTGATCGACATCGAGAATCAGGGCGCCGCCGATGCCGACGCGTTTCATCGCTTCCAGGTCCGCGGTGATGCCCTGCTTGTTCACATTTCCGTCGATCCACGTCCAATAGACCCACGGTCGCGCCGTGTCCGGCGGAGAAGCGAAATTCGTGGCGAGCGTTGCCAGGTCAGGCGCGTCAGCGGCGTGCGCGACGCTCGTCATCAACAGCGCAATGAGAATTGTAATAATGTATTTAATCACGATTTACTTCAACTCCGGCGCCTTCGGCTCCCATCCCCCCAGCACAAACGCCGCCGACGAATAATCCGCAATCGCCTTCGCATCCTCCGGCTGTTTCAATTGCTTCGAAAACGCCGCGCGCTCCGCAACATCCACCGGCTTGCCATCTGGCGTGTGGCTGTTGTATTCCCAGAACTGAATCTTCGCCGGATCGGTGCCGCGATCCAGCCGCCACGCGATGGCTCCGACCGATTCCGTCTCCACGCAATCGATCAGCACCACTTCGCTCGCGGGAAACCGCATCGGCTCGATGCGCGAAAGGAAATTCCCGTTCACGCCGGTCGTGCCGTCGAATGTGCAATGAAGAAACACATAGCCGTGATTGGTCGCGGGGTTGCGAATCTGCGTGTAATACGCCTTGGAATGCACCGAGCGGCAGGTGCAGTTCTCGAAGAAGCACGGGCCGGTGCCCCAGAGGAAATCAACGTCGCCTTCGATGTAGGAATTGCGGATATAGGCCTGCCCGTTGATCTGGAGCGTGTCCTGGAAACTGTAAAGATCGACATCGGTCACGATCGCGTGGGCGGTGGTCGTGCCGTTGAGGATGAGGGTCTCGGCTTGTGAGCCTCGGTAGGGCGTGGTGTTACGCATCGTGAGATTGGCGATGGTGAGATCGTTGCAATGCTGCCCAAGAAACATGCCGCGGCGATACGGACTGCCGGACGGATTAAAAACCGCGTTGTCGGCATACTGAATAATCGTCTGCTTGCGGTCTTCGCCGAGCACCGTGACCGAATTTTTATTCAGCAGGCAGTCCATCTCCGTGTAAACCCCCTTGCGAATAAACACGGTGGTGGGGCGGGTGTTTCCGGCCGGGATAAAATCAAACGCCCCCTGCACCGTGCAAAAATCGCCGGAGCCGTCGGCGGCCACCATCAATCGCGGCGCATCGGCGGCGGGGGGATTGCGCTTGGTGCTGAATGGCCAGCCGCCGGCGTCCTGAATTCCAACGAATTCGCCGCTCTGGCTTTTGAACGCCGTCGCGTCAATTTTCACATAATAGGATTTCCCGTATCCCAGTTGTGCCGCGGGGTGGATGCTGACTTCATTGCCGCTGATGAGGATGGGGTAATACTTATAATTCGTCACCCCGCCGATGGTGCGCGTCCGGGTCTTTTCCGAAACGTCGATGGAGGCGGCGAGCGAATGATCGGCCGCGTCAAAGATTTCGATTTTTCCGCTCCCCAGCGTCGGCGGCGAGCTAAAGTTGATTTTCAACGGCGCGTCAGTGCAAACGCCGCCGGCTCCCTGCGCGGGAAAAAACCGTGCCACGCCGGCAATTTGCCTCGGCGGCGGTTGTATTGCACAGGAAATTAGAAGAAGGAACATCAGGGCCATCACCCGTGGCAATAAAGCCACCTTCTTATCTCCTCCCCTTGTACCCAGGCGGAGGGCTTGGGTGGGGGCCGCAAACCAATCATCGCCCAACTGCGATCTCCGTGGATGAATCGGATAAATTGTTGACGTTGTCTTCAAGGATGCCCTCCGTCGGAGTATGATTTGTCAATCCGCCTGACCGGTCGTTGACGTATATACAGGATATTAATGCCCGGATGAAGGCGAAAGTGGGAAGGCGCTACGCCAAAAAGTAAGGCAAGTCGATGTCCAAGCGGAAGGTCGGGTTACTGGGTTTAGGCCTGATGGGTTCAGGCATGGCTGGCCGTTTGCTCGCGGCCGGCTTCGATCTGAGCGTCTATAACCGCGACCCCGCCAAAGCGGAAAAACTCGTCGCGGCGGGTGCTAAACTAGCCCACCACGCCCGCGAAGCGGCTCACGAGGCCGATGTCGTCATCAGCATGGTGGCCGACGATGCCGCCGCCAAATCAGTCTGGCACGGAACCCACGGCGCGCTTCACGGCGTAAAACACGGAGCCATTCTCATCGAATGCAGCACCGTATCCGTGGAATGGGTTCACGAACTCGCCGAACTCGCCGCCAAGCATAAATGCGATTTCCTCGACGCCCCCGTCACCGGCAGCCGCAATCAGGCCGCTTCCGGCGAACTCCTTTTCATTGTCGGCGGGTGTGATAAGGTGCTGGAGAAAGCCCGCCCCGTGCTCGCCGTCATGAGCCGCGACATTGTGCATTTAGGCCCCACCGGCAGCGGCGCCCTGGTGAAGCTGATCAATAATTTCGTCTGCGGAGTACAGGCCGTCGCGCTGGCCGAGGCAATCGCCATGATCGAGCGCTGCGACCTGGATCACGCCAAGGCGCTGGCGGTCTTAACAACGGGCGCGCCCGCGAGTCCGCTGGTGAAGGCGGTGGCCCAGCGCATGACCAGCAAAGACTACTCGCCCCATTTCACGCTGCGCCTGATGCTGAAAGACCTCGCCTACGCCATGCACGAAGCCCGCCTGCGTTCGATGAACCTCCACATGGCGAACTGCGCCCATTCGGCCATGCTCAAAGCCCTCGACGCCGGCCACGGCGGCGATGATTTCTCGTCGGTTGTGGAAACACTGCGAAAATGAGGGGTTCAGATGCTCCCGCTTTTTCCCCCTCTCCCTGTACTCAGGGGGAGGGTTGGGGTGGGGGTTCTTTTGTTTTGATGGATGTTTGGAAAATCCCCAAACCCAAAGTCTCCACATTCGGATTTGGCGCTGGTATCTTACCAGCATGAACCACCGCTTCCTCGCGCCGGCATTAAGTCTCACTTTTATTCTCACCGCCATTGCCCGCGCGCAAACCACCAACGAGAGTTTTCCCGTCACCCTCAGCGTCGACGCCGCGCAATTCAAAGGCCCGATGAAACCGATCTACCGCTTCTTCGGCGCTGATGAACCGAATTACGCGACCATGCCCGACGGGCTCAAACTCCTTCACGACATCGGCCATCTCGGCCCGGCACAGGCCTTCTTTCGCGCCCACAGTCTGATGAACACGGGCGACGGCACGCCGGCGCTGAAGTGGGGATCCACCAACATGTACACCGAAGACGCCCAGGGCAACGGGGTCTACGACTACACGATTGTTGATAATATCTTCGACGCCTATTTGAAGAACAACGTGAAGCCGTATGTTGAGATCGGCTTCATGCCCAAGGCTCTTTCCTCACATCCCGAACCGTATCAGCACACCTGGGCGCCGGGCCAGCCTTACAACAACATTTACACCGGCTGGTCGTATCCGCCGAAGGATTACGCCAAGTGGGGCGACGTGGTCTATCACTGGGCCAAACACTGCGTTGATAAATACGGCGCGGAAGAAGTAAACCAGTGGTACTGGGAAGTGTGGAATGAATCGAACGGCGGCTATTGGAAGGGCACGCCGCAGGATTTTTGGAAGCTGCACGATTACGCCATCGACGGCGTGCGGCGGGCGCTGCCGACCGCGAAAGTCGGCGGACCTGATGCCGCCGGCTCCGGCGGAGCCTGGACGCGCAATTTCCTCGAGCATTGTCTCCGCGGCACGAATTACGCCACGGGCAAAATCGGCACGCCGATTGATTTTGTGTCGTTTCACGCCAAAGGCTCGCCGACTTTTGTGGACAACCATGTTCGCACCGGCATTTCCAATCAGCTTCGAACCATGGACGATGGTTTCGGAATTGTCGCCTCCTACCCCGAACTCAAGAGCAAGCCGATTGTCATTGGCGAATCCGATCCCGACGGCTGTGCCGCCTGCACAGGCCCGCAGCTTGGCTATCGCAACACCACGATGTATTCCAGTTACACCGCCGCCTGTTACGGCCGCGAACTGGACCTTGCCGACCGGCGCGGCGTGAATCTTGAAGGGGCCTTGACCTGGGCGTTTGAATTCGAGAACACCCCGATCTTCGGCGGCTACCGCGAGATGTCGACAACCGGCGACATCAATCTTCCGGTCTTCAACGTCTTCCGAATGTTGGGCAAAATGGGTGGCCGCCGCGTCGTGACCACCAGCAGCAGCGCCGTCGCCCTCGACGACATCATTCGCAGCGGCGTGCGAGCCGGCAAGCCGGATGTATCCGCCGAGGCCGCACTCGATGGCAACCGGCTCTGCATTTTCACCTGGCACTACTACGACGACGACATGCCCGGTCCCGCCGCCGACGTAACGCTGAACCTGAGCCATATTTCCCCGCTGGCGAAGAATGTCACGCTGACGGAATACCGCGTCGATCAGACGCACAGCAACGCCTTTACCCTGTGGGAAAAGTGGGGCCAGCCGCGCAACCCGACCGCCGCGCAAATGAAGGAACTTGAAGCGGCGGCGCAGTTGCAATCGGCAATAGAAAATCAGCCCCTGACGGTGATCGACGGAACGGCGACGGTGCACATTGCCCTGCCGCGGCAGGCGGTTTCGTTGCTGGTGTTGAATTGGGAGTAACACGGATTCGAAATGATTCTCGCGCGTATACTCCATGGTTAGCCGCCGCCCTTGGGCGGCGCTTTTGCAAACCAGTGGCGCAATTCAAATAGAACCGGTGTAACAGTTGAGCGCGTTGCCCTGTTCCCTCTTCAAGCACACTGGGAGAACGTTGGAGTGAGTGGCCCTCTCAGTCCTTAGTCCTGAGTCCTCGGTCCTTTTCATACTTTCGCCACGTTCCCATCCGCGGCGCGCTGCCTCAGCATTTCCATCATATCCCGCACTTCCTGGGCCATTCGGCTGTTGGGGAACTCGGTCATGATGCTGTCGCCGAGGCGAAGGGCCTCTGCCCAGCGGCGGTCCTGTACGGCCATGGTGAACTGCGTGCGAAGCAGGCCGATCTTTTCCTTGAATACGCCGCGGGCGGTGGCCTGCATGGATTCGGCTTCGGGGGCGGTGAGATAGGTGTCCAGGTGCTTGAGGATTTCGATGCTTTCGTCCACGTCGTGCCTGGCGACGGCTTCGTTCCATTGATCGATTAATTTCTTCTTGCAGGCCTGGCGGCGCGATTCGATTTCCTGCGGAAGATGCCGCACTTTTTCGTCGTTGGGAAAAAGAGCCATGACGCGCTGGGCTTCCTGAAGAGCCTGCGGCCACGCCTGGGCGTTGGTGTAGCGGTCAATCGACGTCATCTGCTCGGAAATTTGTTTCTGCACGACGTCCTGCCGCTGGGCGGCGATGTCCTGCCGGTATTGCTCGGCCTCGCTGCGATAGCCGAAGACGGTTTCCATGTCATTGACCAGAGCCAGTGCGGCTTCCCAATCGCCGCGGGCGACTTCATCAGAAACCGCGCGGCGAACCGCGTCGCGGTCTTTTTCACGGAAGGCGACCGCCTTGGCGCGGTCGCTAATGAGTTGGTTTTCGGCCGACAGATTCACCAGAAGCGCCAGTTGCTGCATCTGATCATTGAAGTTATCGAGGAGCGTTTGCTGCTGCTTCAAATCGCTGCGAGATTTCAACTCAATAATCAGCGCGAGGGGAAACGTGGCCAGAAGGGCAACCAGAAGGAGCAGGGAGGCGGGCAGGAAAAATCCGCCGTCGGCCATGGTCACGACGATGTTCTGGGATTGGGGCGCGGCATGAAGAATATGGACGCCGATCAGGGCGCCAATGATTCCGAGGGCCGCTAGCAGGCCGTACATCCAGAGGAACGATTCGGCCGCGGGCTTTTTGTCATTTGGCTGGCTCACAACGACCTCGTGCGAAGGCTGGCCTCCGCGTTTAAGAACACCCCCCTCAAGCCTCTCTGGTCCGCCTAACTCTATTCCCTGCCTCTTTTACCTGTAGAAGCATGGGTATGTTGTGAGGATAGGGGACGAGGGGCGAGGGGTCAACGGAAAGGGGTGTCAAACGGAAAGGGTGCGAGTGCGGACGTGCCCGTAAGTCGTGGCAAGCCGCCCCGCTTACCCCCTCTCCCCGTACCCAGGGGGAGGGTTGGGGTGGGGGTTCTTCGTCAGTTGCCACGAATGCCGGCCCCACCCTCGAGAACGAGAAAGCCGATCTTGACTAATGGATTCCGTCGGAAAGAGGGCCGCCCATATAGCACATCCCGATGAGGAGCAGAACCAGACAGAAACCGCAAACCAAGCCGGCAACAAGGGATTTCATTGGCCAATTCCTGGCGGCAGCGGCTCTGATATACTTGGCCAACGCGGCCAATCCCATCAAAAGCACAAAAATTCCCCAGGCGAGCATCTTCCGATTGTCAGCGCCGCCGCCGGAGTCAACGATATTTAGCGATGCCATTATGAGCACGATCACAGTGCCGACGAAGCCGCCAGTCAGTCTAATGATGAATGACTTTGGGCGAGACGGGCCGAATTGAATTAGAGGGTTAGGCATGATTCCGTCAGTTCATCATCAGCCTGTTAAGGACTAAATATATTCTTGCAGCACCGTTAGGCGGGCCATCGCATCATCCCGAAGCGCCGATGGCGGTGAAGCACAATCCTTGAAGCAAAAGTGCAACGCAGCAACCCGCCATCAAACCGAGGAATAGGAATTTTCCCGGCCAGCGATTGTCGGCATCGAGGCGTCTGAAACCAAAAACTCTGGCCAAAGCCCGAAACCGTTTGCTTGGCCAAGACTCGGCAAAAATCACATGCATGAATGCCAATAATGCCAGGAGACTTAGAATCAAAAGAAAAGCGCCCCAGTCAATCGTAGCAAATCTGCCGGAGCTTGAGTTCATGAGGGAAACCATCGTTCCTCCAATGAACAACATGACAAATATGGCGCCGATGAAGCCGGATATCAGGCCGAAGATGAACGGAACGACCCGCGGCGGCTGTGGAGGCTTAAAATCATCAAACTGCGACATGGCTCTGTCCCCTGACCGTTAATTCGATTTTCGCCTCGTGCATCCGCTGCAATTCCTTCAGCCTCGATTCATTGCCGTCGCGGTAGAACATATTGTACGTATCAAACGGAATGATCCGCCCGTCCGGATGCACGATATGGACGCACGATTTTTTGACGCTACGAACATCGAAATTCCAGGCGTCCAGAAATTGCATGATAATGATTCGGAAAATGTTGTCGTAACTCATTCCCGCAGGCGCGGCGATCTGCGGCAGGCAGCAGAGGAGTTGCCGCAGCGATAATTCCGAGCTTTGCGGCGAAGCGCCGGTGGAGAAGAGCTTGAACAACTCGGCTCTTAGTCGCGGGTCGTGTTCGTAAACAATCGTGTTGCCTTCGCCGTGAAGCAGGAGCTTGGGATCGAGCAGGCCAGTGAGGGGCAGGACGTTGCCATCAATTTTGAGGGCGTAGGCCATCGCCAGGCAATCCGGGTGGCACGGCACTGGAATCACGTCGGCGGGCTTGAAGACTGAAGTCTGGCTGAGGATTTTCTGCCGCACTTCGCTGAGCGTCAGCCGATCCGTTTCGGGATTGAAATCCTCCAGCCGGCCGGCGATTTGAACGGGTTGAAACGTAACGCCGCGTACGCAAGGCTGTTTCAGGGCGAAGTCGATCAACTCGCCGATTTCGTTGTCGTTCAAGTCCTTCTTCAGGGTGACGACCAGCGTGGTGGAGATATTGTGCTCGTTGAGGCGCTCCAGGGCACGGCGGCGCACGTCGGATAAATCCGCACCGCGCAATTGCCGCAACGGCTCGGAGCGGAGCGAATCCCATTGCAGGTAAAGCTCGAACGCCGGGATGTAATCTTTCAAGCGCCGGGCGAAGTCCGCGTCGGCGGCGATTTTGACGCCGTTGGTGTTGACCATCAGATGCTTAATCGGCCGCGACTTGGCCATGTCCAGAACGGTGAAGAAATCGGGATGAATCGTCGGCTCGCCGCCGCTGATCTGGACCACGTCGGGATGGCCTTCGTTGCGAACGACGGCGTCGAGCATGAAGCCGATTTGTTCGAGGCTGCGATGTTTCAGCCGCTGCGGCGAAGATTCGCTGTAGCAGACGGGGCAGGTGAGGTTGCATTGGTCGGTAATCTCCACCAGCGTGAGGCAACTATGCTGCTCGTGATCGGGGCAGAGGCCGCAGTCGTAGGGACAGCCGTAGCGAATCGGCGTGTTGAATTTCAGAGGCATCTGGCCGGGCTTGAGGGTCTGGCGTGAGAGTTGGTAATACTCCAGGTCGGTGGAGATCAGCACGCGCTGGAGTTTGTGTACCGGGCACCATTTCTGCATGTAAACGCGATTGTCCTGCGCAAGAATCTTCGCCTCTACCTTGCGGTGGCAGGTCGAGCAGATGCTGTTGGTCAGTTCAAGAAACAGGTAAGGTCGATCGGGCATGGTCCGGCTCCCTCCTTAATGCGAACACGCCTCGCAGCGCGATGCAGGCGGCGACAAAGCTGGTCATTTGAATGGGACCGAATCCGAAATATGTTTCGCGCGGCTTGATGAATTCAACGAGAAATCGCCAGGAAAAATAGCCGAGCATGAGAAGTTGAAACAATTAGCCTTTGGGCCATGGGCGCCGCATGCGCATCAGCAAGGCGATCCCAAGGAGCAGACAGAAGGCGATTTCGTAAAGCTGAGTTGGATGCCGCGGGATGCCGTCTCCGAAATCCACGCCCCAGGGCAATTGAGTGGGGATGCCGTATGTGTGATCCGGCAGGCCTTCAAGGAAGCAGCCGATGCGGCCGATGCACAGGCCCACGAGGATGGGGAAAACGAATCGGTCGCCGGTGGATTGGGTGATGTGAAGGCGGCGCTTGAGAAATTCGACGCCGGCCCATCCACCGGCGAGACCGCCGACGATGGTTTTGCCGCCGATCCATGCCGCCGGCTCGTTTCGGAGCGGCCAGTAGGCGTGAAACGACTCGACGAATGCCAGGAGTTTTGCGCCGAGCAGTGCGCCGGCCAGACACGCAACGACAATCGAAATCTGTTGTTCGAAATCGAGGCCGGGATTGGGGAATCGCTTTTTAAGGAGGAAGAAGAGGCGTGCGCCAACTGCATACCCGAGCGCTTCCATGACCGTGTGGGCCGCCATGGAAAACGCGCCGAGATGCCAAATGGTGGGAAAGGTCACGAATGGATGATAACGGATGTTAGTGAAAGATGTAATTAGGTTTGAAAGGTTTGAAGGGTGTGAAGGTTAAAATACTGCGGACCCGTGTGCACGTGACTCTATTTCTTCTTCGCGGCCTTCTCGGCAGCGGGAGGTGCTGCACGCGGCGCGGCGGACTTGCTCGCCGGGGCTATGGCGGCGACGGGCATTTTGGATTGCCCGGGAATCATCACCGGCGTCGGGGCTTCCGGCTCGCTGGATGTTGCACTTCGCTTGAATTGGTCCAGTTCGCTCTGCCGCTGACTGCCGACCACGCTGAGCATGGCCCAGGCGCCGAGAATCATGCCAATGATGGTGAAAATGCTCATAGTGCCTTAGAAGCATTATCGGCAACCCGCCACGGCAAGGTGAACTTCGGCAATGCCCCCAGCAGCCCTTCCAGGCAAAGCAGCAGCAAAACCAGGGCGATGGGCAGCGTCCATTGCGGCCGGGGGGCGTCCATGGCCGCCAGACGCTGGCGGGCCTCCTCAAGCGAATGGGCGACCAGCACCTGCGGCGAATTGTTGGTGATTGCGGAAATTGGCTTGTAGCGCAGATCGGCTTCGGCGGCGGGGAGTTGCACATTGACCCACGCAATCGTGCCGCTGCGACCGCCGGCGGAACGCCATTGCCAGGCGTACAGGCCGGGCGCGGAGGCATCGGCAAAGGTATATCGATCATTGGCCGGAACCACCCGCGTTAAGCCGCCGCCGGGGGATTGGAGATCGACTTCCGCGCCGGCGGGAGCCAGCGCGGCGGGGATTGAAAGCGATTGGCCGATTTCAATATTAAGATTGTTTGAAGAGTCGGGGGGCCGGGCGGCGTTCACCAGCGACGGCGGAAATAAATCCCAGACGCGGAGGTTGCCGCTGGTGCGATCGGGAAGAGTCGCCCAGGTGAGCACCTGGCCGGAGCCGACGGCTCGCCGCCAGAGCAAGCCGGTGAGCTTCGCCCCGGAATCAGGGTCATTGGGGGCGGCGTTGATGATGGCGTGGACGTTTTTGTCGGCGGCGACGAATTGCACGAGCCGCGTGACGACGAGTCTTGATTCGGATTGATGAACGTCGCCGAGATCGGCGAGAACCGGATCATCGGGCTTAACAATCGAGCCGTGATAGACGGCGGATTGCTGCGATAGCCGCGGCGGCGAGGGGAGTAGCTCGGCCAGCGCCGTTTGGCGAGCCGGATCAAGTGCGGGCCAGGTTGATTCCAAACCCGACTGAACGAAGAGCATCAACGTGCCGCCGGCGCGGACGAAGGATTGCATTTGCTGCGTGGTATTTTGATCCGGCCAGTCGTTGAGCAGGGCGACCACCAGCGATTCATTCCAGCGCGGCGGGCCATCAAGCAGGGCGACAGGCCAGGCGGAATCACGGCCTTCGCCGGGATCGAGGGCGAGGCGGACGATGCGCAGCGTGAGCGGATTGGGCCGGCCGATCGGTAGAACGGCGACCGGTTGCGGCGCGGGGATATGCACGAGCCGGCTTCTGGAAACGGCCCATTGCAATGGCTCGGTTGAGGCAAGCTCGGCTGTTATTAAAAGCCACGACGACTGATTGAACGACAGCGGCGTATGAAGCTCGGCATGTCCGGCGGCGTCGAAATGGGCGATGGGAAGCGGCGGCGTGTTGGCGTTTTTGCCCGGTTGTTGTGGTTGATTGCCATCCACGTTTTTGACGGTGAGCCGGACTTCGCGGGTGTCGTTGGGGCGGCCGGTGAGGCGGATCGTGATTTGGGCCGGAATTCCCATGCGCGGCTGAACTGGATCGGTCAGGAGTTCGGTAATGGCGGCAGAGGAAACATCCGGCGGATGCAGGTCGATGAGGAGAGTGCGCAGGTCGTTGGTTGTCGCCGGCAGTTGTCGTGGAAACTCTCGCTGCTGGGCGTCGGTGAGAATGATGAGCCACTTGCGATCGGCCCCGCTATTGGCCAACAAATCGGCGGCGGCGTTCACGCGATCAATCAGCGGCTGCGGACTGGGGAGAGGCCGCAGCGCCGGCCAATGATCGCCGCGATAATCGGCGGCGGGGCGAAGATGCGGCGGGCTGCCGTCGCGCAAGACCGCCGCGTCGGCGTCGCGCAGCTCGGTGCGAAGCAAATCCTGCACGGCGGCATCGGCTTTTTGAAGGAGAGTGGTTTGCCCGTCGCGCAGGAGCATGGAGTAACTGGTATCGACGACGACGGCGGCGGCAACGGAAGCTGAGGTTCCGCCGGATAGACTGGCGGAGGGTTTGAGGGCGGGCTGAGCCAACGCCCAGATGAGCAGGCCGAGCAGCAGGGCGCGGCAGGCGAGAAGCAGCCAGCGCTGCACGCGCTTTCGCGCCGCGGTTTGGCGCAGACTGGCCTGAATGAACCGGAGCGTGCTGAATTGAACCACCGGCGCCTTTTGGCGGAACAGAAGATGCAGCAACAGCGGCAGGCCCATGAGAGGCAGGCCCCAGAGAGCGGCGGAGAATAGGAATTGCAGGCCGAACATAAATTCAAATGCGTTTTAGCCACAGATGAACACAGATTCACACAGATAAGGCAAGATGTTTTTTACACAGATATAAATCAGATGAAATACAGATAATTGAGAATTGCCAATTCATTTGTTTTGATTTCAAATCCTTTGTTCCTATCTGTGTGCATCTGTGTTCATCTGTGGCTAAACCTCTTCGCATTATCCGTGGCTAAACTTTTCTTGATCCCCAAATCTACCCGCGCACAGCGCGACGGCTAAAGCATCCGCCACATCCGGCGGCTCCGGCGGCGCGGGCAGTTTCCAGAAAGCCTGGATCGCCCGCTGCATTTGCCCCTTGGCTGCGTGGCCGTGGCCGGCGACGGATTGCTTGATTCGATTCGACGAGAACTCGGCGAACTTCGCGCCGTGTTGATGAACGGCCAGCAGAATCACGCCGCGGGCGTGGCCCATGAGGATCGCCGTGCGCGGATGCTTGTAATGAGCATAAAGCTGCTCGACGGCCACCACCTGCGGCTTGCACTCATTCATGAGCGTGGTGAGTTCTACATACAATTCGGCGAGCCGCTCGATGAGCGTGGCTTTGATGTTGAGACGGATGACGCCGCCGTCAATGAGGAGGGGCTGGCGGGGCGTGTAGTCGATGACGCCGTAGCCGGTGAGACGCAAGCCGGGATCGATGCCGAGGATTCGCATGTAGTGGGGGGAGTGTAATCGAAAGCAGGGGGAAGAGAGGCACGTAGGCACGAAGGGAAGACGGGGGGGAGCCTCCATCGGAGTTCCCTCCTTGGATTATGCGGTTTGTCAAATCCCAGGTCGCCGGGCTAGAATTGTGACATGCACGAGATCAATGATGCTATCGTCCAAAGTGGTAAGGTTGTGCTGTCGCACCTGCCGTTCGCGGATGGCCAGCATGTCCGGATTATCGTGGACGAGGTGATAGAGCCGGGTAAGCGGATGCCGATTCAGCAAGTCCGTGAGATGTTGCGCGGAAGCGTCGAGCGATTCGATGATCCGTTTGAGCCGATGATTCCCAGTGAAAACTGGGAGATGCTCAAGTGATTGTTTTGGATACCCATGTCTGGATTTGGTGGGTTGAGGATCATCCACGTTTAAAGCGATCGGTGCGGGACCGTATCGACTCGGAAAATGACGTGCGGGTCTCGGCGATTTCGTTGCTTGAAATCGCGACCGCGATATCGCTGTCGCGCTTGACGCTGAAGCCAACCCCACGGCATTGGCTCGAAGTTGCTCAGAACGCCGAGCAGATCCGAATCGAGCCGCTGACCTATTCGATCTGTTTGGAATCGACCAACCTGCCTGGCGAGTTCCATCGCGATCCGGCCGATCGGCTGATTGTTGCGTTGGCGCGTAAGCTCGATGTTGAATTGGTCACGGCGGATCAAAAAATACTGGCGTATTCGTCCGTGACTTCGCTCGCGGCCGAGTAATAAGTATGGTCGGCACAGTCGTCTTCGAAGTCGGTCAAGTTGGAATTGTAATGGCCATGGACGACCTGGAACCGCAACTCGCCCGGCGCGACCGCTATCGACGGAAGCTGGCTCTGCTGAAGACGCCGGAGGAGCGGATGCGCGACATGGCCCGCCTGCAGGAGCGGATGTGGGCGATTTTGCGGAGTTCGCCGGAGGGCTACGCCCATTTTATGCGGCGGAATTATATGAAGCGGGCGATTCAGCACAGGCCGGAATATGAGGAGTGATTCGCATCATAGGATCTTCGAATTCGCCATTTCGGGATCAGCGAGTATTTCGTTGCGAAGCATTTCTCTTGCGATGAACTTAATTACCGGCAATGCGCCTTCGCAATCCGCAAAATCACTGAATCGATCCGCAATAATAACCTCTGCCGTTGGATCAAGGTGGGCAAGTGCGTTACGGATCTTGTTCCGCAAGCGATCCCTGACGAAAGTATACTTTTGGCCCAGAAAGGGTCGAAACGAACTTTGCAAGAAAATGTCACCGGCAACTAGCTCTGGAATGCGCTCCGAAATATCACGAGGGGTCTGTCCGTTAGCCAATTGAGTTTTTCGCATCGCTGCCCGTATAGCCGTTATTCCCTCAATGACTTTGAAGTAGCAAAGGAATTGATGAAATACGTTGGTTCCGCCCAATGCTTCTCGATAGGCGGAAAGTAGTGTGCGAAAACGAGTTTGCATGGTGCCTTGCAACGGCAATAACAATTGCTTTACTTGCCCCAATACTCGCGCCTCGATAGCGAACGAGCCGGTTGCCACCTCTCGAATTACCGTGGCAGCCACATCGATGGCGGCATCATGGCTATAACTCAACCAACTCAAAATCGACGCCGCGATGTCGTTCGCTTGTTCCGACACTGCGCGAAAACCTTGGCCGTTCATCCGAATTAATACTCTCGCGAGTCGTCCCGCTTCGTTGGTTTGAATTAGGAAGTCGGCTATCGACTTATTGTCTTTGTGAGTTGAAAGCTGCACCCGAATTCCTTCACCATTTGCCGGAGCAATGAGCGAATCACCGGAGGCAAGAAAGTTGGCAATATCAAGGTTGGAATGGAACGTATTCTTTCCTGGAACGCCAAGGATGAATGTAACCTCATAGTCGCCGGGACTAGCCTTGGAACCGTTCTCAAGTTTTGCTCGCTCGTCGCCCGTTGGATACTGCGCGATGACGATCAAACGTTGCCACGCATTGAATTCAGGTGCAGGCAATGAAATCGAAGGATTTTCAGGTTTGTCATTCAATTTAGTTCCATTATCCCTAAATCTTCCTCCACCCCGTCTCCCCCGCCCGATCCTCCAGCACATACCCCGCCGCCTTCAGCCCATCCCGAATCCGATCGGCCAGCGCAAAATTCTTGGTCTTCCGCGCCTCATCGCGCATCTCGACAAACAGCTTCATCAGCTTCGGCAGATCATCCGACACCCCCTGCGCAGCAAGCCGATTGCCCGGCCTAAAAAGTCCTAACAACCGGCCGAGTTTGCGCAGCGTTTGATACGCGGCGGCGGACCCTTGCACCACATTCGGCTGCCGGTTGGAATCGGCTTTCGTCGCCTCCAGCATGGCGTTGATGTGGCCGGCCATGTCGTGCATCACGGCGATCGCGCCGGCGGTGTTGAAATCATCGTCCATCATCTCCAGAAAACGCATCTTGCCATTGACGATATTGCGGCTGAAATCGGCCAGTTCGGTTTCCAGCAAACTCATCGCCACCGCGTCCATGTCAGGCTGATTCGCGTCCAGCGCGCCGCCGAGAAGGCGCTCGACGCGCTCGGCGAGGCGATGGAACGTCGCCATGCCACGGCCGGCGGCGGCGACGACTTCATCGCTGAAATCGATTGGCCGGCGGTAGTGCGTGGTCAGGAGCATGTAGCGAAAAAGTTCGGGGCCGTGATGCGTGATCAGGTCGCGGGCGCTGACGGCGTTGCCGCTGCTGGCGTGCATGTCCTGGGTCTGCCATTCGCCGCCGGCGGCCTTGGTGCGGATTTTGGTCAGGCCGTTGTGGAGCCAGAATTTGCTGAAGGGTTTGCCGGTGAGGGATTCGCTCTGGGCGAGTTCGTTTTCGTGGTGGGGGAACATAAGGTCCATGCCGCCGCCGTGGATATCGAGAGTTTCGCCAAGGTATTTCATGCTCATGGCGGAGCATTCGATGTGCCAGCCGGGGCGGCCGTTGCCCCAGGGGGAAGGCCACGACGGTTCACCGGGCTTGGCGGATTTCCAGAGCGCGAAATCGGCGGGGTTGCGTTTGCCGGAGCCTTCCAGCGTGCGCGAGCCGGCTTCCTGATCGGCTACAGTGCGGTTGGAGAGCTTGCCGTAGTCGGGGTCTCGCGTCACGTCAAACCAGACGTTGCCGTCGGCGGCGTAAGCGTGTTGCTTCTCGATCAGCTTCTGGCAGATGTCGATGATTTCTTTGATGTGTTCGCTGGCCTTGGGGAAGCGGTCGATGGATTCAATCGACAAAAGCGACAGGCACTCCATGTATTCTTTGGTGCATTGCTCGGCGAGTTCGAGCATCGGCATTCCGCGTTTGGCGGCGGCTTCGATCAGCTTGTCATCGACATCGGTGATGTTGACGACCCAGGTAACTTCGTAGCCTTTGTACTGTAGGTAGCGCTTGATGGCGTCGAAGATAACCGGCCCGACCATGTGGCCGATGTGGGGGGATTTATAAACCGTCGGCCCGCAGAGGTACATGTGGACCTTGCCGGGACGAACGGGTTCGAACAGTTCCTTCTCGCGGGAGAGGGTGTTGTATACGCGTAAACTCATTGGGGCGGGATTATAACAAAGGAAAATAAGTTTTCAGTTTTCAGTTTTCAGTTTTCAGCTAAAGACGAGCAGAGCTTGAAACATAAGGGCTTTTTCGTCTAAAGTGCCGCCGCCGGCGGGAAGCCAGGGAGGACGGCCATCGGCAGAACATGGGAGTTTAGCAATGATGCGGTATGCAATCGCCTGTTTGCTTGTCGGGTGGTTTGGCCAAGGCGCCTTTGCGGCGGATTTCGCCCCGGACCCGGCGGCTGTCCAGCGTGACGGGCCGGCTTATCGCTACCCGCAGGCCGGCTGGATAGTGGTACACGTCGAGGGGGAACCCTATGAACGCGGGCATCAGCAGGGGACGCTTTTGTGGCGGGAAATTCAGGGCTATATCAATTGCTACGCGAATCAGCAGTCGGGCAAATCGCCGGAGGATGCGTGGGTTCTCCTGCGCACGATGGCCAACGCGCTGTTCGTTCGGCGGTTCGATCCGGAGTTGGTTGAGGAGATGAAAGGGATCGCCGACGGCGCGGCAAAGGCTGGGGCGACGTTTGACGGGCGGCCGGTTGATCTGACGGACATCGTGGCGATTAATGTCTGGCCGGAAATCATGACACTGGACGATGCGCTGCGGGCTGAGCCGACCGGACTGGAAGGGAAGATTTTCGATGAGCCAGCATCCAGCGCCAGCGCGACGACGCGAACGTCGCGATGCAGCGCCTTCGCCGCGACAGGCACGGCGACAAAAGACGGCCGTGCGATCATCGGCCATATCACGATGTTCGATCTTTACCCGTGCGGGTTTTTTAATGTCTGGCTGGACATCAAGCCGGCCAAGGGGCATCGGCTGGTTTTGCAGGGCGGGCCGGGCAGTGTGCAGAGCGGCATGGATTGGTACATCAACGATGCGGGGATGGTGCTTACCGAAACGACAGTGGCGCAGACGCGATTTGACCCGGCGGGCCGATCCCTTGGCTCGCGCTCGCGCATGGCGATGCAGTATGGCGACAGCGTCGACTCGATGGTGAAGATTCTCGGCGACAGCGGCAACGGCCTCTACACCAATGAGTGGCTGATGGCCGACATGAAGACCAATGAGATCGCGCTCTATGAACTGGGGACCAAGGCCAGTCGGCTGATGCGCAGCTCGAAAAATGAATGGTTTGGCGGGACAACCGGTTTTTACTGGGGCAATAACAACACCAAAGACCTTGATGTGCGGATGGAAACCATCGCCGCGAACAACGACCGGCCGGCTGATATGACCTTCTGGCCGGAACCGCGCGACATGGCGTGGAATCGTTTATACGACGCGTACAAGGGGAAGATGGACGCCGATTTCGGCAAGCTCGCGTTCAGCAAGCCGCCGCTGGTGTCGCGCAATTCGTGCGACGCGAAGTACACAACCGCTGACATGGCGCTGCAAATGAAATCGTACGCCCACTGGGGCAATCCGTACGGCCAGCTTTGGGAGGCTTCGGGGAAGACGCTGGAAATGATGCCTGGAGTGCCGCCGATTGTTCCGAATGACTGGACCGTGCTGACCACGACTCCCCCGGCGGAAGCGAATGCGGAATTGGCCGAAGCGGTTGACTTGAAATCGGACAAGTCCGGCGGCGGCGATGGCGGGATGGATCGGAAATTGAAGCCCCCGCCGCTGCCGGCGTGGCATGGGACGATCCTGCCTGCGAGCGAGAGCGATGATTGGCTGGCCAGTTCGTTTGCGGAGTTTGAGGGTTATGTCGCGCGCGAAAAGCAAATGATCAAAGGGCATGCGAAAGATGAAAGGGATTACAAGAGCAAATCAGCCACGCAGCCGACCACACGATCCAGTGATAACGGCCTCTCGCGGGAGGAGCGCGATGAACTGGCGGTGAGACTGTTCTCGTTCCGCTCGATGGCACTGGGCGCGGGTAGTTCGCGTTTGTCGGTCCCGCTGGGGGCGATGAAGGCTGATCCCGCCGATGATACCTGGAATCTCAGCGCCACCGGCCGCGGCGTGATGCTGCTGAGCGAATTGCGGCGGAGGATCGGCGCGGAAAAGTTTGATGCGGCGATGGACGCGTTCGGCCGCGCCAATGCGGGCAAGCCTGTCGATACCAAGGCTTTTGTCGCGGCGATTACGAAAGCCGGGGGGGCGGGCATCGGCGATGTTTTCACCAAGTGGCTGGATGGAACCGACGTGCTGCCGACGCTGGAATTGTCGGCAGTCCACAGCGACATGAACCACGACGGCTATGCCGTTTCCGGAAGGGTTGTTTCGAATGGCGGGTGTACGCCTGCGAGCATTGATGTGACCGTCGAAACCAAGGATGGCGAGACGACCGAAACATTTCTATTTGAATCGGGCGCGGCGGCATTCAATATATCGACCGACGCCAAGCCAACGCGGGCGGTCGTCAATAAGTACGGGCAGACGCCGATTCTCAACGGATGGATCCATGGGGCCTATGCGTACAAACGAGATTTGGAAAAGACGCTGATCATCTACGGCACGCGCATGGAGAGAGATGGCAATCGGATCGCGGCTCAGAAGCTGCAACAGGGAATCATTGATACCTGGGAGCACGCCGTTGTAACGATCAAGGCGGATACAGAAGTAAGCGATGCCGATTTGCGCGGGCATCCTCTTCTGCTGATCGGCCGGCCGGCGTGCAGCGAGTTGATTGAGCGCTTGGCGACGGCGCTGCCGGTGAGTTTTGGGCCGCAGTCGTTCACGGTGCGCGGCGAGGTTTATGCGAATGCCGGCAGTGCGGTGGTTGCGGCCGCCGCGAATCCGCTTGATGCGCATTATTCGATGGCCTGCGCGGCGGGGCTTAGCCCGGGGGCTACGTTGCGCGCCGCCAAATCGCTGGCGGGATATCTGCAAGCGCCGATCAGGGTGATGGGGGCGAATGAGAAATCGAAGGATATCGTGCCTGCGGCGATGGAGTTGGTGAAGGAATTGAAGTGATGAGGAAAGGCACGGCGGAAAAAGCGGTAATTCGGTCAGGATCAACAAGCTCTGTAGGGCAATCGCTTTTGGTATTTCCCCCTCTCCCGGTACTCTGGGAGAGGGCAGGGGTGAGGGTTCTTCCCTAACAGCCTGTGGCAAAAGTCGCGCGGGCCATGCTCGTGTATTTTGGCCGCGTGCTTCGTTGCTCCTCCTCAGCGTATTTGGCTGCAATACGCTTCGTCGTCGCGTCTCGCTCGCGGCCAA